>Ga0208826_1003379_pt1 | contig 10973 bp, 11 predicted proteins | sample AD_UKC115_MetaG_FD_184451 | JGI IMG/M metagenome (GOLD analysis project Ga0208826, IMG submission 184451) | Active sludge microbial communities of municipal wastewater-treating anaerobic digesters from Hong Kong - AD_UKC115_MetaG (SPAdes)... | ecosystem: Engineered > Bioreactor > Anaerobic >... | reverse complement strand
CCTATTATTATGATTTTTACGGGTGTGAATCCGTTCTGCTGATGGGGCGCGTGGTCTCCGGCCGCGGCGGGGAGATCATCGCCGAAAAAGCGAATGAGGTGCTCGCCGGGGAGTACCCGGAGATTGCGGAGAAGCTCACCGTCCTCCTGCCGGACGAGGCCTCGCGCAGAGTCGGCCAGTCGGTTGCGGCGGCAAGTCTCTGAATTTTCTCCTCCCGCCGCCATGGCCGTATGGATTCTGAAGCGGGTCTTGCCCGCAGACTTCACTCTGTCGATCGCTTTAAGAAAGAAACGCACCGGGCGGCTTCGTTCTGAAAGAGAAGGCCGACACAGGGTCCCGGTGTGGCAAAAAAAATTTATTGCGGCCGTTATTTTTGGCGGCAGAACATCAAATACTAAAATTGTCCCGACACCCGATTTTTTTCTCCATTCTCATTGACAGTACCCATTTTCCGTCTTATGATAATTTAGATTCCAAGGAAGCCTCGATACCGTTCTGCACGGAACAACCTTTTATGATGGTACCGGATATCAGGATGATTGTTCCTGCTTATGAAAAAACCGCCATGACCCATATCATGGCGGTTCTTTTTTATTCCGTTTTCTGAATCAAAATCTCCGATGCGCGCATGCCGTCCGTCTCCGTAACGATGAAGCGCATTCCGCTGTGGACGAAGCTGTCGCCCTTCTCCGGGACCTTGCCCAGCTCATCCATCACCCAGCCGCTGACCGTGGCGGAGTCAACTCTTTCCTCCATGCCGAGATACTCGAACATCTCCTCCGGATCGGCGCTGCCGGAGATATGGTAGCCGTCTTCCTTCTTCACGAAATCCTCAACCACCTCGTCGTGCTCATCCCAGATCTCACCGACCAGTTCCTCGAGGATATCCTCCATCGTGACGACGCCGAAGGTTCCGCCGAACTCGTCCGTCACAATGGCCATGTGGCATTTCGCCTGCTGCAAAAGCTTGAGCAGAGCGCCGATCTTCATCGTGCACGGCACGAAAAGCGGCTGCTGAAGGATGCTTTCCAGCTTAAAATCCAGGTTCTCCGTCAGCCGGTAAAAATCTATCTGATGAATGAAGCCGACAATGTCGTCGATGCTCTCCCGATAGACCGGCAGGCGCGAATAGCCGGATTCAAAGAAGACCTTTTCGATTTCCTCCTTTGTGGCGTCGAGCGGAACCGCGGCCAGATCGACACGCGGCGTCGCGATGTCGGCGGCGTCCTGATCGTTGAATTCCAGCGCCGAGCGAATCAGCTCGCTCTCCTGGCTGCCGATGCCGCCCTCCTCCTCCGCCACCTCGACGATGTTCATCAGTTCTTCGCCGGTCATCCCGCGCTGGTCTCCGCCGCTCACGAGCTTGGAGACGAATTTCTTCCATACGGAAAAGGCCCAGTTGACCGGCGTCAGCAGGAACATGATCCCGCGGAGAATCGGCGCGGAGAATTTGGTAAAGGTCTCCGGGTATTCCTTGGCCAGACTTTTCGGCGTGATCTCGCCGAAAAGCAGCACCACCACCGTCGAGAACACGGTGGAGACCGTTGCGCCGGAATCCCCTATGTAGTTTACAAAAAAGACCGTGGCGATGGCCGTCAGGGCGATATTCACAATGTTGTTGCCGACAAGGATCGTGGAGAGAAGCTTGTCGTAATTATCCAGCAGACGCAGGGCCAGTTCGGCGCTGCCGTTTCCCTTGTCCGCCTCGATCTTCAGTTTGGTTTGGCTCACGGTGCTGAAAGCGGTCTCCGTCGCAGAAAAATAGGCGGAGAATATCAGCAAAACCATCATAACCAGTATCGTCGCCGTGGTATCCATGAATCTAAAATCGACCTCCCGTTTTTGTTTCAAAACGCAAAAAAGCATAACCCTTCCGTCAAAACGCAAAGGTCATGCCTCAAAAATTTCTATTCGTCGAGCACCCTCCTGGGTCTCCGTCGTCCATAAAATAAGCCCTTTCCAGCGGTCCGGTCTTCGCTTAATCGTATTATACAAAAAAAGGAAAGCCCCGTCAAGGGGCGCCGAAGGCATACCGCATACCCAAACTTCCTTCATCCCGGCGGACGCGGCCCCGGCATGCGGTGCTCGCTCGGCCGCTTTGCCGGGAAGGACACCTAAAGCCCGTCTTTTCGGCGGCTGCGGCCGCTTTCCCGCGCAGACGAAAAGCTCGTTTTTTGGCAACCGGGGGCCTCGCTCCGCAAACGCAAACGACATTCTCAAGGGCGATGTTTTTCTTTCCGCAGTCTGCACTCTCCCGCGGGCGCCTTCCGCCCGCAAGCCGTCTCCCGGAAAAGCATGCGATTTTTCCGCTCAGAGGATGATGCCGCCGCCCAGCACCTCATCCCCGCGGTAGAGCACCGCGGACTGGCCTTTTGTGACGGCGCGCTGCGGCACGGAAAATACGACGCGCACCGTGCCGTCCGGCAGCGCCTCGGCCAAGGCATCCGCAGCCTTATGGGCATAGCGGATTTTGCACTGCACCCGGAGCGGCTTCTCCGGCGCACATCCGGAAATCCAGTGAAATCCGCCGGCCAGCAGCTCCCGGCCGAACAGCTCCTCGTTTTTTACCAGCAGGACCCGCCGGCTTGCCGGATCGATCCCGCCGACATAGAGCGGCTCCGGCAGGGAAAGGCCGAGCCCTTTCCGCTGGCCGATCGTGTAATGGGCAACCCCCTTGTGGCTGCCGAGAACGGTTCCGTCCTCCGCCACAAAATCCCCGGAATCCGAGCCGCAGCCGTGCCGCGCAAGGAAACCGCCGGTGTCGCCGTCCGGGATGAAGCAGATATCCTGCGAATCCGGCTTCTCCGCAACCGGGATTCCGGCCTCGGCGGCAATTTGCCGGACTTCTGTCTTTGTCCGCTCCCCCAGCGGGAAAAGGATATGCGGAAGCAGCTCCTGCGTCAAATTATATAGCACATAGCTCTGGTCTTTTTCCAGAGCGGCGGCGCGGAAGAGTTTGCCCTCCGCGATCCGGGCGTAGTGGCCGGTCGCGATCTTTTCGCAGCCCAGCTTCTCCGCCTCCGCGAGAAAAGCCGGGAATTTGATATACCGGTTGCACCGGACGCAGGGGTTCGGCGTCCGCCCGGCCTCGTATTCGGAGAAAAAGTCGCCGACGACCTTCTCCGCAAACAGCTCCCGGAAATCAAACACATGGTGCGGGATGCCGAGGAATTCCGCGACCTTCTTCGCGTCTGCGGCGGCGGCAAGCCCCGCATCGCCCTCACTCAGAAGAAAGGTCGCGCCCTCGATCTCCCAGCCCTGATTTTTTAGAAAAAGAGCGGATACGGCGCTGTCAACCCCTCCGCTCATCGCGACCATGACCCTCATGCCGCGAGCAGCGTATAGATCCCGTACGCAATCGTCGGGAGCAGCATCGCAAGGATGAGAACGACGACCATGATGCGTACAAATACCTTTTTTCCATTCATCGGAAATCCCTCCGTTATTGAATCGCTCCGAAATCGGCAAGCGGCCAGAAGACAAAGACCGCTTTGCCCATGATGTCTTCGCCGGAAATATACGGGTTTTCCCAGTAGCGCGCGTCCAGCGAATCGCCGCGGTTGTCGCCGAAAAAGAGATAGCAGGCCTCCGGCACCTCAAAATCGCGGGAGACGTGGGAGTCGGAACTGACGTAGTCCTCCTCGAGCTTCTCCCCGTCGATGTAGACGGAGCCGTTTTTCTTGACCTCAATCTCTTCTCCCGGCAGGCCGATGCAGCGCTTGAAGAGGATTTTATCCAGCTCCTCCGAATAAAACACGACGACGTCGCCGCGCCCGATGGAGGTCTCCGGATTCCGTACCCGAAGCGCGAGCGTCCAGTTGCCCGGATTTACGGTCGGCATCATCGAGCCGGTCGGCACATAGGCGATGATAAAAAAATAGTTGAAAAGCAGCACCGGGATCACGCAGTAAAACAGCAGCGCCTTGCACCAGTCGAGGATCTCTTTTTTCAGCGCGGCCAGTTTTTCCGCCTTTTTTTCAGCAGAAACCGCTTCGGCTTCCTGAATTCTTACTTCCTGATTTTCTTCCATAAATTCCTCTTGTTTCATTTCAATGTGCCGAAGCTGCCGAGCGGCCACAGAACGAACAGCGCCTTGCCCATCAGCTTGTCTTCGGAAATATAAGGCTCCTGCCAGTAACGCGCATCCAGCGAATCGCCGCGGTTGTCGCCGAAAAAGAGATAGCAGCCCTCCGGCACCTCGAATACGCCGGAATAGTCGGAATCCGAGCTGACATAGGGCTCCGCAAGCACGGTGCCGTCGATCCGGACGCTCCCGTCGGATTCGACCGTCACCGTCTCCCCCGGCAGGCCGATGCAGCGCTTAACCAGCACCTTGCCCGCCTCATCGGAGTGGAAGACCAGAACGTCGCCGCGCTCGATATTCTCCTTGTAGAAAATTCGGGTGGAAAAGAGGGCGCTGTGGGCCGGAAACGTCGGCCACATGGATTCGGTCGGCACAAAATTGATCATAAAAATAAATTTAAGAAGGACAAAAAGCACCAACGCCTCTGTCCCCAGCGGAAGCACCCACTCCCGGAAAAAGCTCTTCTTTGTCAGGGGCTCCGGCTGCTCCGGCTGCTTTTTAATGGCTTCATGGCCGCTCTTCAGCAAAACGATCCCTCCCGACAAAAACTTTGCAGTATGGTATCATTGGCCGTCGCCGCAGACCAACGCCACAGGCGGGCCGTAAAATAAAAATAATAACCGCCATGCGGCTATTATACCACAAATCCGCGTGTTGACAAGCGGCGTCTTATTCATAATAAGGCCCGCACGGCATGGGCGGATTCTTTCCGGCCGGGGTAAAAAGAATAGAACAGAAAAAGCGGCGGAATACTAAAACAGAATGCTGTACCGCGGAGGAGACCATTATGTTTATCGTGCTTTTCCGTACCGTTATCATCTATATTTTAATCATTATCTGTCTTCGCATCATGGGAAAGCGCCAGCTCGGTGAACTGCAGCCTTCCGAATTCGTCATCGCCATCCTGATTTCCAACATTGCGACCATCTCCATCGAGGATACGGATATCCCGCTGCTCTCCGCCATCGTGCCGATCGTCACGCTGATGAGCTCCGAGGTGCTGCTCTCCGCCGCCGCGATGAAAAGCAGCAAGGCGCAGATCGTCATCTCCGGAAACCCGGTGGTGGTCATCCGCAACGGAACGATCGATCAGGCGCGGATGCGGGAACTGCGCTTTTCCATTGAGGATCTGATGAGCCAGCTCCGCATCAACGGCATCTTCGACATCCGGGAGGTGGGCTGGGCGATCGTGGAGACCAACGGCAAACTGACCGTCTATCCAAAATACTACGCGCGCCCCGTCACGGCGGAGATGCTCTCCCTACCCGCTAAAGCAAACGAAAACACGCCACCGCTGGTAGTCATCAGCGACGGCGTGCTCACGCCGGAAACTCTAAAGATCTGCGGGCTCGGCCAAGCCTGGCTGGACCGCGTGCTCAAAGAAAATCAGGTCACGCCGGAAGAGGTATTCCTGATGACCTGTGATTCCTCGGAAACATATTATCTTGTAAAAAAGGAGGCCAACCCGAAGTGGGAAGAGTAGCGCTCGCCGTCCTCCTGCTGGCCGTTATGGTCGGCATGAGCGGCTGGGGCCTTCATACCCTCGAAATCAACAAGGACATCCTGCTCTCCGAAATGGAAGAGCTGTCGGCGCTGGCGGAGGAGGGAGACGATAAAAAGACCGCCGAGGCCGCCGCCATCCTTACCGCCGACTGGATTGAACGGCACCAGACGCTTTGCCGGATCGTCCGCCACACGCAGCTTGACCAGGTCACCCTCGCCGTCGCAAGGCTGGAAAAGCTGGCGAAGCACGGCGACATCGGCGAGCTGACCGCGGAAATCGACCGCTGTAGAATTCTTTTGGAGGATATCTACGACTCCGAATTGCCGCTGCTGCGAAACATCGTGTAGCGGCATTCTTCCTAACCGAAACAACTCTGCATCGGGCTCATCCAAAATAAAAACACATCGGCGCCGGCTGCAAACGGTCTCTCCCAAATAGGTTGTCAATCGCTGACTGCAAGATAATCTTCCAACACGTCGTGAAGATGGAGCGGGCTGACGGAGTTTTGCAGGCAAAGCTCTGCAAAACGCTTCGCCAGCCCTTGGTTGATTGAAATATCAGGAAAGGAAACCACCTCTTTTTTGCCCTCCGTAAAAACAACTCCCCAAACTTCCGCGCTAATTCCGTCTTCTGTGGTGATTGTCTTTTCAATCAAACGATAATCCATGAAACCGCCGCCTACTCATCGAAGTGTTTTCATTTTAACATTTGTTTTTGTCGACTTTTGTCGAATTAAGCGCAGTAACCATTTTGCACAATATTTTTTATTTGATTTAGGATAAAATGTATAAATTATTCATATATTGCCCTTTAGAAATAGAAATTTTTCTTTTTGCAAATAAAAAGAAAGCCTTTGGGGTTTTCCCGCAGGCTTTCTTTTCTTTTTTTGTTTTCGGATACGAAAATCCGGGGTGGTTTTCCAAATACCTCTACGGCAAATGATTCCGTGCCCCCGCGGCGCTTCTTCCGGATCGGTTTACTCGACGGAGAGTCTGATATTGACATCGATGGTGCCCTTGCTCTCCTCCGTCTCCGGGTCGAAGCCCTCGAATACGGCGATACCCTGATAGGTGCCCGGGTCAAGCGGGGCATCCAGCGTATCGGTGAGGATATACTGGCCGGGCTTCAGGTAACCGGTCCGGTAGACCTGCTCGTCGCCCACGGTGATGGTGACGGTCATCAGCAGAACGTTCTTGCCCGGATTTTCGATCTTCAGCGTGGCGGTATTATCCTTGACCTTGATCTCCTCCGCGACGGAATAGGACAGCGTGGCGGCATCGTTGCGCTTTCCGGAATAGGATTCCCCCGAAAGCGAGCCGCTGACGGCCATCTCGTCCGCCTCGACCCAGGGATATTCGTCTTCCGCTGCGCTGCCGCCGGTGAAATACGGAATCATCCACGCAGCCGCGGCGGCAAGGACCACAAACAGGATCGTCACAAGCAGCGGTGCGGAACTTCTTTTTCTTTTATATCCGGCCATTCGGACCTTCCTCCAGTTTCCAAAGAAAGAATAACGAAAATAGTATACCAGACAACTTGTTTTTTGGCAAATCCTTGCATTGCATCGATCGCCTTTTTCAAGTAAAATATTGGCAGGGTACTTTTTAAATGTTTGAAAGGATGGGGATTCCATGAGCGAACTCAGAGGAGCCTGCCTGATCGGGCAATCCGGCGGACCCACTTCCGTCATCAATTCCAGCGCATACGGAATGATTAAAACCGCATTGGAGACCCGCTGCATCACCCGCGTCCTTGCCGCCCGTCACGGCATCAAAGGCGTGCTTGACGACCATATCGTCGATATGGGAAAGGAAGATCCGGCCGAGTTGGAGCTTTTTTTGAATACGCCCTCCTCCCTGATCGGAAGCTGCCGGTACAAGCTGAAAAGCGCCGATGAGGACGATACGGATTACCGGCGCATCCTGGAAATTTTCAAAAAGTACGACGTCCGCTATTTCTTTTACAACGGCGGCAACGACAGCATGGACACCTGCAGCAAGATCTCCAAGTACATGCAGCGTTCCTGCTGGGAATGCCGCGTGATCGGCGTCCCGAAGACCATCGACAACGACCTTGTCTGCACCGACCACTGCCCGGGCTTCGGCTCCGCGGCCAAGTACATCGCCACCTCCGTCGCCGAGGTCATCAAGGACGCGGAGGTCTACGACAAGGAGACCATCGTCGTCATCGAGACCATGGGCCGCCATGCCGGATGGCTCGCCGCGGCCTCCTCCCTTGCCTCCGTCTCCGGAAGAGGCCCCGCGCTGGTCTACCTGCCGGAGGTGACGTTTGATCTGGAGACGTTTTTCCGCGACGTCGACGCGTACCGCAGGGAGCACCTGCACACCGTGATCGTCGCCTCCGAGGGCATCCACGACAGGGACGGCCGGTTTATCAGCGAGTACGGCAGCGACCTTGCCAAAACCGTTGATTCCTTTGGGCATCACCAGCTCGGCGGGCTTGCGGCCACCCTCGCCCAGTCCCTCCACGACCATACCGGCGCAAAGGTCCGCGGCATCGAGTTTTCTCTGCTCCAGAGATGCGCCGCGCACTGCGCATCCAAAACCGATATGGAGGAGGCATTCCTCGCCGGAAAGGCCGCCGTGGAGGCCGCCGCCGCCGGAGCCACCGACAAAATGGTCGCATTTGCGCGCCCGGAATCCGGTGAATATCGCTGCATCATGAGGCTGATCGACCTCACCGACGTCGCCAACGCGGAAAAGACCGTGCCGCGCGAGTGGATAAACGAGGCCGGGAACGGGATGCTGCAGCCGTATTTCGACTACGCGCTGCCGCTCATTCAGGGCACCCCGGAGGATAAGACCGAAAACGGCATGCCGAGATACCCGAAGCTCAGGTGGATTCCCGCCTGACCATGCGGGCGCACATCCCGGAGCGATCGATAAAAAATTTTTCTCCAAAAAGCAAGGGCCTCCGCCTGTTCTCAAAGAACGGACGGAGGCCCTGATTGTTATGTACGCCGGCTCCGGCTATTTCCGGTAAGAGACGCCCTCCAGATCAAGCAGAAGCTCCTTTTTGTCGAGCCCGCCGCCGTAGCCGGTCAGCTTGCCCGAGGCGCCGAGCACTCTGTGGCAGGGAATCACAATGGAAATGGGGTTATGATGACAGGCCGAACCGACGGCCCGCGCGGCGTCGGGCCTTCCGACCGCGGCGGCGATTTCCCCATAGGTCTTCACCTCGCCGTAGGGGATCTCCCGCAGCGCACCCCAGACGGCCTTCTGAAATACCGTACCCTCCGCGCGGACCGGAAGATCAAAGTTTTTTCTCTCTCCGGAAAAGTACTCCCGAAGCTGCCGTTCGGTCTCTCTGAGCACGGCGGAATCATTTGAGCACGGTTCCGCATCTTTTGAGCATGCAAAATCGAGTTTCGTCAGAAAGCCGTTCTGTTCCTCGGCCTTCAGAAAGCCGGCCGGCGTTTCGATACAAATGATGTTCTTCATTTCAGCTCCACGATGGTCACGCCGGTCTCCCCTTCGCCGTAGACGCCGAGGCGGTAGGTTCGGACGGCTTTGTTTCTTTTGAGTGCCTGCTGGACGCCTGCGCGCAGCGCGCCGGTGCCTTTTCCGTGGATGATCGAGACGGTCTTGAAATTCATCAGAACGCATTCGTCGATGAAGCGGTCGACCTCCAGCAGCGCGCTCTCCACATCCATGCCGCGCAGATCGAGCTCCGAGGCCGCCGCCCGTCTGGACGCGCTCTCGATTGATTTGGTGACGCTGCCGCCGCCGAGGGTGGTCTTTTTCGCCTTATCCCCGACAAGCCGCAGTTCGCTGATATTCACTTTCGTTTTGACGATGCCGGTCTGCACCGTGCAGTAGCCCGCGCCGTCGGGATCGCTCAGGACGGTGCCCTCCTTGGTCAGGCCGTTGATACGCACCGTGTCGCCGCGCTTCAGCGCGCGCGGCAAGACATAGCCGTCGTCATGGCTCAGCACCGGGTCGGCGATATCCTGAATTTTTTTCATGCCGTCCTTCATCTGCGCCCGTGCGCGGGCGGCCATGTCGACGGCGTTTTCGGCGTTCACCTGTTTTTTGGTGTCGTCGATCTCGTCAACCAGCTTCTGGGCCTCGTAGCGGGCTTTTTCCATCACCTTTTTCGCCGCGAGGCGGGCCTGCTCCATCTCTTTCTCCCGGTCGGCCTCGAACTGCGCCTTTTGCTTCGCAACCTCCTGCCGGATGCGCTCGGCCTCTGCCCGGAGAACGACCGCCTTGGCCTTTTCCTCATCGACCTCGCGGCGGCTGTTCTCAAGCTTCGTCACGACCTCCTCGAAGCGGATATTTTCCCCGTTGATGAAGTCTTTCGCCCGCTCGACGATGGAGGAATCCATGCCGAGGCGCTCGGAGATGGCAAACGCGTTGCTCCGTCCGGGGATTCCGATCAGCAGTTTGTAGGTCGGGGAGAGCGTCTGCACGTCGAATTCACAGCAAGCGTTCTCAACGCGCGGCGTCTGCAGGGCGTAGACTTTGATTTCGGGGTAATGCGTTGTGGCCGCGAGTTTGGCGCCGTAGAGCTTGAGCCGCTCGATGATCGCAATCGCAAGGGCCGCGCCCTCCGTCGGGTCGGTGCCCGCGCCGAGCTCGTCAAGCAGCACGAGGCTCCTGTCGTCGGCCTCGGCCAGAATATGGATCGTATTGTAAATGTGGGACGAGAACGTGGAGAGGCTCTGCTCGATGCTCTGCTCGTCACCGATGTCGGCGAAGACGGAGCCGAAGACGGAGACGGTGCTGGATTCGCCCGCCGGGATCATCAGCCCGCACATGGCCATCAAAGTCAGCAGACCGAGCGTCTTGAGGGCGACGGTCTTGCCGCCGGTATTCGGGCCGGTGATGACGAGCACGTCGAACTCCTTGCCGATCGAGATATCCACCGGGACGATTTTTTTGGAATCGATCAGCGGATGGCGGGCGCGGGTAAGCCGAACAATGCCGTCGTCGGTCAGGGCCGGGACGCTTGCATCCATCGCGTCGGCAAGGCGCGCCTTCGCAAAATAGTAATCCAGCTCGATCAGCGCGGAATAATCGGCAGTCAGCCTGTCCGCATCCGCGCCGACCTCCTGCGAAAGGTTATAGAGAATCCGGCGGATCTCCTCCTGCTCCTTCGCCTTCAGAACGCGGGTCTCGTTGTTCTCCTCGACGACGGAGGCGGGCTCGATGAAAATCGTCGCGCCTGAGCCGGAGGTATCGTGTACCATGCCCTTGACCTCCGCGCGGTACTCGGATTTGACCGGGATGCAGTAGCGGCCGTCCCGCATGGTGACGATCGGGTCCTGCAGGAATTTGGCGTAGGTCTGAGAGTGGATCATATGGTCGAGTGATTCCCGGACCTTTGCCTGCGAGTTTTTGATCTTCCGGCGGATGTCGGCAA
>Ga0208826_1003376_pt1 | contig 10977 bp, 10 predicted proteins | sample AD_UKC115_MetaG_FD_184451 | JGI IMG/M metagenome (GOLD analysis project Ga0208826, IMG submission 184451) | Active sludge microbial communities of municipal wastewater-treating anaerobic digesters from Hong Kong - AD_UKC115_MetaG (SPAdes)... | ecosystem: Engineered > Bioreactor > Anaerobic >... | reverse complement strand
CGGATTAACCACTGCTGCTGGCCTATGGACGGTTGCAGCCATTGGCCTTGCCACCGGCGGAGGAATGTATTTTGCAGCAGGGGCCGCTACCCTGGTGGCCCTTATCATCCTCTGGGCGCTTCAACCCCTGGAAAATATTTTTGCACAGAAGTTTAAACAAAAGACCCTTCGCATCGTAACGCATTCGGGGGAGAATTGCATCGAAGTGCTGAAGGTCTTTGAAGAGTCGAAAGGAGTTGTAATTCAAAATTTTTTCATGAATAAAGAGGAGGAAGATTACATAATCCAAATCCGGTTCGACAGTATTGATAGTTCAGTTCTGAAAGAAAATATCAACTCACTGCAAAAAGATATCCCCATAAAGGAAATAAGCTGGAATAAGTAATTTCTAAAAGGCAGACAATCCAATTCCAAATCTTGCGAGAATAAATACTTTTTCAAATCTATCCTTAATAATCTTCAAAAACATTGTGCAAAAAATGAGGTTCCTTGTTGCCAGTTTCGTTATCCTGTTGTTTTCACTTTCCGGTTGCTCATCCAGCAAACAGTTCCAGGATCCCATTCCATTACATACAACCTTCACTTTGCAATCGAAGCAGGTAGGGGAATTAAGAACGATCAATGTATGGATGCCGGTGGAACAGTTGAAGACGCAGGATTCCTTTCCCGTTTTATATATGCCGGATGGAGGAATAAAAGAAGATTTCCCGCACATTGCAAACACCCTTTCCAAACTTATTAATTCGGGAAAAATTCCACCCATGATATTAGTGGGGATTGAAAACACCAAAAGAAGAAAAGACCTTACCGGTCCAACCGTGGTTGAAACAGATAAAGAAATAGCCGCTGAGGTGGGTGGATCCTTTCCGTTTCGGGCATTTATACAGGAAGAACTGATGCCGGAAATAAACAAGCGGTATCCAACAACCCACAAAAAGGGAATCATTGGCGAATCCCTTGCCGGGTTGTTTGTAATTGAAACCTTCCTTTTGCATCCGGAAATGTTTGATTATTATATTGCATTTGATCCTTCCTTATGGTGGAACAATCGGTACCTTGAAGCCAGTGCAAAAACCCGGTTGGTTGAATTTCCAACTACCGAAAAAAGGCTTTGGTTTGCCGGGTCTGGTACGGAAGAAATTGTGGAAAGCACACGCAATCTGGCTAAAATTTTAGAAGAAGAGCATTTGCCGCAAATAGGCTGGTACTATTCGGAAGAGTTGCGCGAAAAGCATTCTACCATCTTCCGGGCTACTAAAGAAAAGGCGCTTATTTGGATGTTTGGAACCCGCTAATTTAAAGTATTCCGGGAGTCCATTCTTTACCATTTAATTTATCATGGATTATTTTTTCGTTTGACGATTATGAAAAATGAAGAAGCGGTGAAATGGATTTTGCCATAATCTAAAATGCTCCTACATTTGCCGTCCTGAATTCATGCCCAGATGGCGAAATTGGTAGACGCACTGTGTTCAGGTCGCAGCGTCCGCAAGGATGTGCTGGTTCGAATCCAGTTCTGGGCACAATGCCTTTCAACGAAGTTGAAGGGCATTTTTATTTTGCGACCGTGGCAAACCAGTTTGCCTAAGGGAGCAGCATAAAAAGGGCCTCCCGTTGTAACCGGAAAAGGCATTGGAAAGCCCCTCGCAGAAGTATCTGGATCATGAAATAATCCAGTTCTGGACAAAATGCCATTTTCCCCATATGGAGAGGTATTTTTTCCATTCCAAATATTTTGTGGATGAAACAAAAGAGGCAAAAATCATAACCCTGCTAAAAATCCCAGGAATATATTTTACCGGCAAATCTCTAACCGCTTATCTGAAGAACGGAGGATTCAAATTTCGCTACTTTATATTTCAATCCAATTAATCCTCGAATTATCGGAAAATAAGCTACCAATTATAGAAAGGGGCTTTAGTTAATAATTCATTATTTTCCAGGCACTTTGCTGCCCCCGCCCCGGGGGTAAAAATAGAAATGAAAAAAAATCGAGCAAAGGATTTTGACTGAAGAAAATTTAGTTAGGCTTTAAATTTATTTCGTGGGCTACCCGGGGAATTGGTTTTAGCCACAAATGCACGAATGAAATACATCAGCCACGAATGCACGAAGAGAATGCATCAACCACGAATGCAAGAATAAAATGCATCAGCCACGAATGCACGAAGAGAATGCATCAACCACGAATGCAAGAATAAAATGCATCAGCCACGAATGCACGAAGAGAATGCATCAACCACGAATGCACGAATGAATTTCCTTTGGCCACGAATGCACGAATGAAATACCCTGATCCTTACGAACAAATGAGTGGGAGCCCTTTGGATATTTTGAAAAATAACCGTTGCGACAAAAATGCAGCATAAGATTGGCCCCTTTGCCGCCCCCGCCCCGGGGTAAAAATAAGAAGCAAAAAAAATTACCCAAACATTCGTACTAAAGAAACCCCTTCCTGTCCAGGCTTTCTTTACCTGGATTTCCTATTGCATGAATCTGGCTATTATGGGGCCGAAAGATTGGATACCCACACCCGGTTCTAAACCCATCCACCGCCTACGGATTTCCGGATGCCCGCCAGACCGGACGGGCAGGGAAGCGGCACCATTTTGCAAAACGGAAAATATTTCAATTCGTTTCCATCCTGTAAAAGGGGTATAGCGCACAGCCGGGTCAGCCGCTGAATACTCCTTTTCTGTCGTCAGCCCCATATCCGTCTTTTGAAATTTATTTCGACATTTCCTGCACTAAAATAAATGGGTCCCAAAATTTTACTAAAAACTAAAGTACATTCACCTAAGATTTTTTCCTCTTCTATTTTGTCGAATAACTATTATTAAACTCATACAAATGAATAGAAAACAGTTCATCAAAAATGCCGGTCTGACGGCCGCTTCTTTGGCCCTGTTGCCTGCCAATGATCTCTTTGCCAACTCAAATGCAGTAAAGGAAAAAGTCAGGCTGATGATTATTGGGGTGGGATTGCGCGGGCAGAATCATCTGGAGTTGCTGTTGAAACGAATTGATGTAGAACTGGTGGCTATATGTGATATAGATGACCGGATGCTGGCGATGTCGAAAAACACGATTACAAAAAGCGGGAAGAAAATTCCGCAAATTTTTACCGGCGATAATTATTCATGGAAAAAAATGTTGGAGTTAAAAGATATCGATGGCATTATCATAGCCACTCCCTGGGAATGGCATAAGGAAATGATCATCGGATCGTTGCAGGCGGGTATAAAATATGTTGGTACCGAAGTTATGCTGGGCATCACCCTTCAGGATCATTGGGATGTGGTAAAAGCGGCAGAAACATACAAAGGACATGTTATGATGTTGGAAAATGTTTGTTACCGCCGCGATGTGATGGCCGCGCTAAACATGGTTCGCCAGGGCATCTTTGGAGAACTGGTACACCTCCAGGGAGGTTACCAACACGATCTCCGGGAAGTGAAATTTAACAATGGCATAGAGGCATACGGGCACGGCTGCGAGTTTGGCGATAAGGGATGGAGCGAAGCCAGGTGGCGCACCCACCATTCTGTATATCGTAACGGTGACCTGTACCCTACGCACGGAATTGGACCTATTGCGCATTACATCAACATCAACCGGGGAAACCGGTTTATCAACCTTGCCTCGTTTTCCTCGAAAGCAAGAGGGTTGCATGATTATATTGTAAAAAAATGCGGCCCCGATCATCCGAATGCAAAAATAAATTTCAAACTGGGAGATGTGGTAACCACGTCCATTGGATGCGCAAACGGAGAAACTATTTTATTACAGCACGATACCGACCTCCCCCGTCCTTATTCACTCGGTTTCAGAGTGCAAGGCACCAATGGATTATGGATGGATGTTGCCAAAAGCGTATATGTGGAAGGGCAATCGAAACCTCACCAATGGGATGATTCGAAAACCTGGTTTGATAAATATGACCATCCGCTTTGGGCCAGATGGAGCAAAGAAACCGAAGGAGCAGGACATGGCGGGATGGATTTTTTTGTGGTACATGCCTGGGTAGAATCCATTAAACGAAATACCACAACCCCAATGGATGTATATGATGCGGCCTCCTGGAGCGCCATCACACCCCTGAGCGAAATGTCGATCGAAAAAGGAAGTGAGACGGTGGAATTCCCCGACTTCACAGGCGGTAACTGGATGTACCGTAATCCGGTATTTGCCTTTAATGATGATTATTGATGAATAATTATAACCGTAAACTTTTGGGGGTCTTGGAATCTTTTGGATTTACCAATGAAAACCTCGAACTAAATACATTTGGAACAGGGCTTATCAACAATACGTGGAAAGTTACCTCAAACAGAGGAGAATTTATTCTGCAGAAAATAAATCACCAGGTTTTTCCGGAGCCCGGGGCCATTGCCAGAAATATCACCCGCATTGCCGGGTATCTTAGGAAATTCTACCCGGAGTACAAATTTGCTTCCCCAGTTCCCACCCAATCCGGTAAGGATATGTTTTTTGATGGAAAAACCGGATACTACAGGGTATTTCCCTTTATAACGGGTTCGCATACCTGCACAGTGGCCCAAACACCTGAAATGGCTTATCAAGCCGCGGCACAGTTTGGCAAATTCACCCGTATGCTTTCCGGCATGGAGGCCGATTCACTGGAAATCACCATTCCCGATTTTCACAACCTCGGGAAAAGGTATCAACAGTTTCTGGATTCAATCCACCAAACAGATGCCAAAAGAAAAACAGAAGCATCGGAATGGATTATGGAACTTTTTGCCAGCCAAAATATTGTAGAGGAGTATAAAAGCATCATTAGAAATCCTGAATTTAAAACCCGGGTAACCCACCACGATACCAAAATCAGCAATGTACTCTTTGATGCAAACCAAAAGGGAATTTGTGTAATTGACCTGGATACGGTAATGCCGGGATATTTTATAAGTGATGTAGGGGATATGATGCGCACTTATCTTTGCCCGGTAACGGAAGAAGAGAGCGACTTAAGTAAGATAAGGGTTCGCAAAGAATTTTACCAGGCCATTGTACAGGGCTATTGCAGTGAAATGAAAGAAGAACTGACAGAAACCGAAAAAAAATATTTCTTTTATGCTGGCAAATTCAGTATTTATATGCAGGCATTGCGATTCCTTACCGATTTCTTAAACAGTGATATATATTACGGATCCTCTTATCCCGGACAAAACCTGATGCGGGCTGCCAACCAGGTTATCTTATTAAAAAGACTGGTTGAGCTCGAACCTGAATTAAATATTTGAAATAGTGCCTCATGCGTAAATTAAGATTTCACCTCATCCTTCTTTTCTTACTGGCAATCCCCTCTCTATTATCAGCCCAGCAGGCGCATATAAACATTATTCCGGCCCCGGTAAAATGTATTGAAAACCCTGGAAATTTCATTTTCGACCGAAATATGTCGGTTCATTTTCAAATTACAAACAGGGATTTAGCTGCCGCAGTCAATTTTTTTAATAATTCATTAAACAGGGTAACGGGATTTAGCCTTCCGGTGAATAAGGTATCTAAAAAACTTATCAACCTGCATCTTGGCAGCTTTAAAGAAATTGGGGATGAAGGGTATTTTTTGACCGTTACGCCTGTAAGTATTTCCATTAAAGCCAATACCAGGAAGGGGATCGTATATGGGTTGCAATCGTTGTTGCAATTGCTTCCGGCCATACGCACCAATGCGGATTTAAAAATTCCTTGTATGGAGGTTACCGATTATCCCCGCTTTGCCTGGCGAGGGATGCATCTTGATGTTTGTCGTCATTTTTTTGGGCCTGAATTTGTGAAAGAATACATTGACCTGATTGCTTCCTATAAATTGAACACTTTCCATTGGCACCTTACAGACGACCAGGGGTGGCGGATTGAAATAAAAAAGTATCCCCTGCTTACCCAAACCGGTGCCTGGCGTGTGGATGAAACAAATGAAATATGGGGAACCAGGCCCCAGGCAATACCCGGGAAACCCGCAACTTACGGTGGATACTATACGCAAGAACAGATAAAGGACATCATCCAATATGCGGCAGACAGAAATGTAACTATCGTACCCGAGATTGAAATGCCCGGCCATGCAGCCGCAGCCATTGCCTCCTATCCATTTTTAAGTTGCAGCCAGCAACCACAATTACCCATGACAGGTGGAAATTATACCAACATCTCATCCAATTTTTGCGCCGGGAATGATTCCTCCTTTACATTCCTGGAAAATGTCCTTTCAGAAGTAATTCAACTCTTTCCCTCTGCCTACATACATATTGGTGGCGATGAGGTGGATAAGTCTGCCTGGAAGGCGTGTACTAAATGCCAGGCAAGAATGAAAGCAGCGGGATTACAAAATGAAGAACAGTTACAGAGCTATTTTATCGGGCGTATCGAAAAGTTTGTAAATAGTAAAGGCCGGAAAATTATTGGATGGGATGAAATCTTAGAGGGAGGCCTTGCCCCCAATGCGGCCGTAATGAGCTGGAGAGGCGAGGCAGGCGGAGTACAAGCAGCCAGCTTGAAACATGAAGTGGTAATGACGCCAGGAACACCCTGTTACTTCGACCATTACCAGGCAGGCCCCGAAGGTGAACCACTGGCTTTTGGTGGATTTAATACCTTACAAATGGTTTATGAATATGAACCCATCCCCTCCAATTTGGATACTGCAAGCCAACGATATATTTTAGGAGCACAGGGCAATTTATGGACCGAGTATATTACCACTCCGCTGCAAATTGAATATATGTTGCTGCCCCGGATGCCCGCCCTGGCAGAGGTGGTCTGGACTCCGAAAAAGAAAAGAAATTGGGCAGATTTCAATAGCAGGCTACCCTACCATTATAATCGATTTGAACAAAGAGGAACCCAATACTGCCACGGAAATTTTACTGTAAAAATTACGCCTGTTTCAAAGAACGGAAAATTAACGGCTACCCTAAGTAACGAAATAATCAATAGTGACATTTACTATACCACTAACGGTACCTTCCCCGGAATTCAAAGCGCTAAATATACAGGCCCCATACCCATCGACTCCACCACCACCATCAGGGCGATAACGGTAATGAATGGCCGCGCAATTGGGCAGGTAGCCGCCAGCCAGGAATTTGCTTTTCATAAAGCCATTGGTAAAAAGGTAAACTATACTTACCCCGTGAGTTCCTATTATTTAGCGGATGGCCCAAACAGCCTTACCGACGGAATTAGGGGAAAATTCGACATCCACAAATACTGGCACGGGTTCAATGGAGAGGACTTGATAGCTACTTTGGATTTAGGCGGCATCGAAACGTTGCAATGTATTTCCCTTGGATGTTTACAAAAATATACCGACTGGATATTTTTACCACAATGGGTTAAATTTGAAATTTCAACGGATGGCAATTCCTATTCGGAAATAAAAACAATTATTAATCCCATTCGTATCAACCAACCCGAATTGATTTATGATTTTATGGCTACATTCCACCCTGAAAGTGCAAGATATATCCGGATAACCGCAAAGAATAATGTGTGTCCGCCAGGCCACAGTGGCGCTGGAAAACCAGGATGGATTTTCGCAGATGAAATAATAGTCAGATAAAACTATTCCCTATTATTAAAAATAATTTTCGTTAAAACCGGATAAGGACAAACTCCTTCACTCCGGCAATCCCTGCTTTTAAACCAGGTGGTAACGCCAAACAGGATGAAAGGTTCAATACTATATTTTTTGGCGCTTTAAACTTTTTAAAAACCTTTCTTGTTAGTATAATCATAAAGAAGATATTATAATTCGGGTTAATTAATCAATTAATTGAAGATTAATTCGATAGTATATATTAAACACAAAATCTCAAATAAATAAAAATGAAAAAGTTAACAAAATTCGGCACCTGGTTAATGGGAATGTTTATTGTTTCAGTTCTGTTCCCCATTAATACCGAGGCACAAAAAACAACGAAACTTACCGACCCGCAAATTGCTTCTGTTGCCGTTACGGCCAATCAGATAGATATAAACTACGCTGAAATAGCCATGAAGAAATCAACCAACAAGGAAGTGCTTCAGTTTGCGAAGACCATGAAAACAGACCACGCATCGGTAATTGATATGGCCGTAAAACTGGCTAAAAAACTGGGCGTTACTCCCGAAACCAATGCTATTACTAAATCTTTACTGGCCGGGGAGGTAAAAACTACCAAGTCGTTAAAAGCAGCAAAAGCCGGCCATGATTTCGATAAAGCATATATTGATAATGAAGTAACCTATCATGAAGCGGTGATTAAAACCGTGGAAACCGTATTGATTCCGCAATCGCAAAATGCCGAATTAAAAGGATTGCTCGAAAAGGTATTGCCTACATTAAAAACCCACCTCGAACATGCTAAAATGGCTCAAAAGGATATCAAATAATTAAACCCTTAGAATCAACAGATGAGACGAATAAACAGAAAGGCAATGCTTTTGATTTTTGCAGGATTGGGAATGATGATTTGGAATGGATGTAAATCAAAAAATGAAAATGAAAATCAGAAACCCGGAAGCGCCGAACAAACAAAATCAGCCACCGGACCCAGGTATGATACCGTTACTATTGCCAACATGAAATTCAGCCCCGATACCATAACGGTAAAAAAGGGTGATACGCTGGTGTTCATAAATAACGATATCGTTCCACACAATGTAACGGAAAAGGACAGCGCCTGGCAATCGCAGACACTTAACCCAGAGGATATATGGAAGTTTGCACCAGACAAGAGTTACGATTATTTCTGTAGCCTGCATATGGTTATGAAAGGAAAAATAACAGTTGAGTAAGGATTTGTTTATAGGTTAAACAAAGGCTGCTTCGATTTGAGCAGCCTTTTTATTTGAGGCAAGACCTGCCTTTCAAAGTCAGAAAACTTTCTTTAAGAACGTAAAAATCTGAAACTACCCTTCGCAATTTCAGATTTTGAGCTACTATTTAGCGTTTCAATTCAGGCTGCCTCCCCTATTTTCCATATAAATTGGGGAGAGAATCCATATTCTTTCCCATTATCATAAACCGTTCAACATAGAAATACTTTAACTTGCCACCTCAAATACGGCCGGTGTATTTGTATAGAATTGATTTAGGATTGGATGGTGTCTGTTTTATTAGTTATTAATGTGGGGGCCCTATTTTACCATTTATATTTCCCTTGAAAAAGGAAATTGATACGATTAGAATTTTAAGCGTTGGAAGTAATGAAAGACATTAAAAATATCGGGGACATAAAAATCCTGGTCGATAGTTTTTATGGAAAAATAAGGGAAGATGAACTCCTTGGGCCCATCTTTAACGGTGTAATCCAGGATCGCTGGCCCCAGCATCTTTCCAAAATGTATGGTTTTTGGCAAACCGTGTTATTGGATGAACACAATTATGATGGAAGACCTTTTCCGCCCCATGCCAACCTCCCGGTTGAAAAATTACATTTTAGCACCTGGTTGAAACTATGGCATGAGACCGTGGATGAAAATTTCTCAGGAATAATTGCCGATGAAGCCAAGTGGCGGGGCGATAAAATGGCTGCCATGTTTCTATCCAAAATCCAATATTACCGAAACAGCAACGCAACTCCTCTTATTTAACATGCCAGCCGCACAATCCATAGCAATTGCATGTATTTTTTCCTGGTGCGGCTTTGTTTGTGCCATCAGCTTTATGGAATCCTGGCTGAAATTCAGGGCTCCGGGTTTAACCCTTTCCACCGGGTTAGGAATTGGCAAACTGGTATTTTCTGCCTTAAATAAAATTGAACGATTCCTGGCAGTTATCGTCCTGATAAATATTTTTTTAATTCCAGGCGTTCAATGTCCCAATACCCATTTCCCTTTTTTAATGGCAATCCTGGTATTGATTATTCAAACGCTTTGGATATTACCTTCCCTGAATAAGAGGGCCGGTAAAATAATTGAAGGCCAAACCCTGCCTCCTTCCAAACTTCATTACTGGTATGTTGGCGGCGATATTTTTAAGCTGGCAGGGCTCATTACTTGTGGTATTTCACTTTTAAACCTATCATAAAAATGGAACAGGATAAACTCCTTCAGGCAATTGAAACCAAGTACAAAAATCTGGGCGAGAACCCCGAAACCTATTTGAACGGGCTATTACAGGCAAAACCAATTACTTACTGGGATTATGTGGAAGTGGATACGTTACTTTCCCTGCAAAAGCCCCGTACTAATTTTGCTGATGAAGAAATTTTTATCCTGTACCACCAGGTGAATGAACTGTTACTGAAGTTGATGATTCATGAAATAAAACAGGTTGTTTTTAGTGAAAAAATCACAGAGAGCTTCCTGATTGAAAAGATCAGCCGAATTAACCGTTACACAAAGATGCTGATCAATTCTTTTGATGTAATGCGTGACGGGATGGATTATGATGATTACAATGTATTCCGCACCACGCTTGCCCCTGCAAGTGGTTTTCAAAGTGCGCAGTTCCGACTGGTTGAAATATATTTCACCCGCATCAGCAATTTGATAAATGAAAGAGGAAAGCAAAGGCTTCCTGCCAACCCAACCATGGAAGATTATTTTGAACATATCTATTGGAAGGATGCGGGGCAAAACCGGCAAACCAACCAAAAAACCATTACACTCCGGTTATTTGAAGAAAAATACCTGGAAGGTTTTATTTCCCTGGCAAAAAAAGTAGAGGGTCGAACTATAGAAGACATTGTAAGCAAAATCCCCAATCCTTCTCCTGCCTTATTAGATATTTTAAGGGAATGCGACCGGCTCTATAATGTGGAATGGCCAATCGTGCATTTAAACACGGCCAAACATTATCTCGATAGCAAGGGTGAAAATAAGGCGGCCACCGGTGGATCGGAATGGAAAAAATACTTACATCCACAATACCAGCAAAGGAAATTCTTCCCTTCACTTTGGTCAAAAGAAGAAGTAGAAAATTGGGGTAAGGATGAAAAAATAACCGCAAACCTTTAAACACAAGAA
>Ga0208826_1003375_pt1 | contig 10977 bp, 7 predicted proteins | sample AD_UKC115_MetaG_FD_184451 | JGI IMG/M metagenome (GOLD analysis project Ga0208826, IMG submission 184451) | Active sludge microbial communities of municipal wastewater-treating anaerobic digesters from Hong Kong - AD_UKC115_MetaG (SPAdes)... | ecosystem: Engineered > Bioreactor > Anaerobic >... | reverse complement strand
CAAGTCCAGTAAGCGTAAAATAAGTATTGATATAGCCGTCCGGCTGCTGCGCTGCGGCAAACTTGTCGATCCATTCGTCGGCCTTCTTTTCGAGGGCTGCATCTGGATGGTTGACGAGGCTGTAGGCAATTCCTTCCAAAGCTTTGTAGACATCGGAATCGTCGAAATAGATGCCGGAATGTTTTCCCTCATGTTTGGCAGCATTCTCGAAGTTGCGCATGCGACCGGTCTTGTTCTCGATCTGGTCGATGCATACGGGAAGTGTTGCCGTGGTATGACGGTCAAGCCGTGGCGACCAGAAGCTGTCGTGGATCTTGACATGAGAAAAATCCACCTGCTCTATTTTTCTGACAGGAGCTGTCGTCTGCGATTGCAACGGCATAAAACTACAAGCAGTCATAGCTGCTGCTGTAATGAATACGATTTGTTTCATCTTTCCTGAGTAATAATAAGGTTAACGATGCGAGAATCCTTCACTCGCCTCTCTTGACCACGAATATCGGAATAATTTGGTAAAAATGGGAATAAATTTATTGCTGTGCTATAAAAATATAAGTCAATCGTTAGAAATATGTACGAATAAGCTTCCCGCAAAATTGAAACGAGGGGAAATACATTGTAGAAAGCTTTCCGCTAAGTTAAAACGAGGAAAATACATTGTAGAAAAGCTTCCCGCCGAGCTAAAACAGGGAAAAAACATTGCAGATAGCTTCCCGCTGAGCTGAAACAAGGAAAAAACATTGCAGATAGCTTCCCGCTGAGCTGAAACAAGGAAAATACATTGTAGATAGCTTCCCGCTGAGCTGAAACAAGGAAAATACATTGTAGATAGCATTACCACTTTCACCAATGCAGTGGCCTTTTTTAAATCTAAAAAGGCTGTTTCACCCTCACGGCTACGATTATCAGAACTGGAAATAGATAAACGGTTGTACGCCGGCACTCTTAAACTGTACCACAACTAAAATAGCTGCAGCAAGCATGAGGGCCTGTACGACGAGCGGACTGCGCTGTACCGTCTGCTGCATGAAATTAACCACACTGCGCGGCATGAAATGCATCACATAACCCAGAATCATCAGAGAGAAGACCATGCTGTATCCGGTGACGAACTGCGTGAAGATCTCAGGATGGAAATCGGTGAAGATCTGTTGCAGGATGCGACCTACCGTCGTCATATCGGGAGAACGGAACAGAATCCAACCGAAGCAGACCAAATGGAAAGTGAAGATCACGCCGAGCACTCTGCGCCACGGTTTCATCTCCTCTCCGACTTTCATCCAGCCGAAATGGAGCATAAAAAACTTATGGATCGCAAGCGAAACGCCGTGAAGCATTCCCCAAAGAATGAATCGGACGGCTGCACCGTGCCACAATCCGCCGATGAACATCGTGATCAGAAGATTCAGATACATGCGGATCCGACCTTTGCGGTTTCCTCCGAGCGATATATAGATGTAATCCTTCAACCATGAAGACAGGGAAATGTGCCAACGACGCCAGAACTCGGTTATAGTTGCACTCTGATAAGGCGAATCGAAGTTGATGTTGAAACGGAAGCCGAGCAGCAATGCGATGCCAATCGCCATGTCAGAATAACCGCTGAAGTCGCAATAGATCTGCAACGTATAACCATAGACGCCAAAGAGATTTTCAAGTCCCGAATAGAGCAGCGGCTGATCGAAAACACGATCCACGAAGTTCAGACTGATATAATCGCTGATGACAGCCTTCTTGAACAATCCGCAGATGATCAGGAACAGTCCTTCGCCCATCTCTGCCCGCGTGACGATCGGATTGCGATAGATCTGCGGTATGAAATCACGTGCACGGACGATAGGGCCGGCAACAAGTTGCGGGAAGAATGAGACATAAAAGACGTAGTCGATCCAGCGATGTAGTGGTTTGATGCGGTCTCGATAAAGGTCGATAATATAACTTATGCTCTGGAACGTGAAGAAAGAGATGCCCACCGGCAGAAAAATATCCCAATGCTTGAATGACATCCAAAGCATAGTGTTGTTGCCCCATTGAAAACCGAGTTCGTTGATGGCTCCGACGATGATATCGCCGAGGAAATTAAAATACTTGAAATAGGACAACATCCCGAGATTGACCAGCAAACTGAGCGTCACCCAAAGTTTCTTGTACAGCTTCGACTCGGTCTTGCTCATCATGAGTCCGATGCAAAAGTCCGAAGTGGCCGTGACCAACAGCAGGACAAAATAGAGTCCGCTGCTTTTGTAATAGAAATAGAGAGAGAAAGCTGTTACGTAAATGATGCGCGCCAGCGTATTCTTCCTCAATAATATATAAATGACAAAAAAGCCAATAAAGAGAAAGAAGAACAGCCCGCTGCTAAAGAGCATCGGAGCATCTTTATGATAAAGAAGCAAGTCTCCTAATTTGCCGAGATCAATGTTGTCTGTTAGCATGGCTGTCAAGTGTAGAATTGTAGGAATGGAGCAGCGCACGCACCAGCAGTGTGGCCTGTTCGTAATAGCCTTTCGAATTGTAATGAACGCGATCGCGTGAAAGCAGTCCTGCCTTCAACCAATCAGGAACCGCATCTGCACCTCCCGAAACGCCAAAGAGGTCGAAGCAAGAGATATTTTCCCGATGAGCCACACTGATGATCGATGCTTCAGCGACTTCAGTGTAATTGTTCACTCTGTAAGAAAGCCTTGAACTCGTTACCGTACGACGACGGCGTCCCTTCTTTCTTCTGACTCGTGTGACGACACGTGTACGAGAACGAAGAAAAGAACCTGGAGGCGTCTCCAGCAAGATTGCCGCAGAAGGAATATTCTTCTTGATCAAATGTACCATTTCCGAAACCTGATCTTCGAAGGTATCCGAATCGAAACGCCCGAAGGAATCGTTCGTTCCCAGTGAAATAATAATCAATGCAGGATGCAACAACGAAAGCTGACGGACATATTCATCATCGTTATAACTGGAATATCTTGCCCCGTTCACACCGATCATGTGATAAAGGATGCCGGGATTGCCGTTCATCACATTAAAGCCGTAATAGGTGCTCGAACTACAATCATCAGAAGAACTTTCCAGATGCAACGTCATCGATGGAGACGCCAGATAGAACGTGTCTGCGCGCAATCCCGGAACATTATCCTTGATGGACGGTCTGTATTTGACGGCTACGTCATTGTTATCAGCCGGCATCATCGGACTAGAATCATAATCTCTGTAAACGACCAAACGGTTGAATCCATATTCCTCGCCATAACGCTCTGAGATGCTGACATTAAATTTGATGGGTGAAGACGTTGTCTTGATGCCTAAACCGCCAATACCAATTTCTGTCTTCGGATGTGCCTGGATGCATTTACCGGAAGTCCAGCTCTTGAGATTTGAGATGATAGAATAATCATCGGGCGCATTGGTACGCGCAAGACGATAAGGCGTAAGCCAGCCGCGACCAGCATTGCCGAATGTGGATTGCAGCAGTCTCATGGCTTTGCCTGTGAGATATCCGGCCTGCAGATGCGAATCTCCGAGATGCACGATATTAATCACCGTATCTTTTCCTGAACGCAGCGAACGAAGTTCACCCAAGAACTTGTGCATGTTCGTATCCTTCGGGGAAATCATCAGCGTATCCGCATTGAGATTGGCCAGTTCATATTCGGGAAGCGGAAGATCAACGGGCATAGGCTGACGCGTTGTCGAACGAACCGCGTTGCTGTGTTCGCCCGACAAAAACAGAGGCCAGCTTAATAAGGCTAATCCTGCAATCAGTTTACTAATTCCCCATTTTATCCGCTTCATCATAAAAATTCTTTTCTTCCATCAAGGCCCTGAAGAGTGAAGTTGCTATTTCCTTTCCTCCTCTGAAGCCCAAGTGCGTATAATCCTTACTTGCCCAATTGAGATTGACATAACGAACCATACTGTTCGTTCCACCCATCGCACCGAATACATTCCAGAAAGGCAAGCCCATAGTTTGTGCCAGATTACGCTGAGCACGCAGCAAAGCGACTACGGCCGGCATAGTTTCAAATGTTCCTTCATTCATTCTGCTACGGTCTGAAACGCCGAGAAGCAGCACATCTGCTTTCGGGAAACAGACACGGACCTGATTAATGGCCTTCATCATCTTCTCAGCATACCATCCATAATGCATCAGACTATCGCTCGTCACATTCAGACCATATTGAAGAATAATCAAATCATAAGGACGAATACGATTGAGAGCCTGGCAATCTTTTGTATTCAAACGCTGCAAGATAATTCCTGAATTACCGCGAAGTGAATAATTATCCACAACCACACCTTTATCTGCATCCATGGCTACACCCAAAGCTCTGAATCCGGTTGTATTGATCAACTTGAAAAAGGCTGAAGAGTAATTGCCTCTCTTCTCGATCTGCGTCACCTCCGTTGTAGGAGGAAGAACTTCCGTCAATGTATCCTTCGAACCGTTCAGAGTCATACGAAGCTCTGTAGCTGTATTTCTCTCATAAATAAACTTCATAAGCGGAGCTCGCCTCAGTTCCGGATAACGGTTGCCGCCTCTCGTTGTGACCGTGGCAACAGGACTTGTCGCATCGAAAAGCATGCCACTCAATGTATATGCATGACCACGATCACGCAGCATAGACCAGGCTTTCCATCCGCTTCCTGTCTGACTTACCGTAGGCCGGAACTGACTGGAAATCGACGTAATCGGCACAAAGCCGACACCGCAACCACCAAACTTATCCTGCATATAATGACGGAAATCCGAAACCAGGATATCTCCTTCAATGAACGAATCACCGAGATACGCCACATAAACGGGACGGTTCAAGGTTTCTCGGTTTTTGAGTGCCTCGAAGAATCGCCTCAAACCGGTATGTCCGGCAGAAAAGTCTTCGATACGAACGAAATTGGAGTCGGCGGACTGATTCGCCATCAGTTCCTTATACAAAGAGTCACGTAAAGCCAGGGAAGCAGAGTCGATTCCCTGAGAGCGAATCAGCGAATCACGCAGGGCGACAGAATCCACCTTCAATGTATCACCAGCAATCAGATTGGAGTTGATCGAATCCAGAGCACTGACTTTGTTACGGAGATCAGAAATGAGATCCACCCGCTTCAGTTTGATACCAAGGAATTTTGCTGGAATGAAATAGAGCCCGATGCATACTGCCAAAGTAAGCAGGAGCAAATACATAACCCGCATCAATCCGTTGTCGTCCTTCATTTTTACTTTTTCCTACTCTTTTTTGGAGCTGCAAAGTTACATATTTCCTTTCCAAGAATATTCTGATGTGTCGAATTTTCTATTCAAAGAACGCATCCCTCTTTATTTTCCTTTCATCTACAAGCCTTCTTTTTTCTAATCTGTACGGAAGGAGAGAACCGTAACGGAACACGGAGGAAATGTATAAAGCATCGCACGGGCAATTGGGAACGAATAGTCTTTGGCTACCGGTATGATCTTACGGGGAGTTTCGAATGAATTGACATCATCCGGATTTCCTGCCACCTGAAGCACTCTGGCTCGATTCCCCACACTGACACCCGAAAAGTTCAGTCGGGTAATCTCATTATGAAGCGTGGTGTTGACTACTTTAAGCACCAAAAGATGGTTCACACGATCAATGGTGGCGACCGAAACAATGGACGGCTTGACGGGAAGCTTGCACGTAAACAGTGCCTTTCCGTCTATATATAAGGTGACATTGTCGTTGTACGTAACAGCACGAACCGCATAACGTCTATGGCTGACAAATGTGAAAGGCACGCTTTGCAATCTGTCGCGGACGCCTCCCGACTGCTGTTCAAGCGTACAAACATCCGTACCGATTGTGACAGCTATATAATTACTGGACTCTCCTTTTTTGCCATTGTCACGAAGACGAATCTGAAAGGCGTCGCTGCCTTTGGTTCGTGAAACGACAGCCTTGAGATCACAGTTAAACATCGTGGAGTCGCCGAAGAGGATGTGATTCCATTGGTTGGATTGAGCGAAAAGACTGTTGCCGTCACGATTCCATCCGCCACTCACAATCTGAATGTTTCCTATAGAATGATTATTGATAGAGACATTGTTGAAATCAAAAGCGTTATCGAACATATAGAATCCGTTCCGTCCGTAAGTAACTGCAGGACGTTCATAGGTCTTCACGGTCGTATGAAGCACCTCTTTTCCTCTGTTTGCGGAAAATATCTTATAGATGTAATACATCGGCGTTCCGTAAGCTCTGTGATTATCGAAAAGGATCATCGGCGAACGCTGGATCTTGTAATTCACATTACCCAAGACAGGAGAATAGGCAATACGCTTGACAACTTCCGGCGTGCTTTCTGCACCGCAAAGGAAGCAGGCGCATTCGACGGCAGCCCGAAGTGTAGCGCCATAAGCATTGTCAGCCGCACCGAACTCACCGATTATCATCGATGGCATTCTTCGCTGACGACGTTCACGTGCGAAACGGTCGTTATTGGCGACAAAGAAATCGCCATTGGAATAATAATGTGAATCGGTCAGATCCGATTTTTCTATCTGCTGAAGCTGTGAACTACTGATCAGTTTGAGCGTGGGGAAACGCGATTTGAGAGAATCGCGAAGCACCGTGTAACGACGAAGATATTCATAGCCGTAATTCTCACTTCCCAATTCCAGATAGCGCAGTTCAAAAGGAGCCGGATGGCCATGTTTAGAACGAAGCGCTCCAGCAATTGTAGTCACAGGCGCATTGGCGTAATAGATGGCTGAGATTGCCTTAGCAGCAATCTGATCCATCGCTGTGATATCTTCATAACGCGGACGTCTGTTCTGATTGGTCACGCCACTGTTGATGACATAGATAGGATCGGCATGCAAATCTTCACATATACGAAGGTATTCGAGGAAACCAACGCCATTGGTCGTTCCATACGACCAAATGTTCCAAAAGCTGCTTCGATTCGAGATGTCTCCTATTGTCTCATCATAAATAGGATAGGTGCCAGCTGTATATCCTTCAGCGAAGGCGCCGCCAGGGAAACGGATAAACTGTGGCGAGAGCGCAGCGATCATATTCATCAGATCAGGACGTAAGCCATTGCTTTCCCCGCGCCAGGTCTCTTCCGGAAAGAGCGAAACCACATCCAGCCAGAAATGGATGGTGGTGTCTGAAGTAAAAGAGAGCACGGCTTTGTCTGTCGTTGCCGTGGCAGTAAATTCATGTCGATAGTGATGCCAGATATTAATGGGAGAAATATGCATTGCATCGCTAAGAAGCTCTTTACCTGTGGAGTCGGTCAATGCCACATCCAACTGTTTCGGTTGATAGGCAATGTTAGACTTAGCATAAAACGAAAGTACATATCTCTTGCCTGAAACGATGGGAATACCTTTATAACCTGTTGCCTGAACACCGGCTTTGCCTGTGACAGCAGATCCAACAGCCGTAACTGCCAGCGAACGCGTGCTTTTCTCACTCACCGGATCCTTCGTATCATAACCGGTGACCGTATTTCTATACAATCTCCAGCCGGGAATCGAATCCTGAGGCATGAAAGAAATAGCATATCCATTCGGAGTCAACAGCTGGTTTGTCATGGGAAGATAGGGACAGTTCAACGGAGGCACACCATCCTCAAAACCTCTGTTCTGAATCAGTTCCGCATAGATACCACCATCAATGGAATGATTGATTTCCTCCAAGGTAAGACCGTAAAGTCCATTACTTGCAGCACGAGTCAGACCGTTCGCATCCACCGTAATGACAGATGTAGCCGGAAGATCAGGCCGACAAGCAGCCAAGATCAACGACATCGATGCTATAAATAAGATGTAAGGAAGTTTCCTCAAGACCATTCCACTATTTCTTTTCCGTGTGCAAAGATAGTGCAAGTCGAGGGCAGAATAAAATGAATCCATTCATTTTTTATGCCGAGACGAAGCCTATCTTCGATGCGACAGCATCAAAGTAGTGCAAGTCGAGGGAAATACAAAAAGTCACTTTCGTATTTCCGAGACGCAACCTATCTTCGATGCGTCAGCATCAAAGTAGTGCAAGCTGTTCAGAGAATCGTTGATGTTTTTCATAGGAAAGGAAAAGAGGTAGATTGTTTTGTTTTTGTGATAAAGAACATAGAAAATAAATGGTTGTGCTGAAATAGAAAAGATAAATATATGTTATATTTGTGCCCGATGTGGTGCTAAAGACTGACCCGAGAAACAGACAATGAATCCAACGATTAATAAAAAAATCCTATTAGTTGATGACACTCCTGAAATAGACAAAATAGTAGCTCTGTACCTTCATGATTACGACTTGGTCTATTTTAGGAATCCTATTGAAGCCTTGCAATGGCTCCATGAAGGGAATTTTCCTGATATCATCGTCACAGACTTACGAATGCCGGAGATGTCGGGTGAAGAGTTTCTCCAAACTCTCAAATCAAACGATTCATGGAAAAATATACCCACATTGATCCTATCGAGTGTCGAGAATGACGAGATACGCGGCAGAGTAAAACGGGAAGGGGCTATAGATTTCATTCAAAAGCCATTTAATCCGGAAGATCTCCGCTCATACATCAGAAGATTGATACGAAATTCCTGATTATCCCTCACCTTTAGATCTGAATATTTATATCAAACAATAATTAAAATGAGAAAAATGATTATCATTGCAGGACTGGCAGCTGCGCTCGTAGGTTCCGTAAATGCTCAGGACTTAACTAGCCCCAAGGACAATCCGCTGCTCGCTCCTTCATTCGGGACACCTTTCGAGGTTCCTCCTTTTGAGAAAATAAAAGTGACAGACTATTTGCCCGCTTTCATCTTAGCTATGCAACAGGATTCAGCGGATGTGGCTGCAATCTGCAACAACACGGCCGAGCCGACTTTCGAGAACACCATCGTGGCACTCGACCAAAGCGGCGACCTGCTTCGCAAAGTGGGATCCATCTTCGGCGCTCAGAGTTCGGCCAACACCAACGAGGAAATGCAGGAAGTGGGACGAAAACTCTCACCACTCCGCTCCAAGCATTATGACGACATCAATCTGAACCCGACACTATTTACCCGCATCAAAACGGTTTATGACAAACGGGCTTCGCTGAACCTTAACAAGGAACAGGCCAAGCTGCTTGAAGAGACTTACAAAAGCTTCGTCCGCAGCGGTGCCAATCTACCTGCAGACAAACAGGCTCGTCTGCGCGAACTCAACAGCCAGATTTCTATGCTTCAGCTCACCTTCTCGCAGAATATGCTGAAGGAGACGAACGTTTTCAAACTAGTCATCGACAATAAGGAAGATCTTGCTGGTCTGCCTGAAGACCTTGTCGCCAACGCAGCTATCACAGCCAAGCAGAATAAACTGGACGGCAAATGGGTTTTCACGCTGAAAAACCCGAGCATCATGCCATTCCTGCAGTATTCCGCCAAACGTGATCTGAGAAAGAAGATCCTGGAGGCTTATCTAATGCGCGGCAACAATGGAAATGCCAACGATAATAAAGAGGTTGTCCTCAAACTGATTCAAGCCCGCCTCGAGAAAGCCAAACTGATGGGATATCCTACGTATGCAGCGTATGCTCTCGACGATCGTATGGCAAAAACGGCTGACAATGTCTATCAGCTGCTCGACGAGGTTTGGAAGCCCGCCGTTGCCAAAGCTCAAGAAGAATTGGCCGACATTAATGCCGAAATCAAGAAAGAGGGAGGAAACTTCGAAGCCGAAGCTTGGGATTGGCGCTACTATGCGGACAAAGCCAAACAGTCGAAGTTCAGTCTCAACGAGAATGAGGTGCGTCCTTATCTCGAACTGGACAAAGTGCGCGAAGGCGTTTTCTATGTAGCCAACAAACTGTACGGCATCACCTTCACTCCGATCAAAAACATTCCGCTGCCTCATCCTGATGCGCTTGCTTTCGAATGCAAGGACAAAGACGGTTCACATCTGGGCGTACTCTATATGGACCATTTCCCACGTGCCGGAAAGAACGGCGGTGCCTGGTGCGGAACCTATCGCAGCATGACATACAAAGACGGCAAGAAAGTCGCTCCCGTTGTTACCATCGTCACCAACTTCACTCCGCCGGCTCCCGGACAGCCTGCATTGCTGAGCGTGGACGAAGCTACGACGCTCTTCCATGAATTTGGTCATGCTTTGCACAATCTGTTCAAGGATGTACATTATTATGGTGTTAGCGGAGTGCCTCGTGATTTCGTGGAACTGCCGTCACAGATTGATGAACATTGGGCTTTCGAACCTGAAGTGCTGAAAGTCTACGCTCGCAATTACAAAACCGGAGAAGTCATTCCCGCTTCATTGATTGAAAAACTCGACAAGAGTGGAAAATATGGACAGGGTTTTGCGACGGTTGAATATGTAGCCGCTTCCTATCTCGACATGGATTATCATGTACTGACCGATATTCCCGACAATCTTGACATCAACAAGTTCGAAGCAGAGACATTGGCCAAACGAGGCATTCTCAGTCAGATTCCGCCTCGTTATCGCACCACTTACTTCTCTCACACCATGGGCGGCGGCTACACAGCCGGCTATTATTCCTACATGTGGGCTGAAGTGCTTGACGCCGATGCTTATGAAGCTTACAAGGAAACAGGCGACATCTTCAACCAGGAAGTTGCCGGAAAGTTCCGCAAATATATTCTGACTCCCGGCGGCATTGATGACGCTATGGATATGTACATCAACTTCCGCGGACGCAAACCCGACACGAAGCCGCTTCTTCGCAATCGCGGATTGATTCAATAGCTCATTCTTTCAGAATTTTATAATAGGAAACGTTCCTTCCTACCTCATTCGGTGGAAAGGAACGCTTCTTTTTTACGGCTACACAGACATTCCTGTCTTTAGCACTTTATCCCAAATCGGTCATTGCATTTCACCGTATGAAACGACTGCAATGACTTCAAAAAGTCATTGCAATTTTGCAGGAAGCTAAATACGGTGTAAAATTCTCATTGCAATCTTGCGGGAACGATTTTACGACCTGTTTTTC
>Ga0208826_1003372_pt1 | contig 10981 bp, 20 predicted proteins | sample AD_UKC115_MetaG_FD_184451 | JGI IMG/M metagenome (GOLD analysis project Ga0208826, IMG submission 184451) | Active sludge microbial communities of municipal wastewater-treating anaerobic digesters from Hong Kong - AD_UKC115_MetaG (SPAdes)... | ecosystem: Engineered > Bioreactor > Anaerobic >... | reverse complement strand
CAACATGATGGCGGATGCGCGGTCCTTGGCCGAAAGCATTGCACGGCTGCAACGGGAGGTGGCCTACGCAACCAAGGGCAGGCCGGTTCCGACCGATGAGACCATCGCGCAGATGTTCGCCGACCTTGGTTTCCCAGTAATGCCGACGTTCCCCTCCATCATCAAAAAAGCGATCTAAAACATCTACACTCATGGACAACACAACGAACGACGAACTGGCGGTGTACGACACCGCGCCGGAAAGGCCCGTCAACAGCGGCGGCATAGGCTTTTCCTCAACGACAACGGAGGGCTGGGAACTTGCCCAACGCCAAGCCAAGGCACTATCCAGCAGCCAACTGGTACCTAAGCAGTACCAAGGCCCGAACGCCGTGGCCGACTGCATGTTGGCCCTTGACATGGCCAACCGAATGGGAGCGAACCCATTGCTGGTGATGCAGAACCTCTACATAGTGCAAGGCCGTCCGGGATGGTCGAGCACCTTCCTGATCGCCACGGTGAACCACTGCGGACGGTTCACCGCGCTGAGGTACGAGGAGGAGGGGACGGCAGGGGAAGACGGCTACCGCGTCCGCGCTTGGGCCAACGAGAAAGCCACCGGCGAACGCCTCAACGGCACGTGGATCACGTGGGAAATGGTGAAGTCCGAGGGCTGGTTGAACAAGTCCGGGAGCAAATGGAAGACCATGCCGGAACAGATGGGGAAGTACCGTGCCGCTGCTTTTTGGCAGCGAACCTATGCCCCCGAGATCGGCATGGGACTGCACACCGTGGAAGAGGTGCAGGACATCGCACCGGCCAAGGTGGCGGAGCAGGTCGGCGCGGGGACGTTGCGCCTATCGCCCAACCAAATGAGGGACGCACAGCAGGAGATAGAGCTGGGCGTGACCACGGCGGACATCATCCGGGAGAAGTTCCCCACGCTGGCCGAAGACCAATACCTGCTGCTGGCCTCATTCACCGCAAAAGAAGTTGAGCAATGATAGCCGTACAGCAGCACGACACCGCCGCATGGAACAACCAGCGGCTGGGCAAATTCACGGCCTCGACCATCGGCAAGCTCCTCACCGGCCCACGCATGACCAAGGAGCTTCAGGCGCGGGCAGACGCGGGCGAAGTGTTCTTCGGCGACACCGCGCTTTCGGTGATCGCCGACAAGGCGGCGGAAAGGGTATCCGGCATCGTCGAATATCAGCCTTCCACCTTCAGTATGAAGCGAGGCACCGTGCTGGAACACGCGGCCAAGTACCTCCTTTCGCGGCACTGGCAGAAGGTCAATGACTGCGCCTTCCAGCCGCGCGGGAAGAACAGCGGGGCCACGCCGGACGGGCTGTTGGACAGCGGTGCCACCATGGACGTGAAGTGCCCTGAGAGCTTTACCGACGTGATGCGCTTCGGCGCGGAGGTGGCCGACGGGGACTTTGATGCGCTCCTGCGGTGGAACAAGGTCTACGCCTGGCAGATAATGCATCAGGCCTTGTGCGCGGGATCGACGGAGGCATGGCTGGTCTACTTCACCGACCGCCTGCCATGGATCAAGCTGACCGAGGAGGAGCGCGATGCCGTGCAGTGCATCCTCGATGAGCAGTGCGCGGAGTTCAACCAGGAAAATCTCTTTCCCTTCGAGTACGCCTTCGGATCTCCCGGCTTCGCCTACGTGGCCCGGCGGTTCGACCTCACACAGGAGCGTTCGGACCTGATCGACCGCACCCTTGCCGCCGCCGAGGTGGCTTGCGAGAACGTGGCCTGCTCATTTCGATCAGTACTGGCGGGGCTGGACAAGATGACCAACGATTTCACCAACGCCCAATGACGAAGAAAGAACTGGACAAGGTGTTGGCCGCCCATAAGGAATGGGTGGATGGCAAGGGCGGACAACGCGCGTTTTTGCGAGGCGCGGATTTGCGAGGCGCGTTTTTGCGAGGCGCGGATTTGCGAGGCGCGGATTTGCGAGACGTGGATTTGCGAGACGCGGATTTGCGAGGCGCGTTTTTGCGAGACGTGGCTTTGCAAGGCGCGTTTTTGCGAGGCGCGGATTTGCGAGGCGCGGCTTTGCAAGGCGCGTTTTTGCGAGGCGCGGATTTGCGAGACGCGGATTTGCGAGACGCGGATTTGCAAGGCGCGTTTTTGCAAGGCGCGGCACACGCTTGGGCACAAGTGGCTTTCAACGGTCACGGCGAATGCGGTCGGATGCTCACGGCGGTGATCTATGGGGAGGGACAGGAGGCGGTCTACCAATGCGGATGCTTTTACGGCTCAGCAGATGAGCTGCTGAAGTACATCAGCGATGGGGAAGAGAAACTGAAAGCATCACGGATGCTGGCCTTTGAGACGGCGGCAAAACTGCTGGCACAATGAGCAGCACGATCACCATTCGGAGCCGGTGCCACCAAGCCAAAGCGGATTGGAGGCCGGAACCGGGAAGCCCCAAGTACGAGCGTGGTGTGGCAGCGGCCAAGCGGCGGGCCGCAAAGCGAACGCAAAGCAAACGCAAAGCAAAGAGGGGAGACTTCATCACCGGGCCGGGAGGTGGCAAATCTTTCTTTTGATGATCATGGAAAGTGTTATATTTACCGCGCACCGTTGAAAGGTGTCATAACGGACAGGTTATGCAGAAAACACGAGATACCCGCCCCAAGATGAAAGCAGCCGCTGTCCCGGCTGTGAGTAGTCGAGGGGCGTTTTTCGTTTAGAATGAGCGGAGCGCCACCAATGGGCTATGTGAAGCTACACCGGAAGATGCTGTCATGGGAGTGGATCGGTGACGCGAACGTTGTTGCCGTGTTCGTGAACATCCTATTGAGGGTGAACCGCGAGGCGAAGCGATGGAAGGGGATCGACATTCCGACCGGCTCCTACTTCACCTCCCGCCACAACCTAGCGTTGGCGTGCGGAATTACCGACAAGCAAGTGAGACGCGCGTTGGATCTACTTGAAAAGGGCCGTACGATAGAGCGCAAGAGGGCCGGTTCGGGAATGCTAATAACCCTTGTCAAATGGGGCGAATATCAATTAGGAGAGGTTAACGAGGGCCGGACGAGGGCCACAAGCAGGGCCACAAGCAGGGCCGGACGAGGGCCACAGGCAGGGCCGGACGAGGGCCGGAAAAGGGCCACAACTAAAGAAGTAGAGAAAGAGAGAAGTAGAGAAGGAGAGAATACTTCACCTTCTATCGAAGGTGAAGAGCCTTCGGCTGTCGGCGGCACAGATCATTCGACCGTTCACCCCCAAGCCTCCCCTGACCCAACCCCCGGTTCCGCCGCCCCCCTTCCCGGCGAAGAACCGAAGGCCGACTACCGCGACCCAAGGATCAACGAGCTGGTCGATCACCTCGAAAAAAAATTAGGCCATGGCCTCGACGGTTCCGCCAAGGCAAACAGGTTCGCGGCCTCAACGCTGCTGAAGATCCTCGCCAGGGAGTTCCCTGGCTTCGACGCGCTGGCCAGCACCAAGGCGTTGATCGACGCGGCCACAGTGGACCCATTCCACGCCAAGAACTCCACCAACTTCGACTACTTGCGCCGCCATTGGGGCGCGATAGCAAAAGCCAGCAAGGAGCGCAAATCACAAACCAAGCACCAAACAAATGACGAATACGCCAAGTCAGTTGCCGCAGCCTTCGCCCGCAAGTACGGCATCACTGACCCTGCCTGACATCGAGGCCGGCATTACCGCGCGCACCATCGATGAGGCCATCGCGGCACCGACGTTCGCCCATGCGGTGAAGTCCATCGGCAGGCCGCAAATGGCCATCGTGATCGGCAAGGCCATCACGCGGGGCATGGGCTACTTCGCCGAGCACCAACGACTGAGCACAGAGGCTGTGGTGCTTTGGGCCGACCTGTTGCTGGACGAATACCCGCACGAGAGCCTGGCCGACCTGAGCGTGTTCCTGCGCGGCGCGGCATTGGGGAAATACGGCCAGGAGGACCGCGACGGCACGATCACCCGCAAGGGGGAGACATTCGGCGCACTATCGATCGTGAAGCTCAACACGTGGTTCGCGCAGTACCTGGGCGAAAAGGCCGATGCGCGTGAACGTGAGGCAAGGGCGGAAAAGGGTAGACACATGGCGGCGGGGCGTGAGCTGCACCCCGCTGTTGCCGCCGCGATAAAGCCGGTCGTGGACAAGGTGTGCGCCGAGCAGCACGCGGAGCGCGATGCCGCGTTGTTGGCCAGGCGTATGCAGAACCTGACGAGGCAATTCCCGCTGATGACCGACCAAGACCTGCGAGACCACTACAAACTGGTGACCACCGACGCGGAGAAGGACGCGATCGAGGACGAGGCCCGACGGCGTGGCCTGATGAAGCAACCGGGGCAGTCCGCAGAAACACCGACTGCCCAATGAGCACGGCAACCGCCTAAAAGAAGCCATGAGCAAGAGCATGAAGACCAAAGAGCGTTCCGCCACCTGCTGGAAGATGATGCAGATCCGCGAGGCCCGCGGCTACAACCATGAGGACATGGCCGAATTCCTCGGCACCAGCGCCAGCACCTACCAGCGCCTGGAATCGGGGCAGACCGTGCTTTCCGTCGAGCGTCTGGCCCGCATCGCGGAAGTGCTGCATGTGGACCTGCCCTTCCTGCTCAGCGAACAACCCGTGGTGTGCCTGCCCGGCAAGGGCGTGAAGGAGCCGGGTATCACCGTGCAGGGCGCACAGAAGGATTGGGATCGTGCCCGCGCGTTCGGCCTGGCCTTGGGCGTGAGCGAAGGCGTGATCCTAAGCCTTGCGCCCGAGGAACGGGGGCGGGCGCAAGGCTTGCTGGACGAAGCCCGATCACTGTGGGACAAACACTTGACAACACCATGAGCATGACAGCATCCCCCATGTCCCTGCGCGCGGCCCGCGCCGTGGGGTCCGAAATGGTCGAGGTGTTGCGCCCCTACTGCGAACGCATCGCAGTGGCAGGCAGCATCCGCCGTGGCCCTGCATGGCCCACAACCTGCTGTTATGGGCTGGCCTACCCCCTTCTGAAACCCTTAGTAAATGCGGCACATAGGACTTTGTGACGAACGGTTGGCTAATTATTTGGTCATATCGGGGATATGACATTATATTTGGACCATCAACGAACAACAACACGCCATGAAACGCCAGCGCCAAACCTTTACGAATGACCAGCTTATTGACATGCTTAAGGCTGAAGTGGCAAAGACTGGAGCTGGCGTGTGGTCTGACCGGCGCAAGGCCATCGAGGAAATGCTTCGGATGCGCGGCGTAACACCACGGGCATGATGTTGTGCGATCGTTGCGGGGATTGGCCCGAAGGGATGATTGGCCACATGATGATGGACTTGCAAAAGGCCACCCTCTTTATCAGCGTGAACGAAGCCTTGCCATCCGTCAATACGCCTGTGCTTGTCCCTCTGTGGCACTGCAAGCACAAGTACGGGATTGCCCTGTGGGACGGCGAGAATTGGTGGACGGCGAACGAAGAACGCATGCCTAGATACGCTCCTTTGGCCCATATTTCCCACTGGATGGAATTGCCACTACTGCCAAAGCACGACCCCAACTCATGACTCCCAAGCAAATCGGCGCAGCGGTGCGCAAGGCAAGAGGCAAAAGAAGCATCCGGGAAGTAGCCGGGTCCGCTGGCCTCAGCCGTCACCAGGTGACAGGCATTGAGCAAGCCACGAAGGCTTACACCATCAACAGCCTGTTGGCGTTGTGCAAGGCTGTGGGGCTGCGTTTGCATTTAGATGCCAAAGGATCAGGGGCTGCATTGCCCAAGGGTGCAACTGGATCAGACGATGTTCAGGGGGAGGCTTGCCCATAACGGACAAGGCTTGACGTAGCTGGCCCCTCACGAACCTAAATTGAAACACGAACATGGAAGCGAAGCAGGATAAGTCGAACGAAGCACCGGACCAGTTATGGCAAGCCGATGTTATGCGATGTGGGTTATCAGAAGCAGAATTTACAGAACGTGAACTGCTTTTAGAATTACAACGCAATAGTCAGAGGTGGTTTAGTCAACAAGAGTTTGACAGATTGAAAGAGTTAAGCAACAAAATGTTTGCGAATGGTTGGTCTCCCCATATCGCATAACACTAAATAGACGCAAGTGACCCAATAAGCAGCCCAATGGATCAAACCGTGAAGCCATCAAGAAACCCGCGGGGATGCCCCACTAACGGGTAGTGCTGATAAAAAAGTAAAAGAGCAGATGCTTTACTTCTATATCTTTGCCTCGTGCTGAAAGCCTACCGATACCAGCTTGACCTCAACGCCACGCAGCGGCAGTTCTTCGCGCGGGCCTTCGGCAGTGCGCGTTACATCTACAACTGGTCATTGGAGAAGCGCATCAAAGCCTATCGGGAAGAGAAGAAGCGCCTCACGGCATACGACCTGTGCAAGCTGCTCACGCCGCTGAAGAACGAAGAGGGCAAGGAATGGCTGTACGAAACTCCGAGCGTCTGCCTTCAGCAAGCCATCCGTAACATGGACAGCGCGTTCGTGCGTTTCTTCCGCGAGAAGAACGGCTTTCCAAAGTTCCGCAACAAGCACGGCAGGCAACGCATCCAGTTCATCAACAACGTCGAGGTGGACTTCGAGGCATCCAAGGTGAAGTTGCCCAAGATCGGATGGGTCCGCATCCACAACTCGCGTCCCTTCGAGGGCAAAATGGGTACCGTCACGGTATCGCGCAACGCAGCTGGCAAGCACTTCGTGTCCGTCTTGGTCCACACGCCCGATCCCATCCCGGAGAAACGTCCGGTCAATGAGGCGACGGCGGTGGGGATAGATGTTGGCCTTCACGAGTACTATGTCCTTTCCGACGGCACTCGTGTCGCCAACCCGCGCCACTATCAGAACAGCGAGAAGCGGCTGGCGGTGCTGCAACGCCGGTTGTCCAAGAAGCAGAAAGGCAGCAACCGGCGCAAGCGGGCGAATCTGGCCGTGGCAAAGTGCCACTATCGCATAGCCTGCCAGCGCAACGACTTCCTCCACAAGCTCACGTCACGGCTGGTCAAGAACCACGACAGCATCGTGATAGAGGACTTGAACGTTGAGGGGATGCTGAAGAACCATTGCCTCGCCAAGCACATCAGTAGTGCCTCATGGAGCGAGTTCTTCAGGCAGTTGGAGTACAAGTGCGAATGGAACGGCAAGAACCTGCTCCGCATCGGCCGGTTCGAGCCATCCTCGCGCCTGTGTACCTGCGGGTTCGTGAACCGGGAGTTGACCCTGAAGGACCGGACGTGGAAGTGCCCGTCCTGCGGTGAGGTCCACGACCGCGACCTTCTGGCGGCCCGCAACATCAAGATGTTCGGGCTGGAGAAGACCAACCTGATCGGACAAGTTTCAGGCGCGGTGAGCGCCGCAGAGGACGTGGAGGCGCCCGCAATGGCGGGGCCTGTGAAGCGTCAAGTCAACACTACCTGTTAGTATGACATCACCCCAAGACTGGACGATCATGCAGGGAGAACACATCAAACCCACAACGAAGAAATGACGAAGAGGAACAGCAAGGGGCAGTTCGCCAAGGCGACACCCGTAGAACCGAAGGAAAGGCCGATCGACGATTGGCTTAGTGAGCTTCCGGAACCGTACCGGTCGCAAGCGTTGGAAGCGCGGATTAAGTGGTCCAGAGACTACGTTACTTGTATATCGCTATCTACTGCCATAGAAAAAAGCTTCCCGTGGAACAGCTCGCCACAAGGGGATTCTTACTGGTTTGCCGTACGCCAATGGGCCTTGGACCCAGCCAATAACAACCTTCCCGCACCGTGGTCACCGCCCGCACCAGCACCAAAAGAAGAGCAGGACTACCGTGACGCACTGATCACCGAATACCACCTATCGGTGGGCAAGATCACCAAGTCCGTCATCGAACTGAACGACAAGCTCGACCGGATCCAGCGGGACATTGAGCAAGTGCGAACGCTGGCCCATCAAACCCGCACAAATTCACGCGGAAACACATTGGTCATAAACAAGATATTGGCTGGTGTTGACCTTCTGAAGTCCGGCTCCAGCTTCATGCAGGAGGTCCAGCAGCACAAGGAACAGCCCGAAGAACAGCCGTGGGTGCCGAAGGTGGGGGATCATGTGCGTTTCAAGAGTGAAATTGGATTAACGAGACAGGGCCACGGCATACTAATGGAAATACATGAAGAGCAGGGTGGAAGGACGGCAGGTGTCGTTAGCTTTAACGGATACGGATCGGGCACCTGGTGGGTTGACGATCTACGCCCCGCCACCCCGGCAGAGATCGAGAGGCACCAAGCCGAGCTCAAGGCCAATGAGGAGGAGAAGAAGCGCAAGAAGTTGGTGCGAGGCTGCCGGGTAGGCACACCCGATGGAGAGGGGATATACTTGGGTGACGATGGGAAGTACGAAGTAGTCAAGCACCGCGTATTTCTCGACAAGGACGGGCCTGGCACCTGGCCATCCGCATACAACTTGGACCAGATCACCCCATTGCCATGAGCAAGAAGAAGAAGACCTACTCGCTCCGCACCATACAGGACATGGTGGATGTGGCCACGCCGAAGAATATCGAACTGCTGCTGAATGACTTCGCACTGATGCTCCATTTCCACATGCAATTGAAAATGGAAGGCGTGGAGTTCTCCGACGCTGGGATGGAATGGACGGATGACGGCAATAACGAGATCACTGGATACAATGTCCGATTCGCGAAACCAAAATCAGAGCAACCATGAGCTACCTAAGTGACGAGCAGATCTACGAGCTGCGTAGTACGCGCACCACCATTGCTGACAACCCTTGGTTCGCCTACGCGGATGCTGCAATGGATGTCCGCGACATCTACGAGGCCAACCTGAAAGAGAAGGACGAACTGTTGATGGAGGCGGCTGGTGCGCTGGCAGATGTTCTTAGCGGCAGCAGGATGAGCCTGTGCGAACACCTATCGCACCCGCTATCAGGGGATCGCCACAAGCTGGGTGAGCCATGCCCTCCAACAGAGCGGATAGCCGCCCCCCCTTTCCCGGATCAACACACACCTCACTTCCACCACCTGAACCCATGGATAAGATCAAACAAGCACTGGAGGCCGTACAGCACATATTTTTGTGCGAGGACGAGGGCATGGCAAGTGGCCAGCCGACGAAGGAGGACTACCTACAGGCGCGTGAATTGGTTGCCGCCGCCCTCGCATTGGTGAACGAGCGATCCAAGCCCTCCATTTTGGTTGGATTCAGCGAGGAGGGGATCGACCCGCGCATGATCGCGGATGAAATAGCCGAGGACAATGGGGTGGACGACGAAACCACTGAAGGCGCGTGGGCGTGGCGGTGCATGTTGGAGGCCGCGAAAGCAGTTCACGCGGCTCACATCGCCAACACACGAGCCGTATCCATCGACCAGATCATGGACAAGGTGGCCTCGTGGGAATCGACGTGGGCAATGGACCCTCCGGCGGAAACGCCGGAAGGCTTGCGCGGCATGTGGAACGACCTGCGCCAGCGGCTGGAGAATATCAAGCCATCAAATCCAGACCAATGAGCATTACCAAGACCCGCCGCACCAGGCCACCCGGCGCATACGTCGGCAGCGAGGACGCTTTCCAGCGCACCGCGATAACGCTTGTCCGCACCATCGCATCAACGCAAGGTGTACCAATGGAGGCCGTGATGCACATCCCCAACGGAGGGCAGCGCAACGCCATCGTGGGCGCGAAACTGAAGGGCATGGGCACGATCCCGGGATACCCCGACGTCATGGTGTTCCACCCGCGCCGGGTGTTCCTGGAGGTGAACTCGGAAAATTATGCACAGCTATATGCGGGCCTTGCGATTGAACTGAAAATATACCCTCGAAATCCAAGTGACGCGCAGTTGGGTATTCACGAAATACTCAGGGATGCCGGTTGGAAGGTTGAGGTGTGCTACGGCCTCGACGAGGTGTGCGATGCGGTCAACGAATACTTCGGCATCAAATGAACATCCTCAAACGTCTATTCCCCCGCAAGGAACCGCTAACGGACAAGTGCATGCGGCGTGAGCATCGGTCGTGCGTGGGGAGAATGCCGCATAGCTGCATGTTCTGCGCCGTGCTTTTCATGGGTTAAAGGCCAGTAGGCCATAGATTGAACAAGTAAACACGAACGACGATGAGCAAACAGAAGTGCAAAAAGTTCAGAGTCTGGACGGAGCAAATAAACCAAATGAACTTTGTGGTCAGCGCCACCACAGAGCAAGAGGCTCTGCAAAAGGCGGAGCGTATTTGGAAGAGAAACGTTCGGGCGCGGGCTACATACGTTCAGCCGGAGTTGTAATTGCATGGCGCAGAACGGACATTGCTTGACGGCGTGGCCTCCATGCCGACAAGCTGTAGTTGGCCCCCGTTCTTTTCTCTTCAGGCATTTAGGTAAAAAGTAAAAAAAAGCAGCATGAAACACGTTCGCTACATTGATAAAGACACGCGCATCAAATACAGGTTCGTGGCCAGCCTTTTGGGCTACGGCCATGTATTGGAGCGCCGCAGGCAATGGTGGATTTTTACGTGGTGGGTAGAGCGAGCATCCATGTACGACTCCATCATATCCGGCCAGCGCAATTTTGACTACTTAGTCAAATGGCTCCTTTGGTCCGAAAAGGGAAATGCTGGCCGTGTCTTCACCGATTATCCCGAAGGTGGTAATTGAATGGGGGCCAACAAGAAATATACGCAAGTTACGCGGCGAAAGCGATGCAAGGCACCGACAAGGAGTTCCTCCGCATCCTGCTGGACGAGGCCAAGGCCATCGGCCAAGCCATAGGCTTCGAGCGCCGCGCCGGGGTGATGTCCTACGTCAACGCCCTAGCGTCCGCCCAGCCCAGGAACGGAACGCGATATCATCCTCCCACCTCTGGTGCGTGCTGACAACGCGGTCACACAACAAGGGAGCGTGCCACTGCGGCCACTTCGCCTGTGGCACACGACGCATCATGCCACCGTGGATCGAGCCGTAGACCGTCGCATAGTCAACCCCCACGGGCAGGTCAAGGCACATCCGGAGCACA
>Ga0208826_1003371_pt1 | contig 10983 bp, 9 predicted proteins | sample AD_UKC115_MetaG_FD_184451 | JGI IMG/M metagenome (GOLD analysis project Ga0208826, IMG submission 184451) | Active sludge microbial communities of municipal wastewater-treating anaerobic digesters from Hong Kong - AD_UKC115_MetaG (SPAdes)... | ecosystem: Engineered > Bioreactor > Anaerobic >... | reverse complement strand
CATTTAATATATTTATTGTTCTAGATATTCTACCTTGCAAACATTTACCTTCTGATTCTATTATTTCTTGATCTAAAATTTTTAATAGTTCTTCTTTATGTTCATGATTAATTATAAAATATAAAACTGGTTCTAATATTTCGGAATATTTAATTTGCAAAACTGAATGTATATAATTTTCTAAAGAATAGCTTAATAATAATTGTTTTGAAGTTATAGATATATTTAAATCGTTTATTAATATTTCTAAATTTAGTGTTTTTTGATATTTAAAAGATGTTAAAAAATTTATTACAGATTCATTAGTAGTTTTTTCTATATTATGGTCGTGTACAGATTGCCTATTTTGATAAACGTTTTGTGATGTTTTTGATATGTTTTGAATGTTATGTATCCATCTTGTTATAGGAGGATATATATTTTCTAATGGATTATTGGAAATATTAATATCTATCAATCGTAAATTAATTATGGTAAATGGTAATTCTGTTAATTGATTATAATTTAAATGAAGATATTGTAAATGTTGTAATTGACCTATTTCTGGTGGTATTTGTGTTAATTGATTATCAAATAAATGAAGAACTTTTAATTGTTGTAATTGACCTATTTCTGGTGGCATTTGCGTTAGTTGATTATTAGACAAATAAAGATATTGTAATTGTTGTAATTGACCTATTTCTGGCGGTATTTGTGTTAATTGATTATTAGACAAATAAAGTCTTTGTAATTGTTGTAATTGACCTATTTCTGGTGGTAAGCGAAGCAACCAGAAGGGTATTTGTGTTAATTGATTATTAGACAAATAAAGTCTTTGTAATTGTTGTAATTGACCTATTTCTGATGGTATTTGCGTTAATTGATTATAATGCAAATAAAGTTCTTGTAAATGTTGTAATTGACCTATTTCTGGTGGTATTTGTGTTAATTGATTATCAGACAAATAAAGATATTGTAATTGGTGTAATTGACCTATTTCTGATGGTATTTGTGTTATTTGATTATTAGACAAAGAAAGATATCGTAATTGTTGTAATTGACCTATTTCTGATGGTATTTGTGTTATTTGATTATTAGACAAAGAAAGATATCGTAATTGTTGTAATTGACCTATTTCTGGTGGTATTTGTGTTAATTGATTATAATTTAAATAAAGATATTGTAACTGACCTATTTCTGGTGGTAAGCGAAGCAACCCGAAGGGTATTTGTGTTAATTGATTATAAGACAAAGTAAGTCGTCGTAATTGTTGTAATTGACCTATTTCTGGTGGTATTTGTGCTAATCGATTATTAGACAAATAAAGGTTTTGTAATTGTTGTAATTGACCTATTTCTGGTGGTATTTGTGTTAATTGATTATAAGACAAAGTAAGTCGTCGTAATTGTTGTAATTGTCCTATTTTTGGTGGTATTTGTGTTAATTGATTATGAGACAAATAAAGGTTTTGTAATTGTTGTAATTGACCTATTTCTGGTGGTATTTGTGTTAATTGATTACAATTCAAATAAAGTTTTTGTAAATGTTGTAATTGACCTATTTCTAGTGGTATTTGAGTTAATTGATTATTAGAAAAACCAAGTTCTAGTAATTGTTGTAATTGACCTATTTCTGATGGTATTTGTGTTATTTGATTAAAAGACAAATCAAGTTCAGTTGTATTATATTCATAATATTTACCTAATATTAATACTGACATTATGTAATTATAACGTTATTGTATAAAAAACCAAGTATTAAAATTTTATTTTCATTTTTTTTAAACATTTTCATCTATATGTTTTATCCATTCATCAATAATTTCATTATTATAATTCCTTTCTAACATTTCTTTTATAAAATTATCTTTTAGTTCAAATAAATTATTATATTTATTTTGTAAATTAATTATTAAATTACTTATTTGTTCGTTATCTGAAATATTTATTTTAACAGAATCATGATAGCCATTCAATATATTTATCGTTCTAGATATTCTACCTTGTAAACATTTACCTTGTGATTCTGTTATTTCTTGATCTAATATTTTTAATAGTTCTTCTTTATGTTCATGATTAATTATAAAATATAATATTGGTTCTAATATTTCGAAATATTTCATTTGCAAGACTGAATGTATATAATTTTCTAAAGAATAGTTCAATAATAATTGTTTTGAGGTTGTAGATATATTTAAATCATTTATTAATATTTCTAAATTTCGAGTTTTTTGATATTTAAAAGATGTTAAAAAATTTATTATGGATTCGTTAGTAGTTTTTTCTATGTTATGGTCGTGTACAGATTGATTATTTTGATAAACGTTTTGTGATGTTTTTGATCTATTTTGAATATTATGTATCCATCTTGTTATAGGAGGATATATATTTTCTAACGGGTTATTGAATATATATATATATCTTAATCGTAAATTAATTATATTAAATGGTAATTCTGTTAATTGATTATTAGACAAATAAAGTTCTTGTAATTGTTGTAATTGACCTATTTCTGGTGGTAATTGTGTTAATTGATTATTAGACAACCAAAGTTCTCGTAATTGTTGTAATTGACCTATTTCTGGTGGTATTTGCGTTAATTGATTATTATGCAAAGAAAGATATCGTAATTGTTGTAATTGACCTATTTCTGGTGGTAAGCGAAGCAACTCGAAGGGTATTTGTGTTAACTGATTACAAGACAAATTAAGTGTTTGTAATTGTTGTAATTGACCTATTTCTGGTGGTATTTGTGTTAATTGATTATAAGACAAATAAAGATTTTGTAATTGTTGTAATTGACCTATTTCTGGTGGTATTTGTGTTAATTGATTATTAGACAAAGAAAGTGTTCGTAATTGTTGTAATTGACCTATTTCTGGTGGTAAGCGAAGCAACCCGAAGGGTATTTGTGTTAATTGATTATTATGCAAATCAAGAGCTCGTAATTGTTGTAATTGTCCTATTTCTGGTGGTAAGCGAAGCAACTCGCAGGGTTTTTGTGTTAATTGCTTATGAGACAAATCAAGTTCAGTTGTATCACATTTATAATATTTACCTAATATTAATACTGACATTATGTAATTATAACGTTATTGTATAAAAAACCAAGTGTTAAAATTTTATTTTCATTTTTTTTAAACGTTCTCGTCTATGTGTTTTATCCATTCATCAATAATTTCATTATTATAATTCCTTTCTAACATTTCTTTTATAAAATTATCTTTTAATTCAAATAAATTATTATATTTATTTTGTAAATTAATTATTAAATTACTTATTTGTTCGTTATCTGAAATATTTATTTTGACAGAATCATGATAACCATTTAATATATTTATTGTTCTAGATATTCTACCTTGCAAACATTTACCTCGTGATTCCATTATTTCTTGGTCTAATATTTTTAATAGTTCTTCTTTATGTTCGTGATTAATTATAAAATATAAAACTGGTTCTAATATTTTGGAATATTTCATTTGCAAAACTGAATGTATATAATCATCTAAAGAATAGTTTAATAACAATTGTTTCGAAGTTGTAGATATATTTAAACCATTTATTAATATTTCTAAATTCTGAGTTTTTTGATATTTAAAAGATGTTAAAAAATTTATTATGGATTCGTTAGTAGTTTTTTTTATATTATGGTCGTGCACAGATTGTCTATTTTGATAAACGTTTTGTGATGTTTTTGATCTATTTTGGATATTATGTATCCATCTTGTTATAGGGGGATATATATTTTCTAATGGGTTATTGAAAATATTAATATGTGTTAATCTTAAATTAATTATGGTAAATGGTAATTCTGTTAATTGATTATTATCCAAATAAAGATATTGTAATTGTTGTAATTGACCTATTTCTGGTGGTATTTGTGTTAATTGATTATTAGACAAAGAAAGTGTCCATAATTGTCGTAATTTACCTATTTCTGGTGGTATTTGTGTTATTTGATTATTATACAAACCAAGATATTGTAATTGTCGTAATTTACCTATTTCTGGTGGTATTTGTGTTAATTGATTATAAGACAAATAAAGTTCTTGTAAATGTTGTAATTGACCTATTTCTGGTGGTATTTGTGTTAATTGATTACAAGACAAATTAAGTATTTGTAATTGTTGTAATTGACCTATTTCTGGCGGTAATTGTGTTAATTGATTATAAGACAAAGAAAGTTCTCGTAATTGTTGTAATTGACCTATTTCTGGTGGTAAGCGAAGCAACCCGAAGGGTATTTGTGTTAGTTGATTATTATACAAATAAAGTTCTTGTAAATGTTGTAATTGTCCTATTTCTGGTGGTATTTGTGTTAATTGATTATTATACAAATGAAGTTTTTGTAAATGTTGTAATTGACCTATTTCTGGTGGTATTTGTGTTAATTGATTATAATTCAAAGAAAGTGTTCGTAATTGGTGTAATTGACCTATTTCCGGTGGTAAGCAAAGCAACCCGAAGGGTATTTGTGTTAATTGATTATAATTCAAATAAAGTTCTTGTAATTGTTGTAATTGACCTATTTCTGGTGGTAAGCGAAGCAACCCGAAGGGTATTTGTGTTATTTGATTATTAGACAAAGAAAGTATTTGTAATTGTCGTAATTTACCTATTTCTGGTGGTATTTGTGTTAATTGATTATGACGTAAATAAAGTCGAGTCATATCACGCCTATAATAGTTGCCCAATATTAATACTGACATTATGTAAATATAACGTTATTATATAAAAAACCAAGTATTAAAATTTTATTTTCATTTTTTTTAAACGTTCTCGTCTATGTGTTTTATCCATTCATCAATAATTTCATTGTTATAATTCCTTTCTGACATTTCTTTTATAAAATTATCTTTTAATTCAAATAAATTATCATATTTATTTTGTAAATTAATTATTAAATTACTTATTTGTTCGTTATCTGAAATATTTATTTTGACAGAATCATGATAACCATTTAATATATTTATCGTTCTAGATATTCTACCTTGCAAACATTTACCTGGTGATTCTGTTATTTCTTGGTCTAATATTTTTAATAATTCTTCTTTATGTTCATGATTAATTATAAAATATAAAACTGGTTCTAATATTTCGAAATATTTTATTTGCAAAACTGAATGTATATAATTTTCTAAAGAATAGTTTAATAATAATTGTTTTGAGGTTGTAGATATATTTAAATCATTTATTAATATTTCTAAATTCTGAGTTTTTTGATATTTAAAAGATGTTAAAAAATTTATTATGGATTCGTTGGTAGTTTTTTCTATATTATGGTCGTGTACAGATTGTTTATTTTGATAAATGTTTTGTGATGTTTTTGATCTATTTTGAATATTATGTATCCATCTCGTTATAGGAGGATATATATTTTCTAACGGATTATTGGAAATATTAATACTTCTTAACCGTAAATTAATTATGGTGAATGGTAATTCTGTTAATTGATTATCATGCAAATAAAGTTTTTGTAATTGTTGTAACTGACCTATTTCTGGTGGTATTTGTGTTAATTGATTATTAGACAAAGAAAGATATCGTAATTGTTGTAATTGACCTATTTCTGGTGGTAAGCAAAGCAACCCGAAGGGTATTTGTGCTAATTGATTACTAGACAAATAAAGTTCTTGTAGTTCTTGTAATTGTTGTAATTGACCTATTTCTGGTGGTAAGCGAAGCAACCCGAAGGGTATTTGTGTTAATTGATTATTAGACAAAGAAAGATATTGTAATTGTTGTAATTGACCTATTTCTGGTGGTAAGCGAAGCAACCCGAAGGGTATTTGTGTTAATTGATTACTATACAAATAAAGTGTTCGTAATTGTTGTAATTGACCTATTTCTGGTGGTATTTATGTTAATTGATTATAAGACAAAGAAAGTGTTCGTAATTGTTGTAATTGACCTATTTCTGGTGGTATTTGTGTTAATTTATTATTAAACAAAAAAAGAGAATGTAATTGTTGTAATTGACCTATTTCTGGTGGTATTTGTGTTAATTCATTATTAGTCAAATTAAGTTCAGTTGTATCATATTTATAATATTTACCTAATATTAATACTGACATTTCGTAATTATAATGTCATTATATAAAAAATTCATATATTGAAATTTTATTTTCATTTTTTTTAAACATTTTCATCTATATGTTTTGTCCATTCATCAATAATTTCATTATTATAATTCCTTTCTAACATTTCTTTTATAAAATTATCTTTTAGTTCAAATAAATTATTATATTTATTTTGTAAATTAATTATTAAATTACTTATTTGTTCTTTATCTGATATATTTATTTTAATAGAATCATGATAGCCGTTTAATATATTTATTGTTCTAGATATTCTGCCTTGCAAACATTTACCTTGTGATTCTATTATTTCTTGGTCTAAGATTTTTAATAGTTCTTCTTTATGTTCATGATTAATTATAAAATATAAAACCGGTTCTAATATTTCAGAATATTTCATTTGCAAAGCCGAATGTATATAATTTTCTAAAGAATAATTTAATAATAATTGTTTTGAGGTTGTGGATATATTTAAATCATTTATTAATATTTCTAAATTTTGAGTTTTTTGATATTTAAAAGATGTTAAAAAATTTATTATGGATTTGTTAGTAGTTTTTTCTATATTATGATCATGAACAGATTGTCTATTTTGATAAACGTTTTGTGATGTTTTTGATATGTTTTGAATATTATGTATCCATCTTGTTATAGGAGGATATATATTTTCCAATGGGTTATTGGAAATATTAATATATGTTAATTGTAAATTAATTACAGTACGCAAAAAAAAATGAAAAAATAATATTAAAAATAGATTATTATATTTAATATAAACTATTATACATAATAATTATTCTACATATTATAAAATTATGAACACTATTGAAATAAGACAACATTTTCATAATTTTTTTAGAGCCAATAACCATACTTATTTAAAACCATCAAAAGTATTTTTAGAAGACGATCCAAGTTTATTATTTGTAAATGCTGGTATGAACCAATTAAAAGATATATTTTTAAATAAGAGAACGACACCAAAACAAAAATTAATGAATTCACAAATATGTATTAGAGCTGGAGGTAAACATAATGATCTAGATGATGTAGGTTCTGATAGTTACCATTTAACATCCTTCGAAATGTTAGGCAGTTGGTCATTAGGTTCATATGGTAAAGAAGAAACGATACAATTAGCATTAAAATTTTTAGAAAGTTGTGGTTTAAATAAAAATTATATATACGTTACTTATTTTGAAGGTTATGAAAATTTACCTATAGATATTGATACTATGCAAATATGGTCGAAATATATAGATGAGGGAAGGATTATAAAAGGCAGTTTTAAAGATAATTTTTGGTTCATGGATAATAATGGTCCATGTGGACCATGTACTGAAATACATTATGATTTATTATGTCGAGATAATAATGAAGGTGCGAAATTAGTAAATAAAGATGATCCATTTGTAGTCGAAATATGGAATATGGTTTTTATGTCATATAATAAGGTAGACAATAATTATTTTGATTTAGATAAATTATATGTTGATACTGGTTTAGGATTAGAAAGGTTAGCAATGATTCTACAAAAAAAGTATAGTATATATGAAATAGATATTTTTAGAAAATTAATAAGTTATGGTCAAATTATTATTTCAGGCGAGTATTATTCTAATACATATTCTTCAGATAATTCAAATTATAATATCGATAAAACATACAGAATATTTGCTGACCATATTAGGACAATTATTATAGCATTATACCAAGGAGCAAATTTTGGACAAAATGGTAAAGAATTTGTTCTTAAAAAAATATTTAGGCGAATTTTAAATAACATTTATATTAATTCTAATTTATTAAATGAAACAAGATTAATTACACAACATAATTGTTTCAAATCTTTAATAATCGAAGTATTAAATTTTTATTTAATAAAAAAAAATATTGATGATGAAATGATATTAAATAAATTAACAACAGAAGAAAAATATTATAAAAGCACTTTACAAACAACATTAATAAAATATAAAAAATATTGTAATAAATATAAAGATATTATTATTGCTCGAGAAAGAATGCGCGAAGAATTAGGTATCGATAAAAGTATATTAGAACTTATTACTAATAAATATTAATAAACACTTTATTAATTTTAATAAATACTTGATTAAATTTTAATAATTAATAAATCGTTTATTTACTAGCATTTATTAAAAAAAAAATATTATACTTGAATCTTCCCAATAAGTAAATCTGAATTATTGAAATATTTTTTTTTTATTTTTTTCATATACGTTGTCCATAATGTTGTTTGATTACTTTTTATGTAAAAAACAAAATTATGTTTGCATATCATTTATAATTAATTTTTCTTTTTACCATATTTTTGCATATTATTGATTATAAGCAATATAATAATAAAATTTTGTTTTTATATAAAAGTGATCAAATATCATTATGGTTAGTGTTTCACAAGTTCTGTATTAATGTTATGTTTTTTATAAATATTATTATCTAATTTATCAATAAATTTTTTGTAATCTAAATACATATGAAAAAAATTTAAAACGTATAAAAAATCATTTTTTTTGATAATTGTAATGTTTTTATATTTATATATACTTAAAAAATTAATAAGACTAAAATGGACATCGTAAAAATTTAAACTCTCCTTAAAAAAAAATAATTAGTTTTATTTACATGCACCTTTTATTTGTATATTTCTAGTATATACACTTAAATCTTCGCGAAATTTTAAATAATCACAATAATGATATTTGGTGTATTTTACAAAATATTTATTATGACATATATAGTTATTTTCGAGATCCAAAAGGTTAAACCTGTATTTAGAAAAGAAATCATATTTTTCAATAATTTCTAATTGTAATTCGTAATTATCAATTGGTATATAATCCAATTTAATAAGTTCATTAGTTTTATAAAATAGATCCGAATTACTTGAATAAAAGATATATTTTTTATCAAAATTATCGCCAATTACTTCGAATACGCATAAAAGTGTTGTCCTTAGCGCTAAATATCCTTTAGCGCCAGGATCTAAACAATATACATAATCAAAATCATTTTTTTTATTGCAAATACTTTCATATAGTTGTTTAATTATTTTAAAACCCATATAACGTAATTTTATTTTACCTAATGATTCATAATTTTCTTGATCTGGTAATATATGTTTATCCACATAAAAGTTTGTAAATATTTTATCATATGCTAAATTTTTTTCTAATAATTGTTTAAGTATTATAGTTTCATTTTTGTCTAAATAATCATAGATAGAATATTTATCTGAATGTTTTATTATTGAATAATCATAATTATCTAAAAAATGATTATCAGATGAACTAAAATTTTTTGCATTAATATTATATTTATCTAAATATTCAAACTTTTTTAATCTTTTATTTAATAATTTTAAATATACATTATTACGATTATATAATTTTTCTTCTTTGATATCTATATTATTATCATCTATGACTGTATTATTTTCAAAATCTATTTCAAACATTATTAATATTATTAATATTAATAATTGATATTGTTATAAAAAAATTATCAATTTTTTTTTGCATATTTTTTGTGCATATATTTTTAGTATATAGTTCATCGTCATTATCCAAATCAAAAAAGATTAGTTATATTACTATCATCATTATTAAATTTAAAATTATTTGGTAAAAATATAAATTTATTTGGTAAAAATATAAATTTACTATTTTATAAATGAAACCTTTATAATATAGCATAACAAATGAATAAAAATTTGAGCTCGAATAAATATGCTTGTTAATTATCAAGCTTTTTATTTATTTACGTAAAGTCAAAAAAAAATATACATAGTATAATAGTTTAAATATATATACATATATATTCTATATTTAAGAAAAAAAATGAAATAAAATATTATATTAGTATCCTCATTATTTAAATTATATATTATATATTATAAAAATGGTTCTTGCATATTTATTATTAGGTAGCATATTATTCGGTGGTTCATCTAACTCGACCTATATAATTGATATTAAAAAAACAGCTTATTATAATGGTCTTCCTAATAAAGATAATAAATTTTTAATGAAGGGTAGCATTCATGCTAATAAAAAAGTATTTTCTATAAAATATCATGATGCTATATTCAATAATATAATTGTAAAAGATTATTTTACACCTCCATCAAAATTTAGTTTTAAAGCCACTAACATAAAAATTAACGATAAATTGATTAATATCAATTCAAATACTATCATCAACTTCAAATTCCATGATTTATTGTTTGAATCGCAAATAAATAATAAAATTATGCAAAATAATGAAATTTTTGATAACATTAATCAACGTGTATATGATTTAACTTTATACAAAGAACAATTAATATGCAATAATACTTTTGTATATTGTGTGGCTGATAATAGATTAGTGAATAATGCTTTTAATGCTATAATGATTACAGATGATGAATATTACGTTGAACAATATTATCATGAATATTACAAAAAAAATTTAACGACAAGGGGATATACGACATAGCCCTCCCTTGTTCATATAAATATATAAATAAACGACAAAAATAACAAATCTAATTAAAATATGAATAATTTTGATTTAATAACTAATATCAAAAAATATATGCAACTATATTTTTAGTTGTATATGCAAAAAATCTTTTTTTGTTTTATGTTCCACTTTAGAATTTTTTAATTATATCTTAGGATACGACTCAGTAGTTATACCTAAAATATAATCCTTTGATTTATAAAAATGCGGTGATAATTTCGTTAATATGGTATCTATAAATGTTGCTTTTTTTAGACATTTCGTTACATCGGCTACTGATATTAAATCAGTATTAATTTTTACATTCAGTTTGTCATATTGTTGATATACATTAAAACAATTTGAACTACATATATCAAGAAGATCTTCCATTAAAGAATCATTATTTTTATAATTTC
>Ga0208826_1003368_pt1 | contig 10986 bp, 13 predicted proteins | sample AD_UKC115_MetaG_FD_184451 | JGI IMG/M metagenome (GOLD analysis project Ga0208826, IMG submission 184451) | Active sludge microbial communities of municipal wastewater-treating anaerobic digesters from Hong Kong - AD_UKC115_MetaG (SPAdes)... | ecosystem: Engineered > Bioreactor > Anaerobic >... | reverse complement strand
ACGGGCAGCTAACGCCTGAGTTAAGCCGGACCGATTTGCGGCCGCGGCGATGGCACAGTCTACGACGCCACGCCGAGGCCGCGAAGCGGTCTCGGCTTGAACGAATTGTTAGGTTTTGTTGCGATGACCTTTCACCAGCCCATAGATCAGGATCGAGTCCATCAGGAGAGCTACAAGACCAAAAACGAACCGCCCTTCCAGCTCTGACGCGGGGCGCACCACTACTTTTGAAAAGCTGGAGGATGTCTTGGTTGTGAACTTCCGATCACCAGGGCCAAAGGCAATCCAGTTGAAGGTGATCAGGAAAAATAGCAGAGCGAGACCGCCCAATTGGGCGGCTACCCGATGCAGTCCGAGACCAAAGAGTGCGACACCGATGCCTGAAGCGATAAATACTGCCGAGGCGCAGACTCCGAACACTTGGTAGGTGTAAGTAATAGGTACGCTGCTTTTAAGTACGCCCAAGACCGAGAGCAGTGCGATGGTTCCCAGTGACCTGCTCCCGTCATAGCGTACGCCACCAATTCGATCAGCCTCTTGTGCTTTGGGGGGAGTCCATATACGAGGGGTTAGGCCGCAGCGCAAGGCTGTGGAGGCAAGTTTGTGCGCTATGCTGGAGACCTTCGCCACTGCTGGACTTAGCGACATGGATCTTCATCTCTCTGGCAAGGTTGCCATCGTTACTGGTGCCAGTACTGGAATCGGTTGGGCTACCGCTCAAGCGCTGGCCGCGGAAGGTGTCAGAGTGGTTGGAGCCTCTCGGCGTCCCTTCACAGGCGAGGCGGCACTCGTCTCGCACTTCGGGATTGATCTTGCCGATGCTGGAAGTGCGGAGCGTCTTGTAGAGCATGTCATGACACTACACAAACGTCTGGACATACTCGTGAACAATGCGGGAGTGTGCCAGACGTCGAAGGGCTTCCTAGATGAAGACTCGAGCCGATGGTTTGACACCATGAACCTGAACCTGCATGCCGCCGTTCGCACGATGCAAGCGGCGATACCAAAGATGGTCGAAGGCGGTGTCATCATCAATGTGACCTCCGTCAATAGCCGCATGCCGGCGACTGGAGGTGCCTCATATAGCGCATCGAAGGCTGCGTTGCTGAATCTTGGCAAAGGGGTTGCGTCCGAGTACGCGAGTAAAGGTGTCAGAGTCGTGACGGTTTCTCCTGGGCTGACGGCGACACCAATGTGGCTGGGGCCGGAAGGCATTGGTAGTCAAATCGCAACCAGGACTGGAGGAAACGCGGACGAAGTCGCGGCAGCTACAGCAGCACGTATGCCGATGGCAAGGTTTCTGCTCCCTGATGAAATTGCGAACTGCATCTGCTTCTTAGCCTCGCCACGTGCGTCTGCGGTCACTGGCTCAGAAGTTGTCGTCGATGGTGGACTGACGCCCACCCTGTAGGCCACGCAAAGCGCCGATTGTTGAGATGGCAGAAGAGCGGATTCTGCGGCCTAACGATTGAATTCAGCCGACACGCGGCCCGGAAACCAATGATGCACGATGCTGCCAAATGCCGCGTGGTCGGCTGCAATTTTTGTTAGGCGCGCGATGACAAAAGGCCCGCTCCCAATCGCTGCGTCGGCCGCTCAACGCGACGGAAAAACGCGAAGCTCAGTGCAATCGATAATGCCAACATCAAAACCAGCGCGACCGCATTATCAAAAATCCCTGGCACCGAAAATTTATTCCACAACTGCCGCGACAGCACAAAAAGCGGCGCATGCAACAAGTAAAGCGCATAGGACGCATCACCCAACGCGACCAACGACGTTGGCCAGACTCTCACGCGGTTGGGATCAGTGAATGCGAAGACAAGAAATGCGCTCGCTGGACCAAAAACCATCACCCTAGGCCAAGCCTCTTCGAACTGTTCGTGCGTTGGCGCAAAGCCAAGCAGCGCAACAGATGCCACTACCCAAATCACTGATAGGAACAGCGCCGACCAGAAAAAGCCGCTAACACGCGGTCGAACCAAAGCTATAAAGCCGCCCAGGATAAACTCCAATGTAAGGGGGCTCAAAACGACTTTGGCAACCGCTGTCCCTGGCTCGAAGCGCGTGAACGCGGCCGCGATGACGACCAGCGCCCAAAACAGTAGCAGGCCACGCCGCCACGCTATCGGCGCGAACAGCAAGGCAGCAAATATGAGATAAAAATACATCTCGTGGATCAACGTCCAGCCAACCAATAGAACTGGGTATCGATCCTGCGGCCAAAGTGTAAATGACGCGATCCAGTTTGGATCTTTACCAATAAGCATCGCAAATTGCTGACCGCTGGAGAGCCACCAAATCGCAATCACTATCAGCGTAACGATCCAGTAAGGCGGATATATCCGAATGGCGCGTTTTACAAGAAATTCGAATGCGCTCCGAGCGCCGGAAGTGGCGTTACCGGAGACCAAGACCATGATAAACCCCGAAATCACAAAGAACAGATCAACGCCCGCTCGACCGTAGCCCGCGAAGGCCGGCATCAGCAAATCTGGTCCGTAAAAAGTACGCTCCAGCACGCTGAAATGAAAGACTGCCACGACCAACGCAGCGATTCCGCGCAAAGTCTGGATGCCATCAAGTTTGGTCTGGGAGCTATTCATTGGATAGGTCGAGCAAGCGAAGTAGCCGGATTAGGATTGGGAAGTTTCATTCACGGCCTAACGCCCTGATTTCAGCCGAAGCCGAAGGCGGTCGGCTGCGACGAATTGTTAGGCATCTGGCCGTCTATCCCAAGTGCAATATTTCCACGGCACAACGTTTTCAAGAGCGGTAAATCTTGGGATTGGCATACCAGATTCGCCGAATTCTCCAAGCGTCGCGAGCTTGCGTTCATAAACGGGGCGTCGGCTTTCTGGCAGAAAAACCCAAGGCAGTACTTGCCAATAGGGATCAACGCCGCAGTCTCGTTGCAGGGCGAACTTTAGTTCAGGCCAATGTGTCTTCCATGCTTGGAGCCGTTTTATAAGCGCGGATGCGCTTGAGGAGTATGTCACTTCGCACAGGTATACCGCATGCTCGCGAAGGGATACAGCCATGAGATCGCAATACCAAAACCGGCCTTTCTTCGGGCTGGCCCCAGGTTCAAGTTGGAGCAATATTTCGGGGTTTACAAATACTCCACGATCAGCCCGCAAATACTCTGCGACAACACCTTGAAGGAAATCAGTCACAAGTCGATCTCCTGACGCCTAACACCTGAATTAAGCCGCGCCGATTTGCGGCGGCGGCAGAGTCACAATCTTAGCGGGACTTTGCCGACGCCGCGAAGCGGTGTCGGCTTGAATGAATTGTTAGCGCGTGCTCTCAAATTTGCGTGCGCCGATGGCAAGAAAAATACAGAGCCCGACCACGAGCAAAGTGGTTGCCATAAGCAGTGGCAAAGCGAGTGTGACGTGTTTGAGTGAGATAACCCCGGCCGCCGCAAACGCGGTTGGCAAGACGAACAGCCAGTTCCCTGCCCAGCGATGCAGCCCGGAAGTGTCTTGGACTTTGGCGTAGTTGACGATGTTAAGCGGCTTGGAGTTGCCAGCAAAGCGAACTGCCAGTGCGACAACAAGCAAGACTGGAACCGCAGTGAGCTGAATGATGGCGAGAATCTGGAACTTGCTCATAAGCGCTAACGCCCTGGTTAACCGGCGCCGGAAGCCGAAGGCTGGAGGGAACCAACATAGGCCATCAAAATCGCGAAGCGATGGCCTATGTTGGCGTCCGCGTTGAACCACCAGTTAGGCTGGGGAGCGTAGGCACGGTGGTTGATGTGCATGACTTAAGCTGAAATTGGTGTGCAAAGCTCAACGAGAATTCCATCAGGACAGCGCACATAAGAAACAGTTTGTCCCCACGGTTTGAGCGTTGGTGCGGCCATTTCCTTAGCGCCTGCTGTGATGGCCCGAGTGTGCGCAAGATGCACGTCAGAGGTGACGAGTGCAACCTCAAAGCCAAGTGGCTGCGGAGATTGATCTACATGAACATGACCGCCGGAGAAGTTCATGTCGCCAAGCTCGTGAGCAGCAAAGGAGAGGGTGGTTTCACCGGTGTCTAGTTCACCGTATGTGCCGCTTTCGTGGATGAACTTTTGTTTTATGCCGAAGGCTTGTTCGAAGAAGGCTAATGAGGCCTCAACGTTTGGCACGTAGATGATCGTGTATCCCAGCTTCATGAGGTCCTCAGTAGATGTGTTCGGGGGAGCCTAACGCCTAGGTTAACCGGCGCCGGAGCACGAAGTGCGGAGGGTACCGACATGGGCCGTGAAAATGCCGAAGGCATGGCCCATGTTGGCGTCCGCGTTGAACCACCAGTTAGGCTGTGGAGCGAAGGCACGGCGTTGCTTCAACATAAAAATCAGGTTTTGGCATTGGTTGGGTCGATAGACTTTCTAAACAAATCGACTACAGCTCGACGCGCAGGTTCATACGCGGTTGAGTATTTTTCTGTAAGTGAGCCTCGACGGGGCTATCCGAATTTCTGTGTACGAAGCGGGTAGAGAGTTATCCACGGCGCGCGCGAAAGCTCGTTGTGTAGAGCACGTTTCGCGCGCGCGGTGGGTAACTCGTGGGCGGCATGTTAAGCCAGTGCTTTCGTAAACCGCTCGCCGTAGGCGATCGCGAACTGATTCATCGCCTCCTTCCATTCCCGCGTGGCGCGGCTCCACTCGGCGGTAATGTTTCTCAGCGCGAGCCAGATCAGCTTGCTGGCCGCCTCATCGGAGGGGAAGTGCCCGCGCGTCTTGATGATCTTGCGTAGCCTTGCGTTTACGCTCTCGATGGCGTTGGTGGTGTAGATGATGCGCCGCACCGCGGGCGGGAAGGCATAAAACGGGATCACTCGATCCCAGGCGCGTCGCCACAGCGCGGTGACGGTCGGGAATCGTTCCCCCCAAGGGCCTTGCTCAAACGCCGCCAGCGCTGTTTCTGCCGCCTCGGCGGACACGGCCGTGTAGATCGGTCGGATCGCCTGCGCGAGCAATTTGCGATCCTTCCAGCTGGCGAATTCGAGGCTATTGCGGATCAAGTGCACGATGCACGTCTGTAACGTCGTGGCCGGGAACACCGCTTCCAGCGCCTCGGGCAGGCCCTTGAGTCCGTCGGTGACGGCAATCAGGATGTCCTCGACGCCACGCGTCTTCAAATCGTTGAAGACTTTGAGCCAGAACTTTGCCCCCTCCGTGCCCTCAATCCACAGCCCCAGAATGTCACGGCTGCCGTCAGCGGCCACGCCAAGCGCCAGATAGACCGCTCGATTGGCCACAATCCCCTCCGAGCGAATCTTGACCCGTAGCGCGTCGAAGAAGACCACCGGATAGAGCCGATCCAGCGGGCGGCTCTGCCACGCCTGCACTTCTTCCATCACCGCATTCGTCACCGTGCTGATGAAATCGGGCGACACATCGACTTCGTACTGCTCGCGCAGAAAGCCTTGTATCTCGCGCACGCTCATGCCGCGCGCGTACATGGCGATGATCTTGTCGTCGAAGCCGGTGAAACGCCTCTCGTGTTTGCCCACCAACAAGGGCTCGAACGTGCCGTCACGGTCTCGCGGCACATCGATGCGAAGGCTCCCCGCGTCCGTGGCGAGCGTCTTGCCGCTGGTGCCGTTTCTGGCGTTGCCGAGCCCCTCGGGTCGATCCTGGCGAGGCCCATAGCCCAGATGGTGCGTCAACTCGCCGCCGAGCGCTCGCTCAATCAATGCTTTGCGAAAGCGTGCCGTGACTTCGTTGATGTGCTCGGCCGTCTTGGGCCCATCATCAATCCACTGATCGAGCACTTCCTTGGGAATCGTCGGTAGCGCCGCCGTGCGCTCAATGATCTCGCGGTTACGCCGCTTGGTGCGGCTCTCCACTGCAGCAGCGTCATCGCCACCAGTCGTGACCTTGTTCTTTGTACTTCGCATAAAACGTCCTCTCGGTCATGTTATGCCTCGTACACAAAATTCAGGATAGGCTCGCCTCGACTTTTTTCGACTCGCTGAAGATGAGCCGATGAGCCTGGCTCTTGGTCCTTGATCGCCGCCGCTGAAAATTCGATAGACATCATGCTGGCCGTATAGCCACATTTCGCGATAAGCCCGTATGTCTCTTCACTGAAGTAGATGGCGGTTCTCATTGCCTCGTGCTCAAGCTTTTCAGAACGCTTCTTCAGTTCCTTGGCCCAAACTGCATACTTCGCTAAGACGTAAGGGGCTTGCTCTGGCGGTCTTCCGGCGAAGTCGTTTGGGGCAACGATCTGAATTGCAGCTTCGTGCCAGCCGATCAGTGCGCCGTAGAGATCGCGAATTGCCTCAACACGCTGAGCATCAATGCGGGTGGCGGCGACATTGTGTTTGTGCAGGGACTTGTTGAGTTCGTTTTGATATTCAGCGTATTGGCGTTGAAGCGCACTCTTTTCCTGCTCAAGAATTCGCGATGCCCACAGTTTTCCAAGCCATGTAGATAGTGCAATAACAATTGCGGCCCCTCCGCCTAAAGAGACCAGGAACGCACTTGCAATTGACCAAATGTCGGTGGTGTTCATTTCTTGGTGTGGGAGCAATGAGAGCCTAACGCCTGAGTTAAGACGCACCGCTTTGCGGCGGCGTGTCTGGTTCAATTAGGAGAACCTTACACGACGCCGCGAAGCGGTGTCGGCTTGAACGAATTGTTAGGTCTGCCCCACTTTGATATAGGCAAGCAGATAGCGCCGAAGTAGAGTCTGAGTGGGTTCAAGTGGGAGTCTGTTCGTGTCGACGTCAGCACCATGAAGCAGCTCATCTCTGGTCTTCTTTAGATCTTTGAAGGTCTTGATGTCATCCACGGCGGTGTCCGAAGAGATGGTGGATGACAGGAGCGCAAATTTGTCGGCCAGCCTGTACTTGTCTTTCATCACTTCACGCATGCGAGCGATGAAATCCTTGTGTGACGACTCGATTGCATCAAAGAACTTGGTCTCTTGAGACGGGAATGCTTTGTTAACGAAAATCTCTAGAGCTGACCATGCGGAAAGGAATGAGGCCAGCTTGTCGGTGTGCTGCGTGTAGGAAGCGGCGAGCAAGCGAAAAACAGATGCTAGATCTTGGTTCTCAGCCAAGCGTTCACTTATCTCTCGAAACTGGTGATCAAAGTCATTTGGGAGTTGAGAGATAACTCTGGCGTCTGCGTAACCAGAAAATGCACAGTAGTGAACTATGCCGTGCTCCTCATGTGAGCGATATGTCGCTTCAAAAATCTTCTCAGCACGGTCCATGTTGCGCGTTGATACCGCTAGTGAGGAAATTGCGGCGTGGACCATGCTTCTATGAAGTTTTTGAGAGGCGGTTGGCGCAGTGGCATTCAAGACGGCAATCAGGTAGGGGCCAATCTGCCGATTCGTCTCAGGAACTGGCTCGTCATCATCGCTTTCAGTGAGGATCGTTAAATAGCAGGCGCCAACTTCAGCTTTTACGATCCTTTCCCGATGCAGGGCCGTGCGCTGATCGAGATCATCTGAGCCGCTGAGTCCTGGAGCCTGCTGAAAAACTCCCGACAGCATGATCTGGGGAAGAATGTCTGCACGGAAGTAGTCGACTTGAATGTGTTCCAAGTCACTAGAGACTATCAGCGTGCACCCATTGTTGAGGTGGCACGTCGTGACCGCTGAGGGAGGTTGCGCGCCACGAATCTTATAGACGGAGCAGCGGAAAATCTTCATTGCAGACCTAACGCCCAAACTCAGCCGCCGTTTTGCCGCAGCGAAGCGAAGGCAAAACGGTCGGCTGGAGTGCCTTGTTAGCACTCATTTATCAAGCGGAACAATAATTTCTGTGAGCTTCCAGCCAATTCCACGCCTGCGCAGAACGAACTTGCCTTCCTCGCCTGTGCCACCCTTCACCTTTACAACGAATTTATCCAAGGATTCATAGGACATTGAGGCATCTGATAGAGGCTTGCGCCCAGAACCGCCGCCAGATTCTCCGCCCTGTGCGGGCTTTGGCTTTTCGCCGGCCATCAACTGCGTGATACCTGCTGGCGTGACATATGCTTCAACCATCTTGTCAACCATGACACCGGCGAATGCTGCGCCCAAAGCTGCAAACGGGTTGTCTTTCATTTCGTCTTTGGCCATTTCCTTCATGAACATTGCGTTCATCTGGTCTTTGAGGCTTTGACGAACACTTGGAAACTCGATGTGCTCAGAAAGCGCCTCTCCGTTGTGGCTTTCTGCTGCTGATTTCATCTGATACACGGTTATATAGGGTGCTGCTGCGACGTAGATTGCGAACAACCCCCCAATAACGGCGATGATTTTTCCCTTGCTCATATATTCCCCTTCTTTTGAGTGCTAACGTTCGAATTAACGGGCGCCGCCAGGCGTCCCGTTGAATGAGGGGTTAGGTGGCTGGTTCATTTAGGCACCATTTGTTTTTTGGCGACTACAAAACCATAGACAAGAGGCAAGGACACGAACAAGGCGATTTCGGAGGCTACCGTGAGCCAAGCCGCGCCCGCCAAGGTAGCGCCTAAAGCTAAAAGCGCAGTGGCGCCTATGCGAGAACTTGATAGGCGAGATAGGTACGCAACGGCTAACACTAGGCATAGGCCGGGAAGAACCAGTAGCCAGCGAAACCAGAGCAAGCGAGGCCCCTCAGTTAGAACAGACATGAAGACATATTCTGGAGTTGCGCCGGGAGATCGGGCATCGAAGAGCAGCGCGTACCAAATGCCAAAAACGGCTACGACCGGAAGCAAATAGAGCAGAGCCGCTTTTGTATTTGCGTTCATCTTCATGCAGAGGTCGTGACACCTAACGTGCTTTAGCAAACATTCACGTCATGATAACTGTTAACACACCTTGTTGATAGGCTGCGTCATGCGTATCGAGACTTATAAGTACAGGCGTATTTATTCGTTATACTGTATTTATGCACAGTTTAACAGCAACACAGGCACCCCGGTTGCTTGATCTCGTTCGCGAGACGGTGCGGTATCGCCACTATTCGTTATCGACGGAGCGTGCTTACTGTCACTGGGTGCGCGCCTTTGTCCGCTTTCACGGGCTGCGACACCCGCGCGAGATGGGGCCGGCCGAGGTGGAGGCGTTTCTCAGCCACCTGGCGAACAGCAGGACCGTTTCTGCATCGACTCACCGGCAGGCGCTCTCCGCACTGCTGTTTCTGTACCGTGAGGTGCTGAAAGTTGATTTGCCGTGGCTCAACGAGATCGGCCGACCACACGTCGACCGGCGCCTCCCGGTGGTGCTGACGATGGACGAGGTGCAGCGCATGCTCGCTGCTTTGTCCGGCGTCAATCACCTGCTGACTGCGCTGCTTTACGGCACCGGCATGCGCATCCTCGAAGCCTTGCGGCTGCGGGTGAAAGATGTCGATTTCGACCACGGTGTGATCATTGTGCGCGATGGCAAAGGCGGCAAGGACCGTGTGGTGATGCTGCCGCAATCATTGGTGCCCGCACTGCGCGAACAGTTGCAGGCGGCGCAGGCGGTGTGGCAGGGTGATCGCGAGGCCGGCGTCGCGGGCGTTGAATTGCCGCACGCGCTGGCGAGAAAGTATCCGCGAGCGCCGGAAAGCTGGGCGTGGCACTGGGTGTTCCCGCAGGCGGCGCTCGCGCGTGACCCGCGCAGCGGTGTGCTGCGGCGCCACCATTTGTACGCCGAGACCTACCGCCGGCATTTGAAGCAGGTGATGCGCGCGGTCGGCATCATCAAGCCCGCCAGCCCGCACACCCTGCGGCACAGCTTTGCCACCCATCTGTTGCAGCGGGGTGCCGACATTCGCACGGTGCAGGAGCTGTTGGGGCATGCTGATGTTTCGACAACGATGATCTACACGCATGTGCTGAAAATCGGTGGTGGCGTGGCTAGCCCATTGGACACCTTGCAGGCGCTGCCACCGCGCCCGCCGCCGCTCAAGCGCGGGGCGCTGGATCATCTGACGGTGTGAGCGTGGGCTGAACCGTGCGGTGGGGCCGCGCGCACCCTCTATCATTCAGCCATGACTGACACCCCACGCAAACGGCGCGGGGGTGGGCACGGCGGCGGTTCGCTGCCGGTGGTCCGCCTCAAGAGCGAGCGCAAATATGTTCACCCGCTGATCTTTCAAAAGATGGTGGAGCGGCCCGGCGAGCGCATCGTGCCGGGCAGCCTGGTGGAGGTGCACGGCGTGGATGGCGGCTTCGTTGGGCGTGGCATGCTCAATATGCAGGCGCCTATGGCGATTCGGCTGTTGACGGAAACGGTTGACGAGCAGATTGATGCGCACTGGCTGGCCGAAAAAGTGGCCGATGCCGTGCGGCTGCGCCGCGACATCTACCGGCTGGACGAGGTGACCGACAGCTACCGCGTGATCCACGCCGAGGGTGATGGCCTCTCGGGTTTGATCGTGGATCGCTTTGGTGACGTGCTAGTGGTGGCGTTTTACGCGGCCGGTATGTGGCGCCTGCAACACTGGGTTTTTGATGCGCTGCTGACGCAGTTCCCGAACGCGCAGATCTTTGCCTTTGGCGATGACAACGCTCAGAAGCAGGAGGGCTTTGACTGCCCGCCCGGCAAGCCACCGAAGCCGGTGATCGTCAGCGAACACGGCGCGAAGTTTCACGTGCCCATCGGTGGCAAGCACAAGACCGGCTTCTTCTGTGACCAGCGCGACAACCGCAAGCGTTGGGGCGAGCTGATCGCGGCGACGAAGAGCGCGAGCATGCTGGACCTCTGCTGCAACTCCGGCGGCTTCGCGGTGTACTCCGGTTTGAACGGCGCAACCGACATCACCGGCGTGGACCTTGACGAAGAGGCGGTGGACTTTGCCACCCGCAACCTGCGCCTCAACAACGTGAAGGCGAAGGTAACGCAGGCGGACATCTTCCCGTGGCTGCGCGAGGCGCAGGAGGCCGGCAAGCGCTGGGACGCGGTGGTGCTCGACCCGGCCAAGATGACTCGCTCGCGCGACGAAGTGATCGAGGCACTGAAAAAATACCTGGACATGAACAAGCTGGCGCTGGGCGTGGTGAAGCCGGGC
>Ga0208826_1003365_pt1 | contig 10997 bp, 14 predicted proteins | sample AD_UKC115_MetaG_FD_184451 | JGI IMG/M metagenome (GOLD analysis project Ga0208826, IMG submission 184451) | Active sludge microbial communities of municipal wastewater-treating anaerobic digesters from Hong Kong - AD_UKC115_MetaG (SPAdes)... | ecosystem: Engineered > Bioreactor > Anaerobic >... | reverse complement strand
GTTCGGTTGCTCCATTCCGTGTAGCTAGGGCTGCTTGCCGTTGAGGGTGAGGAGTAACCACCCCCGCCTCCACCTCCTTCCGTAGCTGCCATTCCACCACCACCTCCTGCCGGCCCTGCAGCAAGTTTTGTCCGAACAAATGCGGCCAACGCCACAAGTGCTGCACCTGCGGCAATTGCTGCACCAGGATGTAATAACAATTTTCTAAATGCCAATGCACCAATGCCGGCGGCAATTAAACTTTTTCCTAAGCTATCCATAAAGGAAACCAGTTGCCCTGCCACGTTTTTAAATACATCCCCCACGTCAGCACCAGCAGCCAGGCTTCCTATCGCATCGGCAATCATTGAAGTGCCATTAACCGCTAGCTCTGTAATTGCATTACTTACGACCTCATTTATATCGGTTATCTTTTGCGCCAAAGCCTGCGCCTTCTCCATCGCAGCCCTGTTTACATTTTCCAGGCCTACGTTTAATTTTTCTGCAACGGGGCTAAGGTCGGGAAGTTTTATGCTCAATTTAGGTTCAATGCGAACAACCATGCTATTTTCAAGCTGCGATTTCATCACCCGCTGCATTTGCTCGTTTAGCTTGCGCTGCTCCTCTAGCTTTTTCCTATTTATCTCAACCTGCTTCCTTAGCTCCTCCTCTTTTATCTTCCTGGCTTCGGCTTCCTGCTTTGCGATGTTGATGTTAAATTCCCTGCTTAGCGCTAGTATATCCTCGTTAATTTTCTTGGTTTCCTCGAGTATTTTTGCCCGCTCCTTTTTTCCGCTTTGCTTTTCCTGCAGCTTTTGAAGCGCATCCCTTTGCTTTTCAAGAGCTGCTATTTCAGCCTGTATTTGCTTGTTTCGTTCTTTTCTAATTTCGGATTCATCAGCACCACTGGCCTGCATTATATCCATTTCATACTTATTGGCATCTATAAGCTTTCCAACAGCAAGCCTGTAACCATCAACCTCCTGCTGCGCCTGCTTAATTTCCTTGTTATGCGACGAAATGCTACGGACTAGCAACGCTATTCCAGCTCCAATCGCTGCGACTGCCGTTATTAATGCCATTGCGGGGAAGGCATTTACTGCTGCATTCCATAGCCTTTGTGCAACCGTTGCCGCTTTCTTGGCAGTGGTGGTAACATTTACTGCTCCTGCTTCTGCCGCATTAGCTGCGGTTGTGGAGTTAATTGTTAAGATTTCCTTTAACCTAAGCGCTATTTCCTTTGTCTTTTCCTTTAGAAAAATTCCTATGGCGTTTTGTTTTGTGAAGTCAGCTGCTGTTTGTGCGGCTTGGGCGATGGCAATTAGTGATACTGTTTTCTGCATCATCTCCTGCATTTTCTCCGTATCACTACCGAATAATCCCATCGCCCCTGACAGCCCTGCCATCATGGACGATGCTACCTGAATGCCCTGCGCCATCTTTTGAAATGGGTCGAGCGACAGCGAGTTAATACGGGCTTGGTAGTCGCCTATCCCGTCCTTTAGCTCGGCCATCCTGCTTTGGATGGCCTTAATCTCCTCAGGCGTTTTCCCGAATAGGCTGGTTTTTGAAAGCAGCTTGTACTCCTTTCGCATCTCGCCAATGGAGGTGTTGAAATCGCCAACCTGTTTAAAAGTTCGGCTAATTTCGGCTGAGGATTCGTTGAGCTTTTTTACCAGCTCATCGTTATTTGCCCCAATTTTTACGTTAATGCCGCCTATTGTGCTTCCTTCACCTGCCATATCCGTGCCAACTCGTTTACATCTATTTTTTCTAGTTTCCTTCTACCCGTATCACCAGGAAATTGGTAGTACTCCTCAACGCTATACGGCTTGTCAATGCTATCGATGTATGGCGAGAGGCTTAATTGCTGGTAGGCAATTATGCGTAACAGCTTAGCCTCTACCCCGTACACCCGTTGCTCATAGCCTGAAAGCCACGCCATAAATTCACCCCACGTGAAGCTTTCCGCTTCGTTAGGCATCATGCCAATTGTGCCAAGTAGGCGGTAGAACTCGCCTACCGTGAACTTTTTTTTTGCTCATCGCTTGCCTGCTCGCCTTCGCCTTCCCCTTCATTTCCCTTAACAATTATGCCAACAAGCGTGTTACCTATATTTTCCAATGCTTCACCCATGTAAGCGAAACCGTGCCGGTAAACCAGCTCGTCAATGTAGTCCTCATCAACCAGCTCCTGCCCGCACCTTTCTCGGTAGTAGTTTATTGACGTGATTAACCCGAGCTTAATTTTATCAATTGCATCAGGTGTCGGCTTTAGGTTAGAAAAGCACTGCATCAGCACCTCGTCAATGCTGTTGTCCCCACCGTAAACCTGGTTATACCTCCTGGTTAGCTCAACAATGTAACCCAGACCAACGGCGTACCGTTCGCCTTTAACCTCAACGTACCTTACATTTTTATTCTCCATAACGCTAAAATGTTAAGATACAGTTCCTTCGGTTTCCTCACCTGTAACCTGCAGGTCAATGCTGAATGTTATCACTCCGGCCATAGGCGCAGCCTGCGATAGCGATGTTATGATACCCTTACCGGTGTATTTTTTTTCTCCGGCCGTTACAGACCCGAAAATGTAGTCAACAGGCAATTTAGCCTTTGCGACGGCATAAACGTCTGTGTACGTTGGGTTTGTAGAATCGTTCGGGTCGATCTGACAATCCACCTTGTAGCTGTACGAATGATTTCCCGGTTCAAATGTTTTCGCACCACCAGTGCTAAGCTTAGTGGTGGTTTCAAAAGTGTCCACCTTTAAATCGTGAGTTGCGCTAACCTGCCCGGCTATTAACTTATCAGTTCCGCCGACTTTCAATTTAAGCAAGATTTTGCTTCCATTAATTTCTGCCATAATTCCTCCGTTTTTTTTAGTTATTAATAATTTAAATCACCGTGCTATAGGTTGGTTCACCGTTTCCGACAACCGATAGCGTTATAATACTAAGCCCTCCCATCGGGTGGCTTCTCGAAATTCCGTTTATTTTTGCGTTGAATGTAAAGTAAACATCCCCCACGTTTACGCCTCCCATGTACATGCTTAAATCAGTTCCATTTTTAAAGGCATCGTATAGCGTTAGCCACGTTGCATCATCGTACACTATGCTAACATTCACGTTATAGCTGATTTTTCCGGTAAGCACCTCGTTGAACCTACCCCCGCTAATTATCACGTTGACCATTTCGGCATCGAGCGACATAGTGCTATCCGTTTGCCCTGCAACCGTAGTGCCGTTAATTTTTAGCAGTACGTAACTCCCATCTAGCTTGCTTGCCATAACTACTTGACGTATAGTGTTAACCTAATGTACTTCGTAATAAATACCCCGCTATCACTGTACTCGACAACCTCATTAATTCTCGGCTCGCTAACTATGTACGCTTTCAGCCCGTCCATTTCGATTTCTTCGGCACTGTAAAGCAAAGAAAGCACGTCATTAACAACGTCGGAAAGCATAACATAGTTATCGGTTGTGGTGGTTACAGCTAACAGTGCGCTAACATCATAACCCGATGAGTTCTTGCTGCTGTTTGACGCCTGCTCAACCTGCTCGATAGTTACCCATGTATCACCAGCACTTTTACCTGCCGTAATAGTGTATACAGGAATAGTTTTCCCGCTGTAAACTACGCTACCGCTTAGCAGGCCATAAAAAGCCGCATACACGTTTTTGCCAACATCAACTACCATACGACTTTAGCTTTTCGAGCAGTTCTCCAATATGATTAAAATAGGCCGGGTAAAGGAATGGTTTTGCCTTACGCCTTAGAGCCTTACTGCCAAACTCCACAATTCCGGCATAATTTACATTAGTTCCAACTACGCCAGAAAGCGTTTTTTTGTCAACCTTTGACGTTATGCTAGCCCTAAGCCTTCCAGTTTTTACGGGGCATGACCGTTTAGCATCGGCCTCGATGGCATACGTTGTTGTAACAATTTCCTCGAATACAACTTCAGTCATCTCGTCGCCTTTTTCCGTCAGTTTTTTTACAAGGCTCTCGATTTCCCTAGTGTCAACCTGCACCTCAACCATTTAGCTTAAGTGTTAACGTTAGCTCGTTCCTTCCATTCCTGTTAATGCTTGCCACGATGTGGTCGCTGTAATTCCGATGAATAGCTTTACATCGTCCAGCGTTACCGACGTTAATGATTGCTCGTTGTCAATAGTTAGCCTATACATTTTTGCTCTTAGTTTTCCTGGTTTTGGTTAGCCGCTTTTCGGCTTCGGTGTTAACCTTGCTAACCACCGGCTGCTCATCCGATGTGGTTTTGGTAGGTTTTTCAACATAGAGCTCGGCATCACCCAGTGCTACCATTTGCTTGGCAACATCGGTGTCAAGGTCGTAAATGTTTCCAGCCCTAAACCACATCGTGTCTTTTACAATCTTTATCTTCATAGCTTTGTTTTTTTAAAAGTAAGGGTGAGCAGTTTACCCACCCTTACTAAATTACTCACTACGCATCGAATTTGCAACGTCAAACGTTATAAAGCCCCGGTTTTCAGGTAGTTTAATGCCCCTTATTTCGTATGTAATGCCAGCAATTTCAAACCTATCGGCCACCTCAAGCCCTTTTAACTCGGCTTCCCAGCCAGTTATGGTGTATGAGTTTAATGCCGAATAGGTTCCGCCAAGCTCCCGAGCAGTAGAAGCGTCTTGTGTTAGACCAACATAAACCTCTTTTAAAAGCGAGTAGGTGCGAACCATTGCGCCGATGTCGTTCTTTTCGTAGCTGCACTTGTAAATTTTAGCCCTGTATTTCAGCGTTCCTATCATAAAATAGGGATTCTAACGATTTCTAATGCTAGAGACCAGTCAGGTTGCACATCATTCCCGCTATTCCGACCAAATTTATTTGCAACAAGCTGGTAAATAAGCATGTCAACAGCAGCATTGTCAACCCTTTTAGTTGAGTAGGTAACGGTAAGCACGCTATCGTCGTCGCATTCAACAGTTAGCAGGCATCCGGTAAGCGAATAGCCACCTTCGGGGACTTCCACCCCATCAACCCTAACGCTTTCGATTTCATCTACCTCACCCACCAGCTCCACCATGCTGCCGGTGGTGGTAATTTTTACAATCTTTTGCGTGATGTAGTTATTCGTGTGCGCTTCGACCTCTTTTATAGAAGCCTCAACCATCTGCCTTAACAAGCCGTCCTCAGTTGTATCCGTTAAGCGGCAAAAGGTTTTGATGTCGCTCATGGCAAAGACGTTGAGGTTTTCGCTTAGCACTACTCGCTTATACATGACTTACTTTTTAGCTGTTGCTGCCTTTGTTTTGCGATGAACCTTAAGCTCCTTGGTTTCATAAACTTGCTTTTCTTCTTTTACTTTCTCTTCTTCTACCATTTCGGCAGATTGCTCAAGAATGAAAAGCCTTCCGACAGCCTCCTCTACCTTGTAGATTTCGCCTTTTCGGTAAATACCCCGATTTGTTAGCATTCTGACCTTCATTTCCTTAAAATTTATGGTTAGTGGTATTTCATTCCTTAAGTCCAACAGCCTTTCAGCTACTTCATTACTTACCAAATCCTCTAGTTTAAGGCTGGTGCCGTAAAAAGGGGGTTTGTTAAATTCGATGAACGCACCCCTAAATTTTGAAAGGTGGTTAAACCCATTAGTGCTAAGCGTTAAAACGTCAGGTATATACGAATAAATCTTAGCATTCTCGGCTTCCACGTATGAAAAAAGGTAATGGTCAACACCTTTAACTATCCCGTTATCCTTTACCTTTCTTATGATGTCGGCAGTAATAGCCATGCCATCGCCCGTTTTAAAAATTTCACCTCCAGAAACATCCAGCATTGCCAACTTTCCAGTATCTAAATTTATAAATATGCTCTTGTTTTCCTGCACCCAGCCGTATCCATTCTCGAAGCATTGCCTTGTTATTCGCAGCCTATCCTTTTGTGAATATACGTCTCCCGCTTGCAGCAGCATCCCTAGCGAGTTAACGCTCATAACCTCGGCTGCCTTAATCCATTTCTGCAACAGCCTTACATGCTCGTGATACCTGACGAATTTAACCTGCCGGCAGCCTGCCACCATCAGCCTATCCTTATAGAGTTCTAACAGCTCATCGCCGCACGAGCCTTCTACTTCCTCTAAAATAATAAGCTCCCAATCGCCCGCATCTACTTGATTGGCAAGACCTTCAAATGCAAGCCATGCTATGGGCTGCATCTGGTAAATGGGAAGAGCGACTGAGAGCTTATCTGGCACAGGACAGGAGTTTAGGTTGTTATTGTAAGAGCGGTTTTAGCAGTGGTGAAATCTCCGTAAACCACCGAACCATAGTCGTTTGCGCTAATAACAAGGGTACAGCGTTTGGTAATGTTTACGGTGATTAGCCGTTTTGTGAAGTCCCCGTCATTAGCACTGTTAGAAATGGTTATCTCGTAGGGCGTGCGAACGTGCAACTTAGCCTTGTTGCTATCAAGGACTAGGAATTTGCCGGCGGTAATCTGGTTGCTGACAATGGTGTTCAGCCCGCTGATGGTTCCGTCGAACCCCGGGTATAGCAGGATAGCATTGTCATTACCTGCTTTGGCGATTTTTAAGTTAACCAAATCGCTAGGGTTAATCACGATGGCGTTGGGATAGCCGTTATTACTCTGGGATAGCCCTATGGCAACTTCGATAACGTCCTTTTCATTAGGCTTGTAGGTTTTCTTGCCTCCAGCAGCCCAAGGCGTGGCAATAGTAGCAAGACCATTAAACTGCTCAGGATAGGTCGTTTCGTTCCCCGAAATCATTGCGGCATCCATCTTGATGGCAACCCTATTCATCAGCAGGTTTTGCAGCTGCATGATAAAGTTGTCGATGTCGTCCAGCATGTTCTTGCTAAATTTGGCGTATGCCGAAACATCCTTTACCTTGAAGATCTTCTCCCTCCACGACCAACTCATAAGTGCGCTTGAGTTGGATTCGTCGTGAAATACAGGAGCTCCCTGCTCATCATAAAGTTCGGTGATGGAAATGCTGTTGCCGGTCGCCGGGATTTCCTGAATTAATCCGGAAGCCCAAAGCCCGTTGCCAGCAGGGGCGAAAAAGTCTGGCAATTTTACTTTCCTAGGAACGTCTCCGGTTACCGATGTTCCGATGGTCATAGTTGCAGCAGCTTTCTGACGAATGTCCCCGCCTACCTCAAAGTTAACAGTCCTGCCGGCTTTCATATCGTCAAAACTAGACATCATCTTTTCCTTTAGCTGTTCGTCAAAAGATTTCTCTTCATTGGCGATTTTTCCGGCTTTTACTTCTTTTACCTCGATTAGCAGGTTATCAACTTGCTTTTGCAGGTCAACAACGTTAACGCTTCCAACCTTTTCCGTAAGCGTTGCCATCTTTTCGGTTATCTTAGCCTCGACGTCAGCAGCTGAAGCCATGCCCTCCTTAGCACTTTTAACCATTCCGTCAATTTCACCCATCAATGTAGTGGCAAATTTCTCGGTGGCTTCGTCGAGCTTAAGCTCTTTTATCTTGTCAATGTTCATGCTTTAAAAAGTTTTGTTAGTTCAACAAAGTTTATTTTTCCAGCCTCCTTTTTGTTCTCGGAGTTTTTAGGTGGCTCTACAACACTAGAAGTGGCTTCTTTAGCCGGCTCCCAATTTGAGAGTACCCAGTTCAACTGCTCCTTTAGTATAAGTAGCTGGTAGTTAAGATTCTCATAGGTTTCATCGCTGTATAAAGTCCTGCCAGTTAACGCTTTAATTATAATGCCAATACGCTCACTAATGTTGGCTTTCAGGCTCATGGCCTCGTCAAGTGATTTTATAACAGGAGTATATTGATTTGCACCCCATTTGTCGAGTGATGAGCCTTCCCAAAGCCTTACTTCTTTTATATTTCTAATTATCTTGCCGTCAATTACATCATCTGAAACCTCAATTTCCTGATAGCCTACCGAATGCTCTGTAATGATGCCGTCGTTATACATACTAAGAACATCATTGCCGAGTGTGTGTGTGCCTATTTTACTGATAAAGTGAAGCCCGTAGTTATCTTCTTCAAGCAGCTGTAGAACCCCTACCGTGCTGGTGTGGTTAAATAGGTGTTTTATTCGTTTAGTCCCATTAACGCCGTTTTCCATGATAGATTTAGCAAATGCCCCTTTAACTATTCTATCCCCGTCGCTATCCACAATGTTGAAGCTGCTAAAATAGCCCTCAACTATTCGCTTCCTCATGTCGAGCTCTTTTAAAACAAGCTCTGAATTTTTAAATATAACGCCTTCCATTTCGCAAATGTATTAGTTTAAAGTTCAAAAGTCAGATTTTGTTGGTAACTCGATAATTTACGCCTGTAAACTAGTGTACAGCGGCAATTTATTATATTGCTACCGCTGCCATTCGTATCGCCAGGGTGCTGCATATTTTCGTATTCACCCGTAAATACCTCCCCGTCGAATATCGGGACGCTGAACATGGCGTTTAAATCAACAAATACACCGTTCATTTTTTTATGGCTATTTCTAACATTTTCCCTTCTGGCAGTTAACCAGCCTTTTTCGAGGCTTAAACCGGTTTGCATCGCTCCGTTTAACGAGCCGGCGTTGCTGGCCCCGAGCGTTTCTGTTCTTGCGATACGGATTGAGCGGTAACCATTTTCAAAGTTGAGGCTGCTGCTGATACTAGCCGCTATCTTATTGATAGCTTTACCTTCCTCAAGCCCTAGCGTTACTTCCCTCCTTACTATTTCCCTAAACCTTTTATCCGTCGTTCCGGTTATCCATTTAATTTTTTTGCCGCAATTCTGCACTACATAGTCCCGCATTCGTGCCATATAAAGCTTATCCTCATCGCTTAGCGACTTTTTGCTTCCCCTTATAGCCTTTATGGTGTTGTTCATGTAGTATGAGCCTATCTTGGTGTAGGCAAGCATGATGGCATCTTCAACAGGCTTGTCGTCAAGATGAACATTAATGCTAAGCAGTTCATTGGTGCTGCCAGCCCTTTTAACTTCGGCGACTAAAGGAGATAGTTGTACCTTTAACGCCCTTCTAAATATAGGGATAAACGAATTTACGTAGTAGTTATAACGGCTGTCGCTCATTACATTTCATCTACATTATCGTTCATATCCGGATTTAAAGGCTCTGAACTAAACTGGCTGGCGGGCATTACGCCCATCGGTATAAGCACCTCGTTTAAAATAGGCAAATCTATTTCATTCAGGAACGTTTTCGCCCGCTTTTCGTTTATTGTTAGCCATCCCATTGTGTTTAGCGTTGTTGCCAGCTTATCAAGGTCGTCCTGCAGCTCTATAAACGCCAGCAAATCGTAGTCAATGAAGCCCCTATCACCTTCCGGCAAAAAGAACCTGTTAAACCCGCTCTTCAGCTTCTCCATCATCGGCAGCGAGGCATCTGTTACAAGGGCTTTCCTAGCCTCCTTCATGTTGTTGTACGTAGTTGCTTCCGTGTCTCCCATAAGCATAGAGGGAACTTGATATATACGACAAAGGTCTCGCAAATTCATTTTTTGACCCTCGATTATCTGCATGTCAACAGGAGAAAGCCCGATGGGTATCCATTTCAACGCCTTGCCAACAACCATTGCATCGCCAAAATTCTCAGGGGCTTGTTTTTCCCTCCATTTATCCACCACCTTTTGAGCTTGTTCTTCAGTCATCGCCTCGTTGCCTTCCGGTGTTAGCAACCCTTTCGCTCCAGAATTTCGGTAACTATTTATTTGGGCCGAAATAGCCGAATTTGACAGGTTAATTAGATCAGCAGCCGCCATGATAGGGCTTAGCCCATATAGCCAGCTACCCTGATAGTTAAAGCTAGGGTTAAAGGTCTTAACGTGCATCATGTTCTCGGGAGGGATAACGCCGGACGGGTCGAAGCCGTCAAATATGTAGCCGCCAACAGGGTTCAGGTAGTTATTGAATTTAATTGTTACCAAGTTCGCCGGGGCTGTATGCAGGGAAATCAAAGCCCCCTGTGTGCCGTTGCGACGTATGCCATATAGATAGGCGTTACCTGTAATTTCGTAATACATAATAAGCTGCTGAATGATGTCGTCGAACGTCTCATTTTTGTTTGGCTTGTCAATCAGCATGTTAATGTCGCTGGTGTAGTCAGGTTCAAACTGCGTTTGCTTAATATAAATAGCGTCGTCAATAGCCTTGTTTATAATAGCCCTGTTATATCGGGCTTTCGAGCCTGTTCTTTTTTCAACGTAGTAAGTCCAGGGCACTCCGGCGCATGAGGCGGCTATCCTATTTACGATAGAGTAAACGATATGGTTGTAGAGGTAGCCCTTTTCAATGGTATCCGTGAGGCTAGCAATCTTTTGCAGCGGCATTCCGCTAGCCACCATGCTCAGCAGCGTGCGGAACATTTGGTTTGCCTCTTCTACGTTTACATTTGTTGCGTGTCTGGCAGCTTTAGTCTTTTCTATATTCAATCCAAAAATTTTCATACGGCATAAAATTTATGACGTGATTGGTGCTTTACATACATGAAGCCATAACGGGCGGCATCTATGGCATGGTTGAACTTGTCAATAGCCAACTTGCCCCGCTCGTCAAGCCATACGTAGGTCTTTAACTCATTCATTAAATTCGTGGAATTTTCGGTAACGATAATCATGTAGTCCTGCATCGTAAGCAGCCCAGTGCTTATAACGCCCGAACCATCTGCGGATACAGCCGGCACAATGTTGTTTCCGAGTGCCTTTAGCTCATCAATTAAGCGGGGATTGCTTCTATCTGCCACTATTAGTCTATTCCCTGCATATTGACGGTTTAATTCAAAAAGGCTATTGGTTGTAAGCCCGTTCTTGTAAAAGCATTCGTCTAAATAAATTATTTTTTTCCCCTCGTCAACCGCTATCTTTACTAGTGTTGAAGGGTCGCTGGCAAATCCAAAGTCTTGCCCGAAAATAAAGTCTAAACTGGTATCAAATTCGCCAATGTCCCAGTTATCGAAAACAACACCCTCCAGCTTCCCGACCTCCCCATCAACAAACACCCTCTTGAAGTTGGCGTTGCGCTTGCCAGCCTC
>Ga0208826_1003360_pt1 | contig 11001 bp, 6 predicted proteins | sample AD_UKC115_MetaG_FD_184451 | JGI IMG/M metagenome (GOLD analysis project Ga0208826, IMG submission 184451) | Active sludge microbial communities of municipal wastewater-treating anaerobic digesters from Hong Kong - AD_UKC115_MetaG (SPAdes)... | ecosystem: Engineered > Bioreactor > Anaerobic >... | reverse complement strand
CTGCGTGCCGTGTCCGACAGCCGCCTGATGTGGCTCGACGAACAGGGCAGCACGGCGGCGTGGCGCGAACGCCTTGCCGGGGCTAACGAAACTGCCGACCTCGACCGCTTTGCCGCACACGTCAAGGCTGCCCATCTGCCACACGCCGTGATCGTCGATTGCAGCGCGAGCCACCGTGTCGCGGGGTGTTATCCGCAGTGGCTCGCCGCCGGCATCCATGTCATCACGCCGAACAAGCACGCCGGCGCCGGACCGATCGAGCGCTACCGCGCGATCCGCACGGCCTGCGAGGCGAGCGGCGCGCGCTTCCGCTACGAAGCCACGGTCGGCGCCGGCCTGCCGGTCATCACCACCCTGCGTGATCTGCTCGATACCGGCGACGAACTGCTCGCCGTCGAGGGCATCTTCTCCGGCACGCTGGCCTGGCTGTTCAACCGTTACGACGCGAGCGTGCCGTTCTCCTCGCTCGTGCGCGAGGCGCATGCACTCGGCTACACCGAGCCCGATCCGCGTGACGATCTTTCCGGAACCGATGTGGCGCGCAAGCTCGTGATCCTCGCGCGCGAGGCCGGTCGCGAACTCTCGCTCGCCGACGTCACGGTCGAGAGCCTCGTGCCCGAGGCCCTGCGCGCGACCGGGCCCGAGGAATTCCTCGCCCGGCTCCCCGAAGCGGATGCCCTCTTCGCCGCGCGTTACACAGCCGCACGCGCGGCCGGCAAGGTGCTGCGCTACGTCGCGCGGCTCGACGCCGATGGCCGCGCGAGCGTCGGCCTCATCGAGCTGCCCGGCGATCACGCGTTCGCGCACCTGCGTCTGACCGACAATATCGTGCAGTTCACCACGCGCCGTTACTGCGAGAATCCGCTCGTGGTGCAGGGCCCGGGCGCCGGTCCCGAAGTCACCGCGGCCGGCGTGTTCGCCGACCTGCTGCGCGTCGCCGCGGCGCTCGGAGCGCGCGTGTGATGGGCCGGATCACTCGCCAGCCAGCCTCGACCGGGCGCTCGGGCCTGCAGTCGAGGCACGATGTCCGACCGCACCCGGCCATCGCGAATCCCACACTGCCCGCCCGCGCCAGGATGATCGCCGCATGAGCCCGTCCGTCACCGCCTTCGCTCCCGCCAGCATCGGCAACATCGGTGTCGGCTTCGACATCCTCGGCCACAGCCTCGCCGGGCCCGGCGACCGGGCCACGGTGCGACGGATCGCGGAACCGCAAGTGCGCATCCGCGCGATCCGCGGCACGGTCGTCGATCTGCCGCTGGACCCCACGAAGAACACGGCGGGTGCCGCCTTGATCGCACTGCGCGAGGCGCTCGCCCTGCCCTATGGCTTCGAACTGGAGCTCGACAAGGGCATCGCGCTCGGTTCGGGCATGGGCGGTTCGGCCGCTTCGTGCGTCGCCGCCGTGGTCGCGGCGAATGCGCTGCTCGATGCGCCGCTGCCGCGCGAGGCGCTGTATCCGTTCACGCTCGCCGGCGAGGCCGTCGCGAGCGGCGGGCGGCACGGCGACAACGTCGGCCCGATGCTGCTCGGCGGCGTGGTGCTCGCCACCAGCGATCGCCTCGTGCGCGTGCCGGTACCCGCGGAGTGGCATTGCGCGCTCGTGCACCCGCAGGCCGTGCTCGAGACGCGCCGCGCGCGCGAGGCCTTGCGCGGGGCCTACGAACTCCGCGAATTCGTCGCGCAGAGCGCGAACCTCGCGCTCGTGCTGGCCGGCTGCTGGCGCGGCGATCCCGCCCTGGTGCGGGCCGGCCTGAACGATGTGCTCGTCGAACCGCGGCGCGCGCCACTGATCCGCGGCTTCGCCCTCGTCAAGCAGGCCGCGCTCGATCACGGTGCGCTCGGCGCGAGCATCTCCGGTGCCGGACCGAGCGTGTTCGCCTGGTGCGAATCGAAGGCGCGGGCCGAAACCGTCGCCACGGCCATGCGCGAGGCATTCACGTCGGCCGGCGTCGACAGCGAAGCCTTTGTCTCACCAGTCGCCGGCCCGGCGGCGGAGGTTCTGTCATGAAATACGTCTCGACGCGTGGCGCGGCACCGGCCGTCGGCATCGGTGCGGGCATCGCCGCAGGCCTCGCGCCCGATGGCGGCCTGTATGTGCCGACCGAACTGCCGAAGCTCGATCCGGCGACCTTCCCGGCCGAGGGTACGCTCGCCGAGATCGCGAGCCGGCTGCTTGAGCCGTTCTTCGCCGGTGACCCGCTCGCGGCCGAACTGCCGGCGATCTGCGCCGAAGCCTTCGATTTCCCCGTTCCACTCGAGCCGCTCGGCAGCCCGCGCGATTTCGTGCTCGAGCTGTTCCACGGTCCGACCGCGGCATTCAAGGATTTCGGCGCACGCTTCCTCGCCGCGACGATGCGCCGCCTGCCGCGTGCCGGCGGCCGGCCGCTGACCATCGTGGTCGCCACCTCGGGCGATACCGGTGCCGCGGTCGCCGGCGCATTCGCCGGCCAGCCGGGCATCCGCGTCGTCGTGCTGTATCCGGACGGGCGCGTTTCGCCGCGCCAGGCGCATCAGCTCGGCTGCTTCGGCGGCAACGTCAGCGCGCTGCGCGTGGCCGGCAGCTTCGACGACTGCCAGCGCATGGTGAAGGCCGCGCTGAACGACACCGCGCTGCAGGCCGAGGTGCCGCTCAGTTCGGCGAACAGCATCAGCCTCGGCCGCCTGCTGCCGCAGATGGCCTACTACGCGCAGGCTGCGCTCGCCCATCGCGAACGCCACGGGCAGGCACTGAACCTGGTCGTGCCGACCGGCAACCTCGGCAATGCGCTGGCCGCGATCCTCGCGCGCGCGCTCGGCATGCCGATCGGCGAGATCGTGCTCGCAACGAATGCGAACGACGTGCTGCCGACGTTCTTCGCCGGCGACGAGTACCAGCCCCGGCCCAGCGTCAGCACACTGGCCAACGCGATGGACGTCGGCGCACCGAGCAACTTCGAGCGACTGCGCTGGCTGTATCCCGATGCGAAGGCGCTGCGTCAGGCATTCCGCGCGTTTCGCGTGGACGATGCGACGATCCGCGCGACGATCCGCACCCGCTTCGAACGTCATGGCGAAGTGCATTGCCCGCACACGGCCTGCGCGATCCATGTCCTCGACACCCTGCGCGCACAGGGCGCCACCGGCGACTGGTGCGTGGCCGCGACCGCGCATCCGGCCAAGTTCGAAAGCGTGGTCGAGCCACTGATCGGGCGTCACGTCGAAGTGCCACCCGCACTTGCCGCCCTGCTCGCGCGACCCGCGCACGCGGAGCCACTGCCTGCCGACGAGGCGGCGCTGCGCGCCTGGCTGATCGCACGGAACATGACGTCCTGAGCGCGGCGCGGAGTTCGAGGGCGGCGAGTAGCGGTGGATTGCGGCACGTGCCGCGTGCGCTCGCGTGACCCACTCCACAGGGGACTCGCCACAGGCCCCAGCCGGGCTTGGCTTCACCGGAACGACGCGGTAAGATGCGCGCCCTCGCGTGGCCCGGCCCCAGCCGATACAGCGCCACGCCAAGGTTTCATGGGGCGGTAGCTCAGCTGGGAGAGCGTCGCGTTCGCAATGCGAAGGTCGGGAGTTCGATCCTCCTCCGCTCCACCATTTGACGCCCAACCGCCATCGGTTGGGCGTTTTCATTTCCGGGTTCTGCGACACCACGCGGAGGCCGGCGCATTCCAGCGCGGCGACCAGCGCCTCGACGTGCTCAACCACCTCGAGCAGCACCATCAGCCCGCCGCAGCAGGCAAGTCCCAGTCTGCCGAGCGCGCCTCACCCGTCTGGTAGAACTGCTTCACCAGCTTCACGTACTCCAGAAAGTCCCGGCTCTCGGTCGCCAGCCGGTTGGCCATATCCCAGTCGATCTCGTCGCGCTCCCGAGCTGGAATCAAGACCTGACTTTCCGCCGGGTTCTCGGCATCCAGTTTAATCAAGCCAATACCGTGGGCTGCGAACAGCATGCGCAGCTCCTTGAGCGTGTCCTGGCCCTCGATCTCCGCCGCCACCAGATAGCCGAAGTTGGCCCACGACGAGTTGGACACGGCCTGGAAGAAACACTCCCGGACATTCGAGCGGTTGATGAGCAGCTTTACCTCGAAGGACCAGAGCTTGGTGCGCTTGTCCGAATACTGGTTCACGCAATCACGGACCTCCTGGTGCCACTCGGCGCCCAGGTCCTCCATGCCGACGACGTCCGGGTACAACCAGCGGTTGCCATTCGGCCCGCGCTTGTTCGACGAACGTTTCTCGTCGATGCGCTTCGAGTAGAGGGCAAACTCCTCCCACAGGTACTGGGACAACATCGGATACAGCGCGTGCTCGCTGAGCTTCGACCCGTTCGTGTCCGTGGCTGGCGCGACCGCGGCGGATTCGGCTGCCGCTACTTCGGCGCTATCGGACTTCTCCGAGTAGTAGTACTTGCGGGGTCGGCCCTCGGTGGTCTTCAGCTCCAGATGACGCTTTTGCAAAGCGGGGCGTTGCGAACTGATCTCGGCGACCAGTTGCTGAACAAGCTCGGCGTCATTGGTGATGAACTTACTGCTCTGCTTCTTCGCCTGGCACTCCTCGGGGAACGTGGCGAACACCCATTCGGCGATCTGCCGTGCGGTGAACTTCTCCTCGGGCCGATCCTTTAGGTAGCTGATGACGGCCTTCGCCAGATTCAGTGCCATTGTGTCGACCCTTGGTCTCACGCCGATGCGCCCAGGTTCAGTGGAGATAACCGCTTTTGATCAGAATGGTACGTTGAGTCGAACACCATGTCTGCGCTAGCCAGCGCTTGAAGCTGGGATTGTCACTAAACTGCTTGAATAGATCGGTGAGGACAAACAAGCAGCCTCAGTATCTGGCACTAATTTATTGTTAGGCCGACATCCCTGCTTTCTGCATAACGCATGGCAAGGCAAAAGCAGCGTGGCCCGCAAGGCAGATCACTCAAGTTGAACTGCGTAGGTTGTCTATGATGCCCTGCATCAAAAGCTCCCATCGGTGTCATCGACACAGAGATCAAATAACGCCCGGCCCCTCCTGAGTGCGGCGCGGTAATTCCGCGTGGACGGATATTCTTCTTGTAACAAATATTGTATCAGATATTGCTACCTGCACTTCCAGCTCTTGGCATGCTCCACCCCACCGACAACGCTTCGGCCTGCTGCAGCACCGTTCGCACCGCCGTGTCCTGGAGGTTCGGCGGGTAGCCGTGCTTCCGCAGTATACGCTTCACGAGCACGCGCATTCGGGCTCGCGCTGAGTCACGGTGAGCCCAGTCGACCGACACGTTCTCGCGCAGGCTTATCAGCAATTCGTGCGCGATCAGCTTGAGCTTGTCGTCGCCCATCATCTGCACGGCGCTCTCGTTCTCGGCCAGGGCGTCGTAGAAGGCGATCTCCTCGTCTGACAGCCCGGACTCTTCGCCACGCCGTCGCGCTGCACGAATATCTTTGGCCAGTTGGATCAACTCCTGCAGCACCTCGGCAGTGGTAATTGCATTGGCGTGGTAGCGCGCCACCGCATCCTCCAATCGCTCCGAGAAAGCCTTGGTCTGCACTACGTTTACCTTGCTGCGCGAGCGAATGCCGTCATTAAGCAGCTTGCGCAAGGCTTCCATTGCAAGGTTCTTCTTCTCCATCTGCTGAACTTCCGCCAAGAATTCGTCCGAGAGGATGGAGATATCCGGGCTCTTGATACCCGCAGCGGCCAGGATGTCCACGATCTCGGTCGAAACCACCGCACGGCTGACGATCTGCTGGATCGCCAAGTCGCGCTCTTGCTGGGTCGCTCCGGAGCCGGTACTGCTCTTGACCAACGCGGCACGGATCGCCTGAAAGAAGCCGACTTCCTCTCGAATTTCGCGAGCCTCGTCAGAGGCGGATGTCAGGGCGAACGCTTTGGACAACGCCAGCACGGCGTCCTGGTATCGACGGTGAGCGTTTTTCTTGCCTTCTTTGGTCTTCTCTTTCGCTGCCAGCTTCTGTTGCAGGTCGAGAATCCACTCGATGGCCCCCGCCATCATCACTAGGCGCTGCTGCGGCGTGCCGCTCATCGCGGAGACGTAGTCGTAGCCGTGGTACATGTCCCGCACGACCTCGTACTTCTCCATCATGACCGCGATGGCTTGTGCTTCGTCGATGCCAGTATTTTCCTGGTCGTTCTTGGAGTACTGCTGCAGCGCCGACTTCAGGTTTTGCGCAATGCCGATGTAGTCAACGATCAGTCCGGCAGGCTTGTCGCGGAACACGCGGTTCACGCGCGCAATTGCCTGCATCAGTCCGTGGCCCTGCATCGGCTTGTCGACGTACATCGTGTGCATACACGGCGCGTCAAAGCCGGTCAGCCACATATCCCGAACGATCACCAGCTTGAACGGGTCTTTGGGATCGCGGGCACGCTTGGCCAGCAGATCGCGCCGGGCCTTGTTGCCGATGTGCTGCTGCCACTCCTGCGGGTCGCTTGCTGCGCCCGTCATCACGATCTTGACTGCACCCGCGTTGTCATCCGCACTGTGCCAATCCGGACGGAGCTTGACGATCTCATCGTAGAGTTTGACGCAGATGCGGCGGCTCATACACACCACCATCGCCTTGCCGTCGAGGGCTGCCACGCGATCCTCGAAGTGGGCGACCATGTCCTTGGCCACGAGAGCAAGGCGCTTGTCACTGCCAACCAGGGCTTCGACCGTTGACCACTTCTTCTTGAAGCGCTCCTGGTCGACCTCGGAGTCCTCCTCGGTTAACTCGTTGACCTCGGCGTCGATCTTCGGCTTCTCTTCCTCGTCGAGTTCGATGCGCGCCAGCCGCGACTCGTAATAAATCGGCACAGTCGCGCCATCCTCGACAGCACGGCTGATGTCGTAGACATCGATGTAGTTGCCGAACACCGCCGGGGTGTTGACATCGTCCGCCTCGATGGGCGTGCCGGTAAAGCCGATGAAGGATGCGTTCGGCAGGGCGTCGCGCATGTATTTGGCAAAGCCGTAGGAGATCTCGCCGGTCTTCGCGTCTACCTTGGCCTTGAAGCCGTATTGACTACGGTGCGCCTCATCTGCGATGACGACCACGTTGCGGCGCGTGGTGAGCGGCTCCGAAATCTCGCCGAACTTCTGCAAGGTCGTGAAAATCACGCCGCCGGATGCCCGGCTCAATACCTTCTGCAGATCTTCTCGGCTTTCAGCCTGCACCGGCGTCTGCCGGATCAGGTCGCGGCACATCGAGAAGGTCGAGAAGAGCTGGTCGTCGAGGTCGTTGCGGTCAGTCAGCACCACCAACGTCGGGTTGGCCATCGCCGGGTGCTTGACCAGCTGCCCGGCGTAGAACGCCATCAGCAGGCTCTTGCCGGAGCCTTGGGTGTGCCAGATGACGCCCACCCGCTGATTGCCCTGTGGCGAGGACGCAGTCACCGTGCTGGTGACTGCGTGTCGCACCGCGTGGAACTGGTGGTAGCCCGCGATGATCTTGGCCAGCCCGGAACCGGTTTCGCCGAAGACCGTGAAGTGACAGAGCAAATCGAGCAGGCGGCGATGCTCGAACACGCCTTCGATCAGTGTCGATAGTTCCGGCGCGCCTTTCGGGGCAACATCTATTCCGTCGGTGGTGCGCCAAGGCATGAAGCGCTCAAGGTCTGCCGACAGTGACCCCACCCGGGCTGCAATGCCATCCGACGTGACCAGCAGCGCGTTGGTGTTGAACAACGCCGGGATCTGCTTCTTGTAGGTCTGCAGCTGGTTGAACGCGCCCAGCAGATGCGCTCCGGCGCTGCCCGGCGCTTTCAGCTCGATCACGCCCAGCGGCAAGCCGTTCACGAATACCACCACATCGGGCCGCCGGTTGTTCTGGCCGTTGATCACCACGAACTGGCTCACCGCCAACCAGTCGTTCTGCTCTGGGTGTTCGAAGTTGATGAGCGCGACCTTGCCTGCCGTCAGCGTACCGTCGTCGGCGTAATACTCGACGTCTACGCCTTCCGTCATCAGCTTGTGGAGGCGGCAGTTCTCTTCAAGCAGTGATGGCAGCTCGGATTGCATCACCCGCCGCACGGCATCCTGACGCGCCTCCAACGGAAGGCCAGGGTTCAGACGCGCGACGGCGTCTTCAAACCGTTTCTTGAGCACGACCTCATCGTGACTCTCGCGCTCCGGTCGGTGTCCATCGGGACCGATGTCCTCCTCACGTTCGATGCTGTAATCGAGAGCGCGCAGCTGATCCAGCAGCGCTTGCTCCACGGCGGCCTCCGACAGAAACGCCATTACTGTTCTCCTTGTTCTTCGATAGGCTCCATGTCCGGAACCTGTGCCCCGCGCGCAGCGTTCAACGCCTCGACGTAGGCGACCCGATCCAGTTGGTAAAGCAAACGGCTGACTTCAATATTGATGGCTAACTCATCTCCGCCCGGCAGCAGGAAACGCAAGGTCGGCGAGTTGCCGCCGTCGTCTGAGTCCACAGCCAGTCTCACGTGCGCGTCGATCAGTGTGTTGTCCTGAGCAAAGCGCTCCCAGGGTTCACGGGAACTGATCGGGTCGAGCTGCGCATCAAGATAGGCCTGGTAGAGGAATGCCACGATGGCATCGGCTGCCAGAACTGCGCTGCGGCGGTGGTGCTCTGCCAACCGCTCCAGATACGGGTCTTTGCCGTGGCTGGCGGGGCCCGCCTTGTTACGCAGGTCGTTCAGTGCATCGGCCAACTTGTGATGGCTGGACACCAGCTTCTTGAACCGGTCGTCTCGGACATCGCCGAGTTTGAGCGCGCGAATTGCGGCCGTCAGCCAGTCCGAAAGCGAGGGCGTCTCCTGCGTGGGCTTGAGCGGGGCTTGCTGCGTGTGGAAACTTTCCACCACCACGCGACAGACCACCTCGACGACGGTCTTGGCGCAGTCGATGCACGCATCGTTGTTCTGCTCCAGATTGCGCTCCATCGCCTCGAAGGTCTGTTGCAGCATCGGCGCGTCGCGCCAATACCCGCAGGCTTCGCGGATGCCAGGGCACCAATCCAAGGTCATACCACCGTTCCGACGAAACGCTCGGCATCCGGCACGCGCAGTTCGCCGGAGATGAGCTTGGGCAGCAGCGTGTCGCGCAGTTGGGCGAGGGCGCGGGATTGCTGCTCATTGCTGACCATTTGATCGAATAACGGAGCAAGAGCGCTATCAAATGCATTCATGCCTTCCGGAGATGCAACAGCGATTCGGGCATTTGTCAGATGCTTGCGCTGAATGTGGCCCATGGTCGTCGCCTTATCGGCGGCAATCGCACGGAAATTCTGCAAATGATGGCGAGTGGCGAAGAAATAGAACCACTTCGGAACCGTATTAGACGTCACCTTGAACAAGTGCTGATTCAATGCGCCCCGCCCGCCGTTCCACACCTCGACTTCAAGCGAGCCTGACCACGAGAACAGTACGTCGCCATCGACTACGACATATTCAGGCTTGATTCGGGCGCTTGCTCGGTCTGCCCCATTTGTGTTCCCGGCGCGTAGCTGCGAAATCTTGATGACCGGCAGAAACTCGTCGTCGCTTTCCGGCGGGAACTTCTGTAGTGCAAGACCGTTTAGATAGTTCGCAATCGAGTCCAGGGAGCGCATTTCCCACCCTTCCGGAATCTCCCCCAACTCCGATTCGACAAGCCGGTCGGGAAAGAAGTCGTAAAGGTGCGCAGGCAGACCGGGCAGCGATTGGCCGCGCTGCCAGCGGCCTTCAAGCTTCGCGCGCACCGGCTCGAAATAGACGAACCAAGCGCAGAACATAGCGCGGGCCATGGCTTCCTGCGTTTCACTCTGGCGGCGTAGGTTTTCGATTTTTTCGTCCAGCGTGCCCAGGATGTGGGCGATAGCACGTTGTTCGGAGTCAGATGGATACCCTCCCTTCATGTTCTCAAGATCGCGTTTAGTAACGTGGCCGAGACCAGTAGTCTGCTTGTTTCGCGCGATACCGACAAAGTTTGGCTTTAGGTAACGAAGGAGGTAATAGAAAAATGTGTTGTCGAGCCCTTCCGCGGGGGTCACCCGGAAGACGTGCTGATTCAGCCAGCCCTCCGGCCCACGCCACCAAAAGGCATCAATCGATGTTTCCGGCTGCCCCGACCACGAGAACAGAAGGTCTCCCGGCCGAACGCGTACGGATTCATCAAAGGTCGCCTCGGTGAACTTCGTCTGGGTCGAAATTCCGCCCTTGATCTCTGCGATCTTGATCACTGGCATACCGGATGAACTGAATTGAATATCCCGAAAGGCGAGACCATTTACCCAGCGTGCCATTGAGTACAAAGAACACTGATTCCAGTGGTTGGGGTAGACGGGGTGGTACAGCCATCCCTTGTGATCAATCTTCTCCGTCTCAAATGCCTCACTCGCCATAGCCAAGCTCCTTCAAGTTGGCTTCAATAGCCGCATCCAGCTTGCAACCCGCTGTCCGCTGCTCACGCCAGAGCGTTGCGAGTCGCATCATCTTTTCGTCGAAAGGTTCGCCGTCATCCTCCTGTTCAGTGGCGCCCACGAAGCGTCCCGGCGTCAGCACAAACCCGTGCTTGCGGATATCGTCAATCGAGGTCGACTTACAGAAGCCTGTGATGTCGGCGTATTTCCCAGCTTCCTCCTCGCCGCGCCAAGCGTGATAGGTATCGGCGATCTTCTGGACTTCCACGTCGGTGAGTTCGCGGCGGGTGCGATCCACAAGCACGCCCATCTTGCGGGCGTCAATGAATAGCACTTGACCGCGCCGGTCATGCAGGCCCTTCCCAGGGTTCTTGTTGCGAGCCAGGAACCACAGGCAAGCGGGGATCTGCGTGGAGTAAAAGAGCTGCCCAGGCAGCGCCACCATGCAATCCACCGCGTCGGCCTCGACCATCGCCTTTCGGATGTCGCCTTCTCCTGACTGGTTGGAGCTCATCGAGCCGTTGGCCAGCACTACGCCCGCCGTGCCGTTGGGTGCGAGGTGGTGGTAAATGTGCTGGAGCCACGCGTAGTTGGCGTTGCCCACGGGCGGCGCACCGAATTTCCAGCGCACGTCTTCACGCAGGCGGTCGCCACCCCAGTC
>Ga0208826_1003359_pt1 | contig 11002 bp, 5 predicted proteins | sample AD_UKC115_MetaG_FD_184451 | JGI IMG/M metagenome (GOLD analysis project Ga0208826, IMG submission 184451) | Active sludge microbial communities of municipal wastewater-treating anaerobic digesters from Hong Kong - AD_UKC115_MetaG (SPAdes)... | ecosystem: Engineered > Bioreactor > Anaerobic >... | reverse complement strand
GACCCGGTTCAACTCCCAGCAATGCAGTTTTCAGAAAATTATCGTCACCGGATAACAATAATTGACTGTTTGCCGTTCCCAATAATCCGACATCAGATATTCCCTCTACATTTTTGATCTCAGAGAAACGATTCAGATCCAATCGACTGGCAGGAATTAAGAAATCAGATTTCGCCTGGTAAACAATCAGTTCACCGTCAAGCTTGGAAAGATATTCCCGGTTTCCATTACCCAATCCTTCACCCAGTGCAGCGATAAACAAAACCAGAAGTGTAATTAAACCAATCACCAGACTGACCAACAAAAAACGGCCGCGAAATTTCCAAATTTCTTTTACAGCCAGATAGGCAGCAATGGACATTTTTTTCATATTTTCTACTCCTGATCTTTTGAAGCAAACTGGCCAATGGGGCCTTCAAATGGCTGATCCCAGCGTGTAAAAAGAACGCCATGCAGCAACAGATCAATTGCCGGATGATCAGCAATGTGGTCAAAGTAATATGGTAATTCGATTTTTCCTTCTCTGCTGATGATAAATATTCCGGACATTTGCATCGAATCCTGCCCTGCCGGAGGCGGTTCCACCTTAAAACCCTTTTTACGTGATTCTCTTATTGCTCTCCAGACTTTAATGTTAAGAAATGTCTGGAAGATATTTCCGCGCTGCAATCCATAAGCTTTGTATGCTTTTCGCTCCGGATCGGCAAGACACCGGATACCTGGAGCAAATTGAGCAGCAAATTCTGCTGATGCTTCGATGGTTCCTTGTAAAACAATCACAAGATTTAATCCTGCTTGATTGATTCTTTCTTTTTCTGCATAAAATTTTTGCAGCATTTCTTTGCATTGTGTGCATCCAAAATGGCGTGAAAAAACCAATAATAACGGTCGGTTTTTCCAAAAATCCGAGAGAAAAACCGGTTGACCATTGGTATCAAACAACGTTAAATCCGGAGCTTTGGATGAAAACGTAAGTTGCTGATTTCTGTTCATAACCTCTCCTTATTGCAAAGGGTAATAATGTTTTGTGATCAAGAAACTTTTGAGAAAATCGGTAATTATTTTTCCCGAACTGCCCATGTAAACTGCAATAGCATTTGAATATGCAATGACAAATTTCAACACATAATCAGAAGATTGCTTTTCACGAAGGATCTGCTTAGACTCATCCAACATCCAATTATTTAAAACAGTTTCTTCAACAAGAATCGCATTGCCTGGTGTATTTTCCTTTCGAGCATAAGACATCATGCCCAAAAGCCATTCCAAATCTCTTTTTAAGAAATTCATATCTCCAAATTGAAGTGCAGAAGAAATTTGCTGATAAAAACGAAAATTCGCTGATTCAAGAACAGGCATCAACAATGTTTCTTTCTCAAATTGCTGGATCACAGATAGTTCAATTTGTCTTCGAGAACGCTGATAAAGTTCATTCACCTGTCGATAAGCTTCGTCAACTTGAAAAACAGTTGGGATTTGTTGAGGTGCAGTGAAATACATATTAACACGTTTGATGCTTTCCAATAAATCATCTGAAAGATAATAAGCCGGAATCCGAGAACACAATTCCGGTATATCTACGAAAATGCCGCCACCATAAGCCAGTGGCGTGGAATTTTTCAGGAAGATACTGGCTGCGGTCTGAAGCGTCGCGGCCGTATGAAATTGCTGAGCAGATAAAATCACCAGGTTTGGTTGAATTATTTTTACTGCATTCAACAACTCGCTCGTTGGAATACCAGCGCCCAAAAACACGGTTTTATATCCTTCTCTTCGGAGGAATAGATTCAACATCAAGATAGGAATCGAATGGCGCTCACCTTCGGGGCATCCCAGCAAGATTGTTTCAGAACGTGACGATGAGGGAAGAATTGAAATCAGTGTCTCGAGATGACGAATTACCAATGCTGCAATAAAATGTTCCTGCTGAACTGAAATCGTTCCCTGATACCACTGCGTTCCGACAAAATTCAAACCTTTTTGTAAAACATTGGAACATACACTTTCAATCGAACCGAGAGCAAAAGCTTTTTTAAGAACTTCGTCAGCCATTACCTCATCGAATTTTAAGCAATAATCCAACCATTGTGCCCTCAAGTCATCCATTGAATTTTCATGATCAGATGTTGAATTTTCTATAGGAGATTTCGAAATCACAACTGTCAACGGATCGTTGCCATTTTTCACGAATTCTTTCCAAATTTCGGCAGCACGCCCGATTCGAATTCCTTCACGTATTCGATTCTGAAGCCATTTGATTGTCTCGATATCATATTGTGAGTATAATCGCTGCCCTCCCTTGGAACGTTCAGGAGCAGGCAATTGATACCGTTTCTCCCAAATGCGCAAGACATCGGCTGTCAAACCGGTTTCTTTCAGGACTGCATTGAGATTAAATAGCGGAACACGATTGATCATATTATTTTTTCCTGTCGTTCCTTAGTTTACCTTTTTGTCCATGTTTTGTCAATATATTTTCTGCTTTTTTATCTTTCGTCATCTATAAAACACGGCGCGTGTAATTCATCAAAGCAGTAATTCCTCGCATTCGACAGGTAATTTAACGCATTATTACCATGATGAATCTTGTCATATTTTTGTCTATATTTTACAAACATTATATTGACGGTTAATTCCAGATCGATTAACATAAATTATGAAAACATTATGGTTATTGTTTTTGTTAAAGGACTGCCCTTACCAATAAGAAATCGGTAAAAGTGAAAACAGTAATCCAAAATCAGGGAAATTTTTTTATTTGTATAAATTTCAACATAAAAAAAGGAGAATCTCAATGAATCTGCTCATGATATTAAAAGGTATTGCAGCCATCGGCACTGCTGCGACAGGATTGTTTTCACTAATTAAACCAACCGCAATCGATAACTTCACCGGAATAATTGCCAGTGGACCACGTGGTATAACGGAAATTCGATCGATCTTTGGTGCGTTATTCATTGCGTTGGGTGTTGCACCATTCCTGTTTGGAGAAGATGGATATCGCATCCTTGGTTTAGGTTATTTGGCTATAGCAGCAGTTAGAATCGTGTTCATTTTTGTTGATAAATCAGCAGTCTCCTCCAATTGGATCAGTCTGGCAGTAGAAATTGTCTTTGGCCTTATTCTCATCATCAGGAAATAATATGACTGTACGTATCGTAACAGACAGTACTTGTGATCTGCCCGTTGAAATCATAAAAAGCCTGAAAATCTGTGTGGTGCCGCTTTATGTTCGGATCGGAAATCATGATTTTCTGGATGGGATTGACATCAGTCGAGAAGAATTTTATGAAAAAATGCTTTTCTATGAAGACTACCCGACAACAGCAGTGCCGTCACCGACAAAATTCCGATCCCTGTATCAAACATTATATGATGAAGGGGCGTCGGAAGTTTTATCGATTCATATTTCGACTTCATTAAGCGGCGTAATGGATATTGCCCAATCAGCAGCAAAAGATACTTTGGTTGTACCAGTGACTGTCCTGGATTCACAATCCTTAAGTATGGGAACCGGTTTTTTAGTTCAAAAAGCTGCCCAGCTTGCCCAGGAAGGACGAACGGTCAAAGAAATCTTACCCGTATTGGAAGATCAGATCCAACGAACCCATGTATGGGCTGCATTAGATTCCATGAAATATTTGCGGAAGAGCGGGAGAATGAACCGATTTGTCTCAACCATCGGAGATTTACTGCAAATTAAACCGATCCTGAAAATGCATCAGGGAATTTCGGGTATTGAAAAGCAACGCACCAAAAAGAATGCCATTCAACATTTGATTTACAAAATCGAATCGTTGAATCCTTTTGAAAAATTAGCCCTTCTCTATTCCGGCTCAAGAGATCAGCTTCAATTACTTCAAAGCCGAGTTACAGGATTGTTCCCTGAAAAGGAGATCCTGTTTGGAATTGTTAATCCGGTTTTAGGAGCGCACCTGGGATCGGGAGTTTTAGGTTTTGCTTGTGTGCAGAAAGAGACATAGAGACTGAGATGATGACCATTCAAACGATCTTCGGCATTAACCTGGCTGTAATCCTTGTCCTCATGATTATTTTGTGGGTGATCAGTCTTCTTATCAAAAATTCCAGTATCGTCGATATCTTTTGGGGAGCCGGATTTGTACTATCGGTCTGGATTTATTTTTTCCTGACGCCAAATGGTTTTCAGGGAAGGAAACTCCTCATTTCCATCCTTGCTACAATTTGGGGATTGCGTCTCGCAACACATATTTTTATTCGAAATTTCCGCAAACCTGAAGACAGCAGATATCAGAAATTTCGGTCTGACGCAGGAAAGACCTGGTGGTGGCGGAGTCTTTTTCAAGTATTCGTGCTTCAGGGATTGCTTCTCTGCATCATCTCCACTCCGCTTCTGGCTGCACAAATTCATCCTTCACCAAACCATTTCATTTTCTTCGATTTTCTTGGTGTCATTTTCTGGATGATTGGATTTTTCTTTGAAGCTTCCGGCGACTTTCAGCTGGCAAAATTCCGCGCCAATCCGCAAAATAAAGGCAAAATATTGGATACAGGCGTTTGGCGATATACCCGCCATCCAAATTATTTTGGTGACTCCATGCAATGGTGGGGATATTTTTCTATCGCAAGCGCTGCCGGCGGGTGGTGGACAATTTTCAGCCCGATTATCATGACGACATTACTAGTTCGGGTATCCGGGGCAAAACTGCTTGAGAAAACAATGGGACAGAATCCGAAATATCAGGAATATATCAAGAATACACCGTTCTTCATTCCCTGGCTTCCCAAAAAGCGAAAATGAAACAATGAACTCATACTGTGGATGTTTCATAAGCATTTCTACTCCATAATGCCATAAATCCATGATTTCATAACCACGAGGACACATCCAGCAATTCCGAAATATGAAGCAAAAAATGGATGTTGTAATGATTTTGTGCTCTACGCAAAATCATTACAACATCCATTTTTTTGCTTTATTTGAAAGGATCTTCAAATATTTTCGCAACACTTCATCTCTCCCAGGAATCTTCGATATGAAAACAGTAAAGGAATATACGAATGATTGAATCGACACAAAAAAATGTACAATGGAGTTATAGGAAAACTCATCAAAATATTTAAAAATTGACAGACTGAAAACGCCTGATTTTTGTTGGAGGATATCAATATGACAGTTAAAAGTACGATCCTTTGGTGTTTAACACTTTTTGTCCTGTGGTTTTTTTCGATCACAATCATAGCACTGGCAGAAGATCAGACTGCAGCTGACAATCCTTTCCATTTGGAAATCGAACTCAGCGAAGGGCAATCACAAGCGCGTGTGACTACCGTGGAACCTCCCGCCACTGGAGTTTATCTGAAGCAAGAAGAGATCGATCAAATTCTAAACAGACTTCCAAAATTAGAGCCTTCCGGATCAGAAATTGTGGAATTTAAACTTCCTGAAGAAAGTCTGCTGCCCCCAACAATCGGAACAACAATCCAGGAACCGTTCCCGCCGCTTACCGTAACGCCTGTTCCTGAAGAGATAGGAAACGAGCCGCTGGAAGTTATAAGGTATTCGCCGGAGGGTGAAATTGAGACAGCTCCTGTTATCAGCATAACATTCAACCAGCCGATGGTTGCAATTTCCACTTTGCAGGATCTGGAATTTGAAGAAGTTCCGGTCAAGATCGAGCCGAATCTTCCCGGAACCTGGCAGTGGCTCGGCACAAAAACGTTAACCTTTCAATACGATTCTGAATCGATCAACAGGCTGCCAAAAGCAACCGAATACCAGGTTACGATTCCCAAAGGCACCAAATCAGTTTCGGGGCAGGAACTCCAAAAGGATGTGACCTGGACATTTACGACACCGCCGCCCGCCATCACAGAAATCTGGCCAAATCCGGAAACGCCGCTGTCTCTTGAGCCCATCTTCTATTTATCTTTTAACCAACAGATCGATCCGGCTTCTGTTTTGAATACCATTACCCTGCAGAGCGCTGCAGGAGAGGGAACTGTTCCAAAAACCTTTTCCCTTACTTTGGTTGATGAAGCCGAAATTACTTCTGATTCGCAGCTTCAGGAACACTTGAAAAATGCCGTAGAAGGTCGATGGCTGGCATTTCGACCCGATGAACCCCTGGAGTCGTCATCAAATTACTCCCTGATAGTCGGTCCCGGGTCACCTTCCGCTGAGGGGCCTCTCGTAAACCAGGAAGTACAAAATTATTCCTTCAAAACCTATGAACCGTTGGCGATATCCGATTACTATTGCTACTGGAATAATGAAAGCTGTCCGCCATTCTCTCCGCTGACGATGGAATTCAACAATGAATTAGATCAGGAACTTTTTAAAGAAGAATGGATCCGGTTCGAACCGGAAATTCCGGGATTGACTTTCTCCACCTTCAATAATGTGGTGTATTTGCAAGGGCAGACAAAAGGCAGAACGATTTATACGGCTACCATATCTGCGGATCTGCAAGATATTTACGGGCAAAAATTGGGAAAAGATACACGGGTTACTTTAAAAATCGGCGCTGCAGAAAAAGATATTATCGGTCCCGATCGTAATTTCGTGACGTTAGATCCCCATTCCAGTCAGCCAATTTTTTCTTTCCATGCGATCAATCACGAATGGTTGAATGTTCAAATTTATTCTGTACAACCCTCTGACTGGACAGATTTTCAATTTTATGCAAAGAATTGGCAGTATGAAGAATTATCTCCCCAGATGCCGGGAATTCTGCTGGCAGATCGAAAAATGAATCTTAATCTTCCGAAAGATGAGTTGACGCAAATTGATATTAATCTTCAGGAATTCATGTCTAGTTCGAGCGGACACTTTGCCATCATCATCCAACCGCCAAAATCCTTCTTTGAATCGGATGAGGAGCAATGGAAGCGGTTTTATCAGACCATCATCGTGTGGGTTCAAATCAGTCACATCGGTCTGGACGCATTTTTTGATCACAGTAACATGATTGTCAGGGCCACCGATCTGCAAACCGGGTCACCGATTCCAAATGTGGAAATCGCCTCGGATAACGGTGAAGTATCGGCTGTGACAGGCGGCGATGGTCTGGCAAAATTTGCAATTCCTTCCGGAGCTTTGTATCTGACAGGTACATCGGGTTCTGAAACCGCGATTCTTCCGCGATCACCCTATTATTGGTACCAGGACGCCTGGCAAGCCTTGCCGCCGCAGGACGAAATCAGGTGGTATGTGTTTGACGACAGAAAACTGTATCGGCCGGGTGAAGAAGTTCATGTCAAGGGTTGGATCCGCCAGATCGGAGGCGGTCAGGATGGGGATGTTCAAGCCCCGGATCGTTCCATAAAATCGGTCAACTATTCCGTATCAGATTCACAGAACAATGTTATCGCCAATGGTCTTGCTGAAATCCACGGCCTAGGGGGATTTGATTTTGCAATTAAAATACCGGAGAATGTAAATCTTGGCAATGCGATCATTGGACTCACAGCAGAAGGCGTTCCCGAAGAAATGCCTGGGAAAAACACTTCGCATTCATTCCAGATTGAAGAGTTTCGAAGGCCGGAATTTGAAGTTACTGTCCAAAATGAATCCGCTGGTCCATTTTATATCAGCTCCGATTCAGAAGTTGCGCGTGCCATCACTTCTGTAAAAGCCGCTTATTATGCCGGAGATCCTTTAACCAATGCGGATGTCACCTGGAAAGTTACGCCCATAATAACCAACTATGCTCCTCCCAATTGGCCTGATTATACATTTGGAACATGGAAACCTTGGTGGACTTTGGTCTACGATTACGGGGATTATGGATATGAAGATGAATCGAATCAATTGACCTACGAAGGGAAAACAGATGCAAGCGGTATGCACTACCTGGCAATTGATCTGGACAGCAGCGGTGATAAAGCAATCGATCCCAGTCCCTATACAATTTCCGCTGAAGCAACTGTGATGGATGTTAACCGTCAGGCATGGACGGATTCGACATCTTTTATCGTTCATCCGGCAGAAGTTTATATTGGATTGCGCAGTGATCATTACTTCGTTCCAATGAATCAACCCTTAAAAATTGATTTTATCGTTACCGATGTCGATGGTCTTGTTGTGCCTGATCAATCGGTCCAAATGATTGCCGGACGATTAACCTGGAAAAATAAAAAAGGAAATTGGGTTGAGGAATTGACAGATCCGGTCACTTGTTCCACAATTTCAGGGAAAGAACCGGGTTCCTGCGAGTTTGAAACATCCTCCGGTGGGACCTATCAGATCACAGCGATTGTAACGGATGGTCAGGGAAGAAAAAATCAGACTCGCATCACACGCTGGGTCTCCGGCGCCGGTTCCCTGTCATCCGGAAAATTAGTAAAGGAAGAAGTCACCATGATTCCGGATGCAGAAATATATCAACCTGACGATACAGCATCCATTCTGGTACAGGCGCCGTTCAGTCCGGCTGAAGGTCTTGCCATCATCAACCGCAGCGGAATACTCTCCACACAGACGTTTCATATGGATTCGGAATCATATACATTAGAAATTCCGATTCTGGATACATATATTCCCAATATCGATATCGAAGTGGAACTGGTTGGAGTATCCGATCGGGAGCACGATGAGAGTATTACTGCTTCAGACCTTCCTAAACGGGCGGCTTTTGCCGGCGGAACGTTATCGCTGAATATCCCGCCAATGTCGCGATCCTTATCGCTGGATGTTACGCCCGATGTCGATGAGTTGGAGCCAGGGGAAGAGACTACGTTGACCGTATCTGTGAAAAATGCAAAAGGTGAGCCGGTCCCGGATGCCGAATTGGCCATTGCAGTTGTGGATGAATCTGTGCTTGCTCTGACTGGATTTCAACTTCCCGATCCGGTTCAGATTTTCTATTCCTATCGGTTTCCTTCTTTTGAAGGAATTTATGGACGTGCCAGCATCATGCTTACCGATCCCTGGACGCTGACCAAACAGAGTCAGCAAAAAAGCATGGATCGGTTAATTGGAGGCCGCGGAGGAGGAGGCGGAGAAATGGCCATGATGCCGATGTTTGCGTCAGGGAAAGAAGAAAAAATGTTCGAAGGAGGAGAGGAAGATAAGACGATTGAGGTTAGAACCGATTTCAATCCGCTGGCAGCATTCGCTCCTTCGGTGCGAACCGGTTTGGATGGTACTGCCAGAATACCGGTACAAGTTCCGGATAATCTGACACGATACCGAATCATGGTCGCGGCAGTAGACCCGGATTGGAAGAAATTTGGAATAGGAGAATCAAGTCTTACAGTTCGTCTGCCATTAATGGTTCGGCCTTCCTTGCCAAGATTCCTCAATTTTGGCGACATATTCAAAATGCCGGTGGTTATCCAAAACCAAACAGCAGCAATGATGGATGTCATCGTCGCCGCCCAAACAGAGAATTTAGCGCTGCTTCATCCTGGAATGCGCGTCAATGTTCCAGCACATTCAAGAATCGAGGTGCAGCTTGATGCTTCCACAGTATCTCCTGGTAAAGCGCGTATCCAAATTGCTGCTATCTCAGATACTGGAGCTTCCGATGCCGCGCTTGTCGAACTACCTGTATATACGCCAGCATCATCCGAATCATTTGCCACTTACGGCATATTGGATGAAGGCACTACTGCCCAGGCTATTGACTATCCGGCCGATGTTTTTACACAATTTGGAGGATTGGAAATTACAACGTCTGCGACAGCGCTGCAATCGCTGACGGACGCCGTAATTTATCTGACAAACTACCCGTTTGAATGTTCGGAACAGCTTTCCAGCCGCATTCTGGCGATTACCTCGCTACGAGATATTCTTTCCGCATTCAAAGCGGAAGGGCTGCCGCAGCAAGAAGAATTGGAAGCAGCGGTGAAACGTGATATCAGTCGGTTGGCCGGTATGCAAAATTCTGATGGAGGTTTCCCAACCTGGCAGCGCGGATTTGAATCCAATCCATTTAACTCGGTTCATACGGCTCATGCCTTGTTCAGGGCTGCAGAAAATGGCTATGATGTCCCCGCTGAAATGCAGCAAAGTGTATTGGGTTACATGCAAAATCTGAAGGACCACTTCCCTGCGTGGTATAGCGAACAAACGAAAATTTCAATTACCGCATATGCACTGTATGTACGGGATTTGATGGGTGACCGTGATTCTGTTGCAGCCGAGAATCTGATCCTGTTCTATGGATTGGATGCGATTCCCATCGATGCCATTGGATGGTTATGGCCATTGATCGATTTACCGGATCTGATCAGTAAAATTCAACTTTATGTGATGAATCACACCGTTGAAACAGCGGGTGCAGCAAATTTCGTTACCGCTTATGACGATCAATCTTATCTGTTACTCAGATCGGATCGCAGAACCGATGCGATCTTGCTTAGTGCGTTGATTAAAAACGATCCGAAAAGTGATTTAATTCCAAAGGTTGTCAACGGTCTCCTTGCATCACGAAACCACGGACGTTGGAGTGGAACACAGGATAATGTCTTTGTTCTGCTGGCTTTAAATGAATACTTCAGGAAATATGAAGCCATAGAACCTGATTTCGTTGCGCAGATGTGGCTTGGAGATAGCTATGCCGGTAAAAATGAGTTCCACAATCGATCGACGGAACAACATGAAATATTGATTCCGATGGTGTATATCCTTTCAAAAGCTGCCGGAGGTCAAGAAGATTTAATTCTAAGTAAAGAAGGTCCAGGCCGTTTGTATTACCGTCTGGGATTGAAATACGTGCCAAATGATTTAAATCTGCCTCCACTGGATGCAGGATTCTACGTTTCAAGGACTTATGAAGCACTGGATGATCCTTCTGATGTCACACGGGATGCTGATGGAACCTGGCACATCCGTGCAGGCGCACGTGTCCGCATTCGAATATCCATGGCTGCAGACAACCGCAGATACCATGTGGCTCTGGTTGATCCGTTGCCGGCTGGTCTGGAGATACTTAATCCAGAACTATCAGTAACCGGATCACTACCGCAGAATCCGGCAGACCGTTCCGGAAATTGCTGCTGGTGGCTGCCCTGGTAT
>Ga0208826_1003355_pt1 | contig 11013 bp, 10 predicted proteins | sample AD_UKC115_MetaG_FD_184451 | JGI IMG/M metagenome (GOLD analysis project Ga0208826, IMG submission 184451) | Active sludge microbial communities of municipal wastewater-treating anaerobic digesters from Hong Kong - AD_UKC115_MetaG (SPAdes)... | ecosystem: Engineered > Bioreactor > Anaerobic >... | reverse complement strand
TAGTTGTTGGTGCGGGTGGGGATGGGGATGCCTGGTGGGGGTTGCCATTCGGTGTGGCCGTAGGGGTTCTTGCGGGTGGTCCAGCCGTGGTTGGTGACCAGGGCGTGGTGGTTGGGGCAGGCGAAGGTGAGGTCGTCGATGTTGGTCTGGCCGTCGTCGATCCAGTCGAGGACGGCGTGTGGACCTGGCAGTGGTAGCCGGGCATGGTTGTGCACAACCGCAACAGGGCAGACTGGGGGAATGGGCAGCGTCTGGAAGTGGATCGGTCTGGCGGGGGCAGTCGGTGTAGCGGCGGGCGGTGTTCTCATCGCGCGGGACCAACGCCGGCGCGACTCCTACACACCCGACGACATCCGGGCCCGCCTGCACCAGCGGGCGGCGGGTTCGGATACCGGAGAACGACCTAGCTGAACGCGGCGGTCACCGTCGCCATGTCGAAATAGTCCCGCCAGGCCGCGATCTTGCCGTCGCGGATCTCGAACACACCGGTGACCGGCAGTTCCACCCGGTTGCCGTTCTTCAGCCGCATGATGTCGGTGCGCTCGTTGAACACCAGGTCCCCGTCGGCCACCTGGCGGTGCACGACGAAGTCGATGCCGTCGCACATCGCGGTGAATCCGGCGATGAACTCCCGGATCGCCGCCCGGCCCTGCGACGGCGGCATCGGCATGTTGTGGTAGATCCCGTCCTCGGTGAAGTACTCCGCCAGCTGAGCCGGGTCGGGATCGGCCCACCGGGCGCAGAATTCGGTCACCAGTTGATCGGCAGAATGGGCCATGCCCTGTTGTATACCGCGCGCTGCCCGGCACAGTGGAGAACATGCGGATACTTCTCGTCGGTCGATTCGAGCCGGTCCTGGTCGAGGCGCTCGACGGCCATGACGATCTCATCGAGCTGCCCGAGGGTCCGCAGCGCGATCGTGTCCTGGCAGAACACGGCGAGTCGGTCGGCGCCATCGTCCGATCGGGCAAGGGCCGCGTCGACAAGGCCCTGCTGGATGCGCTGCCCCACCTCGAGGTGATCGTGAACAACAGCGCCGGCGTCGACGCGGTCGATCTGGGGGAGGCGCAGCGGCGGGGGATCGGCGTCTCCAACACTCCCGACGTGCTGACCGACAGCACCGCCGACACCGCGCTCGGGCTGATCCTGATGGCGCTGCGCCGATTCGGTGCCGCCGAGCGTTACCTGCGGGCCGGGCGCTGGGCGGCCGACGGCGACTTCCCCTACGGCCGCGACGTCAGCGGACTTCAGGTCGGGATCCTGGGGCTGGGCCGGATCGGTTCGGCGATCGCCGCCCGATTGAGCGGATTCGATTGCGCCATCGCGTATCACAACCGCCATGAGGTCGCCGGCTCGCCGTACCGGTACGCGGCCTCGGCGCGGGAACTGGCCGAATCGGTCGATCTGCTGGTCGTGGCGACCGCCGGCGGCCGGGGCACCGACGGCCTGGTCGACCGCGAGGTACTGAAAGCGCTTGGCCCGCAAGGGTATTTGATCAACATCGCCCGGGGCAGTGTGGTCGACCAGGCCGCCCTGATCGAGTTGCTCGCCGGCGGCGGCCTTGCCGGTGCCGGGCTCGACGTCTACGCCAACGAGCCGCAGGTGCCCGCCGAACTGCTGGCGCTGGACAACGTGGTGCTGCTCCCGCACGTCGGAAGCGCCACTGAACGCACCCGGGCGGCGATGGCGCGGCTGGCGGTGCGCAACCTCGACAGCTTTCTCACGACGGGCCGGCTGCTGACACCGGTATCCGCACCTAACGAGTGACGAACTCGACGACGACCTCGCTGAACGCGTCGTTGTCGTCGCCGGCGGCGGTATGCCCCGCCTCCGAGAGTTCCACGAATTCGGCGGCCGGAACCTTCGCCAGGAAGTCGTTGACGCCCTCCGTGCTCACCACATCGGACAGCTTTCCGCGGATCAGCAGGATGGGGATCTGCAGCCGCATCGCGGCGTCCTCCATCTTCTCGGCCCGTTCGAACGGATCGTCGCGCGGCTTGGTCAGGAATGCCGGATCCCAGTGCCAGTGCCAGCGCCCGTCACGGAAGCGCAGGTTCTTCTTCAGCCCCTCGGGGCTGCGGGGCTTGGCGCGGTGCGGTAGATATTCGGCCACGGCGGCCGCCGCCTCCTCCAGCGAGTCGAAACCGTGTACGTGGCTGAACATGAAGTCGCGGATGCGCGCCGAACCCGATTTCTCGAAGCGGGGCACCACGTCGACGAGCACGAGCTTGGTCACCTTCTCCGGACCGGCCTCGTCGGCGACCATGATGCCGGTCAGCCCGCCCATCGAGGCCCCGATGAGCACCACCGGCGTGCCGATCTGGTCGATGACGTGGAGCACGTCGCCGGTCAGTGACTCCAGCGCGTAGTCGGCCTCGGGCGCCCGGTCGCTGTCGCCGTGTCCGCGGGTGTCCACCGCGACGACGCGAAACCCCCGGTCCGCCAGGATCTGGCCGGTGTTCTTCCACGAGTGCCGGTTCTGGCCGCCGCCGTGCAGCATCAGGATGGTCGGACGGGCCGTCGATTCGGCACTCCCGTCGTTCCATTCGTCGCCCGCCAGGGTGATGCCGTCGACTCCGCTGTACTGGACCGGCCGTGGTGTGCTCACGGGCTGACGTTACCCAACCGGTGGGTTCGGCGAGCGGACTCAACGGGTGAGTCGGTTGATCAAGGCGATGGCGGCGTCGATCACGAGCTCGGCGTCCGCATCCGTCTCGCACGTCATGAGCATCACCGCGGAGTCAGTGAGCAGGGTGATCGCCGCCCGGCCCAGCAGTCGGCCCGAGGGCGACACATCGATGTCGAGTTCCGACAGCCAATCCCGGAACCACGACCGGATGCCGTCCCGGTAGACGCGCTCGAATCCCGGCGGCACATCGTCCGAACTGAGGACGACGGCGGTGTCGCGGTAGTCCCACACCGTCTGCAGGTAGGACCGGGCCTGTGCGTCGAAAGACTGCTCGGCGTCGGCGATATGGGCCTCGATGACCGCGGCCATGTGGTCGTGGATGGCCAGGAACAGCTCGTTCTTGCCGCCGAAGTGGTGGTAGATGCTGCCGATACTGGCCCCGGAAGCGGTGACGACCTCGCCGATCGTGGCGGCGCTGTAGCCGCGTTCACGAAAAACGGCGGTCGCGGCGCTCAGTATGCGCTGTTGGGTCGCATCCGTCTTCGACCAGCGCCGCCGGGGCTGCGGCATCAGCCGACAGCCCCCGCCGCATCCCCCGTGATCATTCCCAGACCCTAGCCGAATCGGGCCGCAGAAGCCCGTTGACCTGCCCCGTTCCACCGGATGCATTTGCCAAGGTTGCGACTCGCCGACGGAACTGTGCGAAGCCGTACCCGGGTGGCCCGGATGTGCGAAGATCACGGCACTGTGGGAGCCGTTACACGCATCCGCGGTACCTGTAACGAGGTTTGCGGACGTGTTGCTCGGCCGGAAAATGGTGGTGTACGTTCTCCGCAGTCTCGTGGCAGGGGTCACACTTGTCACTTTGGGAACGGGCTCGGGGTAACGGAGGTAAGCAGCGGATGACGTCGTCGGGAACGGCACCGCGGGCCCGTCAGCTCGACTCCGGGCACGGTGGGGTGTGGCGTGGCAGCTGCTGATTCGCTCGCGAAACCCATCCGCTCGATCGGCGGCTTCTTCGCGATGGCGCTGGACACCTTCGTCGCGATGTTCCGGCCGCCGTTCGCCTGGCGGGAGTTCATCCTGCAGTCGTGGTTCGTCGCGCGGGTGTCCATCGTGCCCACCCTGATGCTGGCCATCCCGTTCACCGTCCTGCTGGTCTTCACGTTCAACGTGCTGCTCGTCGAGTTCGGCGCCGCCGACTTCTCCGGAACCGGCGCGGCCATCGGGACGGTGACACAGATCGGCCCGATCGTGACGGTCCTCGTCGTCGCCGGTGCCGGCGCCACGGCGATGTGTGCCGACCTGGGCGCCCGCACCATCCGCGACGAGCTCGACGCCCTGCGCGTCATGGGCATCAATCCCATTCAGTCCCTGGTGGTTCCGCGCGTTCTCGCGGCAACGCTGGTGGCCCTGATGCTCTCCGCCTCGGTGGTCGTGGTGGGCATTGCCGGCGGCTTCTTCTTCTCGGTCTACTTCCAGCACGTGACCCCGGGCGCATTCGTGGCCGGGCTGACGCTGATCACCGGCCCCGCTGACGTGGTCGTCGCGCTGGTCAAGGCCATGCTGTTCGGCCTGTCGGCCGGCCTGATCGCTTGCTACAAGGGCATTTCCGTCGGCGGTGGCCCCGCCGGCGTCGGGAACGCGGTCAACGAGACCGTCGTGTTCACGTTCATCGCGCTGTTCGTGATCAACGTGCTCGCGACGGCGGTCGGCGTGCAGGCCACCGCATGACCGCGCGTTCGATGACCGGCCACCTGCGGTTGCGGCGTTTCATCGACGATTCGGTGGACGGCTGGAACCGGATCGGCCGGCAGACGAAGTTCTACGGCCGCACGCTGCGCGGCATCTGGGACGCGCTGGTCTTCTACCCGGGCGAGGTCATCCGGCTGATCGCCCAGATGGGCCTCGGCGCCGGTGCGTTGGCCGTCATCGGCGGCACCATCGCCATCGTCGGCTTCCTGACGTTGTCCACCGGTGCGCTGGTGGCCGTCCAGGGCTACAACCAGTTCTCCACGGTCGGCGTCGAGGCGCTGACCGGTTTCGCCTCGGCCTTCTTCAACGTGCGGTTGATCGCGCCGCTGACCGCCGGCGTGGGCATGGCCGCCACCATCGGCGCGGGCGCCACCGCCCAGCTCGGCGCCATGCGGATCAACGAGGAGATCGACGCGCTCGAGGTCATCGGCATCCGCGCCATCGCCTACCTGGCGTCGTCGCGCGTCGTGGCCGGCATCATCGTGGTGGTGCCGCTGTACTGTGTGGCCGTGCTGATGTCGTTCCTGGCAGCCCGGTTCGGCACCACCTACATCTACGGCCAGTCCACCGGCGTCTACGACCACTACTTCCGGACGTTCCTGAACCCGACCGACCTGCTCTGGTCGTTCCTGCAGGCCGTCGCGATGGCGTTCGTGATCATGCTCGTGCACACGTTCTACGGGTTCACCGCACACGGTGGGCCGGCCGGCGTGGGTGAGGCGGTCGGCCGTGCGGTGCGCACGTCGCTGATCGTCGCCGCGCTGGTGACGGTGATGATCTCACTGGCCGTTTACGGTCAGTCCGGCAACTTCAACCTGTCCGGATAAGGGGGTGCGGGACCGTAATGGATGAAGATGACGGCACCGGCCTGCATCCGGCGTGGTGGACGGCGATCCTGATCGCCTTCCTGGCGTTCGCGGTGTGGCTGACCGGGGCCCTGTTCACGGGCTCCCTGACGAAGTACGTGGACGTCACGGTCACCTCGGACCGCTCCGGTCTGGTGATGGAGAACGGCGCCAAGGTGAAGATCCGCGGCGTGCAGGTGGGCCGCGTCAGCGGCATCCAGGGCGGCCGGGAGCCGGTGAGCCTGAGGCTGCAGATCGACAGTGACAAGGTGCAGTTCATCCCGGCGAACGTGGGGGCGCAGATCCGCGCGACCACGGTGTTCGGCGCCAAGTTCGTCGACCTGACCTATCCGGATGCGCCTGTCTCGCAACGGCTTCACGACGGACAGGTACTGAAGTCCAGCAATGTCAGCGTCGAGGTCAACACCGTCTTCCAGAATGTTGTCGGCCTGCTCGACCAGGTCGATCCGTCGAAACTGAACGCGGTGCTGACCGCCATCGCCGATGGTGTGCGCGGCCAGGGTGAGCGGATCGGCCAGGCCACCACCGACGCGAATCAGGTTCTGGCAGCGCTCAATCAGCGCAGTGACACCATCCGCGCGGACTGGCAGTCCCTGAAGGGCTTCAGCGACGCCTACAGCGGCGCGGCCACCAACATCGTCAATACCCTCAACGCGCTCAGCACCACCAGCGTGACCATCACCAACAACGCCAAACCGCTGGATGCGTTGCTGCTCAACGTGATCGGCCTCTCCAACAGTGGTATCGCACTGCTCGCGCCGAACCAGGCGAACCTGATCAAGGCCGTCAACGTGCTGGAGCCGACCACCAACCTGCTCTACAAGTACAGCCCCGAGTACACCTGCATGCTGGTCGGCGCGAAGTGGCTGCTGGACAACGGCGCCTACGAGGCCACCGGCGGCAACGGTAAGTCGTTCATCGTCGACGGCGGTGTGCTGGCCGGCGACGATCAGTACCGCTACCCGGACAACCTGCCCATCACGGGCGCCAAGGGCGGCCCGGGCGGAAAGCCGGGCTGCGGTTCGCTGCCCATCGTCGACGACAACTGGCCGGTCCGGCAGTTGATCACCAACACCGGCTGGGGTACCGGCCTGGACATCCGTCCCAACCCGGGTCTGGCGTCGCCGTTCTACATGGACTTCCTGCCCCAGACTCGCGGGAACCCCAAGCCGCCCAGCATCCGGAACCTCATCGAGGGACCGGCACCCGGGCCGAACGCGGGCAACCCGCCCGCGGTGGTACCGATGCCCGGCGACTACCCGTGGAACGCGCAGATGTACAACCCGGATGGCACACCACGGTGGAACAACCTGCCGCCGGCGCCGCCGCCGGGAGCGCCCAAGGATCCCGGTCCACGGCCTGGTTCGGAACCCTTCGTGGTGCCGTTCCCCGGTCAGCCGGCCTGGACACGGTTCCCCAAGCCGCCACCCGTCCCGGCGGCACCGTCGCCGTAACCACCTGACCGCACAACAGCTTTCGACACCTGAGAGGTAACCGGCAGTGAAAGACAACCTGGGAGGCGCCACCTGGCGCTTGGCCATCTTCTTGATGGTCTGCCTGCTGGGTGTCTTCGCGCTGTTCGCGGTCTTCGGTCAGCTGCGGTTCGAGAAGGCGCGCGACTACCACGCCCACTTCGCCAATGTTTCGGGCCTCGAGGCCAACGACTTCGTCCGGATCGCCGGCGTCGAGGTGGGCAAGGTCAAGAAGATCGGCGTCAACGACGACGGCACCCTGACGGTGGACTTCACCGCCGACGACTCGGTGGTGCTCACCGAGGGCAGCCGCGCGGTCATCCGGTACGACGACCTGATCGGCGGCCGGTACCTGGCCCTGGTGGAAGGCGCCGGTGGCACCAAGCGGCTCAACCCCGGCAGCACCATCCCGCTGGCCCAGACCGAACCCGCTCTGGACCTCGACGCCCTCATCGGTGGTTTCCGGCCGTTGTTCCGCGCCCTGGACCCCGATCAGATCAACAAGCTCTCGGGGCAGCTGATCAGCGCACTGCAGGGCCAGGGCGCCACCATCTCGTCGTTCCTGTCGCAGACGGCATCGCTGACCAACACGCTCGCGGATCGCGATCAGTTGATCGGAGAGGTGATCACCAACCTCAACACCGTGCTGGGTTCGCTGTCCGGGCAGAGCGAGCAGTTCGGCAAGGGCGTCGACGCGCTGTCGGATCTGGTGACCGGGCTGGCCGATCGCCGCACCGACATCACCAACGGGCTGGCCTACACCAACGCGGCCGCGGGCAGCATCGCCGATCTGCTGGACCAGTCCCGTGCGCCGCTGCACGAGACCATCAAGCAGACCGACCGTGCGGCCGGCATCGTCGTCGCCGACCACGACTACTTCGACAATCTGATCAACACCTTGCCGGAGGCCTATCAAGTGCTCAATCGCCAGGGCCTCTACGGCGACTTCTTCAGCTTCTATCTCTGCGACATCGTCCTCAAGCTCAACGGCAAGGGCGGACAACCGGTCTATGTGAAGGTCGTGGGCCAGGACACGGGGAGGTGCACACCGCGATGAAATCCTTCGGTGAGCGCAACCTGTTCGTCATCGGCCTGGTCGGAATCCTGGCACTGACCGGATTCGTCATCACGGCGGTGAACTACCAGAAGCTGCCGTTCTTCTCGCCCGGCAAGAGCTATTCGGCGTACTTCGCCGAGGCGGGCGGGCTGGCCGGCAACGCCGAGGTCCAGGTGTCCGGCCTCAAGGCGGGCCAGGTCACCGGCATCGAGCTCGACGGTCAGCACGTGCTGGTCAAGTTCAAGGTCAACAAGAACATCCGGCTGGGCGACCGGACCGAGGCGTCGATCAAGACCAAGAGCCTGCTGGGCACCAAATACCTCGAGGTCACCCCGCGTGGCGACGGACGGTTGTCCCAGACCATCCCGCAGGACCGCACCACCTCGCCGTACCAGCTGCCCGACGCGCTCGGCGATCTGGCCACCACCATCAGCGGCCTGAACACCGACCAGCTCTCGGATTCGCTGCGCGTGATCAGCGAAACGTTCTCCCAGACACCGCCGTCGCTGAAGGTCGCGGTCGAGGGCGTGGCCCGGTTCTCCGACACGCTGAACCAGAAGGATGCGCAGCTGCGTGACCTGCTGGCCAACGCGAACAAGGCGACCGGCGTGCTGTCGGACCGCAGCAACCAGATCGTCAAGCTGGTCAACAACACCAACTCGCTGATGGCCGAACTGCAGACACAGAGCGCGGCCCTCGACGAGATCTCCGGCAATATCTCGATGCTCAGCAAGAGCCTGCAGGGTTTCATCGCGGAGAACCGCGAAACCATGAAGCCCGCGCTGGACAAGCTCAACGGTGTGCTGACCATCATCGACAACCGCAAGGACCGGGTGCAGAAGTCGATCAAGCTGCTGGGCACCTACGTGATGGCACTGGGTGAGTCGGTGGGTGCCGGACCGTTCTTCAAGTCCTACATCGCGAACCTGCTGCCCGGCCAGTTCGTGCAGCCGTTCATCGACGCCGCTTTCTCCGATCTCGGCCTCGATCCCAATGTGCTCAAGCCGTCCGAACTCACCGACCCGCAGATCGGCCAGCCCGGCACGCCGGCGCTGCCGGTTCCGTTCCCGCGCACGGGCCAGGGCGGCGAGCCGCACCTGAACCTGCCCGACGCCATCACCGGAACGCCGGAGGGTCAGCAGTGCGGACTGCTCGCGCTGTCGGGACCCGGGTGTTACCCGTACCGTGAGCCGCTGCCGGCACCCCCGCCCGGCGGGGCACCGCCCGGACCTCCCGCAGACGCACCGCCGGGGGTGGCCACCACGCCAGTCCCATCGGTGGTCCCGCAGGTCCAGCCGGCGCCCGGCCAGGTACCCGAGGTGACCCAGACGCTGGGCCCGCCACCCGGCCCCGTCGATAGCGCCGGGGGTGGCCAATGAACCTGTCCCGCAATTCGAAGATCGGCATCGCCGCCGTTCTGGTGCTGACGTTGCTGGCCGGCGTCGCGGTGCTGCTGCGCAGCGGGGGTCCGGCCAACCGGGTCAACGTCACCGCCTACTTCGACAACAGCAACATGGTGTTCGTCGGGGACGACGTGCGCATCCTGGGTGTGCCTGTCGGCCGGATCGAGAAGATCGAGCCGGAGGCCAAGCGCGCCAAGATCACCTTCTGGTACGACGGCAAGTACAAGGTGCCCGCCGACGTCAAGGCCGCGATCCTGTCGCCGGCGCTGGTGACGGGCCGCTCCATCCAGCTGACCCCGGTGTACTCCGGTGGCGCGGCCCTGCAGGACGGCGCGGTGATCCCGCAGGAACGCACCGTCGTCCCGATGGAGTGGAACGACATCCGCACGCAGCTCGAGCGGATCGCCGACAATCTGCAGCCCACCGAACCCGGTGGCGTCAGCACGTTGGGCTCGGCGATCAACTCCGCCGCCGACAACCTGCGCGGCCAGGGCGCCAACATCCGCGACACCCTGATCAAGGTGTCCCAGGCGTTCTCGGCGCTCGGCGACCACAGCACCGACATCTTCAGCACCGTGAAGAATCTGTCGATCCTGGTCTCCGCGCTGCAGGACAGCACCACGGTGATGCGTCAGCTGAACCAGAACCTGGCCAACGTCACGGGTCTGCTGGCCGACGATCCCGGCGAGGTGGCCGCGGCCGTCAGCGATCTCAACAACGCCGTCGGCGATGTGCAGTCGTTCGTCTCGGAGAACCGCGAGGCGCTGGGCACCACCTCGGACAAACTGGCCGGCGTCACGACAGCGCTCAACGACAGTCTCGACGACATCAAGCAATTGCTGCACGTCGCGCCGAACACGCTGCAGAACTACGTGAACATCTACCAGCCGGCCCAGGGCGCGGCCACCAGCGCGCTGGCGATCGCCAACTTCCAGAATCCGGTGTCGTTCATCTGCGGCGCCATCCAGGCGGCCTCCCGGCTCGGGGCCGAACAGTCGGCCAAGCTGTGCACCCAGTACCTCGCCCCGATCGTCAAGAACCGGCAGTACAACTTCCTGCCGATCGGGCAGAACATGGCGGTCGGCGCGCAGGCGCGACCGAACGAGGTCACCTACAGCGAGGACTGGCTGCGGCCCGATTACATCCCGCCGGCCGGCGCCAACCCGCTGGCCGCACCGGTCATGCCACCCGATCCGGCCCAGGCGCCGGCTCCCGCGCCCGCCGAAGTCGCACCGCCGGGGCCGCCCTCGCCGATGGCCGCCGAAGCGACGAACCCGCAAGAGGGCTTGCAGGGCATGATGGTTCCGGCCGGAGGCGGATCATGAACAACCGCTGGACCAGGATCCTCACCGGTGGGCTGATCGCCGCGGCGGTCACCGCGCTGCCGGCCTGCTCGGAGTGGCAGGGCCTGAACACCCTCGACCTGCCGGGTACCGAGGGCAAGGGGCCGGGCGCGTACACCATCCAGGCGCAGATGCCCGACGTCGACAACCTGGAACGCAACTCGCGGGTCCGGGTGGGTGACGTCAACGTCGGCAACGTCGTCAAGATCGAACGCCAGGGCTGGAACGCCCTGGTGACGATGCGCCTCAACGGCGATGTGCAATTGCCCGAGAACGCCACCGCGCGCGTCGGGCAGACCAGCCTGCTGGGCTCGCTGCACATCGAGCTGGCCCCGCCGGTGGGCACCGCGCCCGAAGGCCGCCTGCACGAGGGCTCGCTGATCCCGCTGTCGTCGGGCAGCAGCTACCCGACCACCGAGCAGACGCTGGCCGCCGTCTCGCTGCTGCTCAACGGCGGCGGAGTCGGCCAGATCCAGGACATCACCAAG
>Ga0208826_1003353_pt1 | contig 11018 bp, 7 predicted proteins | sample AD_UKC115_MetaG_FD_184451 | JGI IMG/M metagenome (GOLD analysis project Ga0208826, IMG submission 184451) | Active sludge microbial communities of municipal wastewater-treating anaerobic digesters from Hong Kong - AD_UKC115_MetaG (SPAdes)... | ecosystem: Engineered > Bioreactor > Anaerobic >... | reverse complement strand
GCAAAAAATTTGACAGATATTTATCTGTATGCCCCGGACAAAGATAAAGCATACTCTGATCTTGTAAATCTGGCTGAAAAGAAGGAAGGTTACGTGCTCAAAGAGGTTATCAATACTCTTGCTTCTATCAATTCTCACTTGTATAAAGAACGAGAGAAAGGGAAAGAAAAAGAAATAATTGGGGAAAGAGAAATGGGTGAGGAAGATAAGCTCGAAAACGAGCATGTTAAAGGGAAAGAAAGCAAGAAGCCCGCTTTTGATATCCTGAGGCTGACAGGGGACAGAGACCGGTATGTGAGAAAAAATGCAGTAGAATCTTTTGCAAGAACGTACTCCGAGCTTCCTGATAAAGATGAAATTATAGAAGAGCTTCTGAGACTCAGTTCGGATCCTGATCCTCAGATGAGAAGAGGTGCGATTGAGTCTCTACTTGCTGTTTATTCGAGAAGATCAGGCAAAATACAGGACATCTGGCACGAACTCCTCAAAATGACTGAAGATGAGTATGCAGGTGTCAGAAAGGGCACTGCAGAAATGCTTTCGCATGTCTTTCCGACGGCTGAGGAAAAATCTACAGTTTTTTATGACCTTGTCAGGCTTACTGAAAGCCAGGATGCCCAGCTCAGGAAGAGAGCTGCAGAGCTTCTTGCAGTCTCATTTAAATACTCGGCAGATAAAAAAAGAGCATGGGATGACCTTTTGAGACTTGCGTCATCTGAGGACAGGGAGGTCCGGAAAGGGGCGGTAATTGCCATTTCATCGGGTTATCCAGAAGTTCCTGATAAAGCAAAAGTCTGGAGCGACCTCGTCAGGCTTTCAACTCACAGTGACAGCTTTGTTCAGAGAGCAGCAACAAGAGCTCTTGGACCTGCTTTTTTTTATGTCCCGGATAAAACACTGGCATGGAGAGACCTGCAGGTTCTTGTTAATAACCCATACATCTACGTCCGCAGGTATGCACTCCGCTCCCTCGGAAGGGCTTCCCTCTGGAGAGCTCTTAAGGCGGAAAACGAAGCTGCCTACCTTTTCGGACTTAAAGAAGCAGTCAAATACTTTAAAGAGGCGGCTGAAACCTCTATCGGTACTTTTGTTCCCGAATTTTACCATCCCTTTTATGAGGCTCTCTTACAGATCCTTTTCGGGGAAAGATCTTCAAAACTTGAAAGTGAACGATATCTCTCAGGGGTAACCCGTGGAACAGGGGATCTGGAAGAAAACAGAAAGTTTCTTGAAACTCTGGAAGAATTCTCAGGGCTTCTTCAAGCTGCAGGGAACCTGACTTCCGGGGACCTGCCTGCCCAGAAAAAACTTCTTGAGTCCTGTATTGAGGCTTTTGACAGGGCTTCAGGACTTTTTGAGGCTGTAGAGGAAGATTCTATTCTTGCGCAAAAAACCTTCAATAAAGAATACCAGAAAACTGGAAAAGTAGTTGTGGAACAGAAGCTGAAAGAGACCCTTTCCGGAATCCGATATAAAGCAAGGACAGCCTGCCTGAAGGCAAAAGGCAAACCTTCGGAAAAAATCACGTGTACCGTTAGTCAAAAAGTCAGGGAATGGAGTTTCCAGGATATTGATAAAGATAGAAAAAAACTGGAAAAGCAGCTTGAATCCCTGCTTAATATAGTTGCAGTTCAGATTCCTTATATTCCAGAAAACAAGCATATTTTTGAGAAGCTTGAAGAAATCAGGAAGGAGCAAGACCTTCTCGAACGCTACAGACTGGCTGGCAGAATTATAAGCATGATCCCTGAAGTTAAAATGTTTTCAAGAGATTCAGGAAGATAAGCTATCTTCACTCTCAAGTTTACCTGCAATTTATATTCTATCCTGCCAGTTCTTCTTTTATGTATGGGGCAGGCATCGAATTAACGGAAGAGGATTTTGAATTCTCAAAACTCCCTCTCTCAAAAAAGTTCATCCGCCTGGTATTCGAAAAGTACCAGCTGGAATACATTGCTTATTTCGGCGAAAACATGTTCTATGTCTCAGGGCAAAACTCAGAACCCCTTATGCCCTTACCCAGCGCCAGATACCCTGAAGATATCGAGCTGGTGTTTGATTTTATGACACGAGAAAGAATCCGCAGGATAAAATATGAAAATGGGGTACTTTATCGGGCTGCAGTTCCGGGGCTTTCTGACCACAACGAGCAATGAATTGATCTGTTACTTTCCATTTGCGGTAATTATGTACAAGCGATGCGAAACCAGAGTCAAAAGTCCAGCCATATTTTTTATTTGTCCGGGTTATTTATAGTTTCATCACAATATTAAGTATAAAGTTTCTCTTAATCGTTAACAGAAGGGGTGATAATGATGAAGCTATGGGAGTATGATTCTCGCAGAATTCATGGTGTGCACATGCCACAGCAGATGAGCGATCTTGAAAGAATTGGAAATGAAGGGTGGGAACTGGTTCTCTTAAAAGACGACATGGATGATGAGGGAACAATAACAGCGATTTTTAAAAGGGAGAAGAAAGAAATCATACCTGAATAATCGAAATATTCTCTTAAAATAATCGAAATATTCTCTTAATCTTCTCCATTTTTAAATGTATTTTTCCTTATTAATTTTTAAAAACACGCTGACATTTTCAAGACAAATAGCCTGTTCTCATTAAACGGAATTTAATACGTGTAGAAATGGACTCCATGATAATGGCAGTAAGTTATTTATTTACTTCTTCAGTATTTTAAGTATATGAAAAATTATGATCCTGTTAAAGCCACTTATGCGGTTATAATTCTACTGGTTTCTTTATTTGCCTTATATATAACATCCTCTTTTTTTTACGTTATTGTTCTCAGTGCTCTTTTTGCTTACGTTATTCACCCGGTTTACTTATTCTGTCAGAGATTCATAAAGAGCAAGCAGATTTGCGCTATGATCCCTCTTGGTGCAGTCTTTCTTCTAATAGCGTCCTCAGGCGTTATGATGGTGAAAGCCTTAATGAATGAGGTCTCAAGAATTTTAGAAATCCCCAATACCCTCAACGGGTTTGCAAATATGGATCTCAGAGAGATAGTCGGGCTATTCGAACCGTTTATTCAGACCCATCCAGGGAAACTTACCGAAAGCATAGGCGAGTATCTGAACACCCTTGTTACGGATTACTTACCTGATATCCAGAATAATATCGTCCAGATCTCAACCGACCTTTCGATCCTGACTATAGAGCTGATAGTAATTGTTGTTCTGACTTATTACCTTCTTGTGGAAAGCGAAACTATCGCAGCCGAACTTCCCGGTCTCTTCCCGGACAGGAAACTGGGAATTGTGTTCCTTGGGGAGTTGAATCACATTTACCAGAACCTTTTCGTAGTTTATTTCCTCACCTGTCTCGTTACCGGTGTAATAGGTGGAGTACTTTACTGGGTGCTTGGAGTACCTTATCCCCTGATATGGGGAATCATAACCTTTATAATGGCTCTGCTGCCAGTTGTTGGAGCGGGTACGGTTTACGGTCTCCTTGCACTTTACTATGCCCTCATACAGGACTATTTCACAGCAGGAGCACTGGTTTTCCTGGGAATCATTTTCCTTAACCTTGTCCCGGATTTTGTCATAAGACCAAAGCTTGCCAGAAGCAGAGCTGCAATCCACCCGGCAATTACACTCATAGCTTTTGCAGCTCCGGTCTTCGTTATCGGCCCTATAGGCATTATCATAGGCCCCCTCACATACGGCTTTTTGCTTGCAGTCTTCAGGACGAAAAAAATAATCGGGACTTCCCACGTTCAGACGGAAAACCTGGATGTAAGCTCAACTAAAGAAAAAACTGCAGAGAAATCAACTGGTAATTCGATTGATAGGTTGGCTGAAAGATCAGTTGATGCCTCCAGTGACCATATGTTCGTTCCGGAAATTAACCCATGGCAATAATGAAGTAAAAGCTGATGAGTTAAATGAGACATGGAAATGATCACAGTTAAGTACTGCATTGTGACTGTGAGTTTAAATTGACACTTAACTGGCTATCATAACTTTTTTTTAAAAAAGGTTGCGTTCCCACCTGGATCTTGGAAGTTCCGAACATTTAAGAGATGCTTTTTGTTTTTGGGAAGAGGTTTGAGGTACTTGACTCATAGGCTGTGAGTGCTGTATTATCTCTTTACTTGTGGGATAGTTTTTCGGAGTGGATGTTGAAGTAGGTCTTTTGGAATAGGTCTTTCTGGTTAGGTGTTGAGATGAGAACGCAAGTTATACTATGCACTTACTGTATATAATATTTTCAACAACTAATATCATACTACTTATATATTTGTTAGTTTAGAGATATAACTTTTCATCATTAATATAACCTTATATCACAGATATATTGCACATAATCCAGCCAATTACGGCGCTATCAGTAGAAATATATTAATTTGGATTTTTAAAAAATAATATATATTACCTAATCCATTTCTTCTATAAGACCTGAAGGAAAAAGTTGCTATTTAGTTCAGTATTGTTCAAAACACGGAGGGAGAGGAATAAATAAGCTTAATATTATATTGATGTTGACTATTTTTCTAGTGATAACAACAAGTTCTTCCAGTGCCGCACCGCAGGGAACTATAATAAAAGGAGGTGTGCTGACATACCCAGCAGGCCCCTATCTTACAGAAGATCCCCTATTATTAAGCCTCGAAAATTACACAGGAGACAACTATACACAATCACTGACCGAATCATTTAAAATGACCTGTCCTGAGAACGGGTGCCTGTTTTTTGGCAAAGATAAGCACAATACTAATCAGGGGAACCTGAGTACCGGAATCTGGAATAATCCGTGCAACCCTTTTTGGATTCATTATAAGCCCAATACGGAAACACAGAATTCCGTTTTTTCCTTTTTTGGCTATTCTCCTTCTTTCAACAAAACACCTTTATCCACTCTACTGAATGTTACTTTTCGGTCGTTACATATTATTTAAAAAAGAGCAGGATTAATACCAGCTATCTTTTGTAAGTTCAAAAACCCTGAAACAAACATAGTTTTTAAAATGAGGCTGCGTTCCCATCTGAAAATATCTGGAAGTTCCGAATGTTACTGAGAGACTTTTAGTTTGGAAGAGGTTTGAGGTATTTGTGGGTTGTGTTTTAGTTCATCTCTTTACTGTGGAGTAGGTTTTGGAGTAGATGTTGCTATTGGGTGTTCAGAGATGAGAACGCAATTTATACTAGACCTTCATCATATATAATATTTTTAACACTTAATATTATGTTATTGCCCTATTTCTTAAACCATCTCTCTAATTTTAGTTCATTAGTCTAATATTAGATCATTAAACTAATAATGTGGAACTTATAACAGTAGCACTTATGTAACAAAGTATCAACTGCAAACTACTGAACTGAGAATTACTTATACTCTGAGCTGCTGGCGTCAGATATCTCCAAGCTGGAGGTCTCAGGTCCGCAGGCAATAGTACCATACTTTCGTATCCTTATACTGTATCGGTCAAAACCAATTCCGGATAATTTCATTTCATGCGTGTATTGTATGTGTGGTGAAGGGTATAGAGAAGGTATACAAGGAAAGCAAGGGCAAGGAAATATTTTGTATAAAAGACCCTTGTCAGGATTTTTTTCTGCGTACTGGTTGAAGCGTCTTCTATTATCCTTGAGCAGACATCCCCTTTAGTATAGATTTTCCCTCCGTTTTCAAGTACTGCTGTTCTAAAAAGTGTATTTTCTCCAACGTACGTATATTCGTCCGGGCGGTTTACGGCAGCAGGTCTCCAGGATACGTTCTTAGCTCCAGAAGTTTCAGACATCAGCTCCTCGGTCAGGTTTGCTTCAAGAGGAGTTTCAGAGATTTTGTGAAGCCCAAAGGTATCGGCTGTAACATACGATTCGTACATGTTATTTCCGATGGACGTGATTTCCATCGGCTTTTTGTCAAAATAAAGTTCAGGCGTACCCTCTTTTCCTGTGGTAATAAGGATTCTTCCCGGCTGACTCATCTTAAGGTCAGGAACCTCCAGCTGAATGCCGTCAGACATATCCGTATCCGCAACTGCCCAGTTCAGGGTTCTGGTAATAATCAGGCTGTCATTTCCCGAGTACAGGGATGCAGCCCAGGGGACTCCATTCCCTTTACCGTTGTCTGTTGTAATAGCAGCAACCCTGCCCAGCCCCAGCCTCCAGACCGAAATTATCGGTTTTCCCAGCCTTGTTATAACAAGGCGGTTTGCTTCGGGTTTCGGAGTAACCTCATTATACCCGTAAATTTCATGCTGTATGTCGGAAATGTTGCGGGTAATGAAATGCTTTGGGTCATAAACAACAATTGACCCGCTCGAATATTCGTTTTCCTGGTCTTCGGACTCCTCAGGGTCCTCAGAAAAGCTTACTTTAATCCTCTGACCAGGCTCTATTCTATTGTAATTTTCTGACAGGCCTATTTTGTTCATTAAAAGTTCCGCATAATATTTCCCTTTGGGAGTGACCTGGCGGGTGGTTTTCGGAGCGTGTATATGGACGAAATGAATGCCAATACCGCTGTTTTCGTGAAGATTTTCCGCACACTGGACTGCACGTTCGAACCTGAGGTCCCCCTCAGCTACATTGCCTATTCCGCCGTCGGACACGATTATGATTTCAGCTTCTGAACTATTTTCCTGGCCGTTAAGCAGAGCCCTTGCAGTCATGAGTCCCCTTTCAAGAGATGTGGAATCTCCTGCGGGCGATATTTTGCTGATTTCACCTTCAAGCCAGAGTCTGTTGGACTCTTTTGACATATCCACAAATCCATTTGTTATGTCCTGTCCTCTGCTCCCGAATGTGATCACATCAACCCTTGCATCTTTAAGGAGGTCGCTTTCGAGAAGGACAATTGCATTTGACAGGATATCGTCAATAACCCTCCCTCCAACTCCATTGTTCTCCATGATGCTGGGTGAAGCATCAAGCATGAGAACAACATTTCTGCCTCCTCTCCAGTTAGAGGGCTTGGAGGTAACAGGAAGGAGTTCCTCAAATTTAGTATCCTGATATGTATCCTCTGCAGGATAATCAAAAGAAGAGTCGCCCCCAACCACTACCATGCCTCCCCCGTTAATGATATAATCTTTGAGGGCTCTGGCTTCCGTATCGGAGATCGTTGATGCAGCCTGGTTGTCAACTATTACAGCATCCGTACTGTTAAGAGAAACGAATGATTTGGCTACTCTTACGTCGTAGATCTCCTTCATCGTATTTGCAAGGGGAGAGTCGGGCTCGTCTGTAACAAGAAGGACTTTTGGTTTGGGTGTTACATACACACTTTTCATATACTGGTTATTGACCTCAAAATAATCCAGGTTTTTAACAGTAATGCTTGCCGGATGAAGAGTTGCCTTTACGGTGTGAGGCCCAAGCGTTTCAAACGTATGATTGAATTCTATACTTTCTATTCTATCAGTCTGGGTAATTTCCCTTTCCAGTACTTTCTGGCTGTCAACAGTAACCCTTACCTGATAACTCATTTTGTCTTCAACTGATTTCCTTACATTGACCTTAAAAAATGCCTCGTTATCGATTACAGCTTCGTTTTCCCCTTCAATCTCCACACTCAGATCTTCTTCAACGGTTCTGGGGATAAGAGCCGAAACAGGGAAATTGTTCCTGTAACAATAAGAGAGAGCCTCCTCAACCGGCGTCCCTGAATTGCTCTGCCCGTCCGATACCACAAGCACATAGTTATCGGGGGAAGCCTGCTGAATGATGGCATCCCCAAGAGAGGTATGTATCCCTGAAACCGTTGTAACCGTAACAGGAACTTTTGTATTGAGCTCATCTGCAAGCTCTTTGGACACCCCTTTTTGCAGCAGATCCATGCTGGCACTTTCATCAGAAATTATGGTTATCCTCGACTGGTTGGTCTTCGGAGAGCTCATATCCACAGAATAAGGCGCGGCAAGAGCCAGAATAAGAAGAAAGATCACAAGGGAATGGATAAATAGATGTCTTCGATTTACCTTTCTCCAGAGCCCTAAAAGCACAACAAAAGCCAGAGGGACAAGCAGCATCAGTTCGCTTATGTGTGAAAAATTAAAACCATAAGGAAAATCAAAGGTCATATGATCCTCCTCCTTAACATAACCGCACTCTCGACCATGAGAAGCAGCAGTAAGGCGTAAATAAGGTATTTCCTGGGCTTATCAGGTGATACTGTGCGGAGATCCTCTTTCTGGATAGCTCCATTCTCGCCTGTCAGGTTCAGCCTTCTCTCCGTAAAAGTATTTGATTCACCGGAATCATACAGGTTGACAGCAATGGTTTTCTGGTTAAGCTCGTACAGCCCGCATTCGTCATAATAGACAAAATCGCTGCTGACACTTTCAGTTGGTGTTTTGATTTTGAGGGTCTGATCAAATGCCTGGTACCTGCCCGTGTTCACATTTGTTTCGCTTATATCCTCGATTCCCCACATGTACCTGAGGAGTTTTGCCCAGAAGACAGGATAAGTAGGAGTGGTGGCGAAATTGTTCCATCCGTCGGCTTCAGTAGTGTCACTGAACCCAATGTAGGTTACTGTCCCTTCGTTTATATTCTGCATGCAGACCAGAGGTCCGGCTTCCCCGGCATCTACAAGGACAGCAGCATCCTCTTTCGGGAGGGTGACAAGGAGTTTGCGAAGATAGACCTCACCGAACGAAACATCGTCAAAGATATTTGTTCCACTTCCCACAGTCTCTATTGTGTAACTGCCTTCTTTAGCTACTGATTGTATATCTACCGGAAGAATTGAATAAAGCCCGTGCATCTGTAATGAATCATGCAGGCACTCATTTCCTATAACTATCAGGTCTTTTCCATTCTTTGCATAAGCTGCAATTTTCAGGGCATCGTTAGTTGAAAGGGGCTTATTTTTTGAATTTACAATTATAGTATCGTATTCTGTGGCGTTGTCAGGAAGATCCTTCCGTACATCAACACCAACATCGGGAAGCAGGGATATTGCCGTTACCAGGGGTGACTTGCTGGCAGCCTTATCAATGTCAGTTAATACAAGGATTTTTTTGGGTTTGACTTCAGGGATTGAAATACAGGCAATATTGTCGCATGGTATTGCATCCTCGTTGAGAATTTTCACGGTTGATATGCCCTGAGGGATATTTGAAAACTTTATCTGCTGTGACCCGTACTCTTCAAGCTGCACGGAGTTCCTAACCTTTGAGCTGGAAGCCGTATCAGGATTGCTCTCCAGCTGCACGTCAAGCGTTGCGCTTTTATTATTAAAATTTCTGATAGTGCAGGTGTATTCATAGGTCCCGTCATTGCTGTCTTTCAAATAACCGTCTACAATTGCATAGTTTGCAGTTTTATTGCCCACCTGCCTGAACTCAAGCTCCATATTTTTCGTGTTTGCGATTCTTATGTATGTTTCAGGAGCCCTGCCATCCCAGGTTTCGAAATCTGATATGACTACAATTTTCCCGTACTCATTCTCCTTTTCATTTATGGCAGTCAAAATAGCTCTGGGAATATCCGAAGGGGTGTTTCTAGCCTCCATGCTATTGATTATTTTTTCCGCATCTTTTGCATCAAGGCCTTTTGCAATCACCACAGGAATGCTTTCTGCAGCAGTAATTGTATTCTCCTGACCCAGGCTGTCTATTGCTATTGACCTGGCTTCTCTGGTACGGTCTGGAGCGGTCATGCTTGCAGACGAGTCCATTATAATGATTACCTTTTGAGCATCTTCTTTAAAATCATCTATGAGAGGACCAGCTAATGCTATCGAAAGGAGAATAAGAGCCAGCAGCTGCAGATAAAATAGAGGGTCTGTTATCCTTTTACTGAGAGTGCGCCTGGAATCAAGCAGATTCTGGCTTATCCTTCGAACAAACATGAGGGAAGGCAGGATGATGTTTTTCGGGCGGGGCCTTAACAGGTATATTATTGTAAGGGGGATTATCCCTGCAAGTGCGATGAGCCCACTGGTGAATTCAAAGTCCATAGGCAGGATCACCCTTCACCTATGATTTTGAGAACAGTATCAAGCGGCTCATTTTTTATGCTGACGCGAAAATAAGGGATTTTAAAATCGTATGCTATTTTCTCCAGTTCAGCTATATGCTTTGCGTATTCGTTAGCATATTCTTTTTTAAAGTTTGGTCCCACTGTAAAACTGATTTCTTCGTTTGTCTCACTGTCAATAAACTTTATTGTTCCATCCACGGTTTCAGGCAGGTTCATCTCGTTTTCATCATAAATGTGTACGAGTATAAGCTCGTGCCTTGACAGCCTGTTAACCGCATTGCGGACAGAATCAAGGTTATCCAGGAAATCCGAAATTATGAGAACCATTGATTTCGATTTTATTCTCGGGTAAATAGAATCTGCACAATCTGCAAGCTTTGTGCTCCCGCTGACCGAAATCTGAGTCAGGGCATCTATTGTCCGCAGGAAATCATCCCTTCCTTTATGCGCTTTTGCGTAATCCACATCGTCTGCAAACGTTGTAATCGTATACACATCGTTGTGTTTCATTACAATGTAAGAAACTCCTGCGGCTACCGTTGCTGCATACTCAAACTTGTTCGGTGTACTGTCAGGAAAAAGCATGCTGCTGCTGGCGTCAAGCAGTATGACCATGTTCAGGTTTTTGTCTTCTTCAAACCTGCGGATGTAGAGCTTTTCCGTGCGGGCATAGAGATTCCAGTCAATTCTTTTTAAAGAGTCTCCCTGATTGTATTTTCTATGGTCTATAATATCAAGCCCTGCCCCTGTCCTTGTTGACTGGTGGCTGCCCGTATGAACTGCTGTAACTCTCCTGCTGAGCGGGATTGCATATCTGTCAAGTTGGGTCAGGAAGGACGTGTCGATGGTATGTTTTGCGCCAGCCATGTCTGATCATTGCCTCCAGCCATTTTACTGCTGGCTGAGTCAAATAGTTGTTTTTCTGTTATCCAGGATTTTTTGAATGATTTTGTCGCTCGTAATATTGTTTCTTGCAGCATCAAAAGATAGAATCACCCTGTGGCGAAGGACAGGAAGAGCCATGGAATCAATGTCCCTTTTATCAACATACCCTCTGCCGTC
>Ga0208826_1003348_pt1 | contig 11033 bp, 14 predicted proteins | sample AD_UKC115_MetaG_FD_184451 | JGI IMG/M metagenome (GOLD analysis project Ga0208826, IMG submission 184451) | Active sludge microbial communities of municipal wastewater-treating anaerobic digesters from Hong Kong - AD_UKC115_MetaG (SPAdes)... | ecosystem: Engineered > Bioreactor > Anaerobic >... | reverse complement strand
CGACCCCCGAGTCCAGCATCCTCACCACGGACAAGGGCAAGATCCTGTCCACCACCGGCACGCCCGGCGACGCCGCCGGCCGGTCGCGGGCCGCGCTGAGCGACTCGTACAGCAACTACCTGCATCGGTTCGAGCAGGTCTACTCCTGCGACGACCTGATCCAGGGAACGCTCGGCTCCTATAAGGACCCGGCGCTCAGCATCGAGTATCAGATCATGGACAAGTTCGACATGATTGCCGGCGAGTTGGCGAACTCGCTGTGGGAAGGCATCGCCACCTCGGCGAGTTCGGCCAACCGCACCATGAACGGCCTGCGGGCGCAGGTGCCGGCCGCCAACATCACCGGCAGCGTGGGTGCGCTGTACTTCAGCAGCATTGACACGCCGGTCGCCGCGAGCAAGGCCCTGGGCGCCAACCTGGACACGATGGCCGTCTCGCCGAACATGCGCATCAAGCTCGCGGTGTGGAACGGGATGCGGCGGTCTGGCGCGGTGGTTCTCACCGATCTGAACACCGCCGGCGGCGCCCTCGACCGCTTCCTGACGGCTTCCGGCCAGGAGCTGCGGGTAGTCACAGACAGTACCCTGCGCGACGATGAGGTCTTCCTCTTCCGCGCGGAGTACATTGGCTGCGAACTGCTGCCGGTGCTTCCGCCGAAGCCCGGTGCTCCCGGCGTCGTGGCGCCCACCGGCATCCGCGCCGAGTTGCTGGCCCGCGACGGCGACGCGGACACGGTGCAGGTACTGGCCTACGCCTCCTGCCAGTTGCGCCGGCCGGGTACTGCGCGCCTCCTGACTGGCGTAACGAGCGTGGACGCTGACGGCCTGGCGTAGGCCAAGCCCAAGGAGGCCGAGGATGTACGAGTTCACATCACAGTCAATCGGGGTGCGCATCTGCCTGCATGACGCTGACGGTAGGCTGATTGGCACGGCAGTCTTCGGCGGAGGTCGTTGGGCGACTGACGACCCAGCCGAGGGCATAGCGCTTCTGCGCGTCCTCGACGACCCAGACGTGCGCTGCCACCGGATCGTATGCGTCGCGCGCCCCGAGCCCGCGTCTGCTGACGACCAGCAGGCACCAGCCGCACCGGCGGACGCAGAGCCCGCCGCAGACCCGCCGCCCGTGGCCCCGCGCAGCGGCCGGCCCAGAAAGGACAACTGACCATGCACAAGCGCATCCTGTTCGCTCTCGTGGTGGTCGCGCTCCTGGCCTCCGTGGCCGGCGCGCAGACCAGCCACGTCAACAAGCTGACCGTCGGACCCACGGCCTTCAACACGGGTGCCATCAACCTGGCGCCCGGCACGACGGCCGCCAAGGGCATCTACTTCGGCAGCGACGTGACGCTGTACCGCAGCGCCGCCGACACGCTGAAGACGGACGACAGCCTCACCGTGACCGGCACGCTAACGACTGGCACCCTGAGCTTCACCAACGCCAGCGCCGGCGGCACCTGGGCTGTCACCGGGGCCACGACCCTGACCGGGGCACTCACCGCCAACGGTGACGTGACCCTTGGCAACGCGGCGGCTGACGTTATCACCGTGGCCGGCACCGCGACGTTCGCCGAGGATGTGACGCTGACCAAGGGCATGACCATCGGCACGACGCTGGGTGTGACGGGCAATGCGACGCTGGGCGGCACCTGCGGCATCACGGGCAACACGACCGTGGGCGGCACGCTCGGGGTCACGGGCAACCAGACCAACACGGCCGACCTGACCGTGAACGGGAACACGACCCTGGGTAACGCCAGCACCGACACGATCACGGCCACGGGCCGCCTGTCGGTGCGCTCGGTGACGGACGCCGGGCCGATGACCGCGACCGCCGGCGCGCTTGCCGAGATCGTGTTCAACACCAGCGACAGCAAGTTCTACGGCTGCACCGTTGGTGGCGACCCGGCGACCTGGGTCGCCTTCTAAGCCGCACCGGGCTGCGAACCCTCCCATCATAGGGGGCGGCCGTTGCCAGCCGCCCCCGCCTCTTTTCCAGGAGACCGATCATGGCCGCGACGTTGACGTGCACGCCCGGTGGCGGCTCCGACAACAGCTACATCTCCCTGGCCGACGCCGACGCCTACTTCGCCAACGGCCTGCGCGGCGAGGTCTGGGAGGCGTGGACCAGCGACCAGCGCACCCGCGCCCTGGTGGAGGCCACGCAGCAGATCGAGCGCCTGGGCGGCTCCCGCGTGTCCACCGACAGCGCCAACCGCTCCCGGTTCCGGGGCGAGCCCTACGAGAGCCTGCTGTCCGACCAGTGCCTGCACTTCCCGCGCACGACGGACCTGGACGAAGGCGGCAGCATCATCGTGCCGCAGGGCGTCAAGGACGCGGTCTGCGAGCAGGCGTACTTCCTGCTCAAGAAGCAGGACGAGCCCGACCTACTGGACCGGGCCGACCTGCGGCGCCAGGGCGTCAAGTCCGTCAGCGTGGATGGCATCTCCGAGAGCTACGGGGCCACGGAGGTCCCCGACGGCATCGCCGCCGAGGCCTGGGAGCACATCCGGCAGTACATCGTGCGCAACTTCTACGTGCGAGGGTGAGTGACATGGAGGTCTATGGCGACAAGGTCATCACCCCCTGCATCGGCGACATGGAGGTGCCCCCGGGCGACATGACCGTGCACTTCAGCGGCGTCACCCGGGTCGCGCTGCCGCAGATCGTGCTGGCCGACGTGCTGGCCGAGGGGCGCAACGTGGATGGCTGGATCGTGCTGGAGGCGCAGCTCGTGGATGTGACCGTGACCGAGGGCCTGGCGACGATCACGCTGGCAAAGGGCGTGGCGTGATGCTGCGGATCAAGGTCAAGGACAGGGCGGTGCGTGCTCTCATCGGCCACCTGGCCTTCACCGGCAACCGCGCCACCGCTGGGCTGCGACGGGCCGTGCTGCGTCAGACCATGAAGGTGCAGGCGGCGGCACAGAAGCTGACGCCGGCTGACGGCGACGTGAGCCTGCGGCGGTCGGCGCAGTCGGACGTGACGATGCTCGGGGATAGCAAGCTCCTGGCGACCGTCACCTTCGGCGGCTTGGCCGAGGCCTACGCCGAGGTGCAGCACGAGAACGAGAACTTCGCCCACACCGAAGCCGCGTGGTCGGCCAAGCACGGCAAGCCCTTCCCCGACCGCCGGCTGACCTCGCGCAAGTACACCGACGAAGTGACAGGCAGCAGCCGTGGGGGCGTGCTCACAATCCGCGTCCGCAAGTTCAAGGAGCCGAAGCGGCGCCGCCGCAAGCACCGGATCACCGGCTACACCGGCGGGCAGGCCCACTTTCTGCATGGAGCCGACAACTCCGCATGGGATACCGGCGGACGGGCCGAAGCCGACATGAACAAGGTCATTCAGGCCGCGCTCGAAGCGGAGTATCAGAAGGCCGTGAGCCGAGGCGGGATTGACTGATGGGCACCTACAACGCTTCCGCGAAGATTGTGTGGCCGGAGTTGACGCAGGGCGTTGACGGCTACACCCAGACGGCCGGCGAGACGACCGACAGCAGCATCCGCGTCATGCTGCACCCCATGTCGCGCAACGAGCAGTTCACGGCCCTGGGCGGGCTGACCGTCGGGGCCTACAACATGCGCTTCCGCTACGCCGGCAAGAAGCAGTTCGCAGCCGGGCAGCGCATTCAGGCTAAGTTGGACCACGAGGACGAATGGCGCTGGTACGTGGTGCGGGCGCCGGGCGGGCACTGGCCGATGGTGCTGCTGGCCGTGGAGAGGGTGTAGGGCATGACTGAGCGCGAGCGCCACGAGCGGGCCTGTGCCTTCGCGCGGGCTGAAGCTGGCAAGCTGCTGGAGCGGTTCGGCCTGCACGGCTGGCACATCACCTGGGTCTTTGTGCAGGCTGATATGATCGAGTGCCGCCAGGAGAGCGGTAACGACATCGGGGTGTGGGCCACCGTCATCCCGGATACGCACCGCCACGAGATCACGATCACGCTGGCGACGTTGCGCCCTCTGGCCGCGATTCGCCAGACGCTGAAGCACGAACTGGCGCACGTGCTGCTTGAGCCGCTGTGGCGGTTCGTGCAGCGCATGATCTGGCGCGCCCCGAAGGCGGCTCAGGCGGTCCTCCGCGACGAACTGCAGGAGATCCTCGAGCAGACGATATCCGACGTGACTCGGGCGGTGCGCTGATGGCTAATGACCTCGTCTACACCACCCAGCTCATTGACGCGGTGCTCAAGGAACTGAAGGATAACCTGCCGGCCGGGTGGATCACCACCGCCTCCGGCGAGGCGCGCCTGAAGACCCTTGAGCACGGGGCGCTCTCCGACTGGGTAGTGGCCCCGCCCGAGGACGGCTTTGTCGCACTGCTGCCGGCCATCATCGTGCGGCCCTTCGACATCACCGACGACCGCGCCAACGCCGGCACGGGCCGAATGCAGATGCTCGACAACGCCTTCCGCCTGGTGCACATCCGCTGCTTCGACCAGTGCTACACGAGTTCCGGGGCGCGCGAGTGGAACATGACCAAAGCCCGCGCCCGCTACGCCAAGATCATCGGCAAGGCGCTCTTCGACGATGTGTATATGGGCAACCCCACGCTGACCAGCAGCGACGCGGCGGGGGCGAAGGTGGTGCCCACGATCATGTTCCGCTCGTGGGACATCGGCACGGGGCTTGACGACGGCAGCGCCGAGGAAGTGACGCGCATCGCCCGTATGAGACAGCAGATGTGGGCCATCGCCTGCGACTTCGAGATCAAGGTGAGCGTCGGGTAGACGCGGACAGCAGGACAGCACACTGACGGCCTCGGCGACCTCGCCGGGGCCGCTTCGTTTGGAGGCAGATCATGGCAGACAAGGAGCGCAAGCCCATCGAGGCCCCCGCCGGGCCGTTCGTGAGCGCTCGCGAGGAGCACAACCGAGCGGCAGAGGCCAGGGCCAAGGCGCAGGCCGAGCCCAAGCCGGAGAGGCCCGAGAAGAAGGACGGTGAGTAGTCATGTCCTACAGCGGACAGGTACAGGGCGTGAGCAAGTGGACGGGCGCGGCCGTGGCCGCGTTTGCCCGGAGCGTCAAGGGGAACTTCTCATTTGGCGCCGAGAGCATCGAGGAATACGGCGCGGGCGGCCAGGTGGCCGTCGGCGCTGGCACGGTCGAGGCCGCCCTTGACTTGAGCGATGTCGTGGGCGTCGCTGCCGCCGATGTAGCCAAGTGGTTCCCCACCAGCGCGGGCGTGCAGGTGGCGAGCTTCCCCGGCTTCGTCGTGACGCTGGGCGGGAAGCAGTTCACGCTGACGGACGGGCAGCCGGGGGCCGCGACCTTCAGCCTCGCCGCTGGCGACAACCTCTTCAAGGGCTCGCTCTCGGCCAAGTTCGCGACCTGCGTGCCGGCAGCCGCCAGTGTCACCCATGCCTACACCACCATGGCGCCGGACACGAACAACACCATCGTCGTGCAGTGGGGCGCCGCCGACATCGGCTGCCTGAGCTTCGACCTGGGCAACGGCCTGGATGCTCCGCCTATCGTAAACCCGATGGACACCAAATCGGTCGGCAGCCTGCGTCTCCCCTCGGGCTACCAGGTGGCCGCCAAGCTGCCGACGATCACGACAGTGCTGGCGGAGGAGTTGGATACGGACGAGTTGTTTGCCGACTCCTGGACGCCCGCCAACCTTGTGATTGACTGCGCGACGTTCGGCACGATCACGATCAGCGACGTGTGCGAGGCCAAGCTGGAGGGCGAGGTCACGGACGGCAGCAGCGTCGTCGGCTACACCTACTCTTGGAAGCTGGGCAGCGGCACCGCCTACAACCGCGTCGTCTTCTCGTAGTGGCGCGAACACAGGGAGAGAGCAACGATGGCCGTGAAGATCAGGCTACACCTGCCGGTGGAGGCGCTGGGCTGCACGTTCTACATGCGTCCCCATGACGGCTCGTGGGCGCGCTTCATCAAGTTCGCCGCGCAGTTCGCCGCCGTTAGCGGCATGAGCCTCGGCGAAGTGGATGTGGATACCGACACCAGCGACTCGCCCGAGGTGCTGGCGCTCTTCGCCAAGATGCCGGCGGAGATGATTGAGGCGCTCTGCGACCTGTTCGTGCAGGGCTGCGTGGGCTGGAAGGGCGTACTGATTGAGAAGACCGGCGAGGATGGGCAGCCGGTGCTCGGCGAAGACGGGCAGCCGCTCGTCGTGGCCGCGCCCTGCAACCTGGAGACCAAGCGGGCGATGGAGCCGCAGGACAAGCTCGTCATCGCCCTGGCCTACGTCTCCGCCGCGCAGGAGGTGGAGGCAAAAAAAGCGCCGCCCGCCTCGCCAACTACCGACGGTACGCCGCTACCAGCGTGATCGGCGGGCGGACCTTCTTCCCCGAGACGCTGCAGGGAGCCGTGGAGCGCATGGGTGAGGGGCGGGGCGACCTGGCAGCGGATCCCCTGACCGGGATGCTGTACGAGTGCTACCTGTGCGAGACGCTGGAGATGCCGCACAGCGAATTGGCGCGGTGGGATTGGGAGCGGGCGGAGGTGGCGCTGGGCTGGGCGGAGGGCCGCATGATCGGCGAGTGGACGCAACAGAACCCCCTGAACGGGAACGGCGATGGCTAAGGTCAATCTCGGGATCATCATTGACGCGGTGAACAAGGCTGCGCCGGTCATCGCCACCGTGGGCAAGCAGCTCGACGGCCTGCGCCGCAAGGGCGAGGAGACGCAGGGCGGCGTCGCGACCCGGGCTGCCCGTGGCATGGGGGCGGCCCTGCGCTCCGCGGCGATGATCGGCAGCAAGGCGCTGACGGTGGTGGCGGTGGTGCTGCAGGGCCTGCAGGCTGCGGCCTCGGGCGTGGCTTCCGTCTTCGGCGTCATCGGCCGCGTCGGCGGGGCAGCCTTCCGGGCGGTGCGGTCGGCCATCGGCGGCGTCGTTGACGCGGCGCGGTCGGCGGTCGGGCACCTGATGAACATCGTCAAGTGGCTGGGGATCATCGGGGCGGTCGCCGTCGCCAAGTTGGCCGGTGACAGCATCGCCGCCGCGTCGGACATGGAAGGCTACCTCGCCAAGCTGACCGTCGCCCTGAAGGACCAGAAGAAGGCCCTGGACATGTTGAACTGGGCCAAGGCCTTCGCGGCGAAGACGCCCTTCGAGATGCCCGAGGTGGTGGACGCGGTGACGCGCCTGGAGATGTACGGGCTGAGCGCGAAGAAGTGGCTGCCGCTGGTCGGTGACATGGCGGGGGCGATGGGCAAGAGCGTGACGGACGCGGTCGAAGCGGTAGCCGATGCCGTCTCAGGGGGTGGCTTGGAAAGGCTCAAGGAGTTCGGAATCTCAACCCCCAAGCTCCTCGCCGCCGGGGCGGGCGGATCGAAGAAGAGTGGCGACTCGCAGGCGCTCAAGGACGCGCAGGAACTCAACGAGGAGCTGCGCAAGTCCGGCCCGCTGTCGCTCGGGGCGCAGGAGGCCATGGCGAAGTTCAACGCCGAGAAGGCGAATGACCAGAAGACCGGCGGGGGCCAGGGGCAGATTGACTACCAATCGCAGGAGGGTCTCAACCGCATCAAGGGCGCGCTGGAGACGATCCTCACCCGCGACTTCGGCGGGGGCATGGACAAGCTGAGCCAGACCGCGCAGGGCATGAAGAGCAACTTCATGGATTCCCTGTCGGCCATTCGCATGGAGATCGGCCAGCGGCTCATGCCCACGTACAAGGCGGCGCTCAAGTGGGGCATGGAGTTCCTGGCCGGCCTGTCGGAGACGGGGGCCATCAAGGGCTTCGCCGATAGCCTCGCCGGACTGGCCGGGCGGGTCCTCACCTTCGCCCAGACCGCCCTGCCTGCGCTCGTGACGTGGCTACAGAATGCCGGGAAGGGTCTGTCTGACCTGTGGTCCAGGGTGAGCAAGAGCGAGGCCCTGCAGATGCTGGTGGCGGCGGTACAGCAGGCCGTCGAGAACATCCGCACGCTGTTCGGCGGCTTCAAGGACAGCGACGCGGCCTCCGTCGTGGAGGGGATCATCGCCCGCGTCGCGCAGGCGATCATGTGGCTGAATGCCATGGTGCTGTCGCCGGGCGCGCTGCAGGGCGTATGGGACTGGGCGCAGGGGCTCTACGCCGCTGTCAGCGGCTGGCTGGTCAACCTCGCCAACTTCGTCGGCAACAACTTCACGCTGCTGGGCCGGTGGTTCACGTATCTGGTGGACCTGGGCAAGTACCTGGTGGCGTGGTTCTACAAGCACATTCCCGACATGGCGGCGGGCGTAGCCAAGGCCTTCGCGGTCATCGGGGACGCGGTGCTGGGCGGGGCACAGGCATGGAACAGCATCAGGACCGTGGTAGTGGCGGCGGTGGACTACATCGTGGGCGCCATGGACATGCTGCTGCTCAGCACACGCAAGTCAATGGCGGGCTGGCTGAACGTGCTGCACGAGGTCGTGAAGGGGCTGAACGGCATTCCGGGCCTCAACCTGGACAAGGCCGAGAAGTCGCTTGACGACGCGCACAAGCGGATGCAGACGGCGACCGACGAGACCGCCGCGTTCATCAAGGAGAAGTGGGCCGAGGCAGGGCGCGTGATTGACGAGGGTGCCCGGAAGTCGCTGGAATATGACAAGCAGCGCGCGGCGTTCCGCGAGACCGCTGGCGGCGTGCAGGAGTGGGCCGACAGCGTGGCCGTGAAATCGGCGAACGTGCCGAAGCAGGTTGCGCCCAAGCCGCCGCAGATGGGCGACAAGGAGCAGGCCGGGGCCGAGGCGGCGAACGCCCTGGGCATTCCCCCCGGGATGCTCAAGGACGCCTACGGCCAGCCGGTGAAGCTGGAGTGGGTGACGCCGGGCAGCAAGTTCCAGCCGTGGGGCGCGCCGGGAGCGTTCTCGCCACCGGGGCAGCAGATCACGTACAGCCCGACGATCAGCGTAGACGCGCGCGGCGCGGGCGACCCGCAGGCGGTGAAGAAGATGGTGGACGACGCCCAGCGCGAAGCCGAGGGACGCTTCCGGCGGATGTTCCGCGACCAGGGCATGAAGAGCGGGGTGCTGGCCCCGCAGTAGGGGGGTACGTACGTAGTTGCACGGATTCTGAGGAAACAACCGACTCGCCCGGCCCGAAAGTGGGTATACTGGAGTCGCGAGGCTGCCGTACAGCGACAATGAGTAGACCGGTTTTCCGGCCCCGTTCTGCAGGCAGCCTCGCAACTGTCGCGGCAGCACGGGGCCGGATTCACTACGGGAGGCGAGTCGGATGAAGACGCGGGGGTTCTTCCAGCACAGACAGGAGGGCGAGGACCATGCCGACGATTGCGGGCGTGGAGTGGCAGGAGCGGGGCGAGGACAAGCTGCTGCACAGCACGGGCAAGACGCGGTGCATCATCACCAGGACGCCGACAAACGGGCAATGGCCGTGGTGGATGGTGTCCGCGAACGCCAAGCAGAACCGGACGGGGCAAGCCGAGACGCAGGAGCAGGCGGCGACGGACTGCCTGCAGGCGGCGGCGGAAGTCGGCGGGTAGGCGGGTTCTTGCCGCAGACGTTGTGGGGGCGGTGCGTGTGTGCCGTGCTGGTGGGGCTGATCCTCGGGGCTGGTGGCGTGGTCGGGCGTAAGGCCGCGTGGAATGCGTTCGCGGCGGCGCAGATGGCGTGGCAGGAGCGGACGGTGCGGTTCGCGGGTGCCCCGTTGGATAGAGGGGAGGTGGCGAGGTACGGGGAGCATGTACCGCACGAGAAGCTGCTGCCGGGCCGCAAGGTCAGCTACACCTTCAAGACGACGATGGAGCCTCGGATGGGCGATTCGGCGTGGTGCAAAACCAGCTACGTGACCGACACCGCGAGCATGTGGAGCTTCACGCTGGCGGTCATGAATCTCGATGACTTCCTCTGGCCGCCTGCTTCGGTTGGTGCGTCTGGGGCAACTTGTTCTGTTTCTGCCTGTGGTGGCAGTGCTACCATATCATGCATCAAGGCTATCGAATCTGCAGACCCGAGCAGTCCCGGTGTGCCGGATTGGGATGCAGACATGATAGCGGCATGGGCGGAATGGGCTTCACAGGGCGCAGGCCCGGAGCACAATCCTACCTTCTATGGCTTCCTATTTGCTGCATCGGTTGTGGCTGGAACCAACTCGGAGACGCAGTATAAGTGCTTCGGATATCAGTTGATTGATGAGGTTCCCGGTCCTGGATCATACGAGTGGATCGGCGACACATCCTGGTCCCTCTCCGGCACCCTCGCCGTGACCGGCCTCAACCTCCGCACCCAACTCTCCGAAGCGGGCTACGGGCGCTACACCAGCCCTCGCCGCTGGGATGACCGCACCGCGAGGTTCTGCTGGTTCACGAACGGTTCGCCGCCGACCACGACCGTTGCCACCCTCGGGGGCATGTCGGTCTCCGACACGATAGACCTCAGCCCCGACCCGGTGACGGGCGAGGTGGACTTCACGGCGTCCGAGATCAATCCGGCTGTGCTATTCTCCTCTATCACCTACTCGGGTGGCACGGTCTACAACGATACCTCGTATGCCGAGGTGCAGAACGTCGCCTGCTCGTCAGAGCTGATCGCGGCCAACTGCTACGGGTCGTGGTGGTCGCCAGACGGCACGACGTGGACCATCGGTGTGGACAACCCCGGCGGCAGCACAAACTGGCACGCCTTCAACAGCGGCAACACGTTCAAGCTACATCGCACGGGCATTGTCGCGGACGGCACAGCCTCCTTCGGCTGGACCACGCAGATACGTGGCCCCGTGCGCTTCAACGTCCTCGCCGGGCGCGGCGGGCACTCCACCACGGAGTTCCCCCTCGGCGGCGGCTGGAAGTGTAACCTCAACGTGGGGCACTTCATAGATGAGACCACGCAGGAGCCGGTCCTCTTCGAGACCGGCCTCTCGGACTGGTACGTCTACTCGTGGACCTCGGACGGGGCGGGCAACTACCTCAAGACGGGGCAGACTGTCTTCAGCACGATCATCGGGGACGTAGACGGGGACTGGCTTGACGCCAACGGGGAGCGCTGCGAACTCACCGAGATAGACGGCGAGGCCGTCCCGACGATAGATAACCAGTCTATCAAGTTCACCCTCCCCCCGCTGGACAGCCCCCTCTCCGGAGAGTACTGG
>Ga0208826_1003345_pt1 | contig 11037 bp, 7 predicted proteins | sample AD_UKC115_MetaG_FD_184451 | JGI IMG/M metagenome (GOLD analysis project Ga0208826, IMG submission 184451) | Active sludge microbial communities of municipal wastewater-treating anaerobic digesters from Hong Kong - AD_UKC115_MetaG (SPAdes)... | ecosystem: Engineered > Bioreactor > Anaerobic >... | reverse complement strand
AACTTTATCAGCTAACAGGAAAAGCTGTCATTGATCTCAGCCGGGCCGGTAAAACAGGTATGGCCACCAACACCATTTTTGATACCTGGTATAATACCGCCAACCGGGCTGCACCGCTTCGTCATAATGCTCTGGGCATTCTATCTGAGGCAGCCAGCGTCAATGTGGCTTCGCCTATCTTCATTCGTCCCGGCGATATCCGCGTTGGTGCCGATGGCAATGATATTCGATCAACCTACCTCGAGCCCTGGCCGGGCGGCTGGTGGCGGCTGCGCGATATCGTTGAATATGAAGAAATTGTGGCCCGGTCATTTTTAACCACCATTGCCGGGAATAAAGAAAAATTTATGGAGAATTTCTGTCTTTTCGCCGAGCGCCAGATAGAAAAAGGACAAAACGAGCCGCCTTATGCTTATCTTATTCCGGAAGCTCAGAAAGATTGGCCCACCGCTTTGAAGCTCATTGAGGTCATCCAGAAAAACGGCGCTGAAGTTTACCGGGCAACTAAAGCCTTTGAAGCTGATGGGATTAACTATCCGGCTGGAACTTATGTGGTTCCACTGTCGCAGCCCTACCGGGCTTTTGTCAAAGATTTGCTGGAAAGCAAAGCCTACCCTCTGCCACCGGGTCAGGACCCAACCCAGCATCTTCCTTATGATGAAGCCAGCTGGACACTCCCTCTCCAGATGGGGGTCAGGGTGATGGAAGTCACCAACAAATTTGAAGCCAACCTGAATTTATTGCCTCCAGTCAAAATACCGGATGGTCAGATCGAAAGCGGCGGTAAATATTACCTGGTAAACAGCAGCTTTAATAACTCGGTGACACTGGCCAATCGGCTGCTTAAAAATAAAATATCAGCCGGCTACATTGACCGACCGATTACAGTCGGAGGCCAGACTTATCCAGCCGGCAGCCTGGTCATTGACCGGGGCAGAATTGAGACGGCCAGAATGGCAACGCTGGCTAAAGGTCTCGGGCTTGAAATAAAAGGTGTTAATTCTGTTGAACCAGCCAGAGTTCAACCGCTGACTCCCTATCGTCTGGCTATCTACCAGCCCTGGACGGCCAGTATGGATGAAGGCTGGATGCGCTGGGTACTTGAGCAGTTTGAATTTGATTTTAAAGTTATTCATAATGCGGATATAAGAGCCGGCCAGCTCCAGTCTAATTTCACCCATCTTATTCTGCCCAGCCTGAGCAGTCAGATCATTCTCGAAGGTAGGAAAAAAGGCGAAGTGCCCCCTGAGTATGCGGGTGGACTCGGTCCGGAAGGAGTATCTGCCCTTAACTCTTTTATCAGGAGTGGCGGGACTCTGATCGCAGCCGAGAATGCCGCGGATTTTGCCATAGAAAATCTTGGCCTGCCGGTAAAAAACATCATTGAACCAAGGAGGATGCGTCGTCCGGAAAGCCAGGTAGCCGGGCAGACTTCGGAGCGAGTGCGGGTTTATTCACCCGGCTCTATTCTACAGGTGGCCGTTGATCCTTCGAGACCAGAAGCTTTTGGTATTGGCGAGGAAGCGGCCATTTTTTGCTACTTCAGCCCGGCTTTCGAGATAGCCAGAGCTGAAGATAGTAAGTCGGTCAGCACTCAAAAAGTCTGGAACTTAGCCTGGTTTCCGGCCTATGATCCACTCCTCAGCGGAATTCTTTTAAATGGCGAAAAATTGAAATATAAATCGGCAGCAGTGGCCTGTCAGGTTGAAAAAGGCAGAGTCATCCTGCTGGGTTTTGATGCTATCCACCGGGCGCAGGCTCACGGTAGCTTCAAATTCCTCTTTAATCCGATCATCTATCACTGATGACCGTCAGCTGTCTGATTATCTGATTACTGGCTAGCCGTTTCAGCTAAAGCTTTGTTTGGCCGCTTGCTTTCTATTATAAAAATAGATGGCACCAAAAATCAGAAAAGCCAGAAGTTCATACCAGACGAGTGACGATTGCCAGTAAGTTGGGACACCATTGAGCGGTTTCATTGCCTGGCAAAATACGTCCCAGTGAATCCAGGCCCAACCGGGGTCCAGGGGATAAAGCATCTTAATTCCTTCCAGGCTCAACATATCCAGCGGCCAGTGACCGACAATGGCACCCAGAAAAAACCATAAAACCGACGACCATTTTTTGGTGATGAAATAGGTTATCAGGCACATGATGAGAATGGCGAAGATGCCATGAGTGGCATAACGACAGACATTATAGAATTCGTAAAAACTCTGATGAGAAAAGAAATAAAAAGGCAAGGCAACCATAAAGATATCAACAGCGGCCGCCCCGATGGCAAACCACAGGATATCAATTTTGACTTTGACTTTTTCCAGGGCATAGCCAGCATCATAAGCGGCAGCGGCATGAAAGACAGGATCCGGCATGGTTTACCTTCCTTTAAGATTCTTAGCGCATTTTCCTTTTTCAATTTTTATTATAGGTTTGTCTGGCACTAATTTCAAAATCACAATCGACGTATTTGACCTCATGACCAGGTCAAGTTTAGTTTGCGATTTGGCCATGCTAAACTCTCCACTTATTTACTTTAGTTAACTGTTTTAGTTGCTCTAACACTGATTACCGTACAGGCTTATCCGCCTTAAAGCAGGCTAAATTATCAGTTCTGCCCTCCGCCTATTTAATAGGCACAAATATGCCTCTTCTGCCAATGCCTCTACTCATTTTGGAAACAATCAGAGGATAACTTGTAGGTGCAAATCAATACGAAAACAAAGCCATCATTGCCAACGGACACTGTATATCTTTAATGTTTGAAATCCGCTATCATCTTCCTCCATAGCATATAGCTTGTTTCCTCTCCAGGCCCGTGGTTCTCCTTTGAAGGAAAATTTAGCTATGTATTTCCCTTCTTCATCGAAGACATCCAGGTAGTACTCTCCTTTGTCTTTTCCTTTCTCGAATGTCCTGACGAATAATCTCCAGTTCTCGTCCATGGTAAAATTCTGATAAGGAGGAAAGACTTCCGAAAACTTTATCCTCTCTTTGGCTTGAGGGTCTATTTCCGGCATCCGGCCAAAAAATTCTTCTTTATCTTTTTCCGTTAGTTTGACTGGAACATAGTCTTTCAGTATTCTTTTGATCGGCTTTCCTTCTGGACTAAAGACCTTAATTTCGTATTTATCCAGGTCGCCGCAATAAATGCTATTATCCTTTCCAAACTGATAAGAGAACACCATTCGGAATGGATCAATTTTCCCCTGGATAACGCCGGTGATATCCACCGAAGCCAGGGTAAAGAGCGAATTCAACTCGCGGTCATATTTCCTGACCTCACGGATAATCTTGCCTTCAGCTTGCACAATCTGCTGTCCAATGATATTTCCCTGATAATCAAATAAAGGGAGAACCAGACCCCGAGCCTTTATAGCCGTGGACATTTCTCTCAGGAACTTTCCATCATAAGAAAAAAACATCAATTTCTGGTTCGAGGCATCTCCAATGACTATTTCTCTGGCAGGAGTTACTTGAAGCGACACAGGTAAGTTCAGTTCACCTGGACCCTGGCCTTCCTCTCCGAATTTCTTGACAAACTTCCCGGCGCTGTCAAAGACCTTTATCTTTTTCTCCTTGCCATCAAGAACATATATGTTTCCATCACTATCTACATCCATAGAGGTCAACTCACCAAACCTATCCTCATCAAACTTCCCCACTCCAATTGAGAATTCCTGTTTAAGTACAATCTTAGCCAGTGAGCCCTTTGGAGGAGCGGGGTTTTTTGGATTATAAATAACCTGTAGGCCGTTTTCGATCCTGACCTTTATATCATCGGCTTTTAGCAAAACTGGAGAAAAAATCAAAAAAATAACAGCCGACTCAATCAAGAAGAGTTTTAGCCTCAATTTTTTCATTCTGCCCTCCCTTTTGAGCTTTTCCAGACGTCAAGATGTTAACATTAACAGGTAAATCTGGCAATAATTGAAATCTTAGTGTTATCGGACCTTTTCCCGGCAAAAAATCTGGCTTCTTTTGGAAATCTCTTCTAACCGGTGGGACGGGAATAGAATTTTGGACACTGTTCCCACCTGGCCAGCCAATAATAAAATTATCAATCATGACATTAAACTCTGCTTAAATTGCTCCGCACTGACCCCAGGTGGGATTTAAAACTAAAAGAGACATATAGGCTTCTCTACCTCGTTCTGGCCTTATCCTTTGATAATTTTAAAAGGCTTTTGCTGTGTGATCTGGACTTTGTTTTTCATGTTTGCCAGCCACTTCCACAACGATTGTTTTAAAAAAAGAGGGCCAGCGTTTTAGTACTGAGGTAAAAGCCGGTGAATTTATCTATATTTGTTTTCCCCTGAAGAATAAGATTTATCTTATATCATTTTCAACGAGAACGTCATTCGGTGGATTTGTATGATTAGATACTTTAGTTAATGTTTAAGAGCGTAAAAAGGCTAAAACTATCCTTTCAGGCCGGCAGGGCGCACCCAGCTGGCCTATGAGATGGCTCATAGCCAACTATTATGGATTTTAGTAGCGCCAGCTGGTAAGATCAGCCCCCGCCGGAGCAGATTTTTTTATGCGCTCCATGATTTTTGGAATATGCAACTGATGATAGCGCAGCTGTGAGATATAATTTGGGCTGCTATGATCGCCATTCCAGCAATGTTCTGCCCGGTCACCATAATCAACCTCACCGTCATAATATGGGTCTTTCGTCTTTTTCAGGAAGTCTTCCATGAGGTAAACGGCATTATTGAGGTAAAAGTTATCCATATCACCGCAGTAAATATGGATTTTTCCCGTTAGTTTCGGGCCAAGAGTCTTCCAGTCCCGCTCGAGAATATAACGCAGGTCATAATGCTCCTGCCAGTAGGCGGCAGTGTCGTGATCAATCTGACCGGTCAGTTTATCCCAGATGCGGCGTGGATAACCATCCTGGCCGACGGGTGAAAAGACTGCTTCCCAGATATCGTACTGGTCGCCGGAGCGGGACCTGGTTCCGAGGGCCAGCTCGCGGTGGTTTGATTCTTCGAGCGTGCAGAGAACTTCGCCGAGATAATTGCGCTGTCCGGGGCGCGGCGTCCTTTTCCAGCGGCTATTCTTCACTAAATGCCGTTACCGATCTTCCCCCGTTACTAAATATGCTATGAGTTCCCCTATAAGCCTCTGCCAGACCTTCCCTTCTTCTCATACTCATGTATCGCTTGTCCGTCCTCTTTCCGCAATGCGGAAAACTGCCAGCTGTCCAGCACGTCGGGACCAAACCTCCCTACTCCCCCATCCACCCTGGATACCATGCCTTAACCTGAATGAGACATTAGTTTGACAGGACGTTTTTTTTGTGTTATATCGTCACCGTCAAAGCAAGAGGTGAAAGTGAGAAAGAGGGAAGGTATCTTTTTTGGCCTTTTAGTTATTTTGTTTTCAATTTATTTCCTTAGACAGATTAATACCTCAGTCCCAAAGGAAAAAACAATTACTGAACTGCCGGCATTTAAGGCCGTTGATTATGAAGGCAGGTTAATTCTATCATCTGAACTAAAAGGTATGCTTGTATTAGTCGTCTTTTTAGACCCAAGGCTTCCTGATGACGTTGACTTTTTAGACCAAATATTTTCTTATGATTTCAATGACCTCAAAGCCAGTATTATCACTAATTATCCCGTATTACTAAAAACAGATCATAAGGTTTATCAAAAAACGATAACCATATTTTATGATGTTGACAACAACCTTAAGGAAACTTTTTCTGTCCGATATAGAGAAGGAGGCTATTTCCTTTTCGGGAGAGACGGCTCTCTCTTGGCGTCTGGTTTTAACCATGAAGGGTTCGATAGAAACTTAAAGATTATCTTAAATAATTTATTGAAAGACAAGACATTTAATTTATCATTTATTGCCATGGAAGGAGATTTTTTAGGGACTTATAGTTGGTTAAAACAGTTAGAGTATTGGCTTTTTATCTCGGAGAAAAAATACATTTCATTTGTATTATTTTCTAAATATTGCGGGTCTTGTAACCAAGATGTTCTAGTTGAGCAATTAAATAATTTGTTCTTAGCTCATAGAAAAAATTTGGACATCATAGGCATCTTGAATTCATCATTTTATGATCAAGGACAATTAGAGATCCTCAAGATGCAAAGCCGGGCTATCTTCCCCCTTGTTTTATCCGATGATTTATTATCAAGAAAATGGGATCTTCTTATTTCGGATTTTAACAGAGATTATCTAAATAATATAATATTATCTTATTTATCTCGGGTGAAGGAAGAATCTTAAAAGTTGGATATTTATATGGAATAGGGCTAAAGGAATATGTTGATTATGTAAAGAATACTCTATCGGAAATAGAATAAAGAAGGGGAGGTAGGAAATGTTTAAGGCTATTCGTTTTCCTGCTTTTTTTCTGGGCACTCTTTGCTTATCCTGGCTGTGCATGTGGCAAGTGCTGGCTTATTCTCCTGTTGAGGGTAGCAAAAATGTAACACAAATCAATACCAACCCTGCCGCCAGGGAAATTAAGTTAACTCTATTATTTACCTTCCCGGGCGAAGATGATATTGCTCAGGACCATGGTTTGTGGGATGCCAAATATCTGGATGTTGATGGGATAGGAAATTATTATATTTCAGATTCAAGATACCATTGTGTATCTATTTATGACCAGCAAGGGAGATACCATGGCCGTTTTGGCCGAAAAGGAAACGGCCCTGGTGAGCTGCTTAATCCGCGTCAGATAATTTGCTTGAAGAATTTTATCCTGGTCAATGACTCAGGGAACCACCGGATCGTCTTTTTTTCCTATGCTGGTGAATATCTGAAGAGTTTTCCTCTTTACAAGACTTACTATGAAATCGAAGCTATTGAAGCGGGAAAAATATTAGCGGTACCTATATTTTTAGACCCCAATCAAGCCCTTATTGACGTCCTTGACTTCGACGGGAAACCACTCTATTCGTTTGGCAAGGGCAAGGAGTTCAAGAACTCCATGCCTCTTAACTCGATAAAAATTGCAGCTGACGACAGGAACGTTTTTGTCGCTTTTGAGAATTTAGCCTTACTGCAAACCTATACAATAGAGGGCAAGCTTATTAGTGAGGAGGAACTTGATGAAAATTCTATGAAAGAGCAGAGAAGGATGAATATCAAACGTGACCAAGCAGGTCGGTCAGCTCAGCCTGGATTTGTTACCATTATTCGGCGAATCAGGCAGACCGCAGGAAAGCTTTTTGTTTTGACCGGTTTCCCCAAGATTCAAGTTACGGAGTTCAAATCAGGAAAAATAGTAAACAAATACTGGGCCGAAAGAGAATCGCAATCTTTCGCTACAGACTTTAATGTTAGTTTATCCGCCAACCAGGAAGTAGCTAAAATTGCTGTCTTACTGGTATCGCCTGAAAATCAGGTTAGGGTTTATTTAGTTAACACAGCTCAAAATCAAGAATGAAATACTAATAATAAATTATAAATTAACGAAGGAGGTACCTATAGTACAAAAGAATTTGGAGGCGCTAATTATATTGTTGGCCATTGCGCTTTTAATGAGCGTAGCCTGGTTGCAAGCAAGTGAAAGTGCTTTTGGCTGCTCTGGTCGTTGTGGGGGGTCGCTCGTGTTCTGGTTTTGTCACCGAGCCTATCGATGAATGCTGTGGCACATGTTATCATGAGGTGTGGTTTGGTATTTATTCTACGAGTTCTTGCGTAGGTGGAATGGGTTGTCATTTTATTGACCCATGAAAAAGTAGGATAGTGGCACCGATTAGCATCTTAAGGCGTAGGAGCTAAGGGTTGCTGTTGAATTGTGCTAACAGTTAAAAAAAATTTTTTACTGTTGAATGACAGAATAAGAGTTCTGGGTTAGTAAGTCAACGAGTTAACAGAGGAGGGGACTACTACATATCAACGACGGAAATAATATCCATCTATTTTTCAATAACCGTGATTATTATGGGGGGTATTATTCTACCGGTTTATTTTGAAGATTTCGCCATTAGCAGAAAATAGTTAGTTATCTTATCAAGGGTTTACCGCTGGGGTATAAATAAATACTCGAAGCGGAATTATTCCAATTCTCGGAATAAAATCGGCCGATAAGTCCATTTGGATGCCAGGGCACCGACTCTTTTATAATAGTCTATAAAAAGAATTTCTTTCCAGATTCATAAAATTCTTATAGCTCAAATATTCTATGGGCAAATTGAAGAAAACAGGCACTGCATCAGGCTGGCTGGCCTAAAATTCTCCTTAGAATAAAATAAACGTAAGGTTATAACAATCGGCTCTTTCGAAAAAGAAAATATCAACCTGTCAGTAGCGCCAGCTGGTAAGATCTGCGCCAGCCGGAGCAGATTTTTTTATGCGCTCCATGATTTTAGGAATATGCAACTGGTGATAACGCAGGCGTGAGATATAAATCGGACTGCTATGGTCGCCGTTCCAGCAATGTTCGGCCCGGTCACCATAATCGACCTCACCGTCATAATATGGGTCTTTCGTCTTTTTCAGGAAGTCTTCCATGAGGTAAACGGCATTATTGAGGTAAAAGTTATCCATATCACCGCAGTAAATATGGATTTTTCCGGTTAGCTTCGGGCCAAGTGTCTTCCAGTCCCGCTCGAGAATATAGCGCAGGTCATAATGCTCCTGCCAGTAGGCGGCAGTGTCGTGATCAATCTGACCGGTCAATTTATCCCAGATGCGGCGTGGATAACCATCCTGGCCGACGGGTGAAAAGACTGCTTCCCAGATATCGTACTGGTCGCCAGAGCGGGACCTGGTTCCGAGGGCCAGCTCGCGGTGGTTTGATTCTTCGAGCGTACAGAGCACTTCGCCAAGATAATTGCGCTGCCCTGGACGAGGCGTCCTTTTCCAGCGACTTTCTAAATAATAGGCATTCTGATGCTCATAAACATTGACCACCGTGTAAGCCCTGAAGTCTATAGGATCAGGACAGGAAGCCCAGCAGCCGTTATACATATCAGGATAAAACACCTGAGTGGCCAGCGCTTCCCAGCCGCCGGTTGAACCGCCATAAGTGAAACGGGCCCAGCCCTCACCCAGCCCGCGGAATTCCTTCTCGATATATGGAATTAACTCATAGTTAATGGCATCGCCGTAAGGGCCAAGATTGGCGGAGTTGACCGCGTAGGAATCATCATAAAAAGGATTGGCATGTTGAATCTCAATAATGAGAAAACGCGGCGTGTCGCTGGCTGTCCAGTATTTATAAAAAGCATAAGCTTCTTCCTCAACGATTCGGTTGTAACCGCGGAGATGAAATCGCTCATTATAATCCGGTTCAAGATTCGGATCCGGAGGCTCTTCGCGGAAGCCTTCAAAGGTATAAGGAAAATGCCCATGGTAAACAATGAGTGGATAGCGGGCCTGCGGATGTTCATCAAAGCCGGCCGGTAGTAGAACATGAGCTCCAAGATAGACCGGCGTCCCCCAGAAATCGGACAGGAGCTTACTCTGAATTTTGACATGTTTGATGTATTTTGTTTCAGGCGGATCGGGGATTTCCGGCATGATCTGATCGAGAGAAATTTTAATTGTCTGAGATGCCCGAGGGTCGAGGCGCATTTTGACTGGCTGGCTGTAAAGATTGCCTGGTTTCTGGTTCCACTGCTGACCTTCTCCGCGGTCAGGAGGGAGCTTGAGTGTTCTGCCGTCTTTAAGATGATACGTCTGATAAATATTGAGCACACTTTGTACCCAGTATTCGCCCGGTTCAATAGCCGCCAGGCTGTGCCTTGGGTAACCAAAAGCTGTCCCATCAATGATGGCTGCCGTGCCCGCCGCCATCCCTTCCACATCTACCCCAAAAACCTGCTGTGTTCCGGCACTATCATTTATGGAAAAGCGCGGTTCTTTTTTATTGTCAGTTGAAATAAGCAAAAGAAGGCGCCCATCCAGCGGGCTGGCTGACCTTTCAGCCGGAAAAGAAATAGCAAATTTCAGCTGGGCTTGATCGGCCGGGCTGTGGGCGCCCTGGCTGCAACCAGCTGCTAATCCTAAAAGGCCAGCAGTAAGAATGCCCAGTGCCAGAGAATAAAAAGTCTTTCCTTGAAAAAAACGCATTATTTATTCCTCCTTCCCGATGGGCTGTTTCTTAGAATAAAACTATCAGAGCCAGTTAATCAAGCTAATAAAGTTAAGCGCTCAGCAAATTCAGGGCTTCATCGTGTTTTCAAGGCCTGGCGGTGCTTGCCCCCAATCTGCCCTTAAAATTCCAGAAGGGATCAAGCGGCAGATGATGGGAACTCGGATAGACCCGGCTCAAAAGTTCGTAAAGGGCCGGATCGTAGCTTCTAAGTTCAGCCGGCGAATAAACGACTTTCTCGCCATCTTTATATTCAAAGTTTGACCAGAACCAGAATTGTGTTCCCTCGGCCCAGTATTCGTCAGAATTGGTGGAGGCATATTGTCCTTTGAATAATCCCAGGGCCATGGCATCGGCATAAGCTTTTTCAATATCGGCTGCCAGGCGCGGGTCAGCTCGCCGGATGGCCCGATGGATAGCGTGACCGAACTCATGAACAAGAATCTGTTCACCGAAATAACTGGTGCCCGGAATGCCGAGCAGATTTTCTTCGCCACAGGTGGTATAAAGGCCACCGAGCCCTCTGGCCCGCTTATTCCAGTATTCAGCATCAGACAGCTGGCTTATCTTTTCATATTCGGCGATCTCCTGGGGGGTCAGCCGCCGGTCACCCAGTTGTGGCTTCTTTAAATTTTTATATTCAGGGATATCTGACATCTGCTGATCTTTGCCGATTATTCCAACCCTCTGCCCTTCAAGGACCAGCTGAGCTCTGAGATCAGGTCGCTCCGATAGCATATGAATGATGATGTCCCGGGCAATGAGCATAGCCAGATCTGATACCTGACCGGAAGCGATGACCGGGATCCCCATGGCATTGCAGTATTTTTCATAAAAGGGGTCAAGCATGAGTTTAGCCGGCGGCTTGCTGATCAAAGCAGCCGCATAATCTGTGAAGATGGGCTGTTCTTTCTGGGCCGCTTTCTTTGTGTCTTTTACCTGGCCAGTTAGAGCAGTAAAACTCATAGCCA
>Ga0208826_1003342_pt1 | contig 11041 bp, 9 predicted proteins | sample AD_UKC115_MetaG_FD_184451 | JGI IMG/M metagenome (GOLD analysis project Ga0208826, IMG submission 184451) | Active sludge microbial communities of municipal wastewater-treating anaerobic digesters from Hong Kong - AD_UKC115_MetaG (SPAdes)... | ecosystem: Engineered > Bioreactor > Anaerobic >... | reverse complement strand
CGCACGTCGGCCTCCTTGTGCGCGCCGTAGGTCAGCATGCGCCGCGTCGTCGTGCGCGCGAGCTGCGCTACTTCGGCGTCGTCGATGCAGAGCACGGCGACGCCGTAGAACGGCAGGCGATGCAGGAAGTCGTCGAACGCCTTCTTCACCTGGGCGAAGTCGCCGCCGTAGTTTTCCAGATGATCGGCGTCGATGTTGGTGACGATCGCGATCACCGGGTTGAGCATCAGGAACGAACCATCGCTTTCGTCCGCCTCGGCGACGAGATAGTCGCCCGTGCCGAGGCGCGCGTGCGTGGCTGCGGCGAGCAACTGGCCGCCGATGACGAAGGTCGGATCGAGCCCGCCTTCGGCCAGCACCGAGGCGACGAGGCTGGTCGTCGTCGTCTTGCCGTGCGTGCCGGCGACGGCGATGCCGCGGCGGAAACGCATTAGCTCGCCGAGCATCTCGGCACGCGGCATCACCGGCAAGCGACGTTCGCGCGCGGCGAGCACTTCGGGATTGTCCGCCCGGATCGCGCTCGAGACGACGACCGCATCGGCCTTGTCGACGTTGCTCGCCTTGTGCGTCTTGAAAATCTTGATGCCGAGTTCGGCCAGATGCCGCGTCACCGCCGAGTCGGCCTTGTCCGAACCGGTGACCTTGTAGCCGAGGTTGTGCAACACCTCGGCGATGCCGCTCATGCCCGCGCCGCCGATGCCGACGAAGTGCACGCGGCGCGAGGATTCGCGGATCCAGTCCGAGGTGGCATGGGCGATCTGCGGAGTCATGCGGCCTCCGCCAGGCAGATGTCGGCGATGTCGGAAGCGGCTCGCGGCTTCGCCAGCGCGCGCGCGGCTTCGGCCATTTTCAGCAGCGTCTTGCGGTCATGCTGGGCCAGGATCGAGTCGCTCAGGTGCTGCGCGTCCGCCGTCGCTTCGGACGTCAGAATCGCCGCGCCGTGGTCGACCATCGTCATCGCATTGCGTGTCTGGTGGTCGTCCACCGCGAACGGAAACGGCACGAGCAGCGAACCGACACCGGCCGCGCACAGCTCGGCGATGGTCAGCGCACCGGCACGGCAGACGACGAAATCGGCCCAGGCGTAGGCGGCGGCCATGTCGGTAATGAAAGGCTCGACGCTGGCCTCGACGCCGGCCTGCGCGTACGCGCGACGCGCCTCGTCGGCGAACTTCGCGCCGCACTGATGGCGCACGTTCGGTCGCGTCGATGCGGGCAGCAGCGCCAGCGCCTCGGGCAACAACGTGTTCAATGCGCGCGCGCCCTGGCTGCCGCCAAGCACGAGCAGATTCGTCGACACGGCGCGTGTGGCGAAACGTTCGGCCGGCGACGCGAGCGCGCCGATTTCGGCGCGTACCGGATTGCCGACCCATGCGCTGCGCGGCAATGCGCCTTCGAATCCGCACAGGCGACGCCTGGCGAACTTCGCCAGGATGCGATTGGTCGCGCCGGCGATGCTGTTCTGCTCATGCACGACCAGCGGCACGCCGCGCAGCCAAGCGGCGATGCCGCCGGGTCCGGCAACGTAGCCACCCATCGACAACACGCTGCGGGGACGAGCGCTGCCGATCAGTTTCCATGCGGCAATCACGGCACGACAAATTTTCAGCGGCGCCGCAAACAGATTCGCAATGCCCTTGCCCCGCACCCCCGAAATCGCGATCGTCTTGAGTTCGATACCCGCCTGCGGCACCAGCGTCGTTTCGAGCCCACCTTCGCTGCCGAGCCAAAGCACGGGGACGGCGCGCGCCCTCAGCTCTTTCGCCACGGCAATACCCGGGAAAATATGTCCTCCAGTGCCGCCGGCCATGATCAACACCGGGCCGTTCATGCCAACGCTCCAATCAGGTCGCGCGGCTCGATCAGATTGGCGTCGCGCGCGCGCTCGGCACGGCTGACTTCATAACTGATGCGCAGCAAAAAGCCGATCATGACGCAGGTCATCATCACGCTCGATCCGCCCGAGCTGATCAGAGGCAACGTCAAACCTTTGGTCGGCAACACACCCATGTTGACGCCGATCGAGACGATCGCCTGCAAACCGATGCACAGGGAGATGCCGAATGCGCAATAGCCGGCGAAGCGCTGGCGCAATTCGATCGCCTTCATGCCGAGCATCAGACCGCGACCGACGAGCAGGGCAAAGCCGAGCAGCACCAGCACGATACCGACGAAGCCGAATTCTTCGCCGATCACGGCGAGGATGAAATCGGTATGCGCTTCGGGCAGGTAATAGAGTTTCTGCACCGATCCGCCCAGACCAACGCCGAACCACTCGCCGCGACCGATCGCGATCAGCGCTTGGGTCAACTGGAAGCCATCAGTGAACGCATGTTCCCAGGGATTGAGGAACGAGGTCAGGCGCTTGACGCGATAGTCCGAGGTCATTGCCACCCACGCGATCACCGGCAGCAAGGGAATGGCGAGATAGACGAGATTGCGCATGCGCGCACCGCCCAGCCAGATCATGCCCACCGTGACCGCTATGATGAGTGCGGACGATCCGAAGTCCGGTTGCGCGAGCAGCAGCACCACGAGCACGCCCGCGACGGCAAGCGGCTTGATCACGCCGAACAATTTGGTCTGTACCGTATCGTGATGGCGTACCAGATAGCTCGACAGGTAGACGATGAAACACAACTTCACTGCCTCGACCGACTGGAAATTCGAAATGCCGAGACGAATCCAGCGTCGCGCACCATTGATGCGCACCCCCAACCCGGGCACGAACACGAGCAACAACAGCAGGACGGCGATCAATAGCAACAAGAACGCGTTGTTCTCGAACCATTTCAACTCGGTGCGCATGACGACGATGGCCAAGCCGATGCCGAGGGCGAGGAACACGACATGTCGCAGTGCGTAGTAAAACGGCCCGCCGGGACTGATCGCAATCGATGCCGACGCAACCATGACCAATCCGAATGAAGCAAGCGCTCCGGCCAGCACGATCAGGCCGATATCGTATTTGCCTTGGGTGTCGTCGATGCGTTTTGCCTGTCTCATCAGCGCACCTTCAACGTCGCAAGACCAATGAGCACGAGCACCACGGAAACGATCCAGAAGCGCACGATCACGTGCGACTCGGGCCAGCCTTTGAGTTCGAAGTGATGATGAATTGGCGCCATGCGGAAGATGCGCTTGCCGGTCAATTTGAAACTGGCGACTTGCAGCATCACCGAGGCGGTCTCCACCACGAACACACCGCCCATCACCAGCAGCACGATTTCCTGACGCACGATCACCGCGAGCGTGCCCAAGGCAGCGCCAATCGCAAGCGCGCCGACGTCGCCCATGAATACCTGCGCCGGATAGGCGTTGAACCAGAGAAAGCCGAGACCTGCGCCGGCCAGCGCACCGCAATAGATCGTCAATTCGCCCGCACCGGGGATCGAGGGAATGCCGAGGTATTCGGAAAACACCTTGTTGCCGGCGAGATAGGCGAACGCACCGAGCGCAGTGACGACCAGCACACTCGGCATGATCGCAAGGCCATCAAGGCCATCCGTCAGGTTCACCGCATTGGAAAAACCGGCGATCATGAAGTAGGCCAACGCGACAAAAAACACACCGAGCGGAATCGCAACCTGCTTGAACAACGGCACATACAACGACGTTTCCGCCGGCGTCTGTGCCGTGCGATAGAGCGCAATGGCGACAAGCAGAGCAAACACCGACTGCCAGAAATACTTCCAGCGTGCGGCGAGACCGGCACTGTTTTTGCGGACGATCTTCTTGTAGTCGTCGTAGAAGCCGATCGCACCGAAAGCGAGCGACACGCCCAGTACGATCCACACGTATCGATTGGAAAAATCCATCCACAACAAGGTCGATAGCGCGACCGCGAGCAGGATCAGCGCACCGCCCATCGTCGGCGTGCCGGCCTTGACCAGATGCGTTTGCGGACCGTCGTTGCGCACGACCTGACCCGCTTTCATTTGGGCAAGCTTGCGGATCACCACAGGCCCCGCGAGCAGCGAAAACGCCAGCGCCGTCAACGTCGCCATGATCGCGCGGAAAGTCAAGTATTGAAACAAATGCAAAGCATTGAGGTTGCCGCGGAACAAGTCGGCGAGTTCAAGCAGCATGACGCGCCCCTCCGTTGCCGTTCTTGTCCGGCGCGTCGACGTTGCCGGCGAGCAGGATTTCGACGATCCGTTCCATCGCCGAACCCCGCGAACCCTTGACCAACACGTTGATGCCCGCATGGACTTCCGCGGCAAGCGCGTGAGCCAGAGCTTCACGGTCGGCGAAATGCCGCGCGCCTTCACCGAACGCGACGGTTGCGGCGTCCGACATGTCGCCAACCGTGTACAGCCGCGCAATGCCGCTGCGCTTGGCCAGCGCACCCGTCTGTGCGTGCAATGCGCGCGCCTGCAAACCGAGTTCGCGCATGTCGCCCAGCACGAGCCAGGCTTCGGCGGGCTCGATCTTCAGCGTGGCGATCGCTGCCGCCGTGGATGCGGGGTTGGCGTTGTAGCTGTCGTCGATGAGCGTCCAGCCGCCACGCATCGCATGACGCACCAGGCGTCCCTTGACCACGGCCACCGTTTCCAGGCCACGCTTGATCGTCGTCAGCGGCACGTCGAGCGCCAAAGCGATCGATGCCGCCGCCATGGCATTGGCGACGTTGTGTCGACCGGCCAGCGGTAACGCGACATCGACATCGCCGACGCGCGTGCACAAGGCGAAGTGCGAGGATGCACCCAGGGTATGGATTTTTACGCCAACATCGACGTCGATCGCGTTCGGCTCCTCGCCGAAGCCGAAGCGAATCGTGCGTTCGGCGCGATTCATGCCAGCGAACAAATCGGCGAAGGGTTCATCGGCATTGATCACGGCCACTCCATGCGCGGGCAACGCGGCATACAGTGCGCCCTTGGTCTCGACCACGCCTTCGAGCGAGCCCATGCGCTCAAGGTGCGCAGGGCCGATGTTGTTGACGAGGCCGATTTCGGGCCGCGCGATGGCAGCGAGATAGTCGATGTCGCCCGGCTTGCCTGCGCCCATCTCGAACACGGCGTACTCGGTATCGTCCGGCATCGCCAGCAACGAGAGCGGCAAACCGATTTCGTTGTTGAAGTTGCCGGCGTTGACGTGCGTCTTGCCGTGCAGCGCGAGAATCGATGCGATCAGCGTTTTGACGGTGGTCTTGCCGTTCGATCCGGTAATGCCGACGACGCGCGCGCGATGCTGAGCGCGTACATGACTGGCCAGGTCGCCCAGCGCCAGCAAGGTATCCGGCACGACGACCTGCGGCAGATCGACGGCAGCCGGTTTGGCGACGAGCAAGGCCACGGCACCTGCGGCGTGTGCCTTGGCGGCAAAGTCGTGGCCGTCGAAATTGTCGCCTTTGAGCGCCACGAACAGTGCGTCTTGCAGTGCCTCGCGCGTATCGGTCGCCACGCCGCGAACAACGCGATCGTTTCCACGCAGCGTACCGCGCGTCCACAGGGCGATTTCGGACAAACGCAGATTCATGCGTTCGCCTCCAGCACCCCGCGCGCAACCACCATGTCGTCGAACGGATGTTTGATCCCCGCAATTTCCTGATAGCGCTCGTGCCCCTTGCCCGCGATCAACACGACATCGCCGGCCACGGCGATGCGCAACGCGGCGGCAATCGCCCGTGCGCGGTCGCGCTGCACGACGACGGCGTCGCGATGAACGAACCCATCGAGAATCTGGGCGACGATCGCATCGCCGTCTTCGCCGCGCGGATTGTCGTCGGTGACGACGACGCGATCGGCCAGCGCTTCGGCGATCGCCGCCATCTGCGGACGCTTGCCCCGATCGCGCTCACCGCCCGCGCCAAATACGCAGACCAACTTGCCCGCGCAATGCGCGCGCAAACTCTTCAACGCCTGCTCCAGCGCATCGGGCGAGTGCGCATAGTCGACGACGATGAGCGGCAACGCGCCACCGCCGAGGCGGTTCATGCGCCCGATCACCGGATTGGCGTTCGTCAATGCGCGATGAATCTGCGCAAAATCGCAGCCGAGCGCACCAAGGCAACCCGCAACCACCAGCAGATTGGCGACATTGAAGCGACCCAGCAAATGGGTCGAAACATCGCCTTCGCCCCACGGTGTGCGCAGGTGAAAATGCAAACCGTCGCCGCCCGTCCGCACCTGCGTGGCGACGAGTTCGGCCTCGGTGTTGTCGATGGAGCAACGCAAGGATTGCACGTGCGCAGGCAAGCCCTGCGCCAGTTTGCGCCCGAACGCATCATCGATGTTGATCACGGCGGCGCGCAGGTTCGGCCAGGCGAACAACTTTGCCTTGGCGGCACCGTAGGCTTCCATCGTGCCGTGGTAATCGAGATGGTCGCGGGTAAGATTGGTGAACGCGGCGACATCGAATGCCACCGCGTTCACCCGGCCCTGTGAGACCGCATGCGAGGAAACTTCCATCGCGACACGGTCAACGCCCGCATCGCGAAATTCCGCGAGCAGCGCCTGCACGCTGATCGCATCGGGTGTGGTGCGCTCGCCCTCGCGAATCTCGCCGACCTGGCCCGCGCCGAGCGTGCCGATCGTCGCGGCACGCGCACCGAGATCGTGCAGTGCGACGGCAAGCAACTGAACGACCGAAGTCTTGCCGTTCGTGCCGGTCACCCCGATCACTTTCATGGATTGTGACGGGCGATCAAAAAACCGTGCAGCAATTTCACCGGCGTACTCGTGCAGATCGTCGATCTCCACCACCGGGGCGGGAAACAAAGGGTGCGAGCGCAAGCCGACGGAGCGCTCGGCAAGAATCACCGCCGCGCCACTTGCGCTCGCCGCCGGAGCGAATTCGATGCCGTGCCTGCTGCCGCCTTGCAGCGCGAAGAACGCATCGCCCGCGCGCACGCGACGCGAATCCAGACTCAATCCGGAAACGGTAATTTCTCGCGCAGCGTCCAATCCGGCTGCATCGGCAATGCCCGCCAACAGATCGGCCAGACGCTTCGACGGTGCGTTGACCGATTTCTCGCCGCTCGCCACCGAGGTCTTCGATGCGCTCACGGATCCACCTCTTCGGGCTCGCCGAAGGCGGCTGTTTCGGGCAGAGGCACCTCTTTTGGCTGCACGAGCGGGTTGGGTCCCGGTCCGCCGGCATACCAGTTCTTGACGTTGTCCGGCGGAATGTCGAGTGTGCGCAGCGCGCCCTCCATGACCTTGCTGAAAGACGGCGCAGCGACGAAACCACCGGCATAGGACACCAGATTCGCACCGCTCGATCCGCTGACGACGACTGCGCACACCAGGCGCGGATTCGTCGCCGGCGCGAAGCCGACGAACAGCGAATTGTAGAAATTGTTGTACCCCCCATGCGCGGCGATGCGCGAGGTGCCGGTTTTGCCACCGGCGAGATAGTTCGGCACGGCCGCCTTCGGCGCGGTGCTGTCCGGCGCGACGACGGTACGCAGCATGGCAACCACTTGCGCGGCGATTTTCTGGTCGATCACGCGCTTGCCGGGATCTCCGCCACCCTTGACGAACGTCGGCTCGTGCAGAATGCCGTCGTTGGCAAGTGCGGCATAGGCGCGCACCAACTGCAACGGCGTGACCGACAAACCGTAGCCGTAGGAAATCGTCGCCTTCTCGACCGGCCCCCAGCGCTTGGGTACAGGCAAATTGCCCGGCGATTCGCCAGTGAACCCCGATCCCGTCGTCTCGCCGAAACCGAAACGATGAAAGACGTCGTACATCTGCTCGCGCGGCAAGGTATCGGCGATCTTCGCCGCACCGATGTTGCTCGAATGGGTGATCACGCCGGTCACGGTCAGCACGCCGTGATTGGACGTGTCGTGAATGGTATGCCCATACAACTGATACGTACCTGGCGATGTGTCCACCTTCGAATCGGGTTTCCACTTGCCGCTTTCCAACGCCGCGGAAATCGTGATCGCTTTCATCGTCGACCCCGGCTCGACGACGTCGGTAACCGCGCGATTGCGCATGTGACTGAGCAGATCGGCCGGCGGTATGTTGCCGCCGTTTTGCGAATTCGGATTGAACGAAGGCTGGTTCACCATGGCGAGAATTTCGCCGTTGGTCGAATCCATCACGACGATCGAACCGTAAGCGGAGTGATGATCCTTGATCGCCTGCATCAACTCCCGATAGGCGAGATATTGAATGTTCTTGTCGATCGACAAGGTCAAATCGCGACCCGGCTTCGGCGGCACGTCGAGATCGACATCGTAGCTTTCGACCGCGCGCCCGTGCAGATCGCGAATCACGCTCTTGCTGCCTGGCTTGCCCGCCAGATATTCATTGAACGCAAGCTCAAGCCCTTCGGAGCCGACATCATCGACATTGGTCTTGCCGAGAATATGTGCGGTCACCTCGCCGTTCGGATAAAAGCGGCGAAACTCCGGCTGCTTGTATACGCCGGGAATGTCGAGCTTCAGCACCGCTTCGGCCGCTTCAGGGTTGAGATGCCGGCGCAGATACAGAAACTGCGACTCCGAACGCTGGGTAATCTTCTGCTCCATGACGTTGGCGTCCAGATCCAGCACCTTGGCCAACTCGGGCACCCGATCGAGATGATCCTTCAGCGTCGACGGATCCACCCAAATCGACGCTACCGGCGTCGAAACCGCAAGCGGATTGCCGTTGCGGTCGAAGATCGTGCCGCGCGGCGCATCGATTTTCAGATCGCGCACGTAGCGCTGATCACCCTGGTCGAGATAGAAATCCTTGCTGACCCACTGCAGATCGATCGCACGCACGATCAAGCCCGTGCCGGCCACGGCGAGAATCATCAGCGCGATGTAGAGCCGGCGCTTCAAATTGACCACTGGATGGCGCGATTTGACCGGCGCCGCCGCGCCAAGAAAATCGAACCAGCGTTTCGCGCCACGCACCGAAGCAGGCTGAGCGTTCGCACTCACGCTCGCCGTTCGTGGGTCGCGTTGTGCGCGCAACGCCGGCAGCTCGAATTGGAAAAGTTCGCGCTTGGTCATCGCTTGATCACCACCGTATTCGCCGCGCTCGGCGAAATCATGCCCAGCTCGCCACGCGCAGTTTTTTCGATGCCGTTGATTTCCGCCTTGGTCGCACGTTCGAGTTCAAGACGACCGAATTCGAAGTTGAGGCGATCGCGTTCGCGCGTCAGTTCGCTGTACTCGGCGAACAGGCGACGGCTTTCCTGACGCGTGTACACCACGCCAAAAGCGCAGCCCAGCACGCCCGCGAGCAGCACGAGAATGACGGTGTAACCGACGATGCGCGCAGTGCCGGCGAGCGTGGCCATCAGAGCTTCTCCGCCACGCGCAACACCGCGCTGCGTGCGCGCGGATTGGTCGAGAGTTCTTTCTCGCCCGGCAATTGCGCTGCGCCAAGCGTTTTCAGGCGCAGCGCCATCGGCGGTGGCGGCGGCAGACCGCGCCGCGTCGGCGGCTGCCGTGACTCGTCACGCAGAAAATTCTTCACTGCACGATCTTCGAGCGAATGGAAGCTGATCACGACAAGACGCCCGCCCGAATTCAATCGTTCGACCGCCGCGCGCAGGCCACGCTCGACCGCGTCGAGTTCGCCGTTGACGTGCATGCGCAGCGCCTGGAACGTGCGGGTTGCCGGATGCTTGTTGCCCTCGCGGCGACCAAGCGTGCGCTCGACCAATTCGGCGAGTTCGAGCGTGCGCGCGATCGGCGCCTCGCGACGACGCTCGCCGATCGCGCGCGCAATGCGGCGCCCCATGCGCTCTTCGCCGTAGCGCCACAGCACATCGGCAATCGCGCCTTCATCCGCGTCGGCGAGAAACTGTGCTGCGCTGATGCCCGAGCTCGTATCCATGCGCATGTCCAGCGGCGCATCGGCGCGAAAACTGAACCCTCGCTGCGCCTCGTCGAGCTGCGGCGAGGACACGCCAAGATCGAACAGCACGCCGTCGAGCCCCTGCGCCGTCGCATCCCATTGGGCAAGGTCGGCGAAATTGCCGTGGCGGATCGCCACCCGCGCATCGCCGCCGAACTCGGCGCGCGCATGCGCCACGGCGGCCGGATCCCGATCCATCAACAACAGTTTGCCGGCAGCGCCCAACTGCGCGAGTACGGCACGCGCGTGCCCACCGCGTCCGAACGTTCCGTCGAGATAAGTTCCGTTTTCGCGCACACGCAATCCCTGCACCGCTTCGTCCAACATCACCGGAAGATGGGTCGCCCCCGCTGCCGCGCCTTCGTTACTCGTCGTCGTCATGGCGCGCGCGGTCGCTGCACTCACAGTCTCAAATCCAGCATTTCGTCGCTGAGGTCGCCCTCACCGATCGTCTGGCGAATCTTGCTCAGATGCGCCTGCTCGCCCCACAACTCGAACTTGTCGCCCATGCCGACCAGAATCGCGCGCTTCTCGATACCCACCGCCGCACGCTGACTCGCGGGCACGAGCACGCGTGCGCCGCCGTCCGGCTCCACCAGCGCCGCCGCACCAACCAATTTCAATTTCAGCAGACGATGGCCATCTTTCATGTTCGACAGCGCATTGACCCGATCGCGCATACTTTCCCACTCGGACTGCGGCAACAGCCACAGACAGCCCTCTTCGAACGGGTTGTAGGTGAACACGAGACGATTTGCGCACGCGGATGCAACGAGGCTGCGATAGGCGACAGGTAGCGCCAATCGGCCTTTGTCATCCAGCGTGACTGCAGTTTCGCCCTGGAACATGATCTGCGTAATCCCACGAAAAACCACAAAATTCCACTAACCGCCACAATAATCGGCGCCCCACGGGACTGTCAAGGGAAAATTGCTTTGCAGATCAAGGAGAAGCGTGAGTATTTGCAATCATTTCGTGTGCTTTGTGAGGAAGCCACAAAAGGTGATTGAATTCACGCAAGTTTTCCATCCAGCCTCAGACACCCAAGGCCCGCGCCTTCGACCCAATCGACGGTATGCGAATACGTTTCCCGCATCGGTTTGCGCAGAAAGTATACAAATGGATAATGTGTCGACGCGCCATCGCTCCGGCTTCATCGTCGCGCTGCCGTCATCACGCGACCGTGCTCAGTCCGCCACATTCAGCGTGGCTTGGTTGTAAAGCGTGCGATC
>Ga0208826_1003328_pt1 | contig 11075 bp, 10 predicted proteins | sample AD_UKC115_MetaG_FD_184451 | JGI IMG/M metagenome (GOLD analysis project Ga0208826, IMG submission 184451) | Active sludge microbial communities of municipal wastewater-treating anaerobic digesters from Hong Kong - AD_UKC115_MetaG (SPAdes)... | ecosystem: Engineered > Bioreactor > Anaerobic >... | reverse complement strand
ATAATGGATTCTTACATTTAAACTTGTGATTCGGACTGAGACTCCTACACTTGTCTGAAAGAAGACAAGATATTGCCTCAAACACCCTGTAATCTATATGATTGTTCGCATTCGATAAAGTAAAACGCTTTATATTTTCCAGACCTAAATGATACCACCTATTAACCTGTGTCATAAGCGAAGTCACTATGTCCCTTAAACTGTCCTTCTTTCTAATCTGGGCATAGAGTATGCGTAATAAACAACTGCCAACAAATAAAATACTTTACATAACGGTCGGCTCCATACTTTTCTACAATCTTATCAAATTGATGTCTCGGTATAAGTTGTAGGAGTTGATTCATGCCTGTGGCTATTAAGTATGGCTTGAAACTCCTCTGTTGATTAAAGTTTTTAGTTAGTATCTCATCCTATCTACATCAGAAGTTTCAAGCCATTTTCTAATCTTTTAGCGGACAACAGTGTAAATAACTGTAAGAAGAGATTCATCTCCTTCTTTACTTTTTATAAAATAATATCTGCATTTGATAATAATACTCAAATTTATATTGACAAAAACAAGTATTTTTGTTATACTATAAATGGATTTGATTAAGAAAATATAACAATTATTATCCTTTATTGAAAGGATAAAGGGAGGTGATTAAAAAAATATAAGATGAAGAGTTATTTTAATTTTATAATGTTTTATTTTTAATTGAGGGTTGTTTTTATGAAAAAGCAAGGTTTTACATTCGTAACAATCTTCGCAGTAGTCCTGCTCTCAGTCGTGACCGAGGAAGGAGCATTTGCACAAGGAATACGTGATGCCGCCGCGAAGGGCGATCTTGAAGCGGTGAAGCAAGCAATCGCCAGAGGCGAGGATAAGAACGCAAAAAGCGATAAGCCTATGTTCACTTTCGGATCCTCCGGGTTCAGCAAAGACGGGGCGATGTCCTACCAGCAAGATGCTGAGTGGACCCCTCTAATCCACGCTGCTTTCAAGGGGCATCAACCTATTGTCCAGTATCTCCTTGATATAGGATCAAACCCAAATGTTGTGGACTTCAATGGCTTGACGGCGTTCATGTACGCGATCTCAGAGGAACACACGAGCACAGTCGCTGCTCTGGCGGCTAACCAGACCGCTCTAAACTTCAAAGAGCCGACATTCGGCATGACTCCCTTGATGTGGGCTGTTGTCCGTGGCTCTGACGCCACTTGTCTGGAAATTCTCAAGAGCAATCCTGACCTATCGATAGCGGACAAGGATGGCTGGACAGTCCTTCACTACGCTGCTAGGAGAGGCCGGACCAACGTGTTGAAGCCGCTTCTGGAGAAAGGTGCACCAGTTGACGCACTCGATGGCGGTGGAAAAACATGCCTAATGGTCGCGGCTGAAAACGGAGAACACGAGATTGTGGACTTGCTCCTCAAAGCCGGAGCTAACAAGATGCTGAAGAGCAAAGATGGGAAGACGGCACTCGACTATGCGAAAGGCAAACTTGGACTGGGAGGTCTTAAGCTCGACAACCTTGGCAAGAATATCGTGCGGGTTTCTGAAGGATTTGTCTATCAGCGCGACATCGAACTTAGCTCACCATTCGTGATCAGCATCACCAGCATCGAGCGTGGCATCGTGCGGAGTGAAGGGGCGGTTCCGATGGGCGCTGAATCCGCCGTTGGAATGACATGGGTGTTTACCAAGCCCGCGTTGGTGCTGCACAACGGCGATTACATTTACACATCCCTCAAAAGTGGTGCTTCTATCCAGTTCACAAAGGAAGGAGCGATACTAAACGGATTCAAGATCGAGAATCCCCATGAGGATGGAATACGCAAGGTGATCACGTTCCTTAGTGCAGAATAACCGAAGAGGGAGGCAGAGCGAAAATGCGGAATTCAGTTTGGGCCGAAAAAAAACACGTCAAGGTTGTGCGGTTGAGTACGGCGATTTTGTGCCTGATTCTGTGTAGTCTGACCGGCTGTGGACCAAGCCTGAAAACCGTGCAGCGCACTTCCGATCAAGACAAACTAAGCAGAATTGCTCTTGAGGCGAAGGATTCGAATGTCCGCCGTGCCGCCGTAGATAGAATCAGTGATCAGTCGCTTCTAGCTGAAATTACTGTCAATGCCACAGATAGAGCCGTTTGCCGCGCGGCAGTGGAAAGGATTACCGACCAAACCCTTCTTGCTAAGATGGCGTTTGATGGGAAAGATCTGGGCGTTCGTCGCTCTGCCATCGAGCGGATTACTGACCAGACGAGCCTAGCGAAAATCGCTATCGAGGAACAGAATCCCTTCTTACGTCGTGTCGCGATTGAAAGACTCACAGATCCAGAATTGCTGGCGGAGATGGGCATGTGGGTTAAGCCTGAGTTGACACAGAAAGTAGACGATCAAGCCTTACTGGCGAAAATTGCCATCGAGGCTAAGGAACGGGATGTCCGGCGCATTGCCGTGGAGAGGCTTTTAGACCAACCGACGCTTGCTAAGGTTGCGCTCGATGAGATGGATGTGGACATCCGGCGCATTGCCGTGGAGAGGCTTTCAGACCAAGCGACGCTCGCTAAGGTTGCCCTTGATGAGAAGGACTCAGACATCCGCCATGCCGCTTTCGAAAAACTCACGGATCAGACAGCACTTGCCTCAATTGCTGTCAATGACCCAGATTTAGATGTTCGGCGCATTGCCGTGGAGAGGCTTTCAGACCAAGCGACGCTCGCTAAGGTTGCCCTTGACGATAAGGACTCAGACATCCGTCATGCCGCTTTTGAAAAAATCACGGACCAGTCCGCGCTTGGTAAGATCGCTGTTGAGGCTCAGGATTCGGACATTCGCCAAAGTGCCGTAGGTAAGCTCACCGACAAAGCGGTATTGGCTGAGATAGGAATGTGGGTGAAACCCGAGCTAACGCAGAAGATTGAAGATCAAGCACTACTTTCCAAGATTGCAGTTGACGCAAAAGACGCAGATGTCCGCCGGGTTGCTGTCGAGAAACTTACCGACCAAGAGGTACTTGGAAAGATTGCCATCGATGACGAGAACGTGTCTGTCCGCAGGGCCGCCGTGGAGAAACTTACTGACCAACCACTGTTGGCTAGAATTGCTCTCAATGATGTGAGTTCGGATGTTTGCTGTGCCGCTGTGGAGAATCTCACTGATCAAGCCTTCCTTGTCAAGGTCGTTAATGAGGGCAAATTTCTTGAGGTTCGTATACTGGCAATCGGCAAGGTTACTGACCAGCTCCTGCTACAGGAATGGGCGGAGAAAAGGCCTCAAGCGGCGATCCGGCAAGCTGCAGTGGCACGGATTACGGACGACACCTTCTTGTTGCAGCGTATGCGGGAAGAGTCTTCCGCAGCAGTGCGAGCCACCATTATTGATACTCTGCATGAGAAGGACTCGTTGCGCAAAGTGGCGCTTACAGGCTTTTATCTGGAGGAACGCGAGCAGGCACTGAAACGACTTAAAGATGTTTTTCAAGATTCAGTGTCCGATGTGGTAAAGTCGCATAGGGCACTGAAAGACAGAATTAAGGCGCTAGATAACGAAACCGACAGCAATAGACTGATAGAACTGGTTCTCACAGGCGAATTTGACATACTGCAGACCGCGGCTGCGCAACATTTGAGCAAATACCCCGCCGCAATGGAACAAGCATGTGTGCAGGTCACCAATCGTGATGTGCTAAAGATACTGCTGGCTCAGATTGACGACAAGTCTATGCTGAGTAGGATATCAACCAATGCGACCGATGCCGCCATGCGGATAGCAACCGCGCAAAAATCTGGAGCAAGATCCTGGGCGGAGATATTTAACGCTGCTACTGCTCGAGGTGCTACGGTACAAATGCTCGGCGATGCGGTTGCAGCGGTATCGCTGTTTGCAGAGGTTCAGCAGGATGCGGTTGACGCCGTACAAGAGGCATGCCTCAATCTGATCCGACTGGGAGATGAATCACGTATCCCCGAGATGGTGGACCTGCTGGAAAGGTATGGTGACAAGACGCTGGCGGAAGATTACCTCAACTGCGGGCAGCCGGACCTCGACGCCGCTGCCCAAATGTGGGCAAGCCTCAGAGGGTACCGTGTCTGTTTCGGCATTGGCTACGGTTCGAACCGCGCCACATGGGGGAGTGACAGATGACGCGTTTATGTCCAGGTGCTCATATCTTTACTCAGCCCTTCACAGATGTGCGAAGCGTTCACGCTGAAGGCGGCCGCATGAACATGGTACACTTCCATTTACCGCGCGAAACGGAGACAGGATGTGCTGGCGAGCAACCCGTCAAGGGATACCGCGGACAGGCTCATCAGACGATGAGATGGCGTGGCGTTCAATTGGCGTCACGCCCGCCCCTAAACACCTCATCGAATGATAGACCTGCTATGCCTCAAAAACGCAAGATCCTTCATGCAAACCTGTGTCCAGGGAACCGGGCGCGGCACAGCTTTACCTTTCCCGAAAGAGGAGATGAATATCCGCTTGGAGAAAGCGGAATAGATGTCGAGTGTTGTTTTCTGCGAGGAACGGGACTGAGGAACGGTTGTTTGGGAGCACGAATAATATGAGTCAGGCTCACAAGAATCGCGTGACTTTTGCCTGCGGGATCGGCGGGGCCATTGTGTTTTGTGTCATGAATGTTGTGACCGAAGGGTCTGTGCCGGGCAGTGCTCTGGGCGGAGCCATTGGTGGAATCATTTTGCTCATTGATAGATCTGTCTCCGGCACCGGGCATCACTGATTGTACAAGAACGAACGTGACGAAGGAGGTATTTTATGAAAGTCCGAGTAGGAGTCTCGATTGGGGCTGTAATGCTTCTTGTTGCAGTTCTTGCCTATCTGCAATTTCTCTATCCCGGTCAGCGAGATCGTCGCGAGGCCAAGAAACATCTTCATCAGGCTTACTTGACGCTATCACATGTCTCCAACCCCGCAATCGCCCCTGGTAAACAGACGCGAGAACAACAATTGGTAACCGAGCCCTCGGGATCTGCAATCCTGGTGGTGACGGTAGCTGAGAAAATGGTGCACTGGACCGCAAGAGTAGGGGGATATCAGATCGAGGCGGACTTTGACATAGCACCAGTCATTGGTTTTGTCCAAGTCCGCATAATTGAAGCGCGCAATCTCGTAGAGAATGCAAAGCTGTTGCATCCCGAGTTGGGCAAACCCTTAGATTCTGCCCTGCTCGATGTTCATAATCGCGTGCTTTTGGCTTTTCCCTCAAAACTCGACGGTTTCACGAAACTGGAAGAATGTTCCTCGAAGGCAAACGATGCCGTGAGGGAATTTCTAGGCAAGGTGAGCGCGATATTTCAAGAAGCTGGCTTGGCCAGCGAATTGCCGACCATAGGGAATCAAGCCGGGACCTCGGCCACAAGATAGTGGTCGACCCTAGCATTTTCAACGTAGACTGATTTTGTCAAAGAAAGGAGAAAGTGAAATGTCACAAGAATTGCAAGGGGAACCTCAAGGGGTTCCATCATCTACCGACGGTCCAAGACGCACGCGCCAAATGAGCGGAATGGCGACCGTGAGTGTCGTCCTTGGTAGCCTATCGCTTGTCTGCGGGTTATTCACCACACTTCCAGCAATCATATGCTCACTTCCAGCAATCATCTGCGGGCATAAAGCCCTCGCAGAAATCAGACGCAGTGAAGGACAGCTGGTCGGTGAATGGAGAGCAAAGTGTGGTCTTTTCCTAGGTTACGCCGTCAGTATCCTATGTTGCGTGGTAGTCCTGTTGCCCGGCTTTGCTATAGAGAACTCCGCAGCGCGGCGATCGTCGTGTGCGAACAACTTGAAACAGATTTGGTACGATATCCAAATGTTCGCAACCGAACACGCCGGTTTATGTCCAACATTGGATTCACGCCCCGGCCATCTGATGTTCGTGAAAGAAGAGATATATGTAGACCCGAAGGTTCTGGTCTGTCCTGCGGATCGCAAAGCTGTTGCTGAGGTCAAAGGACTGGAGCCACTACCTAGTAACATGGTCTCGTTCCTTGAGGCTAGTGGGTACTGGTACTTAGGCTACGCCTTGCCTACCGAAGAGGATGGCTTGGCTTTCGTAGAAACGTACCAGACGCTGATAAAGTCGGGGAAAGGAGTCCCCAAGGACACGGATCTCATAACGGCGCAGGGCAAAATCTTGCTGAGGTTAAAAGACGGTATTGAACGCCAATACATTCAGAATGCCAACGATCCGGCGGCTTCCCTCGCACAAAGCACCATACCTGTTATTGTCGAGCGGCCGCAGGCGCACAAGGGCGGCGCGAATGTGTTGTATATGGACGGGCACGTTGAATTCGTAAGATATCCGGGCACTTATCCCATGACGGAACTTTTATAAAGGCAATGGAATCGATTGAGGTCCTACGTGGAAGGTAGGAGGCGAGGACGTCGGGTATGAAGGGAAGGACAATCCAGAAGGAGAAATACTAGATATAAGACACGGGAACAGACTTGTGAAACGACTTACAGTCATCGCCGTCGCGGCGTGCGCCAGTGTGTTGCTGGCTGGGTTGGTGGGCTGCGCAACATACGCGCCAACCAATGAGCAACCGCAGATAACACAAGCGACTCAGCAGATTGGTGAATCACCAGAAGGTGCACCTGATTTCGCCTCTAGTGGCAAGTCGCAATGGCAAGGCCCCGTCTTGAACCCTTGGTCCGAATTCAAGACCGCTCCGACACCACTCTCGCTCGGTTTCGAGATTGGAATAGGTAACACCATCGAGAGTTTAGGACCTCAGCCGGAAGATGCTGCAGGATTGATCACGGGGAAAGTGCTTGAGGCTAACCCAATATCGCGAATCATTTTAATAGAGCCAGATGAAGGGTCAACCTTCATCGTCCTTCCTTGCATCGGGGCACGGCTGATACCACCTACATCATCCGCCGTCCGTAACCTCTTGAGATTCCGCATTGCAGAGGAGCCGGATGTAGACTGGAGAGTGTTAAAGCCCGGTTCACGAGTTCGCTTCCAATGTAGGGAATTCCCCAATCACTCTGTGGGAGTGGCGGGATTGACAATGTTGTGACATCGGCGATTCGAAATCTTGCGAAAAAAGTGTGTATAAGGAAGGATGTTGTGAAAGTCGGTTATGAAAGACCATTTTCTTAAACACCAACGCATTTACTATGAATTTGAGGTATTCCTGTGAAAAGTCAGTCCCCTTGGCGAGCGAGGTTTAGGTGTCTTGCACCAACGCCATGAACACAACAAACTGTTTACTTTGTTGGTTCAGGCCCAACTGCACTAATGAAAATCATGAATAAAGATGCTGAACTCCCACAATCGTTTGCTGGCTATGAGAATGGTGAAAGCAATACCATTTATCGTTTCCGTGAAAATATTGAATGCTTCATGATTACAGATATAAACAACCCCGGTGCAAGTAGTAAAGCACAGAGTTCCATCTGGATTATACTGGACACCTTCTCCGCGGGTGGCGTAGCAGCAGATTTGTTCAATCATATTCCCGGCGGTTGCAATGTCCTATACATAATAGATGAACATGTAGAATTTCTACGGTATATTCCCGATACTGATTTAACTGATACTAATATTCCAGGAACTCCACCCGTAACATCAAATATAGCAAATATGATTACCGTTATTTCCGGTGCATAATAAGTAATTGCTAATATTTTTGTTATTTTATTCCTCGTGTAGTTTGTGATGAACTGCACGAGTTTTTTATTTTAATAATTTGGGAAATCTCACCTATTTATCCTACTTAAAAATGTAAATTCCACTTCCCTCATATATCAAGCGTATACATCAATTTTACATTAGATAAATATTTTTGATATAATTTTTCTCTCTTGGTTTATAAGATAATAATAATTTTAATTCTGTGATGGAAGGAGGAAAAAACAAAACAAAAAATGTAGAGTGTTTTTTATTTTGTAAGATTTTAATTTTAACGGTGTAAAGGAAAGTTTTTATGAAAAAGCAAGGTTTTACTTTAATTGAATTATTAGTTGTTATAGCCATTATTGGTATTCTTGCGGCAATTTTGTTGCCAGCATTAGCGCGGGCTCGTGAAGCAGCGCGTCGTTCCAGTTGCCAGAACAACCTCAAGCAATGGGGTCTTGTCTATAAGATGTATTCAGGTGAATCCAAAGGAGAAAAATATCCTCCTTTACAAACTTACAATCCCTCCAATAACGAAGGCATGAAATCATTAGCAGCAGGTCCACAGGTAAGTGCACTCTATCCTGAATACCTGACTGACCCATATATTATGATTTGCCCTTCTGACCCAGATGCAAGTAATGTTAAGACAAAACTAGAAAATAATAACGGAAATATAATTGCACTTTCAGATGAAATTGATGCAAGTTATGCTTACTTTGGCTGGGTATTTGATGATGTTAAAAAATCTGCACCTGCCAGCAGTTTTACTATTGTAGGTATATTAGGATTAGGAAGCATTGACACAAGTCAATTAGTACCTGTCCAGATAGCAGGCGCTTTAGATGGCATAAACGAGCATTATTCAACAGAACTTGGTGCTTATATTGCTGATTCTAACCCAAGAGCATTGTTAAAGCCTGCAGACCAAGACGCCGAACTGCCAAGCCAATGGGCTGGTTATGGAAATGGTGGTGGAAATACCATATATCGTATCCGTGAAGGTATTGAACGCTTTATGATTACTGATATTAACAATGCTGGCGCAAGCAGTAAAGCACAGAGTTCTATCTGGATTATGCTGGATACATTCTCCGCCGGTGGTGTAGCAGCCGATTTGTTCAATCATATTCCCGGCGGTTGCAATGTCCTATACATGGATGGTCATGTAGAATTTCTACGGTATATTGCCGACACTAATTTATTTGATACTGATATTCCGGGGACTCCACCCGTAACATCAAATGTAGCAAATATGGTTACCGTTATTTCCGGTGCATAATAAGTAATTGCTAATATTTTTGTTATTTTATTCCTCATGCAGTTCGGTATGAACTGCACGAGTTTTTTATTTAAACACCTAACTTCTAAAAGTTTTGAAAAAGGGTTTCCAGACATTAAAATAAACGAAAAATATTATTTCTGTCCGATAAAAGATTAAGAAAAAGATTTCTAACTTTACTCGAAGTAATAATGAATAATTAGAAAATAGCATTATAGTTTTACAATAAAAATAAGAGAAACAAAGTAGGGGGCTCTCTAAAAAATCAAAATTGAGGGGTTATATTTAGTTGTATTTAATTGTATCTATGAATAATTGTGAAAATTTAATTTGTATCCTGAATTAATTAAGAATAGTAGAAAAGACTTGTTGGAAAAAGTATCAAAAAAATCATTACATAGGTATTGAAGTAGAAAATCCCTTATGCACATTTATCCCCTCTATGCACCTATTTCATACCCAAGCATAATGCCCCTATTTGTTTACCCTCTATGTTGAATAATCCCTTAAAACATGTAGAAAGTTTCTTGATATTCACAGCAATATAGTGTAACCCTGATTCTATATTCACCTTGGGAAGCCCTCTTAGAATGTATCGTTTGTATCGCTTATTGAACTTCCTATCTCCAAATATAGATTCAAATTGATTCCCTCGCTGACTCCTCAACTTCTTGCTTACCTCTGATTCTAAATTCGCCCTCGCTTCTCGCTTCAATCTATCATACTCCAATGATACCTCTATACTCTTCGCTCTACCCCTCGTGCAATGCTCTTTAAATTTACATATCGCACAATCCCGCCTCCTTCGCCTTATACTCCCTCCATCGCTGATGATAACCTGTCGCTGTTATCTTCTCTCGCTCACCATAAAACTCCAATACCTTGCCACAAGAACATATAAAAACATCTCTATCTGAATCATACTCAAAATCCTCTCGCCTAAACTTCTCTTCTCGCCAACTCTTCTTATGTTCCCTAAAATAGGTGTTATATTTTAAAAAGTTTTCTATTCCCTATTCTATCACAATGTCTCAAAAATCTCTCTAATACTTTTAGCGGACAGAAGCATTGTAATATATATCATAATCCCCTTTTTATAAACAATTATTATGATTAATCAAAAAGATATTTTTATATTTTTCGTCTAATTACTTTGTTGAAGGTAAATCAATTTGAAATGTTAGCCCTCTGTATTTTGCTACAGAGGGCTTTTTGTGTTCTGTAAAAAATCTATGTTCTAACTGTTGAACTTTTTAACCTTTTGACTTTTTATAAGGAGTAATCCAGAGATTATTCCTAATGTTAGTATATCGCATACATTTGAACTGTTTGAGGAACTGCCAGGTCCACAAGATATAATGAAACGCCGTTTTTTGCCCTTGCTGATAATTAAATTCACAGGAGTATCTTTTGGAACATTAGAACCTGACTCTGGGGATTGGCTAATAACCTTTCCTTCTGGAACAGTATCGCTATATTCCTGAGTTATTGTTCCGACAGTAAGACCTGACATAATTATTTTTGTCTTTGCATCTTGTTCTGTCATTCCCACTAGGTTCGGCACAGCAATCGGACATGGTCCTGAGGAGACCGTCAGATTTACCTCTGTTCCTTTGTTAACTAATTGTGCAGGCAATGGACTTTGACTAATCACATTTTCTTCTGGGACTATATTACTGCATTGTTTTGTTATACTTCCTACGGCCAGCCCCGCAGATGTTATCTGACTTATTGCTACTGTCTCTGAACTTCCAATGACATACGGAACAGTAACTTTCTCTACCTCACCTTCTGGGGTGCCTTCGGCTACGCCTTCTCCTTCTGGTGTTCCCTCTGGCGTTCCTTCAACTACGCCTTCTCCTTCGGGGGTCCCTTCTGGCGTGCCTTCGACTACTCCTTCTCCTTCAGGAGTACCTTCTGGCGTGCCTTCAACTATGCCTTCTCCTTCGGGAGTTCCTTCTGGTGTGCCTTCAGCCACGCCTTCGCCTTCTGGTGTTCCCTCTGGTGTGCCTTCAACTATGCCTTCGCCTTCGGGAGTCCCTTCTGGTGTGCCTTCAACTACACCTTCTCCTTCAGGAGTCCCTTCTGGTGTTCCTTCAACTACACCTTCTCCTTCGGGAGTCCCTTCTGGTGTTCCTTCAACTACACCTTCTCCTTCGGGAGTCC
>Ga0208826_1003325_pt1 | contig 11078 bp, 8 predicted proteins | sample AD_UKC115_MetaG_FD_184451 | JGI IMG/M metagenome (GOLD analysis project Ga0208826, IMG submission 184451) | Active sludge microbial communities of municipal wastewater-treating anaerobic digesters from Hong Kong - AD_UKC115_MetaG (SPAdes)... | ecosystem: Engineered > Bioreactor > Anaerobic >... | reverse complement strand
TCTAGCGTCCCGCCTACCGCCTCTGTCGCGGCGCTGAAAAATCAGGCAAATACAAGCGAATCGCCCGCAAATGCAGTATCCTTGCGGGTTCGCTGCATTGCAGCATTTTTCAAACCAGTTCCAAACCGAGAGGAAATCATGTCCCAGCCTGCCCTGCAACCCGTGCCGCGCGTCGGTCTCGTTGGTTGGCGAGGAATGGTCGGCTCCGTCCTCATGCAACGCATGAGCGAAGAGCGCGACTTTGACGCCATTGAAACCACCTTTTTCAGCACTTCCACCGCCGGCAAACCGGCGCCGAAGATTACCGGCTGCAAGGTATTCGACCCGATTCTCCGGGACGGCAATGACGTCAACGCACTCAAAACCATGGACATCATCATCACCTGCCAGGGTGGTGACTACACCAAAGCCATCTACAAACCGCTGCGCGAGGCGGGCTGGAAGGGCCACTGGATTGACGCGTCGAAGATCCTGCGCATGGACGACGACGCCATCATCATCCTCGACCCGATCAACATGCCGGTCATCAAGACGGCGCTCAGCAAAGGCATCAGCAACTGGATCGGCGGCAACTGCACCGTGAGCTGCATGCTGATGGGCGTCGGCGCGCTGTACAAGGCCGGCCTTGTCGAATGGATGCAGACCTCCACCTACCAGGCCGCATCCGGCGGCGGCGCGCCCAATATGCGCGAGCTGCTGGTGCAATACGGCGCGCTCTACGCTGAGGTGAAAGACCTGCTCGACGACCCGGCCAGCGCGATCCTCGAAATCGACCGCAAGGTCACCGCCAAGCAGCGCGCCTTCACACCCGAAGAGACCACCAACTTCCGCGGCATCCCGCTCGGCGGCAATTTGATCCCCTGGATCGACGCCGACCGCGGCGACGGCACCAGCCTTGAGGAATGGAAAGGCGGCGCCGAGACCAACAAGATCATGGGCTTGGGCTCGATGTTTGGCACGCCCGAGATCCCGATCGACTCCACCTGCGTGCGCATCGGCTCGATGCGCTGCCACTCGCAATCGCTCACCTTCAAACTCAAGAAGGACGTTCCCCTCGCCGACATCGAGGACATGATCAAAAACGACAACCCGTGGGCCAAGTTCGTGCCGAACGAGCGCGTCGCCACCGAGACGCAGCTCACCGCCAAGAACGTCGCGGGCACCATGAACATCCCGGTCGGCCGCGTACGCAAACTCGCGATGGGCCCGGAATACCTCGGCACCTTCACCATTGGCGACCAGCTGCTGTGGGGCGCCGCCGAGCCGCTGCGGCGGATGCTGCGGATTATTCAGGGTGATATTGCCTGATAGGCATTCCGGTAGCCGCGGCTGCCGTTGCCAAAACCGCCGCTTTTGCGGCGGTTTTTGTTTTTGCGGCTGCTGCGCGCGCCGAGTGCGCGGTTCGCCTCGCCGTTGGCAGCTTGGCCTGCGTTCGTGGCGCGCACTTCCGTTCGTGGTGAGCCTGTCGAACCATGAACGCTTGTGGTTCCCTCTCCCTTGAGGGGAGAGGGCTAGGGAGAGGGTGATGTTTGCGCTCCGAACACGGGCAGCGGTAGCCACCAGCGCGCTCTGAGGCCGCGCGGGGTCAGTCACTTTTTTCAATCGCGGCAACAGTAACCAAAAACGCTCGCCTCGCAGCCGGCTTCATCCAGCGATACTCACGTTTCTCGATGCATCAACGACCAACCTCAAACCACTATTCGGCTCGCCTGAACCTTTCGCAGCTGGCAGCTTCATTTGAGTTGCACCGCTTCTTGAATGTTTTGCAGAAAATTCCGCCGCCAGGCGATAAGTCGTAGCTGGTTCCGTGGTATTTACACAAAAAACAGTTGCGTACGGAGGTTCCACGCGCGGCTGCCAATTTCACTTCTTGAACGAATCGCCCACCCCGGTCCTCTGCATCCCAAGACGATTGATCTGGTCGACCTTTCGAGCGCCGACCGTCCCAGTCCAAGTCCTCCTGCCATCTGTCTGATGCCTTTGAGATATTCGTATAAACGATTTTCTCTGAATCTTTCCGCACCTCGGAAAACAAGCTGCGTAGCGTCATCAATCGCAGAATAGCTTTGCCGGATAGATAGGCCGTAAATACATAGTAGTTCTCACCGTCGCATTTGCAATCGTCATCGTGGACGCGATCAGTAGACACTGCGAAGCCTTGGAACGATGCCACCTTCGTCGTCAACTTGGCTGTGCGAATATGTTCGACATGCGATTCATTTTCGACTGGGATTTCAATAATCCGGTTTGATGACGCGGCTTTTTCTTCGGACAGAAAATGCGTAACCGCTATTTCTACATAGATTTTGTCGTTCGGATTTTTTTGGCTGACTAGAGTTACGTCGGGAACAAACGAGCCATCTCGCGCTTCGACCCGAACTTCGCGATAGTAGTTTGTAAGGTCGAATGCCTTGTCCGCTGTACCTAGACTGCAATGCTTGTTGATCAGCGGCGCGTATTTCGCACATCGTCGATCAACGGGCAAAACGATTTCAAACGGAGTCTCGTGAACTAAACAGTTCTGATAAGTCTCAACAAAAACTTGCTTTGCCAGACGATGAAGATAGGTCTCTCCGCTGCACTCGACTTGAATCTTGTGCGCAAAATGGGGTTGATGCTGTTGACCGTTGACTCGTGCGACCAAGTCATTGGCGCAGCCCAGACATGTATATCGAACCCCGCTTGTTTCGGTTCCAGCAATAGATCTTGCCGACACCGTTTTGCCATAGCCGTCGAGAGCGTGCTGATACCTAACCATATAGTCGCCGCAAATTTGCTGAGCTTTCATCACGATATTAGCGTAGACCCTATATCAAGTACGCGTTGTTTCGGCTCGTCCGCCCCGTCAGCCCGCGTCGAGGAGCGGAGCGTTTCGCGATCCAAGAGGCGTTGTCGCGCGCACTGTGCGTAGCGCCAGCGGAGCATTCGCGCGACGTTCAACACATCCCGCGAAACGCGAGCACCGCAGGATGAAGCGGGCTGCGAGGCGAGCGCTTTCGGTTACTTTTGCCGCGATTGGCACAGCGAAGCAGCGTGGAGACTTATGCGCGAAGCGCGTTAGTCGGAACAAAAGTGACTGGCCCCGCGCGGCCATTGAGCGCGCTGGTGGCGTTCGCAGACAATCCTGCGATGAACAAATTTGGCTGGTATCAATTTGGGTGGGTTGAAACCCACCCTACGCCCCTTACGGGTTCATGGTTCGACAAGCTCACCACGAACGGAGGCGCCACGACCGGGGTCGGGAAAGGTACGTCGCTGCGACTGGTGACGTTGGTTGTTCAGCGCTCAGCCTGATCGCGCCCCGAAGTCGGCAACCGTCGCCTGCGCCCCATCCCGGAACAACTGGCTGACCAGCCGCTTCACGGGCGCCGCAAACGCCGGCGTGCGGCCCAGTTCGCCGAATACGGCTTCTACACGCAACACGGCGTCGGCGAATGAGAGCGCATCGTAGGAGTACTTTGCGGCAATCGCTGCGAATTCGCCTGCGAGCGGGTCCGCGATGGTGATGGGCTGATCGAGTTCGTCCTTGCCGTACAGGTAGCGAATCCAGCCGGCGATGGCGAGCGCGATGGCGTCGATGCCCTGCCCTGCGGCCATGCGCTCGCGGGCCACGGCGAGCCAGCGTTGCGGAATCTTTTGTGAGCCGTCCATCGCGATCTGCGCGCAGCGGTGGCCGTTGGCGGGGTTACCGAAGCGCTCGATCAGTTGCGTCTGATAGACCGCGAGGTCAGTGCCTGGTACCGGGTCGAGCGTGGATTCAGCTTCGCGCATCAGCCCGCGCACCGCGTGCTCGAAGGCGGGGTCGCTGATCGTCTCGGCGATCGTCTCGTAGCCTGCGAGATAGCCCAGATAGGCCATCAGCGAGTGCGAGCCGTTAAGCAGCCGCAGCTTCATCTTCTCGAACGGTTTGACGTCGGCGACGAACTGCACGCCGACGCGATCCCATGCCGGGCGCGCAGCGGCAAAGCGATCCTCGATCACCCATTGCCCGAACGGCTCGGCGCGCACTACGCCGTGGTCTTCCACACCGAGCGCAGCCTTGGCATCGTCAAGGTCGCCCGCTTTGGTGGCGGGGACGATGCGGTCCACCATCGCGGATGGGAAGCGCACGCTCTCGCGCAGCCACGGCAGCATCTGCGGATACAGGCGCTCGCTGAAGCGATGCACCAGCGCCTCCAGCACGGCGCCGTTCTCGGGCAGGTTGTCGCAGCAGAGCACGGTGAGCGGCGCCCCGCGCTTGCGGTAGCGCTCGTGCAGCCCAGCCACCAGCACGCCGAGCACGCTGACCGGCGCGTCAGCATGCGCCAGATCATTGGCGATATCCGGGTGATCCCACAGTGGCTCGCGCTTGCCGACGTTGGCGCAATAGCCCTTCTCGGTCACCGTCAGCGACACGATCTGCGTCTCGGCGCGCGCAATGCGGGCGATCACCTCCCGCAACTGCGCCGGCGCGAACAGCACCTCGCGCACTGCGCCCACGGCTCGCCACGCGTCGCCCGCACGCGAGACGGTGCGAACGCTGTACAGGCCGTCCTGCGGTGCAAGCTGGTCGCGAACGGTCGGCGATTTCAGGCTCACACCGCAAATGCCCCAGTCACCACCGCTCAGCGCCATCGCGTCATCGGTGTACACCGCCTGATGCGCGCGGTGAAAGGCGCCGATGCCGAGGTGGACGATGCCGACCCCCGCGCTGGTGACAGCAGCATTCGGGCGCTCAACAGTGGCGGGCAGCGAAGACAGGGATTGAAGATTCAGTCGCATGGGAGGCTCAGTTCGAGGCCGAAAGATAGAGATCGCGCAGCTCACGCTTGAGCACCTTGCCGATGGCGCTGCGCGGCAGTTCGTCGATGAAGCGCAGGTCGGCCAGCCGCTGCGTCTTGCCGGCGCGGGCGTTGTACCAGGCCTTGAGCGTCGGCGCGTCGCAGCTTGCGTCCGCCGCGCGCACCACATAGGCGACCGGTGTTTCGCCCCACTGCTCCGACGGCACGCCGACGACCGCTACATCGGCGACGTCAGGATGGGCACGCAGCTCGGCTTCGAGATCGCTCGGGTAGATGTTGAAGCCACCGCTGATGATCATGTCCTTGCGGCGATCCACCAGCGTCAAAAAGCCGTCGGCATCAAAGCGGCCTACGTCACCGGTGCGGATGAAGCGCGAGCCGGTGACATCGAACCACTCTACCTCGCGTGTCTTCGCGTCCTGCCGGTGATAACCGGTCATCATTCCCGGCGAGCGGCCAACCACTTCGCCGGGCACATCGGTTGTACCCGGCGGCAGCTCACGGTCGTTCTCGTCGATCAGACGGATGTCGCTGGTGGTGGCCGGCTTGCCGACGGTGTGCAGCTTGTCCGGGTGCAGATGCGCTTCGAGGATGCAGGTGCCGCCGCCCTCAGTCATGCCGTAGAACTCGATCAGCCCGCCGGGCCAGCGCGCCAGCACGTCGGCCTTGAGTGGCGCGCGGAACGGCGCACTGGTGCTGAATTTGGCCTGAAACGATCGCAGGTCGAACTGACCGAACGACGGCAACGCCATGATGCGCTGGTACTGAACCGGCACCAGCATGGTGTGCGTAGCGCGAATGCGCTCGGCGATGCGCAAGTAGTTTTCAGCATCGAACTTCGCCATCAGATGCACCTGCCCGCCGAGCCCGAGCGTCGGAAAGAACGACACCAGCGTAGTGTTCGAGTAGAGCGGCGTCGCCAGCAGCGTCACAGCGTCCGGGCCATAGCCATAAGCGACGCCACGCTGGATGTGGGCCCAGCGCATGGCGTGTGATTGCACGATGCCCTTGGGCGTGCCGGTGGTGCCGGACGAGTAGATGATGTTGAACGGGTGTTGTGGCTGCACTTCGACGGGCGCCGGTGCGCTGCCGGCATCGGCCAGCCATTCGTCAAAGCGCTGCCCCGCGTCGCTGTCGTCGAGCGCGATGCGCGCTGGCGCTTGTTCGCCTGTGTCTGACGCAGCGTCGAGCAAGGCGGCGACTTGAGCATCCAGAAACAGCAGCTTCGCCTCGGCGTCGTGCAGCATTGAGCACAAGCTGGCGGCCGTTGACGATGGCGCCAGCGGCGCGACGACAATGCCCGCGCGCAACGCAGCCACAAACACGAGTGCATAACGCACCGAGCTGGCAGCGCATACCGACACCACATCGCCTGCGCGCAGACCATCGCGCTGCAGCGAAGCCGCTATGCGATCCATCTGCGCGTCCAGCGCGGCATAGGTGAGCGACTGCTGCCCGTCGCTCAGTGCCAGCGCGTCCGGCCGCTCGCGAGCGTGACCGTGAATCAGGTCGGACAGACTGACGAAGGGCGGAATCAGCGAGGCCGGCGCGGTGACCGCTTCACCCATCACGAAGCCTTCCACCGCGAATTCGGCACCAGTGGATACCAGCCGGGGCGCGACGGGTCGCGGTCGTAGGTGTAGCCGCCGAGCTCCCTGAACAGCTCGTGATACTGGCGCAGCTTGTCGCGGTTGAGCGTGACGCCAAGCCCCGGCCCGGTGGGCACGGCAATGGCGCCGTTCACGTATTTCATCTTGCCGCCGACGATGATGTCGTCGGTGAGGTGGTGGTAGTGGGCGTCGGCCGCGTAGCCAAGGTTGGGCACCACGGCGCCCATGTGCAGCATCGTCGCGAGCTGAATGCCGAGCTCGCCCGAGGAGTGCACGGCAACGCCAAGGCCGAAGGTGTCGCAAATCGCAGCGGCCTTGATGCAGGGCCGGATGCCGCCCCAGAAGGTGGTGTCGAGCAGCACCACGTCCACTGCGCGCGGCTGCGTGGTGATGTTCATGGCGAGCTGCTCGAAGTTCACCACGACCGTGTTGGTGGCAATCGGGATGCGCACAAATTCACGCAGCCGTGAAAGCTGCGGCATGCCGAACACCGGGTCTTCGTAGTAGTCATTGTTGATGTGCGCGATGCCCTGCCCGAAGCGGATGGCATCGGCCAGCGAGAACGCGGAATTCGGGTCGTAGCGAAAGCGGTCCTTCGGCAAAGCGGCAGCCACAGCCTGATAGGCGTTCAGCTCGTAGTCGGGCGCGTACACGCCGCCTTTCAGCTTGTGCGCGGTGAAGCCGTGCTCAGCCTGCAAGGCTTTGGCATGCGCGACGAGCTGATCGGCCGTGCGCACCTCGCCCTCGCCCGTCTTGTCGTTCGGCAGGCGGAAGAACAGATAGCTCGCAAATTCGACCGACTCACGCACGCGGCCGCCCAGCAGCTCGGCCACCGGCACGCCCAGGCGTTGGCCCATGATGTCCAGACAGGCGAACTCAATGGCGGCGTGCAACTGCGTGCGGTTGTTGTAGAGGCTCGCGGTCGGGTTGCAGATGGCGAAGCGCAACGCCTCCAGCTCGAAAACGTTGTGGCCCTTGAGGTAGGTGATCAGGCTTTCGATCCCGGCGCTGGCGACCTCGCCACCGCCGCCGAATTCGCCGAGGCCGACGTAGCCGTCGTCAGTTTCGACTTCGACGATGGTACGGACGAAGCGCCCCCAGTGCGCACCATTGCTGTGCAGCAGCGGCGCCTGCAGCGGCACTGTCACCGGCGTGGCGCGAATGTGGGTAATCCTGCTTGGTTTCACTCCGTCTCCTCTTGTACGATGACTGGCGTCGTAATCGCTTATGCTATCGGCAGTGCGGCGAAGCACAGACCGACAGAGTTCAGAACGCCGCTCACCGCATTCAACAAGGAGGTCTCCGTGAAATTCCGCACGCTCATCACTTCTGCGCTCGTCGCAGCCACCGTCATCGCCCCGGCCGTCGGCTTCGCCCAGACCAAGCTCAAGTGGGCGCACGTCTATGAGACGTCCGAGCCGTATCACACTGAATCGGTATGGGCGGCCGCCGAAATCAAGAAGCGCACCAACGGCAAGTTCGACATTCAGGTGTTCCCGGCCTCCTCGCTCGGCAAGGAAACGGACATCAATCAGGGCATGACGCTCGGGACCGTGGACATGATCATCAGCGGCCCATCGTTTGCCGCGCGCAGCTATCCGCGGCTGGGCATTGCCTACTATCCCTTCATCTTCCGCGATGCCGCGCATCAGGCGGCTTATTCAAAGAGTGATGTGTTCAAGGAAATGGTCGACGGCTATCGCGCCAAGACCGGCATCCAGATGACGGCCTACACCTACTACGGCGCCCGGCACACTACCTCGAACCGGCCGTTCAACGATTGCGCAGGCATGAAGGGCCTGAAGATTCGCGTGCCGGATGTGCCGGTCTACATGGCCACGCCGAAGGCATGCGGCGCCAACCCGACGCCGATCGCCTTTGCCGAGGTTTATCTCGCGCTGCAGAACGGCACCGTGGAAGCGCAGGAAAATCCGCTGACGACCATCGAGGCCAAGAAGTTCTACGAAGTGCAGAAGCACATCATGCTGACCGGTCACATCGTGGATGGCCTCGTCACGCAGATCGCGCCGCATGTATGGACCAAGTTGAGCGACGCCGAGAAGGCCATCTTCACCGAAGTCACCCGCGAGGCTGCCGCCCGCGCCACCGCGCAAATCATCAAGCGTGAAGGCGAGCTGGTGGAAGAGTTCAAGAAGAAGGGCCTCAACATCGTGCAGGTGGATCGCGCTGGCTTCCAGCAGGCCGTATTGAAGAGCACCACGCTCGAATCACTGGGCTTTGATCGCAAAGACTACGACCGCATTCAGGCGGCGAAGTAGCACTTTCACGGACAACTGTCGTCGGGCGGGTGCTGCCCGCCTCCTTTGCGAACGGCGGGCACTGCCCGCCTTACCGACTATTCGAGAGCAGACACCATGGATCTGGATTCCGGCCCCAAGGTCATGGGCGACGATGGCGAGTTTCACGCCACCGATGAAGCCGTCACCTTCGACGACGTGCCGTTCGAGGCGTGGATTGCCTTGCTGCTGTTCTGGACACTGGCAGCCGTGGTCTTCACCCAGTTCATCACCCGTTACGCATTCAACGATTCTGCGTCGTGGACTGAGGAGATCGCGCGCTACCTGCTGATCGGGACCGTGTTCGTAGGTGCCGCGATTGGTGTAGCCAAGAACAATCACATTCAGGTGGACCTGCTCTATCGCTACTTGCCGCACGGCGTGGCGCGGACGCTATCGACCTTTGTTGACGTCGCGCGTATCGCATTTTTCGCGGCGATGGTCTGGTTCACCGTGCAGATGATGATGAAGATGGAAAGCTACAAGATGACCATCGTCGATCTGCCGATGAACATCGTTTACGGTGTCTGCCTGTTCGGTTTTGTCGGCATGATGCTGCGCTCGGTGTGGGTGGCGCGTGTGCACTGGCAACGCGGCTACAGCGTGCTTGAGCGCCCCGAATCCACGATGGCCGACCGCTAACCGGCAGAACCCTCCATGCTGAAAATTTTCTTCCTCGGCCTGATGAGCACCGGCATACCGGTCGCCATCGCCATGGCCGGCGCGTCGCTCATCTATATCCTGGTCAGCGGCGATCTGCCCGGCTTCACCGTCGTGCACCGCATGATTGGCGGCATCGACAGCTTTCCGCTGCTCGCCGTGCCGTTCTTCATCCTGGCTGGCAATCTGATGAACAATGCGGGCATCACCAACCGCATCTACAACTATGCGCTGGCCCTCGTCGGCTGGCTCAAGGGCGGACTCGGGCATGTCAACGTGCTTGGCTCAGTGATCTTCGCTGGCATGAGCGGCACCGCCATCGCCGACGCGGCGGGCTTGGGCACCATCGAGATCAAGGCGATGAAGGACCACGGCTACGCGACCGAGTTCGCGGTCGGCGTCACCGCCGCATCAGCGACGCTCGGCCCGATCATCCCGCCGTCGCTGCCCTTCGTGATCTACGCGATGATGGCGAACGTGTCGGTCGGCGCGCTGTTCCTCGCGGGCATCCTGCCCGGCGTGCTGATGGCGGTGCTGATGATGCTCACGGTGGCGTACTTTGCGCACAAGAACGGCTGGGGCGGCGACATCAAGTTCGTCTGGTCGCGCTTCGGCGGCGCACTCATTGAGACAGCCGTCGTAATCGCGTGGCCGCTCGCGCTGTACTACGCAGTGCAATGGGGTGCCCCGGCGCAGGCGACTGTCATCACGGGCCTCGTGGTGATCTTCCTCGCCGACTGGAAGTTCAAGTTCCAGGCCGTGCTGCCGATCATGACACCGGTGCTCTTGATCGGCGGCATGACGACAGGGCTCTTCACGCCAACCGAGGGCGCCATCGCGGCCTGCGTATGGGCGATGGTGCTGGGCCTGTTCTGGTACCGCACGCTGTCGTGGCGGATGTTTGTGAAGGTCTGCCTCGACACCGTTGAGACCACCGCAACGGTCATGTTCATCGTTGCTGCCGCGTCGATCTTTGGTTGGATGCTGACTGCCACCGGCGTGACGGCCGCCATTGCCGACTGGGTGCTCGCGTTCACCAAGGAGCCCTGGCTGTTTCTGCTGCTGGCCAACGTGCTGATGCTGTTCGTCGGCTGCTTCCTCGAGCCCACCGCCGCGATCACGATCCTGGTGCCGATCCTGCTACCAATCGTGCTCAAGCTGGGCATCAACCCGGTTCACTTTGGGCTGGTGATGGTGTTGAACCTCATGATCGGTCTGCTGCATCCGCCAATGGGCATGGTTCTCTTCGTGCTCGCGCGCGTCGCCAAGCTGAGCGTGGAGCGCACGACGGCAGCAATCCTGCCGTGGCTGGTTCCGCTGCTGTTGAGTCTGGCCGTCCTGACCTACATACCGTCGATCAGTCTCTGGTTGCCGAAGTACATGGGGATGTAGCAAACGACGCGACATTCGTCCTTCACAAAATGCCGTCTACTCGCCGAAGGCGGGTATCCAGAATGCCGAGAGCGAGTACTCGCGGTGACTTGACTTTGAATGGCAGCCGTCTGGATTCCCGGCTGCGCCGAGAATGACGTCGGCTTGAAGTATCTGATTGAGAGGGACTCATGCCGCGCATCACCCAAGTCGAACTCTGGCAGGTCAACCTGGCGCCGCCCGTGCCGCGCTCGGACGCGATCCAGTCGTTCGTGGTGCAGGAGACGCCAATGGTGCGCATCACCTGCGACGACGGTTCGCAGGGGACGGGCTACAGCTACACGATCGGCACCGGCGGC
>Ga0208826_1003318_pt1 | contig 11097 bp, 6 predicted proteins | sample AD_UKC115_MetaG_FD_184451 | JGI IMG/M metagenome (GOLD analysis project Ga0208826, IMG submission 184451) | Active sludge microbial communities of municipal wastewater-treating anaerobic digesters from Hong Kong - AD_UKC115_MetaG (SPAdes)... | ecosystem: Engineered > Bioreactor > Anaerobic >... | reverse complement strand
GATCTTATACCGAAGCGGACTATGAGAATTCGATAATCGAATTATTCCAGAACATGGGATACAGGTATGTCTACGCGCCGGATTTGGAGCGTGACTTCCGTAGCCCTCTATATGAAGAAGAGTTGGTATCAGCGCTGCACAGGCTGAATCCGAAATTGCCGGAGGATGCTATTACGGACGCGCTGTTCAAGTTGAAGAATTTTGAAAATGCTGAACTTGTCCAGAAAAATGAACTTTTTATGGATTATCTTCAGCATGGGATCGAAGTCCGGTATTTCGTTAAGGGCGAGGAGCGCTCCGGCCTCGTCTATATTGTCGACTATAAAAATCCTGAGAATAACTCCTTTGTCGTAGCAAACCAGTGGACTTTCATTGAAAATAGCAACAAGCGTCCAGATGTACTTCTGTTCCTGAATGGTCTGCCGGTCGTGCTTATTGAGCTGAAGTCGCCATCTCGTGAGGAAACAGATGCTTCCGAGGGCTATCTGCAGATCAGAAACTATATGCAGGAAATCCCGTCAATGTTTATTTATAACTGCATCTGCGTCATCAGCGATCATCTGACCAGCAAGGCCGGAACCATCACTTCCGGTGAGGATCGCTTCATGGAATGGAAAACAAAAGACGGCAGCTATGAAAATACGCAATACGCTCAGTTTGATACGTTCTTTGAGGGAATGTTTGAAAAAGAGCGCCTGCTGGACATCATCAAAAACTTCATCTGCTTCTCCAATGAGGGATTGAAGAAGTTTAAGATTCTGGCTGGCTATCACCAGTATTTTGCAGTTCGAAAGGCTATCGAATCTACAAAGAACGCGACAGTAACTGATGGTAAAGGTGGCGTATTCTGGCATACACAGGGCAGCGGAAAATCTCTGTCTATGGTCTTTTATGCACACCTTCTGCAGGAAGCGCTGGATAGCCCAACTATCGTAGTAATTACCGACCGTAACGATCTTGATGATCAGCTTTACGGACAGTTTGCTAAGTGCAAAGATTTTCTGCGTCAGGAACCGGTGCATGCTACCTGCAGGAAATTGACAGAGACTTCCGGTAAGAATGATATAGGATTGAAGGACTGGCTGGACGGTAGGCAGGCAAACGGCATCATTTTTACGACGATGCAGAAGTTTGAAGAATCATCAGAGCCGCTTTCAGAGCGCCGCAACATCATCGTTATGGCTGATGAGGCGCATCGTAGCCAGTATGGATTGAAGGAAAGAGTTGATGCCAAGACCGGCGAGATAAAGGTCGGAACGGCACGTATCATACGTGACAGCCTTCCAAACGCTACATATATTGGATTTACCGGAACACCTATAGCTGCAAAAGATAGAAATACCCGTGAAGTTTTCGGCGACTATATCGATATTTATGACATGACACAGGCCGTAGAGGACGGCGCTACAAGACCGGTCTATTACGAAAGCCGTGTTATTAAGCTGAAACTGGATGAAGAAACTCTGCGCATGATCGATCAGGAATATGACATTATGGCAAATAATGCTGATCCTGAAGTGGTTGAAAAGAGCAAGAAAGAGCTTGGTCAGATGGAGGCTGTTCTCGGAAATGACGCTACCATAGATTCACTGGTTAATGATATTCTTGATCACTATGAAAATTACCGAGCCAATCTCCTGACAGGAAAAGCTATGGTTGTCGCGTATTCCCGTGCAATCGCTATGAAGATTTATAACCGTATTCTTGAACTGCGCCCAAGCTGGAAAGAAAAGGTTAAGGTTGTAATGACCGAGAGCAATAAAGATCCAGAAGAGTGGCGTGCTGTTATTGGAAATAAGCGCCGCAGGGATGAGCTCGCCAAGGAATTCAAAGACAATAATAGCGAAATGAAGATCGCCATAGTTGTTGATATGTGGCTGACAGGATTCGATGTTCCGTCCCTTGCGACTATGTATGTCTACAAGCCCATGCAAGGATATAACTTGATGCAGGCCATTGCCCGCGTGAACCGTGTGTTTGCAGATAAGGAAGGCGGTCTTGTCGTCGACTATGTCGGCATTGCGGCTGCGTTGAAAGAAGCGATGAACGATTACACCTCCCGCGACAAGAAGAACTACGGTGATACGGATGTTGCAAAAGTGGCCTATCCGAAATTCTTGGAGAAGCTATCCATCTGCCGCGACATTTTCCACGGATACGATTATTCCAAGTTTACTACCGGCACTGACCTTGAGCGCTCAAGGGCCATCAGCGGCGCGGTTAACTTTATAGTTGCGGTTGATAAAGAGCGTGAACGTGAGGATTTCCTGAAGGAAGCGCTCATGCTTCGTCAAGCTCTGTCGCTCTGTTCTTCATTGGTGGAGGAAGCCCTGAGAATTGAGGCGGCATTCTTCGAGTCAGTGCGCGTACTTGTTATGCGCCTTATGAATCAAGGCGAGGGCAAGAAAATCTCTCTGCCGGAAATGAATGCGAGGATTAACGCACTTCTTAGCCAGAGCGTAAAGAGTGAAGGCGTTATTAACCTGTTCTCCGATGTATCTGAGGAATTCTCCTTGTTTGATCCGAAGTTCCTTGAGGAAATATCCAAGATGAAGGAGAAAAACCTCGCTGTTGAATTGCTGAAAAAGTTGATTGCGGAACAGGTACAGATTTATCGCCGCACAAATGTTGTTAAGTCTGAGAAATTCAGCGAGATCATACAAAGTGCCATGAACCGTTATTTGAACGGTATGCTCACTAACGAAGAGGTCATTCAAGAGCTCCTCAATCTGGCAAAACAGATCGCTGCAGCTCAGAAAGAAGGCGACCAGCTCGGCCTGACAGCGGATGAGCTGGCATTCTATGATGCCTTAACGAAGCCGCAGGCGATTAAGGACTTCTACGAGAACGAAGAGCTGATTGCTATAACAAAAGAGCTTGCAGATACCCTTCGTAAGAACCGTACGATTGACTGGCAGAAGCGTGACTCGGCCAGATCAAAAATGCGGATGATGATTAAAAAACTACTTAAAAAGCACCGCTATCCGCCGGAGGGCATGAACGATGCGGTCCAAACTGTTATGACGCAATGTGAACTATGGACAGATAATAATGACATGGATCATCCGACAGTTAGCTATTTGGATGCATTGGAACAGAATAAAAATCAGAAATTACTGATGGTTGCTGAAAGTACAGTAACTTATGACAGAAATGAGAACACTGACAGTAACGATATCGATAAATGACGCGAACAACGAAAAAGTACAAGAGAAGTGGAAGGAGTGAGTTTTATGATGCTCCCTGAAAACTTGATGAAATTGATTCGTCAGGGCGAAGGATTGACAGTCGAATTCAAAAAATCGACAACGGATGTCACGAAAGATGTCTACGATACCGTTTGTTCTTTTTCTAATAGGGATGGCGGTCATATTTTCTTTGGCGTAAAAGATAACGGAACGATTCTCGGTGTTGATAAAGACTGCGTCGAGCAGATGAAGAAAAATTTTGTTACGACGATCAACAATGAGAGCAAAATGTATCCGCCGATTGCAAAAGTGTTCCGTGAGATTGGCCTTGCTGATGAGCTAGGCAGTGGCATGCGCAACAGTTATAAATACACGAAGATGTATTCCGGCGGAGAGCCTGTCTTTACAGAGGCAGATGTTTTTACGACAGTAATTCCCCTGTCAGAAGCGGCAACAGCTACGGTCGGGCCGACTATCCAAGGTACCCTACAAGTCGCCCCCCAAGATAGCCATCAAGTCGCCCCCCAAGATCTGGAGCAAAGGTTATTGGGATTAATCGACTTTTGTAGTACACCGAGAAGTAAGCGTGAGATGATGGATTCTATTGGTCTTACCGATACCAAGAATTTCAGAGAGAGATACCTTGTTCCTTTGCTTGAGGCAGGAAAAATTGAAATGACGATACCGGATAAGCCGAACAGTCGAAATCAAAGGTATAGGAAGAAATAACTTGATCTATAAGCAATCGGGACAAGAAACGAAGCTTCATCAAACATTATCCGGTCACGGAAAAGGCAAGTACTGATTTTAGTAGTATCAGGGTCGAGGAGATGAGAACTTCGCAAACATGGAAACATTCAAGTTATAAGTATGGAGGAGCAGGGCGTGAGCACATTAATCTTTCAGGGTGTTTTGCAAAAAATACAACTTATCTCAAACAATATCTGTTTTGGACCTTGTCCTGAGCCGAATGATGAAGTTGAGCAGCATCTGACTATAACAGCAGATGGTCGCGTATGGTTTTCACGCTATCGATTTGGAGTTTCGGGAAGCGACCATGATCTTGTTGAGAAGCTGAACTTCAGTATTTCGTCTGAAGCTACCGAAATGATCATGGGGGCAGTAACTGACTATTTTGGAAATGAATATGACATAGATTTTGTAACGGATGTTGGCTCGTGGGATTTGGTACTAACAAATACTGAGGGTAAGAACTATAAAATGACAGGGCCGTTGTGTCATGACCTTCAGACAGCGTCTGGTGGCCTGTCAGATCTGATTCGCACAAATCTAGATCGAAATGATATATTTGCTTTTGATGGGAATCCTGATTCTGTCACCAGAGTTGAAATTAAGTATCATCGGAATACAAAAATAAAGCCCGGTACTATTCCGGAAGGTGTTACATGGGAATATGTTACTTGGGACTATAATGAGTTTCTCACCCTTGATCGAACCTCTGAAACATTAGAACATTTACGAGAAATTGGTTCGGGTTGTAAGGTGACAAATACCTACTATGTGCAAGAAGGGATTACTTCTTTTCTCGATGATATTGATATAGATGCGTTTTCTAAAATTGAAGGTAATTCTCCGGATGTGGTCGATGATCCATTGGAGACTAAGGAATATACAATTACGCTTTATACCAAACACGGAGATATTCGAGAGGTAACCGGTACTTTCGATAAGAAAGGACTTCCGGTGGACTGGCCGGATTTCATTGATGATGTTTATGAGTTCATAGCTTTTTATGGGCTGGGCGAGTTGTTCGATGAACGGGTTTATGGTAAAGCAAAACGAAAGCAGACAGATTACATTTTCTGCAATGTAGTGTTTGAGGAAGGCGGACGTACATACTGTTATCTCGCGGATAGTGATGACTATTGCGAGGGGGATTTGGTCGTTGTTCCCGCAGGACCAGACAATCATGAGGCTGTCGTCAGAATCGAATCTATAGAATACCATCCAGAAGATGAAGCGCCTTTCCCTGTGGATAAAACGAAGCATATACTCAGGAAATATGAGAAAGATGATGACACAGAGGGTTGAGGCGATGAAATCCCATGCACTCGCGCTCCCTGTTGAGAGTTGAGACGATGGGAGCCTCGATTTACGGAAAAGTCCCATTCTACGCGGGCTCCCGGAAATCTTGGATATGTTCCCGCTAACGAGCAGACTTGAAGCAGACGAGCAATTTCCGGATATGTTCTGATATATTCGGTTAGATTTGTTCCCGCGAACATCGAAGGTCGATGACATCAAAATGGACACATCAAGCCATGTGGAGACGGTTGTACTTCTTTCCCACAAAAATGTTGACACACATATCAATGTAAATCTGGAATTTTGTTATGGTGACGGGAAAATAGCGGAAAAAGCTGAGGATTATAGATCAGGCGAAAAAGTAACCTATAAAATGATACAATAGATGTAGAAAGCAAGTATGAATTCAAAGTGCATGAGGCTTATACTGCAGAGGTAAAAAAGAGATTTGGGATTACCAATGTTTGATGCTCCAAATAGAGAAGAGAAATTGAAAAATTCAAGGAAATATTCAATACCTGAAAAGGTAGAAGCAATTAAAGCAGCATTGAAGAATTTTATGGTAATATAACGAAAAACACATCGCTACAACTTTTACATTTTGGTAAAAATGTAGGATCAATTGACTTTTGTCAGCATAAAAAATTTGATATAGCAATCTATAATTATGTGCAAGGAGGTGTTGCGTATGGCTACTGCAGATCAAATTAAAAGCTTAATTAAAGCTCATAATGATAATGACAATGAGAAATTCAAAACTATAGTATTGCAAATAGCTGCTTATGAGGCCAAACTTAACCATGAAACTCTTGCTCGGGAATTGAAGAAACTGGCTGAAAAAACAGGTAATGTCAAAGCGAATATACTTCGTTTTAATCAGATGAACAATAATCCCATGCTGACAATGGCAGTTCCAACTGAAAGATTGAAGGATTTAATTGTATCTGACGCTATTCAGGATAGAATAAAAAGAATCTTAAATGAATTTAAAAATAGAAACAAATTGAGAAGTTATGGGATGAGTAACCGTCGTAAAATTATTATTGAAGGGAAGCCAGGAACTGGAAAAACATTTACTGCTTCAGTAATAGCTTCTGAAACAGGGTTACCACTTTATACAGTTCAAATGGATAAGTTAGTCACAAAATTCATGGGTGAAACTAGTTCGAGATTGAGACAGATTTTTGATTCTATTGAGAATTCAATTGGTGTTTATTTTTTTGATGAAATTGATGCGATTGGAGCAGATAGGAGCTTGGATAATGAAGTTGGAGAAATGCGAAGAATACTAAACTCTTTTCTTCAATTCATAGAGCAAGATTCATCTGAGAGCATTATTGTTGCAGCAACAAACAACCAAAAATTATTGGATCAGGCATTATTTAGGCGCTTCGATGATGTTTTACATTATTCAATGCCAACTGAAAGCGAAGTAAAACGTCTGTATCAATATAAGTTATCAGTTTATCAAAATGATTTTGTTCCATCGACTGAATTAATTGAGGAGTCGCTTGTATTAAGTCATGCTGAAATAATCAGAGTATGTGAGGATGCCATTAAGGATTCTATATTGGATGATAAAAAAATAACGCAATCCAAGATGCTGAACTTAGTCAAGGAACGATTAACATTACACTCTGGAAAGGAGGCCTAACTATTGGCAGTTGAAAAAAAGAACATATTTTTGAAAAATACAGAAGCATCATTTTCGTATGGTTCACGACCAACGCCAGTCGGAAAAAATTATCCCGTACGAAATAATAGTAAGGCACATGCTAAATTTATTGAGAAAAAATTGAACGAATGCTACGAGCGTTCAGCAACTCAAAAGCAAGTAGCTGCAATAAGATATAAAAAAGGTGTGTACCTTGAGTTTTCTAGTGCTGCTAAATATGATTTAGCAATTAAAAGCTTAGAAAACAGAACTCAGGGCATACGCCTTTTGAATGTAAAATCTGATGAAGAAACGGAAACAATTAAAGCAACAGTATATATTCCTGCGGGAAAGGAATCATTTTTTATTAAAAAAATTGAAGCGTATTCATCGGAAGTTACTGAAAAAGGAATTCCAAAGCATAATGATTTAGTTCGTAGTATTGAAGATATAAGAGTTGCAATGCTAGATTCATTTTGGATAGGAAAACCAGAGGATATTCCAAACGGAGTTGCTCAATGGTGTGAAGTATGGATTAGATATGATGATTCATCCGTTGGAGATGCTTTAGCTAATATCTCAGAATGTTGCAGAACATTGAAAATAGATATCGATCATAACAAATTGATTTTCCCGGAACGAATAGTTCACCTGATAAAGGCGAATAAATCTCAATTATCTATGCTGATCAGTTGTTGCGAATATATAACTGAATTTCGTAGAGCACCTGAACCTACGAGTTTCTTTGATAAACTTTCTGGTGCAGAACAACAGGAATGGGTTAAAGAATTGTTGAATCGGACAGAATTTGTGGACAGTAAATCTTTTATTTGTCTGCTAGACACAGGTCTAAACAGTTCACATCCTTTAATTGCTCCAGCGATAAAAGATACAACAACAGTACAAGCTGTTAATGATCCGTGGGGAGCAACTGACCATATGGGGCATGGGACTGAAATGGCGGGAGTAGCTTTATATAATAATTTAAAAGATAAATTGAGAGATCCAAATAAGCTAGTCATCAACCATAAAATTGAGTCTGTTAAAATTTTGCCACCAAAAGGTGCAAATCCAATAGAGTTATATGGGGCAATTACTGAACAAGCTGTTGCATTGGCGGAAATATCTAATCCAACAGCGGATAGAACATTATGTATGGCTGTAACTGCTCCAAGCTTCAATACAGAAGACGGTAGCCCTACTTCTTGGTCTGCTGCTGTGGATAGTATCACATCAGGCGCAAACGAAAACGGCGAAAAGCGCTTGTTTTTTATTAGTGCAGGAAATGTATTTCCCGAAGAACTAACTTATAATAACTATCCTGATTCGAGTATTCTTCATGGAGTTGAAAATCCAGGGCAATCTTGGAACGCTGTCACTGTTGGAGCGATATCAAATAATATTCAAATTTCAGACTCTAGCTATAAGCATTTCCGTCCAGTTGCTGGTTTAGGTCAATTGTCGCCGTATAGTTCTACTTCTGTAACGTGGAGTAATAAATGGCCAGTTAAACCTGAAATACTTTTAGATGGCGGTAATATGGCTACAAATAACATAGACTATACTGAGTGCGATGATTTATCTCTTTTAACTACATATCACAAACATTCAGTACGTCAATTTTCAACCATTTGGGGAACGAGTTCAGCTACCGCACAAGCATCATGGATGGCAGCACAGATTTATGCAGAATATCCTGGTATATGGCCTGAAACAGTACGAGCTTTATTAGTGCATTCCGCAAGATGGACTGAAAATATGCATAGACAGTTTTGCGAAGTAGATACCAAAACAAAAGGCAGAAAACAGTTGTTGCGTACTTGTGGTTATGGTGTTCCTAACTTGTCAAAAGCTATTCAGTGTGTCGATAATTCGGTGAATTTGATTGTACAAGGTGAATTACAACCATTTACCAAAAATCATATGAATGAAATGCACTTGCACGATATACCTTGGCCAAAAGAAGTATTACAGTCTTTAGGAGAGACAAAAGCAATAATAAGGGTTACTCTTTCCTATTTTATAGAACCAGGTCCTGGAGAAGTCGGTTGGAAAGATAAATATAGATACCCTTCCTGTGGTCTTAGGTTTGATGTTATCAACTCTAATGAAACAATAGAAGGTTTCAAAAAACGTGTTAATATTAAGATGCGTGGTGATGACATAAAAGATAGTGGAGATGGAAGTAGTCGAGATTGGTATTTGGGTGTTGGAAATCGCGATGTTGGTTCAATACATTCGGATTTTTGTGAAGACTCAGCTGTAAATTTATGTGATGCAAATTATGTTGCAGTTTATCCGGTTATCGGTTGGTGGCGTGAAAGAGGTTATCTTGGCAAATATGACAATAAAATAAGATATGCTCTTGTTGTTTCAATTGAAACAACAAAAGTTGAAGTTGATTTGTACACGCCTATTATTAATAAAATTGAAACTACTCCAATTGTTGAAATAATAATCCCTAGATAAATATTGCATTAAACATATATATAAACTGGAAATGTCAAGAAATGTATAACCACAAAGGACCAAAACTATAAAATAGAATAGTTTTGATTTCTATGGTTAAAGCTATTTTTATCCATGGTACTGTTCATTAATACATCGATTTGAAGACAAACTTACAATATGATGTAGGGGGTATTCCATCCGGAGTAAAGGCTTTAATAAGTTTTTTCAGTTTTATTGTTCTTCTTTAGCAGGAAAGTATATTAATTCTAAATTATAATGCTCCTATCTATCAAGGCAATTTTTAAAAAAATTAAGTTAGATCCTCATTTTGAAAAGATTGTTGATATCATACTGACTCCTTGTACAACGATAATTTGAAGAGAGGGGGAAATGCATGATTAACCTAGCAAATATCATAACAACCGTTAGAATCGTTTGTAGCGTTGTATTGCTTTTTTGTCCTGCACTTTCTTTCACATTTTATGTTTTATATATAATTGCAGGATTAACGGATATGATAGATGGAACAGTTGCAAGGAAAACAAATTCTGCCAGTGAGTTTGGCTCCAAGTTGGACTCGGTTGCGGATTTTGTTTTTGTGGTAGTATGCCTTATAAAATTGTTTCCTGTACTTGATATTGCATCTTGGATTTATGTATGGACTTTCATTATTTTGCTTATCAAAGTATCCAATGTTATCTCCGGATATGTTATAAAAAAGAAGTTCGTGGCTTTACATACGATTATGAATAAGGTTACAGGAATATTATTATTTATCTTACCACTGACACTATCGGTTATTGACCTAAAATATAGTGCAGTAGTTGTCTGCTCAGTTGCAACATTTGCAGCGATACAGGAGGGTCACTATATTAGAACAGGAATAATTTGGAGATGATATTATGGAATTCAGAACAGAAAGACTTATTTTACGTCCTTGGGAGGATAGGGATGCAGAGAGTTTATATGAATATGCAAAGGATCCAGATGTTGGTCCTATAGCCGGATGGCCTGTGCATACAAGTGTGGAAAACAGCCTTGATATTATACGCAGTGTATTGTCCGCTGATGAGACTTATGCGGTTTGCTTAAAAGAAGATAATCGGGCTATAGGCAGCATTGGTTTATTCCCTCCTGTCCAGTCATATACAAAAGCCAATGATACTGAGATTGAAGTCGGATATTGGATTGGCGTTCCTTTCTGGGGGAATGGATACATTCCTGAAGCAGTACGAGCATTACAGAAGCACGCCTTTGAAGATTTAGGCTGTACAGCAATGTGGTGCGGTTATTATGATGAAAATGAAAAATCTAAACGTTGTCAGGAAAAGTGCGGTTTTAAATACCATCATACTGAAGAAAATAGACCATGTACTTTGATGGGAGATGTGAGAACAGAACATTTTACGTATTTTACAAAGGAGCAGTGGCTAAAGAATAGTCTCAAGTAAGAGAAAAACTGAATGACCTTCTCTCCTTGAATTGAACCATCACTTAGTGTTAGTATGGATGATATAATTAATTATCCGGGATAGGATACATATATGAAAAAAAGATCATAGGTATCTTAAAGATGCATGAAAACGGTACAAAAATCAAACTGTATGCTCATTCTTTGCAAAATTAGGTATAAATGAAATTCTATTCTTTAGAAATGGGATTTAGTTATGGGAAAAAACACAGAGGTAATTAGGACAAATGAGAAATCACCTTCGATTTTAGTTTTGACTGTTCTCTCCATCGTGTATGGTTTTTATG
>Ga0208826_1003316_pt1 | contig 11105 bp, 5 predicted proteins | sample AD_UKC115_MetaG_FD_184451 | JGI IMG/M metagenome (GOLD analysis project Ga0208826, IMG submission 184451) | Active sludge microbial communities of municipal wastewater-treating anaerobic digesters from Hong Kong - AD_UKC115_MetaG (SPAdes)... | ecosystem: Engineered > Bioreactor > Anaerobic >... | reverse complement strand
CTCAGTGCTCAGGAAGAATTTAATGTAGAGATAAGCGACTATGGTGTCGGGGAGGCAGAAGATTATTTCGATAGCCTGTGGGAAGAGGCCGTTCCTATTACAGAGAATGAAAAAGTCAGAGACAAACTACTGGAACTTATTAACCACGACACATTGGTCAGGAAAATAACTCCTTTTGAAGCTTATGCTTTAGTTCTAAAGACCTATCTTGATTCCTTTGATAAAAAGGAGATCGGCCTGTCGCTGGTAAATCTCTTTAAGAAAAACGGCTACATTCCCTATCAATATCAGCTTGATGCCATCAGTCAGGCGCTGGGTATAATTGAAAAAAATAACGGCGTTATTCTGGCCGATGTGGTTGGTCTGGGCAAAACCATCATTGCCTGTGCTATCAGCCATGAATTGAAGAAACGAGGAGTGATTATCTGTCCGCCGGGTATCATGGGTGATCCCAGGAAAAAAGATGCCGGCTGGAATATGTATAAAGAACAATTCAGGTTGTACGATTGGGAAGTCTGGTCGCTGGGAGACCTGGAAAAACTTCAGGATCAGATAAAGTCCGGAAGCCTTCAGGACATTGAAGTAGTTATCATTGATGAAGCGCATCGTTTCAGGAATCAGGATACGCAGAGCTATGAATACCTGAAAAACATCTGCCGGGGACGAATAGTTATTCTGCTTACAGCTACTCCATTCAACAACCGACCGGCAGATATCCTGTCCTTACTCAAACTGTTCATTGTCCCGAAAAAATCAAGTATAACCCTGGAAAACAATCTGGTAGATAAATTTACTGAATTTAAAACAGCTTTCGACCGGCTCGCCTATATCAAAAAATACCATAACTCGACTGATCCCAAAAAATGCCAGAAAGCTTATGCTTATTATCAGGCACTTTTTGGTGAACCTTTTGTGTTGCCCCTGGCTCTGGAAAGGGTCAAGCAGCGCGCAAAATATCTGGCTAAACAAATCCGTGATGTTATAGAGCCTGTTACCATTCGCCGTAACAGGCTGGATCTTCTTGGAAATCCCTACTATAAAAACGAAGCCACCAGTCTTTCCAGAGTAGCTGATCCGATAGAGTGGTTTTTTGAATTGAGCAAAGCGCAGTCTGATTTCTATGATGTGGTCATCAAAGATTATTTTGCTGATCCCGACGAAGGCGGCCGATTCAAGGGAGCCATGTATCGTCCCTTTGAATATGAGAAAGAGAGACAGCCAATATTAGAAGATAGGCTTCCTGAAAAGGAGAATTTCGAATTCATTCAACAGCGAAACCTGTATGATTTTATGCGCCGTCTGCTGGTCAAAAGGTTTGAAAGTTCTTTTGGCTCCTTTGAGCAGAGCTTGAAAAATTTCAAGCACATTACAGAATTGGTGCTGGAGTTTATTAATAAGACAGAGAGATACATCCTGGACAGGGGATTAATTGAAAAGATTTATGATAAAGATCCGGAAATAATAGAGGAGGAGCTGCGGAAATATGCCGAAAATTTAAGCCACGACGTTTATCCCAGGAATCATAAGATATACAAGGTATCTGATTTCAGATATCGTGAAGAATTCCTTGCTGATCTTCAGTCCGACCTTGATTTATTTGATCAGATTCTTGAAGAGCTCAAGAAATTACATCTGGTGGAAAATGATCCAAAAGCAGCCTGCCTTATCAAGAATATCAAAAATCATTTTCAGCAGGAGCCACAGAAAAAAGTGGCTATCTTTTCTGAATACCTGGACACGGTTAAATATCTCGAGCCAAAGCTGGAACAGGAATTTCCCTCTCAGGTACTGGTTGTTGCCGGCGATTTGACTTCAGCCAGGATAGCTGAGATCAATAGTAACTTTGACGCCTCATATCCAAATCCTGAAGATAAGTACAAAATCCTTCTCTCTTCGGACAAAATTTCAGAAGGATTTAACTTAAATCGGGCGGGAATGGTCATAAATTATGATATTCCCTGGAATCCGGTCAGGGTCATTCAGCGTGTTGGCCGGATAAATCGAATAAGCAAAAAAGTATTTGATGAACTTTATATTGTGAACTTTTTCCCGACCGAGACAGGGGCCGAACTGGTTAAAGCGCGTGAAATCGCTTCTAACAAAATGTTTTTAATCCATAATACACTCGGCGAGGATTCAAAGATATTCGATATAGATGAGGAGCCGACGCCAGCCGGTCTTTATCTTAAGATTCAGCAGAATCCTGAAAGTAAAGAAGAGGCCAGTTTTTATACCAGAATGGTCAATGAATTTGAAAAAATAAAAGAAGAACACCCTGAGCTGGTCAGGGCGCTGGATAGCTTTCCCGTCAGGGTCAAAGTGGCCAAAAGACAAGATCAGGATGAATTGCTGGTCTTTATCAAGAAAGGTCGATTATTCATTTACAGAGCCAGATATGATCAGAAGGAAGATGCTAGCCCGGTGGAGGTAACTTTTGATGAGGCCTATGAAAGAATTGTCTGCGGGGCGGATGAAAAGGCATTGAAGTTGAGCGAAAAGTTCTGGCGTATTTATGGACAAATTAAGGATCTCAGAGAGCGGAGCCCGCTACCACCCGGACCAAGAGGGCTTGAACAACAGGCTATAAATAATCTTAAAACCCTTTTAAACCTGCCTCCGGATAACCAGCTTTCCGGGTATAAAGAGTTTCTTCGGACTTTACTCGAGGACATCATTAACTATGGCACATTGCCCGATTATACCTTGCGCCGCATTGCTAATCTTGAAGCTGGCGATGAGAAAAAGATGGGAAGGACGATAAAAGAAATTGAAGACTTAAAGAATGAGCTTGATGATAATTATCTGGAAAAAGAAAAACAAAGGCAGCGGCGTCTCGAAAAAGAGATTATTGTCGCCATTGAGAATAAAAAGTCATGAGCAGCAAACAAATCTTAGAATCAATTATTAATGAATTTGCTCTGGAGAAGTTGGAGAGCTTTTTCCGGCAAAAGAATGATAGGCTGGAATTTCCAAAGGACTCGCTTCCAGTTCCAGAACAAGCTTCTGACTTTTCAGACGGCAGGCTGTTAGCTGAAGGGGACCTTGGAGACGGCAAACTTATCGTCTGTTCTTTTCTGGTCAATAAAGAGCTAACCGAGCGATCCGCCAAAAAAGCCCAGTATGCAGTTGGAAAGAAAATATTAAAAGAAAAATCAGCTGATGCCGGTATCTTTATTTTTTATGACCGGGGAGGGAACTTCCGCTTCAGCTTAATCTATACCAATTATCTCGGGAAACGCCGGGATTGGAGCAACTTCAGAAGGTTTACTTATTTTGTCAGCAAGGATCTGACCAATAAAACTTTTCTCGGGCAGATAGGCGATGGTGACCTGACGACGATCGAAAAAATCAAAGAAGCCTTTTCGGTTGAAAAAGTTACTAAGGAGTTTTACAGCGAAATCGCCAACTGGTTTTTCTGGGCAATGGACAAGGTTAAGTTTCCAGATGATTATAAATATAGTGCTGACCAGGATAAAGACAAAGAAATAAGAAACGCTACTAATCTTATTCGCTTAATAACCAGGATTATTTTCATCTGGTTTTTAAAAGAAAAAAAGTTGGTCCCACCAGACATATTTTCTGAGCAAAGGCTTAAATGCGTTGTTAAAGATTTTCACAGGAGCAAAAGTAGCTGCAATTTTTACAACGCTATTTTGCAAAATCTTTTCTTTGCTACTTTAAACCAGAAAATAAAAGACAGAAAATTTGCAGACAATAAAGGGTTTCCTGCCAATAAAAAAGAATATGGTGTTAAAACTCTTTATCGTTATGAAGAGAAGTTCTTAATAGATAAAACTCAGGTAATTGACTTATTTAAAGATATTCCGTTCTTAAATGGCGGACTCTTTGATTGTTTGGATAAAGAAGACAAAGAAGGCAAGGTAATTTATGTTGATGGATTTTCCCGTAATCCAGCTAGGCAGGCTATTATTCCAGATTATTTGTTTTTCCAGGAGCAGCAGCAATCAGTTGATTTGTCTGAATATGGCCTGGGGCCCAATAAGCCAGTTAAAGGCTTAATCAAGATTTTAAATAGTTATAACTTTACGATTGATGAAAACACGGCGATCGATCAGGAGGTCGCCCTTGACCCGGAACTTTTAGGAAAAGTATTTGAGAACCTGTTAGCTTCTTACAATCCAGAGACCGCCACCACAGCCAGGAAAGCTACGGGCAGCTACTATACACCAAGAGAAATTGTGGATTTTATGGTTGATGAAAGTCTTTATGCTTATCTAAAAGGAAAATGTCCTGAACTCCCCGACGATAATCTAAGGTTGCTTCTATCTTATTCAGAAGAAAGCCCCGAGTTATCGGAAAAGAATAAACAGGAACTCATTTCAGCCATTGATGAGATTAAGATTATTGATCCAGCCTGTGGTTCAGGCGCTTTTCCTATGGGTGTACTGCACAAGCTGGTTTATGCACTTCAAAAATTAGATCCGCAAAACAATTACTGGTATGAGTTACAATACCAGAAGGCAATAAAAGAGTCTGAAGAAGTATTTAAGCGAGGTGACAAAAGAGAAAGGGAAGAAAGGTTAAAAGAGATAAATGAATCCTTTGATGAAAGCATAAATTATCCTGACTATGCCAGGAAGTTATATCTGATTGAGAATTGCATATATGGAGTTGATATCCAACCAATAGCTATTCAAATCTCTAAACTCAGATTTTTTATATCTCTTGTTTTAGACCAAAAGGTAGATAAAGAAAAAGAAAATTTCGGAATTAGACCTCTTCCTAATCTTGAAACAAGGTTCGTTGCGGCTAATACTCTTTTGTATCTTGAAAAAGCTCAATATGATATCTCAAATGAACAGATAAAGTCGCTTGAAGATGAAATAAAATCAATAAGGCACAAGTATTTTCAGGCGAAGACACGAATAGAAAAACTCAACTACCAAAAAGAGGACAGAAGACTAAGGAGCCTTTTGGCGAAAGAGTTAGAGTCGCTTGGTTTTTCCATCGAATCATCAAAGAAAATAGCTGATTTCGACTTATATGATCAAAATTCTTTCGCTGATTTCTTTGATCCGGAATGGATGTTTGGCATAAGCAATGGTTTTGATATTGTTATTGCCAACCCGCCTTACGTTTCTACAAAAGGGATTAGTGAACGTGACAAAGAACAGCTAAAAAGATGCTATGGATTTGTAGATGACTTGTATAACCATTTCTATTTTAAAGGGATTGAGCTTCTTAAGGAATCAGGCATACTGGCTTTTATCTCGTCAAAAACATTCTGGACGATTCAAACTAAGAAGAATCTAAGAGAGTTGATTTTAAGAAACAAGCTGCTATGCCTTTATGATACTGTTAATCCTTTCGATGCTGTTATGGTCAATACTTGCATTATCTTAGTGCAAAAAGCTATGAATCTCAGCGAAGATTATGTTTTCCGATATGGACGGTTCCTGAAAAAGTCCTTACAATTTGACGTGCCGGAAGGAAGGATTGCATATTATAAAAATGCCCCAAATCAAGTATTTTTTCCAATTACGGAATATAATCTGAAAATTTATAAAAACTATGGCGAAAAAATAAATAGCTTGATTAAAAAATGGGGACGAATAATCTCATCCAGCGAGAAAATAGAAAGATACAAAAAGAATATTGAAGAATATCAATTGTCCTTAAAACCTGGGGACATAACTCTTTTAGGGCTCATTACGGAAGGTGGCCAGGGCTTAGCAACTGCCAACAACGGAAAATACATCGGGGTATTAGAGGGCACAAAGTTGGCGGAAAATGTGAGGAAACAAAGGCCTGAAAAGCTTCTCTTGGCCAAAGAATTTTGCCATATGCAAAAAATCAACACGAAAACAGATGCCATTAAGTTCTTAAATGGGATGAATGAATTTGAAACCCGCGAATTGTTTGATAATTTAAAAGAAAATTATGGTAGAGACATATTTGGACAGGGTTGGTTATATAGAATTGTTAATAAAGAAGAAATAGCTAATGTTGAAATCCTTTCTGAAGATGAAAAGCTAAACGGTATTGAGGGGACAAGAACATATGTTCCCTATGATAAAGGGGATAAAGAGGGAAACCGCTGGTATGCTCCTACGCCTTATTACATTGACTGGTCGAGGCCGAATGTAAAATACTTGAAGGAAAATTCGGGTAAGAAGGGAAAAGGAATGCCTGTAGTTCGTAACGTCAGATTCTACTTTCGTGAGGGTTTCTGTTGGAAAGATATCGGAATGGAAACCCTAAAGGTAAGGATAAAAGGAAAAACTATACATGACGTTAAGAGCATGGCTCTGTTTCCTTCACGTGGAAATGAGTTTCTACTTAAATATATAATCTCGGTACTGAATTCAAACCTAATTTCTCACTATCAATATAATTTTATTAATAATACGGTTTCAATTCAAATGAACGATGTTCGGCAGCTTCCGATAATCATTCCGGATTCAAATCATTTGGTTTACTTAGGAAAAATATTTGATGAAGCATATTCTATTCAAAAGGCGAAATTTTCAGGCCAAATAGATTCTAAGAAGATAGGAACTAAGCTTAGCAAAATCCAAAAGGAATTAGATGATTATGTGGAAAGGATGTATTTATGATTAGCAGGTTTTTACAGGGCATGATGGTGATCACATCAATTTCTCCTGTCTTCTTTACATTGTGGTTTAAAGAATATTCGGAAAACTGGAACATAAAAGACGGGCTTATTTACTTGGTTATCTCTTTTTTCTTAATCGCTATATCTTATCTGATCTTAGGCTCCTGTAAAAAAAAGCTAGAAATAATAGACATTAAAATTAATAACATAGGCCCCGCAGATAAAGAACTCTTTGCCTATATATTTGCTTATTTATTGCCGTTGATAAATGTCAGCTCTAAAATGTTGGTTTTTATTTTATTATTATTTTCTATAGTGGCCTTTACCACTAACATTTATCATTTCAATCCAATTTTTGGACTTTTGCATTATCATTTTTATTCAGTTTCATTACAGGGTGGGGTTTCTTATGTATTGATGACTAAAAAGCGAATAAGAAACACTACACAGATTTCAAGGGTGGTTTTTATCGGGGATTATATTTTATTGGATGTAACTTAAGAAAGAGGGTGGCCATGAATATATTTGCCCTTTTAAAGGAATCTAATCCTGTTATTAAAAGGATCGCTATTAGCCGAGAATTGCAGAATGGACTGTTTGATTATTTTAAACCAGATTTAGAGGAGATGAAACGGAAGGCACGGGTTAGATTTGATGGACAATATAAGCCTGAAGAAGGAGAGGTGCTTCTTATTAATGATTTTGTAATACCCTTTGCAGACGAACTGAACATTAATGCTGAAGTCATTCAGGAGCAAGATATAGAAAAGATAAAGGCAATTATAATTAAAGTTAGCAATGAAGAAGTTGGTTTTCAAACGTTTGATAGTAGGAAAATTATCTCTCCAAATAAATGGCATCTAACTTATAGCCAGGGAACCTTCTCTAAGTTAGAACGAAAGGCCATATCTATCAGCAAGAACATCGATGTCCTGTATACCAATAAGTTTCTTTTATTTTCGTCTTTCCAAAATGCTTCAAAGATATTTGACCTGTCAGATGTCTATAGAGAACTTACTGACCAAGAAATAGATGAGTTGAAGAGTTCAGATATCATTGAATTCTCAGACGGATTAGATAAGTCTTTATTTGATTCTAGGATGCGGAAAAAGTTATACCAAATTAAACGCAGTCATGTACTAGATAATGTAAAGCAGAGATTTGATCGGGTAAAAGCTTGTGCCGAACAATTCGGACTGGAGCAATATTTTGATGACGGAAAGGTGATGTTCCCTTCGAGCAAGAGAGAATTAAAAGTGATAATAGACTTCTTGAGTGATGATATTTTTAGATCGTCGATTACAGAGGATGTATATGAGACAAATTCAAAGAAAAAAATAGATCAAAGGCGCCGACTACCCTCTGGATCTCGTCATAAGAAAATAAATGAGCGAAGATAACTAACTCAAAGAGTTCAATACTATTAATAAAAAGGAAACTATTAAAAGGTGCGACCTAGCACAAAGAAGCCATGATGTTTATAGGTTCTAAAATAAGGCTGGTGTATAAAATAGTTTGCAAATTGCTTTGAGGGAGTGAGCCATCGTAGAATCTCCTTTTAAAGAGGCTAATCTCAAGAAAGGGTAAGTTGGATTGCCATGTCCAAACTGAGAGCAAAAATTGAAACGGCCAAAACCTACTAATTTTTTTTAAAGGAGAAAGAAAATGCCATTTCCAAAGACCTGGGTCGAAGAGTTATTAATAGAGTGGCTGCATCTTGAAGGCTTCCTGGTTGAAGCTAACTTGCCAGTTTTGGTATCAGTAGCAGGCGGTAGGTATGAGGCAGATGTTATTGGGGCCAGAATCGTTAATGACACATTAGATATTAGACATTTAGAATCAGGCAGTTTATTGGGCGGCCAGACTGGTGCTACTTCACTCATGAAGAAAAAATTTTCGCCTTCGATTTGTAGGTCCGTCACAAATTATTTCACACGGCGGCTGTCATTTTCCAGTGACCAGATCAGCTATGAGAAATATTATATTCCTACCTATTCTTCGAAACCTGTTTTGAAAGCGTTAAGGGATACAGATGTGATAGTTAAGCCTTTGCCAGAATTTATCAGCAAAAGAATTCTTCCGACAATTAAAAATTGGAAACAGAAGCCGCCACACCTGCCAAAGGCCAGAGGGAAATACATTACCTTGCCGGATTCTTATTGGATGCTAAAGTTGGTTGATTATCTTGACTCAAATAATCTATTAAATATCTCAGAAACAGAGGGACAGCCGTAAAATGTGAATTGAAGTAAACGAGGCCTGCCTAATGGATTATCTCTCCTACCCATAATCACTAGAGAAATGTATACCAGGGCACTATAGTTAAGCCCCGGGCGGGGAAGATTTTCTTTGACGTTAGTGCGCTTAGAGGTTTTTTAATGACCCCAGAGAAAAGCCGATTGCCTGCTGGGGAGGGATATTTGGAGTATTCTTTTAACTGCTACCATTTCGGACCTTACTCCGAATTAGTTTAACCAATTCGGAATACACTCCAAAATAGTTTAACTCTCAGACCGGGCTTTTTGTCGGGGTTGACGCACCGGATGACACACCAGCGGTCCTGTTTGAGGAAAATATTATGTTCAAGAACCTTTTTTGCTTATAATACGTATAGTCTATAAAGTGCAGTTTTTATTTTGTCAGAAAACTGGCTATTTATATGATATCTGTCCTGTATCTGTAAAATTTTTGAGGAGGGATTAATGACGAACATGAGCAGGCGGTCTTTTATTAAAACAGGAGCCACAGCGATAGCCGGGACGTTTGCTGCCTCCAGCTTTTTGCCTAAAGGCTGGCCGGCGCTGGCCGACGAAAAAAACGGTGGCTATTTTGAAAAGGAGTTTGGCGTGAGCGACGAGCTCTGCCGGAAAGTTCTAAGTGAAGCACTGTCTAAGGGCGGTGATTTTGCTGATCTTTTCTTCGAGCACACCACAAGCAACTTCCTCATTCTGGAGGATGGAAAAGTCAACCGGGCTTCCTGCGAGGTCGCCCTGGGCGTGGGCATCCGGACTGTTAAGGGCGATCAGGTCGGTTATGGTTTCACTCAGGACCTGAGCGAAAAGGCTATGCTGGCGGCTGCCTCGACCGCAGCCACCATTGCCAGTGGTTCTGGCCAGAAGCCCGCCGCTAAGTTTGTTCCTCTCAAAACGAAAAACTACTATCCGGTGACCACTCTTCTCTCCTCTGTTCCGCTCGAGTCCAAGCTCCCACTCGTGCAGTTGCTTAACGAAAAATGCTTCAGCCTGTCTTCTCTGGTTCGCAAGGTCATGGTTGTCTTTCACGATCAGGAAAGGCGCATTCTGGTCGTCACCAGCGATGGAGTCAAAGCCGAGGATCTTCAACCTCGAAGCTATCTTTCATCGAGCGTGGTGGCTGAGAAAAATGGTCGCTGGGAAAGGTCAGGCTGGAACTTCGGTGGCCGGCGAGAATTCTCCTATTATACGCCGGCACTTGTCCAGGAACTGGCTCAGAAATCGGTTGATCGGGCACTGGTCCTTTTTGAGGCTATTCAGCCTCCGGCGGGCGAAATGCCAGTTGTTCTCGGTCCAGGTGTCACTGGCGTCTTGCTGCACGAAGCTATCGGCCATGGTATGGAGGCGGATTTCAACCGTAAGAAAATCTCAACCTATTGCACCATGCTTGGTAAAAAGGTGGCCGAGCCCTTTGTTACCATCATTGATGATGGCACCGTTCCTTATCTTACCGGCTCAATTAATTTTGATGATGAGGGGACACCGGCCCAGAAGACGATTCTGGTTGACAAGGGGATACTCACCAGTTATCTCCATGACCGGATTTCGGCTCGCTCCTATGGTGTGAAATCGACCGGAAGCGGCCGCCGCGAAAGTTATCAGCATTATCCCATCCCGCGCATGCGCAACACCTACATGCTGGCCGGCGAAGCCAGTCCCGAAGATGTCATCAAAGCTGCGGGCAACGGCCTCTATGTCCAGGACGTGGCCAACGGTCAGGTGAAAATAGGGGAGGGCGACTTTGCCTTTTACGTCTCTCAGGGACGTCTCATCGAAAATGGAAAGCTTGGAGCTCCAATTAAGGATGTCAATATTATGGGCAATGGCCCCAAAATGCTGGCCAATATCATCATGGTGGCTAAGGACTTTGAGTTTGCTCAAGGCGGTGGCGGCAGCTGTGGCAAGGGCGGGCAGGGTGTGCCGGTTGGTTTCGGCCAACCGACCTGCCTGGTAAAGTCGCTGACCGTGGGCGGAGTCAGGGCCTAAGGGAAGAATGAAGATTAAAGCCTAGAGAAGAAAAGGAGAACGACGATGAAACAAGAACTGTATGATCTGGCTGAAAGAGCCATAAAAATAGCCAAGGCCGCTGGGGCAGATGATTGCCGGGTGTCAATTAACGGGGGACGCTTTGTTGAGATTAACTACCGGGAGCGCCGGCCTGAAGGCATCAAGGAAGCTACGAGCCGTGGGCTGCAGGTGGAAATTTTCGTCAATAAACGCTATTCGGTTCAGGCCACTTCCGACCTTCGCCCGCAGGCTTTGAAAAGCTTTATAGA
>Ga0208826_1003314_pt1 | contig 11115 bp, 9 predicted proteins | sample AD_UKC115_MetaG_FD_184451 | JGI IMG/M metagenome (GOLD analysis project Ga0208826, IMG submission 184451) | Active sludge microbial communities of municipal wastewater-treating anaerobic digesters from Hong Kong - AD_UKC115_MetaG (SPAdes)... | ecosystem: Engineered > Bioreactor > Anaerobic >... | reverse complement strand
GCCGGAGCATACGGAGACGTATCGAAGTGGTCATAACGGCCTCGACTCGAAATCGAGTGATGGGTAAAACCGTCCGTGGGTTCGAATCCCACCGTCTCCGCCATCAAAAAGCCAGCAAACCAAGCGAGGTTTGCTGGCTTTTTGATTTTGCTTTTTCGGGCCGGACGTTTTCACGGCCCGCAGTTTTGTTTTTTCCGATTTCGGGGAGTTTTCCCTGTTAAAAAGCTCCTTTTTCCGGCCGATTTGCCCGTTTGATATCCGGAACGGGCAAAATGCTCCTTTACGCATAAGGAGCACATCCGGCTCCCGCCGGATGTGCTCCCAGTATGCGGAGTGACTTTATTTAGTTCTGAAAACCGGTTTGCCGTTGAGCATATTGAGCCACATATCAAGACGAGGATCGAGCCACAGATGCTGGAGACGGGCGATCTTCTGGCCGTACCAGCTCATGTAATCGAAAGCGACGTCGGAATTGAAGGACTGCTGCAGTGCCCAGTAAGCCCACTTAATATCGCCGACGATCTTATAGAGTTTCATCTTCGCAAAGCCCATTTCGTCGAAGTTTCCGCCGTGATAGACCTTGCAGAGCTCGACATCCATGGCCTCGGTGAGATAGTTCGTCGTAGCGATCAGGCCAAGATCATAGTAAGGATCGTTCATGGAGGCATATTCCCAGTCGATGATCTTCAGGTCGTCTTTGGCTTCATTGTACATCAGGTTGTTGGTCCAGAAGTCGTTGTGGCAGGGTTTGAGGACCATTCCGTTGTTGTTGAAGGCATCTTCAGTGGTATGAAGGATGTACTCCATCTTGTCGTGCCACGGCGGGAGATAGTTGCCCTGTTTGGCTCTGTCGATCATATCCCATGCCTGCTCGAAAACATTCTGGGTCAAGGGCAGCGTTTTGCCGGGAGTATTATGGAACGCGGAGATATTCTGGAAGATCTTAGTGAAAATCTTCTCAGTATACACATCGCCGAAGGTGACCTGTCTGTAGCCGTCGAGCCACTCAAAGATCTCGACACCGGTGTCTTCAAAGTAGTAATAAACCTGCGGGCCCGCGCCGCTCTCGGCAGCGATGACGTTGGCGGCATGGCAGTTCGGTCTGTCGATGAAATCGGTTCCCGCGCCCGGGATCTTCAGGAAGAAATCCTTACCGTCGACGTTGACTTTGAAGTTAGGGTTGGTGATACCGCCGGAAATCGGGGCATACGAAACTTTCTTGCCTTTCCAATCAGCGACTCTGGCGATGGCTTCATCGATATTAGTCTTAACAAGCGCCATTTTCAAATCTCCTTTAACTTAATTTTTATTCCCCTAAACAGGGAAGGACAGCCGGTTGGTGAAATATTGCGAAATTAGCATCCGAAACCGGGGACGAAGTTGAAGATCGCGATGAACATCAGGCAGCAGATCCACATGGAAATGACGGAGCCGATGTAACCGTGATGCTCTTTGCAGATGGTTCTTGCAAGCCAGTCAGCGACAGGCGGCATAAACACTGCGCCGACGATCGCGCCGGTGATGACGACATAGAGGTCGGTGCCATAGAAGAGAACGAAGGCCGGGGTCAGGGAAGCGACCGGAACGAAGGTGTTGTACCAGCCCAGTTCAAACCAACGATGCCAATAAAGGAAGATGCCGATTGCGGCGGCAAGGATCTGGGAAGCAAGGATGACCAGATAGACGTTGCCGTTGCCGTAACCCGGGTTGGCGGGGTTCAGGAAGATAGAGACGATGCCGCCGACGACGAAGAGGAAGCCGGCAAGTTCGTTGCCATAGAAGACCGGCTCGGTGAAATCGGCAAAGACTCTCTTAACAAACCATTCACCGTTCATGGACTGAATATTCGCTGCGCCAAGAGCTTTGACGTCCTTCTTTTCCACTGCGGGAACTTCGGGATCGGAGGCCTGCTTGGCCATCCAAGGGAGGAAGCGGCAGACTTCAAGGGAAATGAATCCACTGACGATCATCGGAGTCGTCCAGGCAACAGCGCCCGGGAGGCCCCATACGCCGGAGAAGTTCAGGTTGATGAAGTAGGCAAACGGGCAGCCAAGGAAAACGCCCAGAACAATGGCCGTGAGAACTTTTCTCCACTCGCCGCCATATTTGAAGATAATGGCAGGAACAAAGCTGGCGATCGCGATAAAGGTCGGGACAAACGCGATCTGCTGAGTATTCCAGATGTGCTGATAAAGGATACCACTGATGGCACTGGTCGCAAGCTGTGCAACCAGGACTCTGTAGAAGAGGCCGGTGCCGTAGCAGACGCCGAAGGTGCATTTGGATTTTTTGCCGGTATACATAGCGATGATGCAGCCCACGATCATCAGCAGGCCGCCGAGGGCGGTTTTCTGGTAGGTGGGGTCGCCCCAGTCGCTGAGCACATACATGATTCTTGCAAGGATATTGCCGTCCGCAGCCTGCTGCAGCCAAGTCATGTAATCGGGAAGAATGTTCAGATTCGGGAACTGGATGTAGCTGCATGCATAGAGGGCCAGAGCGAGAACAATCATGCCGATGAATGCCAATACAGGCCTTTTAGGTCTAGATTTTTCCATAATTGAGTCTCCTTTTAATTTAATGTTAATTAAAATTTGATACGTCGATGCCGTAAATCTCCGCGAGAATGGCGATATAGCCTTCGTAGGTCTTCATCATTTCTTCGATGCTGACCTGTTCTTTCGGCTGATGCGCCCATTTCTCTTCCGCTCCGGAATATCCGATGGTGGGGATGCCATGAATGGCGCAGGTCGTGCCGCCGTCCGTTCCGAACTTCCAATACTTTTCGGCCGGATTCTGTCCGAGGCTTCTGAGGGCTTTGAAGGACTTCACAACAAATTCGTTGTTTCTGTCCGTGGACCATGGCGGATGGAATTTCTTGACTTTGTGCTTGTATCCGGTATAAGAGGTCTCCTCATAGATTCTGGGTTCGACGGTCGCCTTGAACTCAGGATAAGAGGTGCTCAAACGCTTGAAGATCGCTTTAAACTCATCAAGGAGGTCGTCCAGCGTCTGTTCCGTCGAATATCTTCTGTCGATGGAAATCTCGCACTCATCCGGGATCACGCTCAGGGTCCCGCCGGGTTTGACGATGCAGTTCGTCACGGTAATCGGAGTCCGCGACCCCAGGAAATCGGTCTTGAGCTCGATGCCCGTATGGCTGAAGATATCCTGAAGAATCGGAACCATGTATTCCAGAGCATTGATGCCTTCCTGCGGAGCGGAAGAGTGAGCGCATCTGCCGAAAGTTTTTACGACAAGCTCAACTTTTCCTCTCTGTCCGATGGCGAGGTCGTTGGAAGAAGGCTCGGCCAGGAAAACGACGTCCGCTTTGATGTTCTTTTCTTTCATGGTGTAATCGAAGAAATATTCCATACCGAACATTTCCGCGGGCTCTTCCTGAACCACGGCGAGAAAGATCAGATCGCCGGGGAGCTTTTTCCCACACTTAACGACTCTTTCAAGAATGGCCTTGAATGCAAAAATCTGTGCAGCCAGACCGCCTTTCAGATCGTCGATACCTCTTCCGATAAGGTTACCGTCCACGATCTCAGGCTTGTATGGATCATAAGGGGCCCAGTTGTCCAAATTGCCTTCCGGAACCGCATCCAGATGGCCATTCAGCATTATGTTCGGGCCTTTTCCTTCGCCTCTGACGATGGCAACCATATTGCCGGCACCGTCAATAAAGGCTTCGTCCACACCCATTTTTTGGAATTCCTCAAGAAGGAACTGCGCAAGAGCTCCTTCCTGACAGGTTAATGATTTAATGGAAACCAGTTTTTTCATGAATTCCACATAATCATTCCTGTGGTCCTCCACAATTTTGAACATTGATATCCTCCTCATGCTATATTAAATCATCACGCCGCCATGCTCAGGCAAAAAAGGAAATGGGGTGAGCATCAGCAACGTAAAAATTTACGGGGTAAACGACTGCAGAAGGCTGACTGTAAAATCAAGTCGGACACTTGAAAAAGGAAAACCAAAGGGATGGAAACGGCCTCACGATTTCAGGCGAAAATCCTCAAAAACGATCGTGAACCCGGCCGTGCCAAGAGGCGCCAAAAGAGAAAATACACCCGGATATGCAAAAACAGACCGGCCGATGCCGGAACGCCGCCTTCTTCCGGCTTGCTTTCGCATCGCCGAAAAGGAGAACGGACTTCCGTAGGTTCATCGGAAGGCCTCTGCGTCTTTTCCCGGATATCCATGCGGACCGCTGAAAATCCATAGAATTTCCCCGTGCGGCCGACCGATGCGGCCTTGGGACGGGGTTTTGCGCCGTGGACGGATTTTCATGGCCGGGATGGAATGCCGGTATACCGGATTGCTGTGCTCAGGAAGCCGAAAGCCCACTCTTCGCAGCGCGAAGAAAGCTGTACGGTTCGCCGCAAACCGCTTCGCAGGTTTGCGGCAGAGATTGCTGCCCTGTCGTTTTGCCGGGGCAGAATCCCTCCAAACACGGGTTCGGGCAGAACGCTTCGCCCTTGCTTGCCTGGGAATGGAATATCTACCTGAAAAAAATCAGGAGGGTCCATCGACTTTATGGATGCCGGAGTGCCGCGCCGCCCCGCGTCCGGATGACACCGAACGCCATGACGGCGCTCCGCAGGGAAAACGGCGCTCGATTCTCCGCAGTCTTTCAAACCGTTTCGGCAGACGGCGGTTCGGAGCTTGCCGGTGTTGCGGCAGTTGTAGAATGAGGCAGCACAGAGGGTTCCCCTTGCCTGCCCGCGGGATCTCCCGGGAACGGCCGCGGAACGAACGGCGCAGCGGCCTCGTTCGGGTGCCAATCCCCCAAAGGCTCCTCCGTCGAGGAGGTTCCGGTCAAGCAGCCGGCGGCCGAATGGGCGAACTCGCCGCAGGCCTGGCTGCCGAACGCCCGAAGGATGGTTCGGGGCGTCCCCGGATTGCGTAGTCTTACCAAGAGCAGCAGGTTTTTTCGTTGACGTAGGGAAAGCGGTTTCGCGTCCCGCTTCCGGCATCCCTGCCTGCTCCGATCGGATCTGTGGGGCGGTATGTAGGCCCCGCTTCAACCGGACTTTTTTTCTTCTCCCGTGTCCGGCTTGCCGTGACAGGCGCTTCCGTTCACGACGGCCGCGCACTGTCGAATTCCGCCGCTGAAAGCGGCTGGTTTTCTATGCAAACAGCGCCTGTTCCGGTGCTGTCTTTGCAGAAACTGTCGTGATCATCCGCCGGCGGATTCGCAGAAGGAGAGCTGCCGGCTCGGATCCGGGGTGCGTGCTCATCTGAGACACATCTCCGGCCTTATGCCCGGACTCGGTCTCCGCTCTGCCGTGAGAGCCGGCCTGCATGCTTTCATTGGATTCACCAATCTGTGCAGGTCCGCGTGCCCACGCCGGACGAAGTGCGCCTGTGCGCAATAAAATAAATTTTATAGATACCCTCTTTGACGTGTTGCCTGAGGCAAAAATCGCTGCACGCTTTTATAGCTATTTAAGCATATTAGGGGCGGCGGTGATCTTCGCGGATGTTTGTCGAGGTTTTCTGAGACAAACTTTATCCCCTTGTGTTACACAAATGTCAATACCCTTTTTAGAATAATTTTTTCTGTTCCGGACTCGGCATTCCCCGCCGTCCGACGCGAGACCCCGATTCTTTATGGATCCGTCGTGAGCCTTTCCCGGAAAGGCGGCATGACGGGTGCCCCGTCAGAGCGTAATAAAAGCCAGCGCCTAAATGACGCTGGCTTTCCTTTTGTCTAAACCCCCGGTGCTACGGCTGTCTGCCGTTCTGGAAAGGGCCATCGGCATTCTTTTTCAATAATCCTGCGCGCAGGAATCCCGCACGCGCTCGCCGGCCATAAGTCGGCGTCCTTTTTCTCTTTTGCTATCCTTTCCGTTCACCGCGGACCGGGAAGGATGCCGCCTTTTTCCGATTCGGAATCCGGCCCCCGCCGGGAAAGAGAACGGCGCTACGATTTGGGGGCAACAGGAATCTGTATTTCCAAAAGAGTCTCGCTGCGGTCGTCGGTCAGGGTGACGTCGATTTTATAAATCTGATAGATATATCCCTTTATTCTTAAATTATGATCTCTTATATACTCCTTAGCTTTTTCAAAGCACGGATCGTATTTTTCAAGCCGTCCGCCATGGTAAGCCACGCACAGATAATCTCCGGCGGGAACGCTGCGCATGAATTCCGACTTTACCTTAACCGCATCCTTGTCCACAAACAACATAGGAATCGCATGAATATAGTTTTCGTTCTTTTCCAGCAGGTCCTCTCCCGCGTAAACGCCGACGCAGTCCGTGGCAAGGATCGGCGCGATTTCGTTCAGGTACCATTCGAGCTTTGTCAGCGCGTACACATGCTCCTTTGAGCCTCCGGCAGGCTCTCCGAAGGTGATGATGTGCCTTTCCGGGATATATCGCATGCACGGGTGGTCTATTTCCTTCAGCGACGTAAGCTCCCCCAGGAACGAAAGCTTCCGCGCGATGGTATGGCACAGGAACAGCTTTCTCTCGATATCGGCCTGCAGCTTGGAGTAATACTCGGAGAACATTCGTATGGATTTCCGCAGATTGCAATCTGTAAAATAATCCTGTACCTCTTCCACGGACATGCCAAGTTCTCTCAGCTCTCTGATCACGCCGAGTTTTTCACTCTGGCGGACCGAATAGTAGCGGTATCTTGTCTCCGGATCTATGTACTCGGGCTTCAATAAGTTGATCCTGTCATAGTACCTCAGGGTTTCGCTGGAAACCTTTCTCAGCTTTGCCAGCTCCGTAATCGACAAATAATCATCGTTCATAAAGCTCACCGCCTTCTCTTACAATTATATACGGATCTTCGACAAAATGCATGCCGTAAAAACGCCCATTTTCGCTCCCAGAAACTATGCAATACTTCCGAAAAAATTAGAGTTGACATTTGTCTAACACAAAGGAGTATCATGTGTTTACACGAGCGGAGACCTCAATAATCAACAGATAGGAGCACATCAGTATGGACAATGAATCGGTTAATAATTTTTGGAGCATCCTCAAGGCCGATGAAATCAGTGATTTTATGGACCTGCTGAGTTTGGCGGAAAGGATACTCAAGAGAAAGGTCGCCAATATCCAGATTCTGGCGGGAGGCCTTACCAACAAGAGTTTCAAGGTTGTTTTTGAGGATGGTATGACGGTCGCCATGCGAATTGCAGGCAGAGGCACCGGAGAATACATCAGCCGCAAAGCGGAAAAACACAACAGCACCATGGCCTCCGGTATGGGTATTGCCCCTGAGGTGTACTATTTTGACCCCGACACCGGTTCGCAGCTTGTCGAATTCGTAAAACTGCCGACGATGCATATTGAAGACTTCCAGAAGAATCCGGACGTGCTGAAAAATTCCGCGCAGATCATGAATACCCTCCATTCGAGCGGGATCAAGTTCCTCGGAGCTTTCGATCCGGTCGCCGGCATTGAGGATTATGTAAAGATCCTGAAACAAAAGAAATTTGAGGACCGCTATGAGGGCTGGGACAGCATCTACAAGACCGTGCTCCGCGTCCGCGACGCATACGCGAAGAATCCTCCGGCTCTTGCTCCGTGCCACAACGACACACTTGCCGAAAACTTCATGTACGACGGCAAAACCATGAAACTGATCGACTGGGAATACGGCGGCATGGGCGATCCCTATTATGATGCCAGCGGCATCTTCACTGAAAACCTGCTGAGCGAGGAAGCCGGCGAGATCTTTATGCGCGCGTATTTCGGCGGCGAGCCGACCGAAGAGCAGCGTGCCCGCATCCTGGTCAGCGAATTCCTCTATTGCACTTATTGGTCCGTGTGGTCCTTGGTTCAGATTGCAAACGGCAAAGATCGTGATCTTTATTGGCAGTACGGTCTGGACCGCGCCATTCTGGGCAAAGAATATATGTCCAATCCGAATTTCGAACGGTATCTTACTCTCATTGGCTGACCTGATGGCTGTCCTTCCGCAAAGGGATTGCCATTCTTCTCAAACTATACTCAGGGACCAGGGCGATCGCCGTTCCACGCGGTGACCGCCCTGGTCCGTCAGTGAGGGGCAGTGGCAGCGCGATAGTTTCGCATATTTCCGCATGGGGCGGAGGACGCAGACTTATTTTCAGGGAAAAGGGCATGCCGCAAAAGGTATCCGACCGAAGCCGGCCGATGCTTCCACGGATACTGGGTTTGTCGTTCTCCCGAGATTCTTCCCAAAACGAGAAAACTCCCTGATCCGGGGGCGTTTTCTCGTTTTTAGAGGTTCGGCAGCCGGAAAAGTCTGATTCGATACAAAATTTCCAATCCCCCGCGCGTACTCTCGTCGTCCCTTGATTTTTGCCGGGTTCCGAATCCCGGCTCCGACCCGAAATCAAGGGACGGGCAAATCTCTCCACAGGGTTCGATCCCTCCGTCTCCGCCATGAAATAAGGCAAACTGCCGCAGGCTTTCGCAGCAGTTTGCCTTATTGTTTTTTATGCGGCGCCAAGGGCGGCCTTATGATTTCATCGGTTTTTCGGCGGATTGCTCTGCCTTTTTATGCTTTTGGGCGGAAAAAGCGCCTGCCCGGAATCGCTCCCGCGGCCCCGAAACCGGTCATTCCCACCGAAAGAATCTGACGGAAACGCCGATACAGACGACCGCCAGCGCGGCCATCACAAGAATCGGCAGCAGAACGCCGTCCGCCGGCAACCCGAGCGAAGCCGCCTTCAGCAGCTTGATCCCCTGAGTCAGCGGCAGAACGTCCGCGATTTTTTGAAGGCCGGCGGGCATGACTTCATACGGCAGCGTCGCGCCCGAAAAAATCAGCATGGGAAAATATAGAATGCTTGCGATCACGCCTGCCGTCTTCGTGTCGGGGGCGATGCCGCCGGCCATCATGCCGATGCTGAACATCGAGATCATCACCAGAAGGTAGCCGCCCAGGAACGAAAGCCACGACCCGGCGAAGCGGTACTCAAAAAAGATTTCTCCGACCAAAAAGAGGGTCAGCAGGGAAACCGCCGCATAAATCAGATAAACGACCACCTGTACCCCTAAAATCAGGGCCGGGCTGACGGGCGTGACCTTAAACCGCTTCAGGATTCCCCGGCTCCGATAATCCGATACGACGAGCGGCAGCCCCATCACGCCGCCCGCGCAGATGGAAATCGACGCGAGGGCGCCGAAGGACTGCTCCAAAAACGTATAGCCCGCCCCTTCATACGCGGGCTTATCCCCGTAAATCACGCCGAGGATCACCAGAATCACGACCGGCATGCAGACGGCGAAAATGAGCATATCCATCCCCCGGACGGACAGGATCAACTCGGTTTTAAGCATCGTGCGGAATGCTTTCATTCTGCGTCTCCTCCTCCTCGGCATACCAGAGATAGGCATCCTCAAATTTTTCGCAGGGGCTTGAGGCAACCGCCTCTCGAACCGTCCCGGAAAATACGATCCTGCCCTGTTTCAGGATGCAGATTTGGTCGCACAGGGCTTCGACCTCATCCATGAAGTGGGAGGTCAGAAAAACCGTAAGTCCGTTCGCCTTCAGCTCGGAAAGGAGCTTCCATACCCCGCGTCTCGCCTTTGTATCCAACCCGGTCGTCAGCTCGTCGAGGAAAACCACCTCGGGGTTGGGAAGAAGGGCGAGCACCACGAACAGCCGCTGACGCTGGCCTCCGGAGAGCTCCCTGACCGGGCTTTTGATTTTATCGGCGATCCCGAATCTTTGCAGCAGGTCGTGATACTCCGCCGCATCCTTATAAAGCGACTGCGTCACCCCGCAGAGTTCCTCCACGGTGATCTTTTCCTGATAGGTTGCCTCCTGAAACTGCACGCCCACTTTTTCAAACAGCTTTTTTCTCGCGGTAATGGGATTCATGCCCAAGATGGATACGGTTCCGCCGTCGGGCGTCTTCGTGCCCAGCATGCATTCCATCGTGGTGCTTTTCCCGGCGCCGTTGGCCCCCAGCAGGCCGAATACCGTGCCGCGTTTTACGGTGATGCTCACGTTCTCCACCGCGGGGTGCCCGCCGTAGGATTTTGAAAGCCGCTCCGCCCGGATAACATCTTCCATCTTCACGCCTCCTTTTTTCCAAAAGAATACCACCGGCGAAAGGGCTGGTGGCAAAGTGGAGGGTTCAGGAATATTTTGTTTTCATGTCTTCGAGCATCCGGAGGATGATTTGGGCGTTGCTCTCCGCCTTTTGCAGGGAGCTGATCAGCTTGTCGCACGCGGAGAGGATGCCGCCCTCCTCCCCCGGAGTATCCAGCAGTGCTCGGATATCGGCCTCCGGATGGTACGACAACCCGTTGAGCATGCGCAAAATCGCCTCCAGCGAGTAATTTGCGCAGCGAAGCGAGCGGATGATTTTTAATCGCCGGATATCGGCGTCCGTATAGACGCGGTATCCGTTTTCCCGGCGCTTTACGGTCAGCAGTCCGTTCATTTCCCAGTTTCTTACGGTATCCGGCGAAAGATTCAGGCGGCCGCAGACTTCCTTCCTTTTTAAAGACGCCCCGTTCTCCTGCGGCTCGCCGCATAGAATCCGCCTGACGATTTCTATGGCGTCCTCCGCGTTCCGGCTCTCTCTGCGAACCTGCAGCAGATACTCGCCGGCAAGCGTAAGCGCCCCGTCGAAATCACCGGCGGCGGATGTCTTGACCATCTCGACGATCTTTTTCCGCAGCCCGTTCTGCAGCACTTCGATCTCAAAGGCCAGCCGCGCGACCCGGAACTGGTCGATATGAAAATCCGTAAAGACGCGGTATCCGTTTGCCCGGCGCTCCGGTTTGGGGATAAGCCCCAGCTCCTCATACAGGCGCACCGTATTCGGATGCACGCCGATGATCCCCGCGACCTCCGCCGTACGGTAGGTGTTCATTCGCTCTCCGCCTCCCCTTTGTTTCCTAATTTTATTATATCACAAAACTTTGGTGTTATAGTGGAGGGTTTCGTTTTGCAAAAGGATTTTGCCTGCCGGTTTTTTGGGCGCCGGGGGCGGCACGGCGCGTTCTCCGAATCGTAGAATCGAAAAACAGGGGAGTAGAGCGGAGCCTTTTCCGCGCTACTCCCCTATTTCTTTCAGGAGAATAGAAAAAGGGAACAATAGCTTGCGTCCGCAGTCCCGCATTGGGTAAAATAGGGGGC
>Ga0208826_1003313_pt1 | contig 11115 bp, 15 predicted proteins | sample AD_UKC115_MetaG_FD_184451 | JGI IMG/M metagenome (GOLD analysis project Ga0208826, IMG submission 184451) | Active sludge microbial communities of municipal wastewater-treating anaerobic digesters from Hong Kong - AD_UKC115_MetaG (SPAdes)... | ecosystem: Engineered > Bioreactor > Anaerobic >... | reverse complement strand
TCAGGCGCCAGCTGGTGCACTCTTCAGGTTATTCACAGTCAGATCATGTGCGCCCAGCGTGATTATAGCTCCTCTGGATATGGTGATAGAAGTCGTAGCAGGAATAATCACACTAGCCACTAGGGCCTCGCTCTTGTTAATCTCCAGCTCAACCTGGGCAGTAGAGATCTTCGCCACAGCGACTGCAAGAGAAGGGAACCAGCAGCTCTTCAGAGGTTGCTGGCCTATGAATGTGAAGCCTCCATTGCCGCTGAAGATCTGATAGTTTCCAGCCTTGATTTGGTTAGTGCCGATAGTAAGAGAGATCCCATCCGCAGGTGCGAGCTTGCCTACTCCGTGGTCTATCTCCAGTGTGATAGTAGATGCCAGGGTGTAGTTGGAGTTGATTGTGTAATTCTGCGCAGCAGCCGGGAGTCTAATGATACCGCTTGTGATAGTAGGATGCCCAGTGATCTGTGCCGCACACCAGGCCATGCTGCCCACCTGGGAGGCATCACTATGTGATGTAATAGTCGGACTCGTGCTAGCAAAGTAGACACCCTTTAACTTGCCGTACGTAGTAGACACCAGCTCGTAGATAATCCCATTAGTGGCAGTTAGTGAGTTGACTACAGCAGTTGTAATATTCCCATTCGTGACATTCGCAGTGGAGCTGACTAGCGTTGTGACAGATCCAGACGTCGCACTGAGTGTGGTAGTAGAAACGTCATCGAAGAAATCTGTCCTGGCTGCATTAAGCGAATAATACACGAGTCCGACTACAAGGGTAATGCAGATAATTGCTACAACGGTTAGTCTCTTCAGAAGCCTCATCTCTTTCTCCTACAAAGGAGTCGCAGTCCAGGCACTCTCGGTGCCTATGGAAGTTAGTATACCACTGGCGAAGGTTAGCTGCTTAGTTCTTACTTCTAGCGCTCCACCTTCAGTTATTCTGCTATTGGTTATTACAGTCACGCTGCCTGTCACGCCGCTAGCGAACATGGCATCGAATTCTACTTTTCTGACAGCGTGTCTGCCTATGCTAGCCACATCCTCCAGGTAGATCTGCGAACCACGCAGAGCACAGGTGGCTTCGCCATCTGGGTAGATGTCTGTATCAGTGTCATCATAGAGAAGTGGGCCTACGGTGCCCAGATAGAGATCTCTTTCAACCACAGCAGATCCTCGCTAGTTCACGATAGTCCATAGTCATGAAATCCTCTCCCAGCACCTGCCCAGCCCGCTTCAGGTCGCTCTCCATCGAATCGAGGACGACTAGGAGAAATTTCCTATCAATTCCCATCAGAGCCGCCTTCTTCAGAAAACGGACAGTCGATACAACGCATGCTAGGGAGATTCTCAGAGTCTGCAGATCTATCTCGTTCATGGCTATAAGGCTCCATTACTGAAAGCTTAGCAGATAATTCTCGGAGCATGCCATAGTTTTTGACCATGAAACTCCTGCTGTCTTGCAGTTCTTTCTTTATGTCACCTAGCTCACTACGCACATGGCTGATTTCGCCATCTATACTCTCTGTGCACATGCTAGTTCTCTCCCTGCAAGCCTCAGCAGACACGAATAGCTTTCTCATAACGAGCAGATTACAGATGAATCCCAAGATGAAACTGGCTACTGCTATTACAGCAGCGACTTCTACTGCTATCACATGGACTGTCTCTGGTGCTGTAATAGCTCCGGCGGCGAATAGTCCTACTGTTTGATACTGCGTTTGGGTATTAAACGGACTAAGCAACCCGCCAGTTCTTGATCGGCTCCATACCGTAGTCGTCATCTATAAGATCCTCATATTCATCATCTGCCGGCATCTCACCCTGTGTATAACGCTCTCCAAGCTCGAGCATCTCGACAATGTAGGAAAACACATCCATGACATCGAGGTATTTAGAACGTGGGTAAGACATGAGCTGCGCCTCCAGCGGACCGCAGCAGGTGGGATTATGATACACAAGCCCACGTCTGTAGAATGGAATGAGGGCACGGATTCTAGCGAGTTTACTCTCAGCATTTCTACCTCCTCGTGCCTTTAGTTCCACCAACTCAATAGGGAGAGCCCTCTGAATTATCGCGTTCTTTATTGGATAGGTGATGAACTCATTCAGGCCAGTTACTTCAACACCCAATACATGAGAATTCAGCCTATTGCACATGGCGAAGGCTTCGTCTAGCTGCTCATCCGGGTGCAGGCGGTCGTTTATTACATCACGGACGTAGATTGCGCCTGTCTTACTATTTATCCCCACTCCAACGATGGCAGTTTTCGCACTGCTGCTCTCAGTTGTGCGAGCCGGGTCCATTATTACTACTGTCTCAACAGCTCTGTTGCTTGTTAGATCCTCTTTGGCTTCATCATAGTATTTAAAATACTGCTGCTTAAACGCAGCATCAGAGGTTATGACCATGTTTCTGTATTCCATGAAGAACACGTGAAGAAGACCCTGCTTCGCATAGCTCTCTGCGAGGTCTTTCACTTCGGCATCTGTCAGAAACTCTGGCCAGTTGGATCTATACATATCGTCACAGAGTTCCAGACGGATGGAATACCAGTTTGGGTCTTCCAACAAGTTCACGAGAAGTGAGTCTTCGTGTAGCACTGTGCCAATCACCACGATTTTCCAGTCTTTCCTGGAACGATCTACGGAGTTCATCACATCTGCGAAGAACCACTCTTTCAGCTTCTTCCTCTGTTCCTCATTAATCACATTCTCTGCGTTCTCCAGATCATCGCCTATGATGAGGTCCGGCCTGAAGCCACGATACAAGATGCCACGAATCTGTTGCCCAGCACCACGAGGCATCACTGCTGTGCCAGTTGCAGTGACCCACATCTCCTTTGCAAAGCGGTCACTCTTCATAGGACCGAAGAGGTCGTTCACTATGTGATTTTCCAGCAGCTCATATTTCAGATCCTCCCCACGCATCTCGGCCTGTGTTGCAGTGCAGCTGATTGGGACTATGAATTTCTTCTCCCGAAAGAGGATCTTCTTCAACGGATACGCAACAGTGGCAGTTGTGCTCTTGCCATACCCACGAGGGGCGGCTATCACAACCTGGCGAATGGAGTCGTCGTCTAGTGCCGCGAAGATTTTGTCATAGTCCGAGCAGAATGGACGACTATAGCGCTCAGGGAAGAACATCTTGCATGTGCTTCTCATGCTTAGATAGCAGCGGGATAATGCTTCTTGTATTCGTGGGTCCTGTTTTAGCATTTCAGTCCATTTAATTGATAAATGTAGTAATTTAGCTACTCCTCAGACAGTCTTTGCTCCACATCCACAGCCTGAACGTCTTCCACCGTTTCAGCCGCTTCGATTGCAGCCTTGGCAGCGTAGTATTTCCCAACTAAGATGCTTCCAAGAGCGGAAACATTGGTTTGGAGCACATTCAGGATCGCCTCTGCCCCTCCGTAGCCCTCCAGCATCGTAGCGACATAGGACGTGTATCCGTTGATCACGTTCTGGTCCGTCACGATCCCCAACCGGATTGCCTCCCCTAGCACCAGCGCTCTAGTGGTGTCCGTGATATTGTCGCCGTAGTCCCCGATTTGGGCCGCGAGGGCCGGGCGCATCTTGGTTTTTAGGTAGTGAGTCCTGGCCAGCTTGGCTAATTCCAACTCCGTTTCAGTCCCGGCAAGCAGTCTTCCATACAATTCCATCTGGTGTTTCTGTTCGTCTGTCAGGTACATATGTGCTCCTTTCTAAACAAGGTAACAGGCCGCACGCCCGCCAGCATTGCCGCTCGAGTCCGACCGCGCGAAGCCCCAATACGCGTACCAAACCCCCGCAGCCGCGCCGCTGCTCCAACTCGAGCAGGAGATGAGACAGAGTTGATTTTTGATGTACTGGTAATAATAATCATTCCCGAACGTGTCCGTCCCTGTGCCGTCTATCGCCGCGCCATCCTTCGGAAATCCCAGGCCGGTCAACAGATACCCGGCTCCACTTGTCGCCTCGGACAGTACCTGGTTGCCCCCGGAGCCGTACCGCTGTGAAAACGCAACCCCTCCGGTGGTCTTGAACGGAGGCACGAATGAATCCATCATCGCAGCGATTCCGGTGGCTCCCCAATGATCGGTTGCCAGTGTGGTCCCAGCGGTGAAATCCTTCATGGCAGTGGCAGTCTTCGCGGCATAAAACGTGCCCTTCGTCACGGTCCCGGGATCGGTTCCTGCATCATATGGCGTGCCGAACCCGGACGAGTTAAATGGGATCGTGAACGTATTGTCCCCGGTCTTGGTGATCGGCCACAACTTATCATTAGCTGCTGACCAATCCACCTGGGTGATGCCGAGAATCACCACTATGTCTCCGTTACTCATCCCATGCCCGGTCCAGGTGATCTCGCATGCGGCCGCCTGGCTCATCCCTTCGATATTTGCAGTGGTGGCCACACACGTCACGCCGATACTGACCTCAAACATCAACCCATTGAGATCAGCAATTCCGCAATCCTGGCCATTATGCGTGGTTTTTGCAAACACTGCGCCGCTCCCTGTTTTGCCGCAATTCAGATAGCCATCGGACGTGTAGAGCACGGTCGTGTCATCCACGTCCCGCAGAGCATCATTGTTGCAGCCCTTCGGGTAGTTTTTTCCGGACTGATACCATGCGCAGTTTGCAGTACTGGAGACCGCCTGACCGTGGGATAGTGACAGAAGCGCAAGGCCGCCATGAATAAAGCGAGAACAACAAAACAGGGGCGACGACTCTGCCACACCGTTTGCATTCAACCGCCCCTTAGGGGCCTGCAACATGGAGGCATAGATGTTGCCGTGCGTAACCGCCGTGATCTCGGAAATCGGATTGTGGCCTGCGTGAGTGGAGAGTGGATTGCCGTTTTTGACGCTTGCGGCCACATAGCCGGTTCCTCGTGCGAGTTTGCTAAACTTGTACTTGTCCACCATCACACCGGGTTGCTCTACACCACCGTCGATAAACATCCGGTGAAGAGCGTACCCGGCAGCATTGGCCGCAGTCGTATCTGCGAATGCGTAGATGGATTTCACATCTATAACATTCACTGCCAGGCCGTTCGTCCCGGTGCCGATTTTGTAATAGAACTTCGGCACCCAGCACATGATGGATCCATCAGTCGATTGGTAGTTCCCATAATTCGCATGGGTCTTGGAATAACATCCCTCCATCGGAGTCAGCCACGAAGCGAGGATAGATGGAGGACATATCCCGACCCCGAACCCGGCAGTCCCCGGAGTCCCGATATCGTTCACTCTCCCATACTGCCGGACAAACAGATCGTCTTTAATGCCCCACAAGGAATCCGGATTGATGTCGCCCTGCGAGAATCCGGTGGATGCCGTGCCGAAGCATCTAAAAGTTAGGACACGTCTGGAGTTGCTCGTTGTGTAGCCGTATGGAGCAGTCGCTGTTGGTGAAACGAGCAGCGTTGGTGCTACCCCGCTTGTCGGGACGCAGGCATATACGTAGAATGTCAAACCGGCTCGGTTCGCTGCCACTGTGTAATCCGTTGGAGTAGTGGTGTCCCAGTTGGCAGCAGTCGCCAGGGAAATCTCCGTCTGTGACCCGAGCACATAGCCCAGGCCGTTGATGTTCACAGTCATCACGTTGGGACTAAGGAGCGTGTACCTATCCGCTGCATTGGCGTAGCCCTTGATAGCCCAGGCTTGGTCATGTTCGTAGTGAGCCGGAAGCTGAGCCAGGTAGGCAAGAACGTTGGTTTGTACTGTCATGTCATCTCCTCCAGAATCGAATTCTAATATGATTGCCGGATAGTAGGCCACTGTTATGCTCCTCGCATCTTGATATTCAGGAGCTTCTTAGAAGCCATCCCAGCGACTAGGCCCGGAATCTTACATTAGAAGCATCAGTGTAAATCTCGATGTATCCATACGGTTGGTCTGCGCCTTCCCCGTTCGACTTGTAAACCTTCTGCGTCGCACTAACATTATCATGCAGCGTCCACCCGAAGGCTACGAGAGCTGTTTCGAGATTGGACAGCAAGTCTGCCGCACTGGTGCACGTTGCCTGCAGGCAGTAATAAGCCATCGCGATCTCCTTTTTACCAAGTTGAAAGAGGAATTCTCTTCCATGTGTTAGTTGCGACACATCTGTAGATGTAATTCTGATCCCATGCTGTCTGTCCCGCCGTTCCAGTAGCATCAGGGCCTGATGGGGGTAGGGTCCATGTGGGAGAGTAGCTGTTCCAGAGTATTCTCCAAGCCCCTTCGGCATATAGCTTGATGTTGTTGTCATAGGTGTTGATTACCATCAGGCCTTCGTGTACCTGGGTGGGATCTCCAGTGTCATCTTTGAGGATCACAGAAACTATAGGCATCTCAGCCATGCCACTCTCTGCTGTCACATGCCAGGCTTCTTTTCCCGGCGCACCTCCGACATCAGCGAGCCACATCTTCAGAGTGTTGCTGCGCAGCATTGTGGGTGCGATCCCATTCGCCTCGACAGATCCGTCTGCCTTGATCCAGATAGGAATATTGCCCCTTGCGAATATGACACCTGCATCCGTGTCACCACCAGGGAACCAGGCGGAGTTGATCCAGCTCACTGCACCATCTGCAAAGGCCACGCTGCCGACACCAGAGAAGCACCGGCGATCACCAGCACTCGCAGCGTCGAACTTGCTTATCGTCAGAGTCTTGCCTGTGGGTATAGAGACTATGGCACCTGGAAGGAGGGAGATCTCAGTGTATGTAGAGGTAGTGTAGTCATCTGGGAAGATATATGGAGTAGATCTGGCTGGGAAGTAGACCTTTCTATTCTCTGAGCCTATCTGCGCCCTCACCCAGGCGTAGCTGCCTAGCTTGGTAGCATCAGTGTGGTCTGTGATGCTGGAGCTGTTGGATATGTAGTGTGTGTCTTTCAGGATGCTATAGTATTCAGATAGCATCTGGAAGTAGCTAGCACTGAACATATTCCACGCTCCAGCCAAGGGGCTCTTGGGAGCGGCCAGAATTGAGAGGACTAGGAGGAGTAGTGCTATGCAACGTCTCATGTTAGTAGCCTACCACGTGGAGAGAGGGACTCTCTTCCAGGTATTAGTGTTGGTGCAGACATAGATATAGTCTGTGTCCCATGCTATAGTGCCAGTGACTCCAGCCGAGCCAGCTGTGGCTGGAGGAGCACTGGTGCTCACTGTGACGCCGGTGACAACTATGCTACCAGGAGTAGCGGTGCCAATATTCCCTGGGCTGGCTAGAACAGCGGCCAGATTGGCCGGGGTGACAGCTCTGTCGGTCATAGTCTTCGCCACTGCCTCAACATCTGTGGCGAATTCCACCAGGCCAGGCGCAGTGGATGAAGCGCTAGGCTCAGAGCGTGCACCTATTGGACTACCAGGATACGCACCATGTGCCTGCTGGAGCATGTAGATGCCTAGGAAGACAACTGCTGCCAGGAGACAGGAGGAGATTATTCTAGACTGCCATCTGCCCATCATACACCTCGCGTATGCTAGAATTCCACAGTTACCTGCAACACTGCATTGGCGCCATTAGTGTGGTTGATGATATAGGCTTTCTGGGCCAGACCACTAGAAGGGAAGCGAGCAGCCTGCCTGGCGTAGATTACATGGCCAACACCAGATGCGCCCTGGGAGGCTGTATCACCGAAGGAGATCCTAGCATCGTTGTTTTCGCAGGAGATAGTTATCGCCTTCACATTAGCCCAGACAGGGTCTGTGCCACTATAGGCTGCTGCGAAGGCAGTGGAGAGAAGCTGGCTCGTGTCCGTGACAGTGATTCTGGCTGTCTTAGGTGCAGTGCCGTAGACACTCAGGATCTCCGGCGGACCAGCGATGGCAGCCGCTGTGATGGAGATTGCTAACACGATTGTAGCGATGAGGATTTTCCTTTCCATTCGTCACTCCATTTGGTTATTAAATGGACTTGGGTTTTCTAGTGCTGGTTCTTATCTGCCATGCCCCTGCCTAGCCAGCCACCTATAATGCCACCAATGGTGAGGACTACGTCCTTTGCGCCATCTAGTTGCATCATGACACAGAAGGCGGCGAGGAACAGGAGGCCTACTATGGCGATACCGACATTCCAGGTGCTCATCTGCGGGCTCCTACCATTTCTGCAGTTCGGCGATCAGAAGGGCTCTGTCGCATGGGTCTAGTTGGTCTCTGTCTAGCAGGAGTGGGAGGACCTCTGTGGCCAGGAGATTAGCCCAACCAGGGAGCTGTCTGAGCTGTGGCCAGTCGGCTCCATTGGAGAGAGCATCGGCTAGCGCAGCTGCGAGTAGGCGGGTCTGTCTGTATTCGCTGGCAGTCATGAGCTGGCTGGCCGCTAGGCGGCTACTCGTGAGGGTTATGAAGCTCCAAGGGGCTGTCTTGTATAGGGTGGAGTTCTCGCAGCCAATGGGAGGTTGCACATTGTGCAGGGTGCAGCCTGGGAGGAGTAGTGCAATGGAGAGGATTGCTATGGATAGTCTAGTCATGTTGGGCTCCTATGTTGTCTGCTCGTAAGGGACGTCTACGACGTTCTCATCAGAGATTTCTGTTATGAGCCCAGCAGCCCGTGCAGCGGCAGTGCTATCTTGCGCCCTGGCCTTTATGGCTTCGATTTCTTGGTCGCTGTAGAAGCGGTGGTCCATTATGCCACTGAATTTCACATGAGGCCCGAAGCCGTGGCGACTGAGCATTTCGAGACAGATCTTCGTGCGGATATGGATGGGAGTGTTCTCGTCGCTCATGAATTCATCTAGCATCTCCGTGGCCTTAGCTGCGCTCTCCTGAATCTTCGCCGCAATGTCCACGGTGCGCAGGTCCACCGCTGCACGGAGCACTGATAGTTCTCTCTTCATCAGCTCGCTGTTCAGACATTGGCGCACAGCGTTTTCGCTCATTTCTAGCTCTGCCGCTATGTCCTTCGTGCTCATGCCCAGAATGGCCAGGCGCTTCATCTTGTGGTGGCGATTCCACAGGTGCTTCAGCTGGCTCTCTCTGCCATCTTGTGCTGGCACAGCCCCATTGCCGCTGCCATTGCCGGGTAGTCTGCCTCTGGCACGCCTCTGTGGGATAAGCTGACTGTGTTCGAATTCTAGCTCTTCCATCTTTCACCTCCATGCTGACCAGAGCATGTATTTGCATAGAATACAAGCCGTAATATTACACCGTGCGCTGCATGTGCTATGTAGTGCATTCAATAATTAAACGTAGTGGCTATGTGCACACTGCATTCAATAATTAAACGTAGTGGCTATGTGCACACTGCATTCAATAGCTAAACGCACTACGTGCGTGCACACTGCATTCAATTGCTAAACACACTGCGCATACACACGCTCTGAGCGAGCACCTCGGGCCACGTGTGCTTGTGCACACGAGTGTGCCTATGCTACGCACTGCGTGTGTGGGCACTGCATTCAATAATTAAATGCACTGCGTGCACTACGTGCACTGCGTGCACATGCTCTGGGCGAGCGCATCAAGACCCGCACACAGGTGTGTGTGTAGTGCATTTAATTATTGAACACAGTGGCTGTGCATGTACTGCATTCAACAGCTAAATGCACTGCACACCAATGCAGATACACTGAGCGAGCACCTCATGCCACATGCGTGCGTGGCACTCTGTGCTATGCACACACACTGAGCGAGCACCTCGTGACCCGCACGCAGGCGTGCGTGGATGTGTATGAACACGCAGGCGTGCGTGGCACGCACTGTGCCATGCACACTGCAAGAGCTGCATACTGTGTGTGCGTGCAGTGCATTCAATTGCTAAACACAGTGCGTGGGGCGTAGTGCATTCAATTGCTAAACGCAGTGTGCCACCAACTGCATTCAATTGCTAAACACAGTGCAACCAGCGCCAACTGCATTCAATGATTAAATGCACTGCATATGTACCCACTGCATTCAATAGCTAAACACACCGCATGCCCACTCGCACGAGCGAGCGCTTGCGCTTGCGAGCGCTTGCGCTCGCGAGCACACAGAAGCATCGAAAGGTGGGATTTAGATATGTGTACGTAGTGTAGAGATAGTAGGAAGTTGCCAATCCTACCCCATTCCCCCTCGGGGGGGGGTGGCTCGTGGTCGTTCGTGGTCGTGAATGTATGATCAGCGTGGTCGAGGGTTTTGTGTTGACATTCTCGAGGCGTTGTGTTATGGTGGGATCATGGTTCTTTGACATAGCACGACGAAGCCCGGAGGATCGGGACGGTGCATCGATGCGTTCGCATCGAGCCAAGCCGGTGGCAGCTCCGTCCTGAGGCCGAACCGCATGCGGAATTCTTGGCCGATCTCTCGATGGGAACTCGTGCACGCGCTGTACCATGGCTTCCGTGGTGCGGCGGGGCTAGGAAGGATTATGGATATGAAGGCCATTGAGAACCTGAGGGTGTACTTTAATGACAATGACGTTCCCGTCCTTGATGGGATCATTACTATCGATCATCCGGTTTCCCTCAAGGAGGGAAACCTAAAGGAGGTCCACAAGGGCCTCATGTATAAAGTCCGAGTGGAAGGGATGAAGGTCGAGGATCTTTTTCCTCCATACGCTGCCGACCGGCGGATCTATTACGCCGGGAGGTTGAGAAAGACCTCGGATGCTTTTGTAAAGAGCATTCGAGGAAAGGAATTCGAGGGCTTCGAGGCCCTCGATGCTGAGATTGCGCTTCATGAGCTTGATGACAGCAAGCTCGAAGCGCTCGAAAAGCAGCTCCTGGCCTTGATGGCCCGGAGGGGTAAAAAAGTCCTCGTCGTGGACGAGATCGTGGACGAGAACGTGGACGAGAACGTGGACGAGACCTCCATGGAGGTCGAGGAATAAACCAACTCTGCCCCGCCGTACCACGGAGGGCATGGTCTGGTGGGTGAACGAACGAACGAACGAACGAACGGACGAACGGACGGACGAAGGACCAGCAAGCGCTGGTCTTTTTTTTGTCCTCGAAGCATGCTACTATGTTTAAGCATTGAACGAAGTGCACGCATGTGAGGCGCACACGTGCGTGCACGCGTGTGCACGAGAGCGTGGTGTTTTTCATACATTGTATGTGGTGTCCGCCGGGTCGGTCGGGTCGAACATGTATCGCCCCCCGGTCGTCATGTTTTTCTCCTAGGGTTATTTCTCTATATGTTTATAGTAGTCTAAAAAAAAAAAAGAAAAAAAAAAG
>Ga0208826_1003311_pt1 | contig 11122 bp, 10 predicted proteins | sample AD_UKC115_MetaG_FD_184451 | JGI IMG/M metagenome (GOLD analysis project Ga0208826, IMG submission 184451) | Active sludge microbial communities of municipal wastewater-treating anaerobic digesters from Hong Kong - AD_UKC115_MetaG (SPAdes)... | ecosystem: Engineered > Bioreactor > Anaerobic >... | reverse complement strand
TTCCTAAGTGATCCCTCATCATATATTGGTAATAGAATGCGAGGTTCGTGCTATCGTAAATAACCCGTCCTTCCTCATTGGAGATAAACTGAAGCTTTACCTCTCCATCAGCGCCGGGGTATCCCTCGCGATTCTCATATACCATCTCCCCCAAGGTAATAGAAATTATCATTGATTTTATTATGGGCTGTCAGCATATTTACTTTTTTCAGCTTCACTTCCGGCTGTTCGCTATACCTGTGGCGCCGCTTCCCATCCGGCAGCCTTTCATCGGAATAACTCCATTCAACTTCTACCGGCAACAATTTTGGAACACGTATCTATTCTCTCTTTATCATGCAAGTCCGTAGTTGCAAACTACGGACAGCAACACTTTTTTATTTTTAGACAATCTACGGATAGCTGGGGGCATCTGTTATTGTAAAAAAACTCTTTTTTCTATCTCTTTCACCAAACTTTTTTTTCCATATTTTTTGGTATAAAATTTAGTCCTTAAAAGAACGTAAATGTTATTCCTTTTTAATGATAAAAAATGTTTACCTGTTACATTAAAATTCACTGATGTATTAGGCATAATCTTTTTTAAAGTAAGCACATTGGAGTTATTCCTCCTTTGTTTTTCATCAAGCAAATTTTTTATTAATAATTTGCTGCCTGTAGAAGTATATACTGATGTATAAACGTAAATACTGTCAACTGAATTATTGATGTAAACAATGGAATTGATGCCTCTTATTTTTAGTGTATCTAAAATCAGGACTTCAACTTTTTCTTGACTAAAAGAATTTGTTGCAAAAATCAAACTAAGGAAAATGATAGTTAATTTTTTCATTTTTATTATGGCGTTTTCTTTTTCCGACCATTTGTAGAAGCATTTTTATCAGGATACTGAACTATCACATCTATTTTTTCGTTGCCTGCTTTTTTATATTCTGCTAACTTGTCGAATAATTCAGTTTGAACTTCTGTACAACCATGAGTATATCCTTTCTCTGAATCGTGTAAATAAAAAGATGTTATATCTCTGTCTTTGGATGTAGCGCCCGTTACTTTTACAGGACTCAAGTAAGCTCTATTTGTCCCCCAATTCTCATAGGTCCAAACATTTTCTTTGTCTCCGGGTATCGGCACCTCATCTGGAATTTTTTCAACCCCACCTTGCTTACTTCTTACTAATTCCCCGTCACTACCTGCCTTTGCGACCCTGTCGAAAGATGGCTTAAGATTAATCAAATACTGTCCTTCTGTAGTTGGCCCCATATCACGCACTTTCTGATATTTGCCAAATTGATAATTTTTATCTGCATCTCCATCTTTATGAGGAGTATTTCCCGATTTAGCATTGAACGTGGCAATTAGATTAGATTTATCTCCAACATTACCGCCATACCAATAAACTTTACTGCCAACAGATAAAATCCAATCTTCAGGCTCCATACCCGTAGGGTCTTTGAATCGTAGTGGATTATTATTAAACGCAGTATAAGGCGATATATAAGGAAACTTACTTGCCAACGGGTCAAGAACATGCCACCTTCCAATCTGATTATCATACATCCTCGCTCCAAAGTCTAACCACTCTACACCTGAACCATCACTAAACTCCTTTGATTGTAGTTCTTTACCGTTGTATTTGTGTTTGTTCTCTAAAGTCGTTGCCGCCTTAGAAGATATTCCTTCTTGTATCAATCCGAACGGATAATAATGCGTTTCTTCCTCTATCCTCCCCGGCTGATGCAGCACCAGGAAGTTATCGATATACACCGGGTTGCGGCTCTCGTTGCTCACATATATATACACATAACCGTTTGCAGGGGCTTTTATCATAGAAGATCCAAGAAGGGTTATTGTTTGCGGGCTGCCTATAACACTTAATTGCAAATATTGGCTTTGCTGGCATATAAAGTTAAACTGTTTCCGCCACAGCGCACAGGCATCAAAAAATAACACATTTAAATTTGTGATGCAGGTGAAAATTCCTGCGTCGGCAGTTGAATTATAACGGCACAGATACACCATCATACAAAAGCCCGGGCTGCATTTCTGCGCCAGTAGAAAATATACTCATCTTTTGTTTTTCAAATACCCGATGCAATCAGGGCAAGACTAACCGGCATCAAGTGACCGGCTAAAGCCGAACACTTTCGCCAGTAGGGGACACGGCCATCCTGCGGAAGACTTGCGCCAGGTGGGGATATTGTTTTAGTAACGAACAGTCACAGGTCTGGAGACCTGCGCCAGTTCGGAAGACTTGCGCCAGATGGGATGTGGTTAGGTAGCTATCTCAAGAGTTTTAATAATTTCTTCTCCATAACTCTTTGAAAAAATTGCCACTTCTTTTAAACCATCTTCAAAATATGCGCTTATCCCTAAAAATTCTGACACAATCCCTACATCATTTTCTATATAAATATTACCCGGATATTGTTTAAAGTAATTCATTACTTCATCATAATTTTTATCTATAAAATAAAAATTATGATGTACCGGCGATGATGTTATAAGTATACCTATATAACAAACCAAATTTTCTTTGTATGATATTGTTAACCCATCCGGATAAGACCCCGTTAAATAATTAGGTGCATATTCATTAGATTTTAAATCACATTTCCCAAAAGATTTTTCTATTTCATCAGGTGTGCTATTAAGATTTAATTTTCCCTTTAATCCCTCAACAGATTCATATGGTGTAATTAAATACATATCTAAAATGTTTTTTTAAAATATTCGGTCATAACGGTTATCGCTTTATTTACATCAGAAGTTTTTAAGCCGACAGCATTTAAAATCTGCTGGCCTTGAGGTGAGTTAACTATGGTTTGAACATCTTTAACTCCATTAGAAAATGCTTCTCCAATGTTGCCGCTTTTAATTAATGCTGTTTCCGCGGCTCTTGCAGAAGCAGCCCCTGGCTTGAATCCAAATGTTGCTGTCTTAGCATGTATTTCAGTTGGTAGTTGTATAGCAGGAACATCATTCGTATTTACACCTAATGCATCTTTCATCGCCTTGGCTGAAGGTATTTCATGCCTGTCAATTCCTGATGCTGTGGGAATATCTCCTTTTCTCCCACCCGCAAGAGCTCCGCTTTCTTCTTCTACCATTGTAGCAGCAGTAACTCCGCTCATTGCTTGTGGTGCAGGTGTAACTGGAACACCAGATAAATAACTTACCGCCATCGGAATACCAACCTCAGGATTCGCCAGTCCGAATATAGCAAACCCAACAAAACCAGCAGCATTTGCTCCCTTTTGAAGCGAATTATCATAATCCTTAATTACCTCATCTCGTTGACCAGATGTAACGTTGTCAGGTAAGTACAATGTAGCTGCTTCTAACCCTTCTAATTCAACATTATTGGTTACTTTATTTTCACTAAAAGCATATGTAGAATTGTAAACGTAATCTTCTGCAAGCGGGTCTATCTCTATAAACCTTCCTATCTGTGGGTCGTGGTTTCGCCATTTGAACTGTACCCAATTCAATCCCAAATCATCATCAAAGCGTTGTCCCTGAAATGTTTTCTCTTTATTAGGAACATTGTTAGCAGCCTTAGAAGATATCCCGCTCATCACTAAGCCGAACGGATAATAATGTGTTTCCTCCACTATCCTCCCCGGCTGATGCACTACCTGGAAGTTATCGATATACACCGGGTTGCGGCTTTCGTTGCTCACATACATATACACATAACCGTTAGCCGGCGCTTTTATCATGGAAGATCCAAGAAGGGTTATTGTTTGCGGGCTGCCCATAACACTTAATTGCAAATATTGGCTTTGCTGGCATACAAAGTTAAACTGTTTCCGCCACAGCAAGAGGGCATCGAAAAATAGAATATTTAAATGGGCTTTTTCTGAAGTGGATGGGTTGAACTCTTGCTGTGGCAGATGGAGTCATCCTGCGGAAGATCTGCGCTAGATGGGTATTGTCCGTAGTTGCAAACTACGGATAGCAGCACTTTTTTATTTTCAGGCAATCTACGGATAGCTGGGGGGATATTGTTTTAGTAACGAACAGTCACAGGTCTGGAGACCTTCGCCAGTTCGGGAATCAGAGCAAGACTAACCGGCATCAAGTGACCGGCTAAAGTCGAACACTTTTGCCAGTTGGTATTCGTGGCTTTTGAAAATTCGCCATTCTACTTCAAACTAAACAGGGATAAAGTAAACCTGAACATTCATCAGTCAAATTTCTTTGTTCGAATTTTTTCTGGCACTATTTTTACCCCCGGGGCGGGGGCAGCAAAGGGCCTAAACCTTTTTTCGATTTCTCTTCGCCCGTGGTTCGTGCCGCACAAAACAAAAAGAGACTTGATCAGCATCACAAATGATCAATCACTTCTGGCTTGAAAAGACACAGTCATCCAACGGAAGACATGTGCTAGATGGGGGAATTTTATTCGTGCATTCGGGGCTAACACAATTTATCCATAGGCTAACGCCACATATCTGCGCCAGATGGAGGTTAATAATCCTAAAGAAAGATTGGTTCAATAAAACCTATTGATTTCTTTACCGGTCGCAGACCTTCCTTCTTGAAAAGACACGGGCATCCTGCGGAAGACTTGCGCCAGATGGATTTATTTCAAGTCATTCCCATTGCTTTAGGCCACCTGCCCAGCCAAAGATTCTTGTAATTAAAAATTCTTATTATTTCTTATTGCATTTCATATTCAGATCGCCATTATGAAATAAATTAAAAGTAAAGCGAAAATTAGCAGATCAGTCCACATGGCAAATTTTTCATTTATTCCCGAACTCTTTTTAAAAATATGCTGAATACCGGCAATGCCATAATATAGTCCACTTGCAAAGGCACTTACAATCCTCCAGTCTGGCTTAAAAAAAGAGACAAGAGCAACCAGTCCGAAACAAATGTTTGCGAATCCCAATTCACGAAGAATTGGATAACTTTCGGGGCCGTTAATCTGAAAAATTTGTTTCGCAGTAAATTCAGGGTTTTTAACTTGTTTGATTCCCGCAAAAAACAAACGAAGCCCGACTGCAGAAAAAATAAACCACTTACAAAATGAGGTAAACGATAAACTGCTGCCTGTAATTAAATGCGCTGTTATAAATCCAATCGTTGGAACAATAAACGTCAGTATGCTTACACTTACAATGTAAAATTTGTTCGGTTTGTCATCTATTCCTTTTGTAGTTGCCATTAATTATTGCCTGTTTGCTTATTACCCTGATTTATTAGGAAGCCCATTATCCTAATTGAAGGTACTGGCTTTTTTGGCAAATGAAAATATTCAACCGGAAGGTTTTATTTATTTACGAAAGGCTGGGAGGGCTCTGTTTATGATTCAGAAGGGTAATGCTTAGAAAATTTTATTGTACAGATACCCGGACTGAATATGAACCAGGCCAATTTGTATTTCATTCATTTACAGCAAACTGCTATGCAAAAGTCTTTATCAGCAGGATAGTAATCCCGTAAAGCAGGGTAGAAACAAATATACCGGTAGCGGTTTTGTCTTTGTGGGTATTAATGTATAAAGTAAAGATAGCCGCATTTACCAGGAGAGATAGGGTAAGCGCAACCGTTAGTGTTCGGAATCCCTGCTCGTTGAGCATGAAATGGATGGTTTCACTATAACTGTATATGCCGAATTTGCTTACCTTGAAAAGGTAGAGCCCAAGAAAGGGGGCAAGCAACCCAAGAATCAAGCCAAATACCAGGTTGTCTTTTTTGAAAATCATGAAAAGATTTTGTGTTTTTCCAATTGCTTTTTTAACGTGTAGTTGGTGAGGTCATAATGCACCGGAACCACACTGGCATACTTATGTTTCAGCGCCCATACATCCGTATCTTTTCCCTTATCAAAATTTACAAATTCACCCGTTAGCCAGTAGTACTTCTTACCATGCGGATCCATCCGTTCATCAAAATCTTCCTCATATTTGGCATTGGCCTGCCGGCATAGTTTAATACCTTTAAGCTCATCCGGGGTGGCAATGGGGATGTTTACATTTAACAACAGGTGCTTATTCATTTTGGGTTTCAGGAATTCGGTAACGATATTTCTTACCACGATCCGCGATGCCCTGAAATCGGCTTCATAACTGTAATCCAGCAACGAAAATCCAATACTGGGGATCCCTTCAATAGAAGCCTCCATGGCGGCCGACATGGTGCCGCTGTATATCACATTGATAGAATGATTGGCGCCATGATTGATGCCACTCAAACATAAATCGGGTTTCCGAAACAGGATTTTATCTACCGCCAGTTTAACACAATCCACCGGGGTACCCGAGGTAGCCCAGGCTTCAATATCGCCAAAAAGGTTGACCTTGTTCATGCGCAGCGGCGATCCAATGGTAATGGCATGGCCCATTCCACTTTGCGGCCGGTCGGGGGCTACCACCACCACATTGCCAAGGTCTTTTACGGCTTCCACTAAATTTTTTATTCCGGGAGAGGTAACATCATCATCGTTGGTGATGAGGATGATCGGCTTTTCTTTATTTTTCGGCATATATTATCAAATCATTAAAAACTCATAAACCAGGGGCGGCCAATACCTGCACGGAATGGCCAGGGTATGGCAGCCAGGATCAGGAGCATGGCAATACCAAAGTAAACGAGCATTCTTTTATGTTTTTGAGAATCAGTGGAAGCCCGCTTTACCGAACTGCGGCCAATATGAACCAGGATGATAGCGAGAATCATCATCAGGGTATGTTCCACCGTATAAAATCGCAAGGCTGCATCCTTCATCACTACTTTTGCATTACTGGTCAGTTGGTTAAACCAGCCGTTGTTGAAATATAAAATGAGGCCAAGTAATAACTGGATATCGCAAAATATCATAAACAGCAGGTTGCTGCGGTTGTCATTGGCAGAATACGGGCGCTTGCCGGTTAATCCCGAAATGGCATTAATTATTGCCCAAAATCCAAATAAAAGGATAAGCCACCGAACAAGGTTGTGTAAAACAAGTATGGTTTGCATAAAAGAATTTGCGCAAAAATAGGCAGGTAAAAAGGGTATCCGAAAAAAATATTTTGAAAAACTAAATAGTTTAGTATATTTGTGCTAATCAAATTAGTTTATATGTCAAGAGCCGGATTAAACCTGAAATATCTTCGCAAATTTCGCGGATGGACCCAGGAGGAGTTTGCCCATAAACTTAACATTAAACGCTCGCTGATTGGTGCCTACGAAGAAGAACGCGCCGATCCGCGGCTGGATGTGCTGGAAACAGTGGCCGAAATGTTTAAACTAACCCTGGATGAATTATTGCTTCAGGACCTGAGTGTTAACAACCAGGCGCCACAAAGTTTCCTGGCAAAGCGCCGCCAGCAAAAAATGATGTCAGCCGATCGTAACCTGATTCACTTTGTCCCGGTTAAAGCTGCCGCCGGTTACCTTACCAGCTATGCCGATAGTGAATTCATTGATGAATTAAACACCTTTACCCTGCCCATGCTTTCTGGTGGCAATTACCGCGCCTTCGAAATCATTGGCGATTCCATGCTCCCAACCCCCAGCGGTTCCATTATTGTGGGAGAAAAGGTAGAATCTATGGATGATGTAAAAAATCACCAGGCTTATATCGTGGTGAGCCGCAATGAAGGAATTGTATATAAACGTATTGTAAAGAACAACCGCAGCCGTGCCCGGATTACCCTCGAGAGCGATAACCCCGCCTATCAACCCTACCAGGTGAATTCCGAAGATGTGGTTGAACTCTGGCAGGCCCAGGTGGTAATTGGTAAAGTAGCCCAACAGCAACGTTGGGATGTTAATTCATTGGCAAGCCTGGTGAATAATCTCCAGGGTCAGGTAAGCTCATTGAAAAAGAAAATGAATTAAAATTTTAAAGGAAGGGTTGGATTCTTCGTTTCAGAAGCACAATGCGATAATTTTTCTGAATTGTATTTTGGGGATGGTTTCAGGCATTTTTATCAAATTGGCATCGCTTGAAATCCAATCATTTATAGTTATCCATATCCAAAACCTGGAATGGTGGATAACTAAAGCCTTAAACCCGCTCCGGCATCATAATTTCGTAATCAGATACATCGCTTTATAAATTTTAAACACATTCATTATGATCAAACTACAAATCATCGGAAACCTCGGGAAAGACTGCGTTACAAACGAAGTGAATGGCAGGCATGTTATCAACTTCAATGTAGCCCATACCGAAAAGTTTAAAGATTCCAAAGGAAATTTAGTGGAAAAAACTATTTGGGTGAACTGTGCTTACTGGACAGACCGTACAGCCATTGCACAATATCTTACCAAAGGGAAAACCGTTTATGCAGAAGGCACACCCGAAGTGGAAGCATATATGAAAGAAAATACGCCTGCCGCCACCCTGAGAATGCGGGTTCATAATATTCAACTCCTGGGCGGTGCTGGCGATTCCTCGTCAAAATCAAATTTCAGTCCTGCTGTAGTAACGGATTCGGTACCTGGTACTTCTTCTCCAAAAAGCAGTAACATCCCTGAAATTGTAGCTGTAGAGGCAGAGGCAGATGATCTCCCATTTTAATTTCCAAATTTTCAATTTAAATTGTTAGCTTCCTGAACAGGAAGCTTTTTTTATGAAACAAATCTTTATTCTATCTCTTTTAGTATCGAGTATGGCAACTGCCTCCCGGGCACAAACCGATTATTCGGCTTTGGTAAATCCTTTTATTGGTACAGGAGGGCATGGTCATACTTATCCCGGCGCAACCGTACCTCACGGTATGGTACAACTAAGCCCAGATACACGCCTCACCGGCTGGGATGGCTGCAGCGGTTACCATTATAGCGATAGTTTTGTATATGGATTTTCGCATACCCATTTAAGCGGTACGGGAGTTTCTGATTACGGTGATATCCTCTTTATGCCCGGTACGGGTGAACCCTCACCTGATAATAAATTGTACGGATCTAAATTTTCTCATTCCCGCGAAAAGGCAACTGCAGGTTATTATTCCGTTCATCTCGATGATAAAGATGTAGAGGTAGAACTCACTGCCTCCGAAAGGTTAGGGATGCACCACTATAAGTTTAATCGTTCAAATAATTATGTGATCATCGATTTACAACACCGCGATGAAGTAATTTCATCTTCGCTAAAACTTGAAGACAGTGTAACGGTTTCGGGTATGCGACAAAGCAGGGGGTGGGCAAATAATCAATATGTGTTTTTTGTAGCAAAATTTTCCAGGCCGGTTACTTCCTTTGGCTTTTGGAAAGATGATAACCTTCAGAAAGGAATAGCCTCTCTGGAAGGAAAGAATGTAAAGGCGTATTTCCGTTTCAATCCTGCAGCAGGAACAGAACTCCTGGTGAAGGTGGCTTTATCACCCGTGAGTATCGAAGGTGCAAAGAAAAACCTGGAAGCCGAAGTAAGTGGTTGGGATTTTAACCAGGTAAAGGGAACCGCAAAATTGAAATGGAATGAGGAATTGGGGAAGATTGATGTAAAATCGGATGATACCAGCAAACTGCGCATTTTTTATACAGCCTTGTACCATACTGCCATTGTCCCAAATATTAATATGGATGTAGATGGCCGCTATAGAGGCCGCGATAACCAGATCCACCAGGCCGAAGGGTTTACGTATTACTCGGTATTTTCTCTTTGGGATACCTACCGGGCCACTCACCCTCTTTATACCATACTCGATGTTTCCCGAACCATCGACTATATAAAAACATTTCTGGTGCAGTACCAACAGGGAGGAAGACTTCCGGTTTGGGAACTGGCAAGTTGCGAAACCGATTGCATGATCGGTTACCATTCCGTGCCGGTAATATGGGATGCTTTCGCAAAAGGAATTAATGAATTTGATACGGTTCTTGCACTGGAAGCCATGAAGAAATCTGCTTCCTGGGATCATTTAGGGCTTCCTGCCTATCAGCAAAAGCACCTGATTGAAGTTTCTGATGAACCGGAAAGTGTAAGCAAGACCCTGGAATATGCCTACGATGATTGGTGCATCGCCATGTATGCAAAAAAGATTGGACGCAGTTCCGATTTCCAACAGTATATCCAACGGGCCCAGTATTATAAGAATATGCTTAACCTCCACACCGGGTTTATGCAACCCCGCGATAATGGCGGGTGGCTTGCCGGATTCGATCCGCGGGAAGTGAATAACAATTATACCGAAGCTAATAGCTGGCAATATTCTTTTTCATTTCAACAGGATATCGGTGGCTATATGAAATTGCGCGGTGGACCAGAGGCCCTGGAGAAAATGCTGGATGGCTTGTTCACCGCTCCCGACCAAACCACCGGCAGAGATCAGTCGGATATTACCGGGATGATTGGCCAGTATGCCCACGGGAATGAACCCAGCCATCATATAATATTAATGTACGATCATGCAGGTAATGCCTCGAAAGCTCAGTATTATGTTCATAAGGTGATGACCGAATTTTACAAAGATGCTCCCGATGGATTAATTGGGAATGAAGATTGCGGACAAATGAGCGCATGGTATATTTTTAATGCCTTGGGTTTTTATCCGGTAACGCCAGGGGATAACCGATATTTTATCGGTACCCCTTCCTTTCCCATGGCAGAAATTAAACTCCCTAATGAAAAATCCTTTATCATTAATGCACCACATGTTTCGGAAAAAAATTATTATATCCAGGATGCGTTGTTAAGTACCACTTCATCGCTCATGCCCAAAAAAATGATGAGGCCATTCCTTACTCACCAGGAAATTTCCGGCGGCGGGTTGGTTACTTTTATGATGGGAGATAAGCCCGCTTCTGTCTTAAACATTCCGGTTCCTGAACCGGGTATTCTTTCTGATACAAAGGCAAATGCCCTTGTTTTGAACCCGGTAATTGAGGGTGGGCCGAGGTCTTTCCGCGGGAAGAAGAAAATCATCATCCAAACCCCTTTGAAAAATGAGTCGGCGTTTTATTCTGTCAGTGGAACCATGCCAACCCATAAATCAATATCGTACAGGGTTCCCTTTTGGATTGATAGCTCCATTTCGATTCGAACTAAATCTTTTAATACAAATGGCGATTCCAGTGCAGAATCCGTAGCAGAATTTGTGAGGGTAGATAATCACTGGTCTGTGAATTACCTGTCTGCCTATGAACCTCAATATTCCGCAGGGGGAAATGGGGCGTTAATTGA
>Ga0208826_1003307_pt1 | contig 11124 bp, 6 predicted proteins | sample AD_UKC115_MetaG_FD_184451 | JGI IMG/M metagenome (GOLD analysis project Ga0208826, IMG submission 184451) | Active sludge microbial communities of municipal wastewater-treating anaerobic digesters from Hong Kong - AD_UKC115_MetaG (SPAdes)... | ecosystem: Engineered > Bioreactor > Anaerobic >... | reverse complement strand
CATCCGGCGCAACCTGCCGCGGGTGCCGTTCCCGTCCGGGCGCGACGTGTGGCTGGCGTTCAAGGGGGCGTTCTGGGCCCTGCTTTGCCCGGTGGTGCTGTTTGGCGGCATGATGAGTGGCTACTTCACGGCCACTGAGTCGGCTGCGGTCGCCGCGTTCTACGCGCTGGTGGTGGGTCTGGGCTATGGCGAGTTCCGCGTGCGCGACCTGCCACGCATCGTGCTCGACACCGTGGAGACGACCGGCGTGATGATGGCGCTGGTGATGAGCGCGGCGCTGCTGGCCTACGCGCTGTCGCTGTCCCGTCTGCCACAAAACTTCGGCGGCTGGCTAACGCAGACGGTGACGTCACCGATCATGTATCTGCTGCTGGTCAACGTCATCCTGCTGGTGGTGGGCTGTTTCATGGAGGCAATCGCCGCCATGCTGATCCTGATCCCGATCCTGGTGCCGCCTGCTATTGCGCTGGGCATCGATCCGATTCAGTTCGGCGTGGTGGTCGTGCTCAACCTGATGATCGGCACCATCACACCGCCCGTGGGCATCGTGCTGTTCGTCACTTCCCGCGTGGCCAACCTGCCGTTCGCCGCCGTGGTGCGGGCGACGCTGCCCTTTCTTTGGCCGCTGCTCGCGGTGCTGGTGGCGATCACCTTGGTGCCGTCGCTGACGACCTGGCTGCCGGGGGTAATGCGGTAGCTGCGCCGACAACCCAAGGGCCGGCGAGCTGCTAGGGTAAAAACTCCGTCAGCACTTGTCCCGTATGTGACTTCGCCTTCGCCTTCAGCACGGTGGGCACATCACCGGCGACGACGACGGTGCCGCCACCGGTGCCGCCTTCCGGCCCCATGTCGATGATCCAGTCGGCTTCGGCAATCAGGTCGAGGTTGTGCTCGATCAGGATCACGGTGTTGCCCGCGTCCACCAGCCGGTGCAGCACGTGGATCAGCTTCTCCACATCCGCCATGTGCAGGCCGACCGTGGGTTCGTCCAGCACGTACAGTGTGTGCGGTGCCTTGCTGGCCCGCGCGCCACGCGCTGGCCCTGCATCGGTTCTGACTTTTGCCAGCTCGGTGACCAGCTTGATGCGCTGTGCCTCGCCGCCCGAAAGCGTAGGGCTGGGCTGGCCGAGGGTGAGGTAGCCGAGGCCGACGTCCTGCATCAGCTTGAGTGGGTGATAGATCGACGGCATCGAGGCGAAGAACGGCACGGCGTCGTCGACCTCCATCGCCAGCACGTCACCGATGGACTTGTCGCGCCAGGTGACCGACAGTGTCTCGCTGTTGAAGCGTGAACCATTGCACACGTCGCAAGGCAGCTTCACGTCGGGCAGGAAGTTCATCTCCACCGTCACCACGCCGGCGCCAGCGCACGCGTCACAGCGGCCACCTGCGGCATTGAACGAGAAACGACCGGGACCATAGCCGCGCATCTTGGCTTCCGACGTTTCGGCGTAGAGCTTGCGAATGTTGTCCCAGAAACCAATGTAGGTGGCAGGGCAGGAGCGCGGCGTCTTGCCGATGGGCGTCTGGTCTACCTCCAGCACGCGGTCCACTTCCTCCCAGCCGGTCAGCGCCTTGCAGCCAGTGAGCGCTGGCGCCTTCTTGCGCGTATTGCGCGCTGCAACCAGTGCCTGCAGGTTCTCGTGCAACACCTCGCGGGCGAGGGTTGACTTGCCAGAACCTGACACACCGGTGATCACCGACAGGCGCGCCAGCGGCAGCGACGTCGAGACGTTCTTCAGGTTGTGCAGATCCGCGCCCTTGACCTCGATGCGCGCGTCTTTCTTGCCCACCGGCGCACGCTGGTGCAGCGGATGTGCCAGTGGCTTCTTGAGGAAGCGGCCGGTGATCGACTTCGGGTTGGCCTTCAACTCTGCCGCTGTACCCTCGGCGACGATCTCGCCACCACGCACGCCCGCGCCCGGCCCGAGGTCGATGATGTGATGCGCACGCTTGATGGTGTCTTCGTCATGCTCGACAACGACCAGCGTATTGCCCTTGGCCTGCAGTTTCTCCAGCGTGTCGAGCAGGATGCGGTTGTCGCGCGCGTGTAGCCCGATGGTCGGCTCGTCAAGCACGTAGGCGACACCCTGCAGGTTGGAGCCGAGCTGTGCCGCGAGACGGATGCGTTGTGCCTCGCCGCCTGAGAGCGTGGGCGCCGAGCGATCCAGTGTCAGGTAACCCAACCCCACTTCCTGAAGGAAGGCAAGACGTGACTTCACCTCAACCAGAATGTCGCGGGCGATCTCTTCCTCACGCGGTGTCAGCTTCAACGCGTTCACGAAGCGCTCCACGTCAATCACCGATTGCGCGACCACCGCATGAATGCCCTGCTCGCGGAAACGCACGCTACGCGCCACCGGGTTCAGCCGTGCACCGTCGCACGAGGTGCAAAGCTCAAACGCCTCTTTGGCGTCGAGGAAGGCATCAAGCTCGCGGTCGGCGAATTCCTCGCTGACGCGGTCGTCGCGCTTGAAGCCCTTCACGCTCTCGCCGGTGCCCTGGCAGCTTGTGCACCAGCCGTGCTTGCTGTTGAACGAGAACAACCGTGGATCGAGCTCGGCGAAGCTCGTCCCGCAACTCGGGCAGGCCCGCTTGGTGGAGAACACCGTCAGCTCGGCCGCTGCGCTGCCGTTCTTCCATGACAGCACCTGCACCACGCCTTTGCCGTAGTCGAGCCCGGAGACCAGCGCAGCGCGCAAGTCCTTCTCGTGCTTCGCAGCGACCTCGACCGTCGCCATGGGCAGCTCGATGTTGTGCTCGGCAAAGCGATCCAGTCGAGGCCATGGCGCGACGGGGATCAGCTCACCGTCCACCCGCAGATGTGCGAAACCTTTGCCCTTTGCCCACTTCGCAAGGTCGGTATACAAGCCTTTGCGGTTCACCACCAGCGGCGCCAGGATGGTGGCGTGCTTGCCTTTGCATTCCTTCATCACACGGGCGGCGATCACGTCCAGCGACTGCGGCTCAATGGGCACGTCGCAGGTGGGGCAATACTGCGTGCCAAGCTTCATCCACAGCAGGCGCAGGAAGTGATAAATCTCGGTCAGCGTCGCAACCGTGGACTTGCGGCCGCCACGGGACACCCGTTGCTCAATCGCCACGGTGGGCGGAATGCCGTGAATCGCGTCGACATCCGGTCGCGCCGACGGCTGCACGAATTGCCTTGCGTAGGCGTTCAGCGATTCAAGATAGCGGCGCTGACCTTCGTTGAAGATGATGTCGAAGGCCAGTGTCGATTTGCCTGAACCGGACGGGCCGGTGATGACGGTGAATCCCTTTGCCGGAATCTCGACGCTGACATTCTTCAGATTGTGCTCCCGCGCGTGCAGCACGCTGATGTTGCGTGCCGCGGCCCGTTGCAGATACACGCCCCGCGGCTCAGCGGCCTTCAGCGTGCGCGTTGATTCGGCCAGCGCGGCGAGGTCACGGTCGTAGTCGTTGAGCGCCTTGCCGGTATGCGATCGGGTGTCGCGGCGGATGGCTTCGGGTGTGCCGGTGAAGATGATCTCGCCGCCGGCGTCGCCGCCTTCGGGGCCGAGGTCAATCAACCAGTCACTGGCGTTGATCACGTCAAGATTGTGCTCGATGACCACAATGGAGTGTCCGGCGTCGAGCAGTTTGTCGAACGCGCCGAGCAGCTTGGCGATATCGTCAAAGTGCAGGCCGGTGGTCGGCTCGTCGAACACAAACAGCTTGCCGCGCGGATTGCCCGGGTCGTCTGGCTTGATGCGCTTGGGCAGCATGGCGATCGGACGTCCGCCATCCGGCCCCGCGCTTTCGGCGAGGTGGCCAGCCAGCTTCAGTCGCTGCGCCTCACCGCCCGACAGGGTCGGCACCGGCTGTCCAAGACGCACGTAGTCCAGACCGACGTCGGCGAGCGGTTGTAGCGTGCGCAGCACTTCGGCCCCACCCTTGATGTCGGCGAAGAACAGGATGGCTTCGCTGACCGTCAGCTCCAGCACATCGCTGATGCTTTTGTCGTTGACCTTGACCTCGCGCACTTCGGCGCGAAAGCGGGTGCCATCGCAGTCCGGGCATCGCAGGTACACGTCGGAGAGGAACTGCATCTCCACATGCTCGAAGCCGGAACCCGAGCAGGTCGGACAGCGGCCATTGCCTGCGTTAAAGCTGAACGTGCCCTGCGTGTAACCGCGCTCCACGGCGAGCGACGCTTTGGCGTAGATAGCACGAATCGCATCAAAGGCACCAACGAAACTGGCCGGATTTGACCGCGAAGACTTGCCGATGGGCGACTGGTCAACGAACACCACGTCGTCGATGTTCTGATGGCCGAGCAGCAGGTCATACGCGCCCGGCGCATCGGTCGTCTTGCCCTTGGCCTTGTACAGCGCCGGCACCAGCACGTCCTGCACCAGACTCGATTTGCCCGACCCGGAGACACCCGTCACCGTCACCAGACCACGCAGCGGGAATGCGACGGTGATGCTCTTAAGATTGTTCTCACGCGCACCGGTCACGGTGATGACGTGCTGCTCATCGGCGGCCAGCGTCTTGCGTTTGCGACCGAGGCGCTCGCGGCCCAGCAGGTAGGCAGCCGTACGAGAGTTCTGTGTGCTCGCCAGCTCGCGCGGAGCGCCGTCGAAGATGATATTGCCGCCGCGCTCGCCGGGGCCGGGGCCGATATCGAGCAGGCGATCCGCGGCAAACATGATTTGTGGATCGTGCTCGACGACCACCAGGGTATTGCCCGCGCCCTTCAGGCGCTGCATCACGCCGATGATGCGCGTCATGTCCCGCGGATGCAGGCCGATCGACGGCTCGTCGAGCACGAACAGCGTGTTGGTCAGCGACGTGCCAAGCGCGGTGGTGAGGTTGATGCGTTGCACTTCGCCGCCCGAGAGCGTGCGGCTCTGGCGATCCAGTGTGAGGTAGCCGAGGCCGACGTCGCAGAGATAGCCCAGCCGCGAACGCACTTCGCCGAGCACCAGCTCGCCGGCTTCGTCCAGTACTGCGCCTGATGCGGTGAAATCCAGCGTGGCAAAAAACTGCCGCAGACGCTCGATTGGCAGCAGCATCAAGTCGTGAATCGTGAGGCCGGGCAGCGCCTCAAGTGTGTCGCGCGAAAACTTGAAGTGGCGCGGTGAAAAGCGCCTTGCCGGGGGCAATACGGCATCGGCATTGGCTTTCGACCCAAGCCGGAAATTGATCGAGGTCGGTTTCAGGCGCGCGCCTTCGCAGGCGTTGCAAGGCGTGTAAGCGCGGTACTTCGACAGCAGTACGCGAATGTGCATCTTGTACGCCTTCGACTCCAGCCAGTCGAAGAAGCGCATCACGCCGTACCACTTCTTGTTGGCGTCCTTCTCCCACGACCGCCAGGTGTCGTCGCCTTCGATGACGTAGCGGCGGTCGTTCGGCCCGAGGTCGCGAAACGGTACATCCATCGGGATGTTGCGCGCCGTCATGTACTTCTTAAGATCGTCCTGGCACTCCTTGAAGCTCGCGGTTTGCCAGGGTTTGATGGCCCCCTCGCCCAGCGCTTTGCCCTCATCGGGAATCACCAAACCAAGGTCGACACCGATCACGCGCCCGAAGCCGCGGCAGGTTTCGCAGGCTCCCAGCGGGTTGTTGAACGAGAACGACGACGGATGCGGGTCGCTATAGGTGATGTCACACGCGGCGCAGTGCAGGTCTGCCGAGTAGAGCCACTGTGTGGAGGACGAATGACGAACGACGAATGACGAAACGGCCTGATGCGACGCCTCTGTTGCTTGCACGGGAGCGTCGAGCACAAACACATTCACCCGCCCTTTGCCATGCAAAAGCGCGGCTTCCAGGGCCTCCATCACTCGCGCTTTTTCGGCGCTGCCAATACGCATGCGGTCCTGCACCACATGCAGCGTGGCGCCATCGCGTTGCTGCACCCGCGTGTAGCCCTGCGCCGAGAGGAACTGTTCGACCTCGGCTTCCTTGAAGTTTTCCGGCACGGTCACCGGGAACGTGATCGCGACGCGTGGGTCACCTGCCTTGGCAGCGCGCAGCTTGAGGTCGACGTAGATGGAATCCGGTGTGTCGCGCCGCACCTGCTCACCGCAGCTCTGGCAATGCAGCGCCGCAAAGCGCGCAAACATCAGCTTCAGATGATCATTCACCTCGGTCATGGTGCCGACGGTGGAACGCGAGGTGCGCACCGGGTTGGTCTGGTCAATCGCAATGGCCGGCGGAATGCCTTCGATGCGATCCACCTGCGGCTTGTCCATGCGGTCGAGGAACTGCCGCGCGTACGGCGAGAAAGTCTCGACGTAACGCCGCTGCCCCTCGGCATACAGTGTGTCGAACACCAGTGACGATTTACCCGAGCCCGACACCCCTGTTACCACCGTCAACTCACCGGTGTGAATGTCGAGGTCAATGTTTTTGAGGTTGTTCTGCCGAGCGCCGCGGATGCGGATGTCGGTGGCGGCGAGTGCGGTGACATTCGCGGGCAGCGCGGGCGCAACGGATTTGCGCTTGCGGGACGAGGCAGGTGCAGGCATGGGTGTTGGCTAATGCAGGTGCAGGTGCAGGTCGCGCGCGAACAGCGCGCGGAAACACCGAGTTTATCGGGAAAACTGTGCATATGCACAGTATTTGCCAGACGGGCGCGGTCAGTGGGTTGTAGGGCCGTCCTGCGCTGTTAGACGAGGCGCGACGTGGGTGGCGGTGGGCCCGGTGGACGACCACCAGACTGGCAACTGCAATTTCGCCTCGACCGTGCTGAGCAGCACCCCTTCGTCACGCACCGGCGCACTGCTGTATTGCGGTCGTGCTCGCATGAGCGCTTGCGTCTGCGCCACCCGCTCTGCCAGAGCTGGCATCGTCAGCAGAGCTGGTTCATCGTTTACGTCAGCATAAGAGTCGCAAGTCCTGAGGCTGGCTTTCGCGAGCGCATCAACATGGGTAAGCATCAGTGCATCAACGGCACCTGCACAGGCCCGCAGCGCGTAACGCAGCAGCACAAAATCGAGGTGACCGCGCCGGAATTTGCCCTGCCAGCCATCGTCACTGTTGTGGGGCTCCAGAAGCGGGCTGAGCGCAACATCCTCCGTCGGTAACGGTCCCGCGCCGTGGCGAACCATATAACTGCGCAACACAGCGATCGTGGTGAAGTCGTCGCGCAACCCATAGTCTCGGGCCACGCGCATCGCCGCTTGCGGGCGTACCTCGCTCCACGTGGTGTGCGGATGAAAGCCGACGTCCTGATCGAGCAAAATTCCCTGCGCGCCCTCCCAGACAATGTGGCTGGCGTCCGCCAGCTGCGCGCCGATAGTTTCTGCCGAGCTTGCTGACACGCTCGCTGCAAGCGGAGCGCACTGGGCGAGCCAGCGCTCGGTCACGGCAGGGTCCTCGAGCAGCTGACGTTCGTTGGCGGCGGCTTCGCGGGCGGTTGGCGGCAAATCATGCAACCAGCGCAAGTCGCCCAGTCTGCCCAGCAGCCTTGACTGAACTTGCCGTGCTTTGCGTCTGACCGAGTCGTTATCGGAAAAATCCTCGTACCGCAGACAAGCACCCGGCTCCGAAATCCAGTCTTCCACACAGGCGCCGATACCCACTCCGCAGCTGCCATGCGCCTGTGCGCCGCGTTGCCACTCAAGCAGACGCCCGTAGGCCTGATGAAACGGCGTAATGACGCGGCAGCGACCATCGATGTGCAGGCGGCGCAGTATCCCGCCCACGCCCTTTTTCTCAAGCAAGGCCGCTTCGCGGAGCAGAGCACTGGGGTGCACGAGGACCGGATGCGCCAGCACAGTACGAACACCCGGACGAAAGCTGCCAGCGCCGATCTGCGAAAACGTATGCGCGCGTCCGTCGGCGAGCACGACAGTGTGCCCAGCCTGCGCCCCGCCATTGAAGCGGACGTTGACGATTCGTGCCTGCGGAGATTCGGCGGCGGTCGCGCACAGGTAATCGGTGCACAGCCCCTTGCCGGCGTCACCGAAACCGAGATCGATAACTGCTACTGAACGTGAATTGCGGAAGCGCAAAAGCACCCTAGCCGAAGAGCTTCTTCCACCATGACGGATTGCCAGCAGACCCGCTGCGCAGTTCGGAAAATGCTTTGGGGTCCAGCGTGTCTGCGTAGTCCTGTACCGCCTGCAGGATGGGGCCAACGTGGTCGCGGTTGTAGCCGGCCGCGTAGAGTACGTTGATCAAGCCGTCGATGCTGGTGACCAGCCCTTCAGTGAGTGCGACGATCACGGCGGCCACGATACTGGTGTGCTCGGGCGCCTGCATGCAGATGACGTGATCGCCAAGCAGCTCACGCCATACTTTCTCGCAGCCTTCGCGTCGCGGGTAGTCCGGCACGAGAAAGAACAGGTGGTACATCTCTGCTGCCGCCGCAACCACTTCGGCAATCGGAATGTCCTCGTCGAGCTTGTTGCCAATCAAGCCTTCGATATGATGACGGGACACCACATCGCTGTAGGGTTCATCGCCCGTGATGAATAGATAGCCTTTTTTCCTGCGCTTGTTCCAGCAGTCGATGTCAGTGTGCTTCGCGGCAATGTAGAAGGCGAGGTCGTAGCTCTCGTAGCTGTTGCCGCCACCGCCGCCTTCCAGATAGCTCATGGTCAGCCACTTGTCCATCAGCTCGGCAGTGGTTTCGAACTGGCCTACCTGCAACGGCGCACGATCGCAGTCAGCGTCGCCAACCGCCATGAACAGCACCTGCGGATCGGCTACCTTGCATTGTTCCAGCAGCGCCATAAATCGAGGCAGCGTCTTGGTGGCCAGTTGTGGCGGAATGTTGCCCATCGAGCCGGTGACGTCAAGGGCAAAGATGATGGCCAGCGACTGCGGATGTTCAGCACTGTCACGTGCCTCGCGCACCTTGAGTCCCTTCGGATTCATCAGGTTGTGGCACGCGGTCTGCGTAAATACCTGTTCGACCGAGGCGCCGCTGCGTGACGCCAGCAAGTCCATATGTGCGGAGTGGGAGTAGCTACCGTAGCCCATGCGAGCTCCTATGTTCGGCTGAATACGTTGAACGGAACAAATTTTGGTGGCCCGAAATCGGACTGCGCGGCGGTCACGATTTGCACATCGAGCGCTGCCGCCGACTGGGTTGCCAGCCACGCGGTGTCGTCGCAGCAACGCTGCAGTAACGCACCCAACGCACCGCTACAGCGCACCGGTGGCTCGACGTCAACGTTGCCCGCGAGCGCAGCGCGGATGCACCACGCTGCCTGTGACAGGTCGTGAGCGCGGGCGCGTGCGCTGGCGTCAGTGCGAGCCTGTGACCAGCCGAGCAGCAGGCAAAGGTGATCACGCGAATTGATCAGCACATGCTCAGGCGCGACCTGCGCATGCACCCAGCCGCACTCATGCAGGTAACGCAGCGCGCCAAGCACCCGACGCCACAACCACACGGCGTGGCCAGCATCGATGCCTGACGGCGCAGCCACAAGCACGTCCGCAAGCGTCCCCTCAAACAGCCGGGGATAGTGGCTGACCAGCACGGAGCGCTGCTGCGCGCTGTCAGATTCCAGCGCCCACGCACGCGGCATGCGCAAGCGCAACATGGCAGCGCTGGTGCCGGAATCCGCCTGAAAGTGCTGGTGAACAGACCAGCTGCGCAGCAGCCGGGCGCTCGTTGCGGCATCAGATGCAACGTGCAGTACGACGCGCTGTGGATAGGTTGTCTCACGATCCGCGGCGCACACTTCCAGACCGGTGCGGGTGAAAATGCTGTGAACGCGACTGTACGCGTGGGTGTCGGTCTGCAACTGGCGCCCGCTTCGCGCATTGCGCTGCAGTTCGCAAAGCCGCAACCACGCGTCGCGAAAGTCCTTGCCACGAACGGTCTCCTCGCCAAGCGTGACGGTGGTGTGACACCACGGACACTCTACCCATTTCCACAGTGCCACACGAGGCAGCGCCCCCGAACACTGCGGGCATTGCAGGGCCTTGAATGCGATCGTCACAACAGCTTGTCCTTGGTGCGGTAGAGTTCCGTTGCTGCCGGGTGAGTCTATCTGCTAAGTCCGGTTTTGGGTCGTCCGATCGCCGTTTTGTGGGTAACCCGGCAACGCATGCGCGAAGTGAAGAAAATGTACCGGTGTTGGGCCTGTCAAGAAAAAAGTCTTCATGAAAAACCTGCTCCTGCTTTCGAACTCCCGCATGCCGGGTCGTGAATACCTGGAACACGCAGTGGACGCGATTCGCGAAACGCTCGGTGGCGCGAAGAAAGTGGTGCTGATTCCGTACGCCAGCGTCACCATCGTGTGGGACTCCACCGCGAAGAACGTACGCAATGGCCTGCAGGTGTTGCGCGACGAAGGCGTGGAGATCACGGCGATCCATCATTTCAAGGACCCGGTGGCGGCGCTGGCGGAATGCGACGCGATTCTCGTCAATGGCGGCAACACCTTCAACCTGCTTCATCACCTGCGCCGCAAGGAGCTGATCGTGCCGCTGCGTAACGAAATCCTGAAAGGCAAGCCCTACGTCGGCTGGAGCGCGGGCAGCGGCATCTGTGCGCCTTCCATCCGCACCACCAACGACATGCCGATCATCGATCCGGCCGGGCTCGACGCACTTGGCGTGATCGATTTCCAGCTCAATGCGCACTACACCAACGCCGTGCCCGAGGGCTGGATGGGCGAAACGCGCGACCAGCGTTTGGCGGAGTTCCTGCACATCAATCCGACGATGCCGGTGTTTGGTCTGCCCGAGGGCGACTGGCTGCGTGTGCGTGGCAGCGAGATCACGCTGCAAGGGCCGTTTGCCGGCAAGTGGTTTCGTGCTGGACAGGAACCTCGGGACGTGGCGCCCGGAAGCGTGCTGTAGCGATCAAGCGCCCTGTTGCATGCCATCGCCGACCGTGCGATGCTTCGCCTTATGAATCAGGAACTGAACACCCTCTTCAATCAGCACCATCTTGCGGATGCCGAGCATCGGGCGCTGCGTTACGCCTTTGCTCACGCCTGCGCCGAGCGGGTACGCCACCGGCTGGAAGACGCGCGTGCCATCGAACTGCTGGACGTGCTGAAGGCTTACGTCGAAGGCCGCGCCGATGAGGCCGCGCTGGCGCAGGCGGCGGATGAGGCCGCAGTGGTCGCCAATCGCCACCGCGGGTCATCGTCAATCGACGGTTCGCAGCACTCTGCGGTCTCGGGCACC
>Ga0208826_1003303_pt1 | contig 11131 bp, 3 predicted proteins | sample AD_UKC115_MetaG_FD_184451 | JGI IMG/M metagenome (GOLD analysis project Ga0208826, IMG submission 184451) | Active sludge microbial communities of municipal wastewater-treating anaerobic digesters from Hong Kong - AD_UKC115_MetaG (SPAdes)... | ecosystem: Engineered > Bioreactor > Anaerobic >... | reverse complement strand
CTTGCTAACCTCTTTAAATATCTCATCCCCTAGAATGAACTCATCCGCACACGCTTCGATCCAGTCAATATATTTGGCACTTGTAAGCAGATCAAAAGTAACCAGGCGATTCCCGTTACCTGTAGGTATATAAATAAAGCGAGGGGTATTGCGGCCTGGCTGCAAACCGGGCAGCCACTTTTCATTATCATTTGAGAGCAGATAACTCTTGCCTAAATTATTGGTATATGCATAAAATGCAGCATCATCAAAGCCACCATTGGAACGCATGGTGTTTAGGAAACCAAAAATCATTCTTTCAAATGCCATATCATTTGTATGATGTAAAGCTCCCAGCTCGTTTACAGTCCGCTCTTTCACAATTAATGCAATTTCTGCGACTGTCTGGCGGTCAAATCCTAGAACAGAACAACCTGATTTCTGCAGGGTTCGTCCAATATGGCTGGTCAGTCCATATTCCAGCATGATTTCATATTTCAACCGTTGTTCAATGTCATATATTAGCTTTTTAGCTGCTCGCCCCGAACCAAGCTTATTGTCGGCTTTCATTTTTTCATAGGCACGCATCCAGGTCATATTGGGAGCAATAAATAGACTTACAAATTCTTCGTCAGACAACTGTTGGTGCCAATATTCAATAAATCGGGAAGAGAATTCCTCTAAGGATAAATCATGGCCTTCAGCCAATACAAAACGTTGAATTGCACTGCGCAGACCGAACCTCCAGGTACGTGAATTGAAGAAACCTGCCCGGTGGGCAGAATCCTGGACATTATCAGAGAATGCCAGGGTCTTCTTGTCATCATTAAATTTGGAAGCAAACATCTGTGATACAGTGGCACTGATTGCAGTGGCACTGCGCAGGCCTATGATAGAAAGACCCCGACTGCTACAGAATGGGCATACATATTGTTTACTATCTTCTCGCCCAACCGTATGAATTTGAACAGGATAAATAATCGGAAAAGTATCCTCTCCGCAACAATAGGGGCGTGTGCTGCTACCAGGATGAAGTTGCAGACAACTGGGACATACATAAGCTGCATTCATGTAATAAGGTTTTTCGTCATGACTATAGGGAAAAAACATAAACACCTTCTTGTCCTGTTTGAAGAACAGGTTATAGAAGGTGTTAAGGTCATTAATGGTTAGATTACCACGCTCATTGGTAATTGAAACCCAACCGGTTGCACCGCAGTCACGGCAGTTTATTACTGGCAGGTATTGTTTTGCCTGTTGCTCGTTTAAATCTGTAGCCAGGGAGTAGGTTATATCATTGGCCGAAACCCTGGCCAGCAAGCGTCTTAGTTCACGCATCCAAACCTGAACTTGAACGGTTAAAAACGGGCGCAGTTTGCCAACTGAACCAAGTCGGGCATGGGATATTAATGCAAACAGAGCATCTAAGGCAGCAGTTTGGTTTTGTAATGCAGCCAGCTGGGGATATTTTGATTTCAATTCTTCGCAAACTAGAGAAGGATGAACATAATCGCTGCCGATGTAGGCAAGCATAAGCTGGGTAAAGCTGTGCCTCATCAGTCTTGCACCGATGGCCAGACGAACCTCATCGGACATGATATCATCAAAAACGAAGGTATCGTCAAACCAGCTTTTTGCAGCAGTTTTAAGGTATTCAGTCTCGTCATCATTTTCTACACAATTGATCAATTCATTAACCTGTTCTTCTGTCGGGACGGTAAAATCGCGGACATCAAATCCGGCAAAAAACTCATCCGGCGAAAGCCGGTCCTCTGTAATTACAGCATCATCTTCAAATGATTCCCCGAATACATCACTGGCATATTTACGTATACTATCTGCACTATCCCGGGCACCCATGGTAGCTGAAGTGCCGATACAACATAGATATCCGGTGGGAGTAAACAATCTCGCTTTCAGTCGGCGCAGCAAGCAGGCCAGATCAGTTCCCTGGGCACCGTCAAAAGTATGAAGTTCATCAACCGCAATATATTTTAAAGTTTCCGGTTTGTTATCCTGCCACAGGGTAGCATCTTTCGGTCTGACCAGCAGATAGTCCAGCATCTTATAATTAGTCAACAGGATATCCGGAGGGGAGGAAAGCATAGTCTCATGATCAGTTATTATCTGTGACTCATTCATCACCCGGCAAGGAGCAGATTCATACCCTCCTACGTACATTCCCGCTGTGATCTGATTATTCAATTCCGGGCTGTTATGTATAAGTTCGGCGATACGTTTGGCCTGGTCAGAAGCAAGCGCATTCATGGGATAAATGATTAATGCCTTAATTCCAGGTTCGCCACGGTGGTGATAACAGTATTCCAGGATAGGATAGAGGAAACACTCGGTTTTACCGGAACCGGTTCCGGTTGCAATCAGGGTGGAACGTCCGTCTTCACCGGTTAACCGTTCAAAGGCCTTTTGCTGGTGCACATATGGGCTGTATTGCATATGAATGGCTGTAAATATATCAGGTCCATCCTCAGCAATACGAAAGGGCAGCCGTACAGCAACATAAGGTTCATGGAATACTGAGTCATCGGTGTCAAGCAGTCGCTCCAGTGAACCTTGGAAAAAAGGATTGGTCATCGGGAAGGTTGTTTTAATATAATCTTCCAGACCCTGCTGTAGTTGTCCCGCAAGAACGGATGGTAACATAATATCCTCTCCCGTTATTTATCCTTATATTTCTCCTCGAAAAATGCCCAGGCGGTTTCGTAGTCCTGTTCCCGATCACAGCGGTCAAAAGGCGCGACATATTCAATGGTGCGCTCCACCGGACCTCCCGGCATGGTGTCATCAATGATGGTACGTGTAAAAGTACCACTCTTGGCGTCCTTTATCTCATTCCACTCGGGCCGCGAGAATCCAACGTTGGTCAAACTGCGGTTATTGGTAAACACGATACGCCCGTTACGGTCATACCAGGTATCGGCCTCGTATGACTGAAGCACTGGGAATTGAATTCGGTAAACGGTTTTAAGCTGTTCGAGAGTCATTCCCAACGCCATTGCAGTTAGCACATCTATTTCCACGAGAGCTTGGCGGCGTTCGTAGTCGTTTCGCAAGGGCGTGTTCCATGTCCATTTAGGTGTAAGGGATGTGAAACGTTCAGATCGAAGCCGAGGATCGGGCTTTGACCAGAGTTCTTTATTATAGTTACCATCGTATGTTTTTAACCATATGTCACTATAATACTTAGTTAAGCAATTAAGCATTATTGCACGAACACATAGTGAATCGTTGTATTTCGATTTGATAATAGGTAATTTACCTGCATTATCATCGTATAAATTAGATTTACCCATGACCTTAATAAAAAAATCATACGGTATTGATGCAAAAAATGCAGATAAAAGAATCAATTCAGATTTATCAACAAAAGCAAAACCTATAAGTCCATTAGTATGAGTACTATTGGGGGGTACTAAACCACCAACTAATGTTCGTTCTCCACTTAAATTTAGCATTTTTCTTGCAATTACTCTATATTCCTTATGGTGTTTTTCACCCCATGGGTTATTGGGAATTTGTCTCAAATACTGATTTAACTCTAGGTTAATTGAATAGTTACATCTTGGCAAATAATCTTCACTTATAAGTGATAAATTAATACTGTCATAATCGCTGTTTAATCTACAAATGCTACGTGAGGTCTTAAACAGCGGATTTGCCACACCAATGTGTGGTCCAGAATATATCAATTCTAGTGTAGTTTCCGGGAAATGAACATTTCGTATAATAGTGCCATCATTTTGTGCATTTGTTTCATTCCACATCTGCGAAGAGAATACCTTGTCACCTAATCTCCCAATAGTTTTATCTTGAACAACAAAGCAAGATAAAACATCTAACAGTTGTTTCGCATGTAATGCTGGCAATCTTGCTTGCTTCCAGTTTTCACTATCATCGAACAACTTTGCAAAAAGGCTAAGTTCGGTTCTGCCTACTTTTAGGACGCGATCAGGATGTCCAATTAGATTCCATTTATTTCCTTCATCTTTAATGCCAGGAACAGAACCTTGATTTGATTTATCATAGCATTGTTCAATTGTAGATGCATCGAACAAATTTGATATCATATCAAATTTGGAATTGGAACTATTAGAATAAACATTTAGACCGAAAACCATATGATGATCAACCTCAGCGAACAACTTAAGTTCATTGATGAATTGAAAATGCTTCCGCAAACGCGGATACAACTCTTCCCTCAAAGTCCCACCTTGCGGGTCATCATAGACACCATCAGGATGAATAAATGCAGTAACACCTGTTTGATTATTAATGTTCCAAGCCTTTGGCAAAAAGCATTTATATAGATTTGCCTTCATACCTACTAAGTCAGGGTAGTTTTGAACTGCGTTTAAAAAGTTCTGTGTACCCGACATACTCTCGTATTCTGTAAAATATGCACTTCTTACTGGAATATATTTAAGTACCTCGTTACGAAGCTTTGCCGTTTGTGCCGCACTAAAATTCTTTATTGCAAACATTGGTTGCGAATCTGATAATAAGGCTTGTTCATTCCATCCCATCAGTATCCACGGCGGATTTCCAATAACCAAATCAAAGCCTCCACGCTCTTCAAACAAATCAGCGAATTCCAATTCCCAGTGCATGAATTTATTTGACTTAGCAATTTCCTTTGCTAACTGCAACCGAGGATTGCGCTTACAAAGAGCTACAAGATCTACTTTAGGCAGATCTTTATAAAGATCTAACACTTCATTAGCCATTTCCTCAATCTCTGTTGGAAATAACGACCCCTGAACGTCTTGGCTTTTAGTAACAGAGACAATACCACCTTCCAGGATCAGAGACATATCAAACAAGAATTCGCTTCTGGTGGGAAGCATATCAGCCTTATCAATAGGCCAGAACCACATAGCACACCAATAATCCATAGCAAATTTGAGCCTGGCATATGGCCCGGCATTCTGCATTTCTTCTGATTTATACAAGCGCTTATAAATCAAATCTTTCTCGCGAATAGTAGTATGGGAAGCATTCATATCCTCTTCATGACCATAAACTGACAGCGCATCTTTGGTCTGCTCTTCAACAGTTTTACGTAGTTCTACCTGTTTTGCCCACAGATCGTCTATGACTGCCGAAATACGCAGGAGGGTCTGGACATCTTCAGCATTATGAGCGCTGGTGAATTTCCGATTCCAATCCTTGATCTTTTTTATCTCATCTTTGGCCAGGTCTTTGATGACTTTGTCAGTGTAGTTAGCCATACCCGGGTCACCCATCAGAAAATGATAAACTTGCTTTTTGGGCATTCTCTTGCAGTCCGGCATGATACGCTCAGGAGCATTATCATACCATCTACCGGGTGCGCGGTTGGATTGTAGTTGTTCAACACGATAACACTGTCTTCTGGCGCCAATAAGGGAGTTACCGTTAACTAGTTGGGTTCCAAACCAGGGTACATAGGCTCCCTTATAAATTGTATTTAGCCATAATGATACTTCAGCCAGCTCTACAGCAACCGGGTTCAGGTCAATACCGTATACATTGCGGTCAGCAATATACATTTTTACCCGCTGCAGTTCCTTATAGCGATCTTCATAAGATATGGTTTCTGCAAGCTCTTTTTGCTTCTTATCCAAGTAGGCTTCTGCCAATTGATTAATTGCTTCGTTCAAGAATGCAGCACTGCCCATGGCCGGTTCACAAATGGTAAGCTGCAGAATATCATCTGCCGTTTTATCTTCCAGCAGTTCTTTCAAAGCGTACTTAACCAGGCATTTCGTCAATACTTCCGGGGTATAATATGAAGCTGATTTTTCTCGTTCACGACCGGCCAGGCGATAGATAAAAGTCCCTTTTTCATATTTTCTAAGGCGGCCGTCAGGATATCGAACCCGCTCTGCTTCGGTATATTGCTCCAGTTCCCCTTCCGGTACGAAGTAGCCTACATCCAGTTCGTCAAATTGGTCTCTTTCACGTTTAACCTCAAACAGTCTCTCTTTTGCAATAAACCCCCTATAAGACAGCAAAGCCTCATAGACAGCTCCCATCTGGTTGATACCCAGATTTGCGTAGGAAATACGGCCACGGCGATCATTTCTGCGTCCGGTGGCACGGGTAATGCTCATCAAATCAACGATTTTAAGCATTACCCGATTACGCAATCTGGCGGCAGTAATAAGCGGGGTATATTGGGGATCGAAAATGTGGGCTTTCAATGGCTCCATAATAAAAATATCGTGCAAGGATTCGCTCTTAGACAGTGTTTTAAGCTCTTCTTCACTACCCGGATAACCATTATAAATAAGTTCAAAAAGCTTAGAAATAGTCTCGTGCAAGTAATATCCTTCTCCAACTTCGCTGGTTTCTTCCCGTACGTTATCAGCTATATCGCGAAGACTTTCCAGAGAATACCCCTGTACATACGGCTGTGCTTTCATCGGCGCATAACCAAGTTCAGGTCGTGCCTCAATAAATAGCATAAACAGCATACGATACATATAGCGCATACATTCGATAGTTAGTTGGGAAGCATCCACCGGATCTGCATCAAGATCTCTGCCCTGTCTATGGGCTAAATCATAGAGTACTTCGTTACCAAGCAGTTCAATACATTCCCGCAGCGCATACTTTAGATCCTGAGACACACCGGAAGCATGGCGATGAGAGTTTTCGTCAAGTTTATCCAACAAGGAACTTCCTTCATCCGGACAGAGGCTTTCCTTATGTAACAAAACAGCCATAGCCTGTAAGGTAGTTTCCTCACGGCGGCTGAATATCTCTTCTAAATCAAATAGCAGATAGCGTTTTTCATTCCATTTGTTGCGGTCAATCAAAGCGATTTGATTCAAGCCAATAAACAGAAGCCAGCGAGGTGGCTCAGGCATGGTAAAAAGGATTTTAGTAGCCAGTTCTTCATTAGCAAGTGCTGTGCTGGTAACTTCATCGCCGTTATCATCATTAAGATTGACTGCATTGAAACAGTAACCCTGCATAATGTTTGTGTCACGTTCCTGGGTATGGGCCAGCAGCACCCAAAGTAGCGGTGCACCGCTAGCCTTATTAATTTCCAGATATACCGGTATTTCAATCCCTTCGGCTGTTACAACTGAAACTGGATTAGGCGCTGGAAATCCCAACGATTCAAGATACCGGTCTGCCATATCCTGAATCATTGGCAGTGCCAAATTTTCTCCTCGTAAACGTTGATATTTGTCGTGTATACCATAATATTGGCGGCTGTTATCACGAAGACGGGACCAGGGGGTACGGAATTCGTCTGACTCTTTAGCACGGCTGCGCCATGCACTAATAGTTTCCGCCACATTATCCTCAAATATCGACGAGAAATAGTGGTTTGAATAGTATTCGTTATAATTGTTGATACCGGTCAAATCCATGCTCATAGCTATACCCCCGTCAGAACAGCAACGATGCGCAGGTAAGGATTATTTTCAATTTCAAGAGTATCCTTTACCCAGTCGGTAAACTCAGTAAAAATCTCATCTACCTTGCGTTCCTGTTCACTTTTTTTACGTTCACTTTCAAACAAAGACATTTGATATGCTTTATGCTTGTCCTGAAGTTCAATTAGCTTATCGATTTCCTCATCTATCTGGGGATTTATCTTTTGGCGATAGTTTTCATAGTGACGTTCAAGAACTTTTTTCGCTTCCTCCACTACAGACTGCAGCAATCCCTCCGCTTGAGCTTTGCTTTGTTCAGTAAGGTTTTGGGGGTTGGGAAGATCTATAGGGCCAAAACCAGTTTTAGCTATTACCTGCTCAATAGAAAGCTCGCCTACGAAATTACCATCAGAAAAATGCAGGCCAAACCACTCGTCAACCACAGGGGTAGATTTACGATTAGGAATGGTCCCGGCAACAAGGAAAATATAATCTGATTTAGGAATTTTACCAGTGATTCCTACCAGAGGGGTTTCACCGCGTCCGAATAGCAAACCAGCCTTATCATTTACCCATTCATAAATTGGATGAAGGGGCCACAAATATTGAGTAGTTGGCCAGGCTGTTTCTGACATATTGTTTTGCATACTGCGCTTCATTTCTTCCATACAGAATGATTTATCCGGACTTAATCGCAAATATTCTGTTCCGGGCATAGCTTCTTCCGGAATAAGTGCGGTTAAACGGCGTTTTAAATCTTCGGTTATCTTGATTTCCAGACCTTCTACGGTTTGCAATTTTTGTACCGGATGACGCTCGGTCTGCATAAAATATGCGATGGCACTATACAGATAATTAGTATCGTTATACAGTGTTTCATCGGTAGAAACTTCTGCAGCAGATGCAACTTCGGATGCACCCATCATCAGCAGTTCAAACGGATCAAAACCAGCAGATAAATCATCAATTTGATTGCTGAATTCTTCTTCAGTCAGCCCCTTTTCAATGGCCTCGGCGGTAATATGTTCTTCTTCTTCAATATTGAATTTTCCCAGGAGTAGGGTAGGGTCACCTATGTTCTTGTAAGCCTGTTCTTCTTTTTGAACTAATATCTCCATTATCCGCATATCGCCTTTAATTTTCTCATTGTTGCTGCTAATCATAAAATAACGGATATCTGGTTGTTCCTGCTGCCCATAACGGTCAATACGCCCGTTTCTTTGCTGAAATACCATCAGAGACCAGGGAATATCAAAATGTATCAAACGGTGGCTCAGGTAATGAAGGTTGATTCCTTCTGAAGCTACATCTGAAGCAACCAAAATGCGAATGGGAGATTCCTGCCGACCAAAATTTTCAACAATTTCTTGCTGCTCGCTATCACTCATACCCCCATAAATCTCCTGAACAATACCTTCTTTCAAATTAAGATCCTGGCGCAGCCGGGAAGTTAGGTAACGCATCGTTTCTATACGCTCGGTGAAGATTACAATTCTGTCATCACTCTTTTTGGCGTTCCATCCGTATTCACGGCTGTTTATTAATTTAAGCAGCCTTTGGTAACGGGAAAAATCTGTTGGTTCGATTTTTTCGAGTGCTTCTTTCAATTCTTTCAGGTTGGTTATATCTTCGAATCCATCCGGACCATATTTCTTAATCAGCTTTTTCAGACGCTCATCAATGCTTTTTATACAAGCTGCCGGACTAGAAAACATTGCCTTTTCAAGGCTTGTCTTAAATAGTTGCCCGGTCATACTGCGTTTGTTGGTATCCATTTTCAGTTCCATGTTGGTAAATATGTCAAAAGCATGTTCCTCGCGTACTGAAGCAGTACATTTTTCAATACTGACACGTCTTTCTTTGAATACACCCTGAACCTGATCCTTTATATCCTTTTTAAACCTGCGGATGCAAAGTCCCTTTATATCTTCCTTTCGGTAATCATGGGGATTGGCAATTGCGGTCGGATCAAGCATATTCATCAATGAGGCAAAACTATCTGCCTTTCCATCATGTGGGGTTGCTGATAGCATTATTAGAGTATCGGAACGCTCAGCTAATAGCTGTGCCAGCCTTGAACGTTGCGCCTGGTGACTACCGCGTGCAGCAACATTATGTGCCTCATCAATAACTATAATATCCCACCATGAATTTTCTAAATGGGTTCTGTATTCAACATCACGTTTGAGTGTATCAATCGATACAATGGTTTTGTCATAATAGAAAAACGGATTATAGTTTGAAGGCAGTTGGGCACGGATCTTTTGAATCTTTTTCGAATCCAGCCTCACTAAAGGAATAGTGAAACGATTCCACATTTCCTTTTGGAACTGAGTCATCATACTTTTGACGGTAACGATCAGAATGCGCTTGCCCTTCCCCCGGGCAATCAACTCTGACATTAGGATTCCCGCTTCCAGAGTCTTACCGAGACCTACCGTATCTGCTATCAGAATACGCTGTCTCGGCCTTTGCAAAGCTATCTGCGCCGGTTGTAACTGAAAATTCAATAAATCCATGGCCGCCCGGTTGCCGATGTGAAGTGCATTATCGGTGGGAATTTTCTGCCTTAACTGACTTTCTATGTACAAACGGGATCTTCTGAAATAAGGAGAATCATCGATAACCAGATTTACCTTGGCAGGATCGACAGCCACAATATCTTCAAGATCAGTCAAAAATATGCCCTGATGATCCTTGACCAGCTTTGATATGCCAACGCAGTGAATGGTCTTTCTGTTTAAGCTGTTGGTTTCGACCTTCTTGATCATCCATTCTTCATCACGAATTATTACTCGCATTCCAGGTGAAAATTCAATCATAAGCGGTACCTCTTTTGCCTGATAGTTAAATATAGTTTATCAAACTAGAGTGACATCAAAATGTCACTCATGCATTATGTTAATTGTTCAGGGGGTTAATATGAGACAAATATTGAATACAAACAAATTATTCTTTACATAATTCTCCAGCAACAGCTAAATACCTGCATATGGCAGGAATCTCTGTTCCCTTTACGGAAGAAAAACTGGCTACTATTAAGGAGTTGAGAATATGGCTTCTGGAGTTATTGGAGAAGAGATAGCTGCTATCGCTAAAAAATATGCAGATCTGGTCAAAGAAGAAATGAACGTTGAAGCGGTCTATTTGTTTGGCTCTTTTGTCAAGGGAAACCATGTTCAAGATAGCGATATAGACATTGCCGTAATTACGAATGATTTTTCTGGAGATATTATCGAGGATACCCTAAAACTAATGAGGATTCGCAGGAAAGTTGATACTCGAATTGAACCTCATCCTTTGAGAACAGACGATCCTTTTGCCAAAGAGATAATGGTTACGGGGCTACGCATTGGTTAGCCATTAAGCAGATAGCTTCTCTACAAGGGGTGTGTACAGGCCCTGGGTGTCACGGGGACGGTTTTCGCGACACTTTTTGGACTCTGGACTCTGGTCACCCACTTTCATTAGCAGGCAGAGTCAGCCGCTAATGCGCCGAAGGTTTCACCCCAAACTGTCCCCATATGACACCATTGGTTTATTGATATTATTCCGTTAAATGCGATTATATTATTCCGGTGAGGTTGATATTATTCCGATAATTGGTTATAATTGTCAGTGGATGGGAGTGATTGCTCTGTATATAACGGTAAAACAGGCGTCTGAAAGATGGGGCATTTCTGAAAGAAGAGTTAGAACGCTTTGTTCCACAGGGAAAATCCCGGGAGCATTTCAAGTGGGACGTGGCTGGAGTATTCCTGAAA
>Ga0208826_1003302_pt1 | contig 11133 bp, 6 predicted proteins | sample AD_UKC115_MetaG_FD_184451 | JGI IMG/M metagenome (GOLD analysis project Ga0208826, IMG submission 184451) | Active sludge microbial communities of municipal wastewater-treating anaerobic digesters from Hong Kong - AD_UKC115_MetaG (SPAdes)... | ecosystem: Engineered > Bioreactor > Anaerobic >... | reverse complement strand
AGCTCATGGGCGACGAACGGCTCAAGGACCTGCAGAAGCTCTCCACCATCGACCTGATGCCGCGCCAGCACCTCTCGGACTTCCAGAACCGCTTGGCTGGCCTGAAGAGCTGCTTTGCGCTCACCGAGCAGGAACTGGAAGCATCGCCGGTCTGCCCGCACTGCAAATTCAAGCCGGGCGCGGAACCTCCCACGGCTCCTGCGGCGGAAACTGTCCAAAGTCCAATGTCTAAAGTCCCAGGACAAAAAGACTTTGGACCAGGGACCAGGGACTTTGAACTGATCAACGCCGCCGCCGTGCTCCAACAACTGGACAAACAACTGGACAAGATGATCGAGGAATGGACTGCAGCGTTGATCGCAAACCTCGAAGACCCGACCACCAAGGGCAACCTAAGCCTGCTCAAGCCCGAGCCGCGCAAGCTGGTGGACGGCTTCATCAAGAAGCGGACTCTGCCGGACGACCTGGACCAGGACTTCATCCACGCCTTGCAGGAGGTGCTCTCCGGGCTCACAAAGGTTTCGGTCAAGATCGCGGACCTGCGCGACGCCCTGCTCTCGGGCGGCTCACCGGCCACCCCAGCGGAGATGCGGAAGCGATTCGAGGAATACCTGGACGGACTGACCAAAGGCAAGGAGCCCGGCAAGGTAAGAATAATTTTAGAATGATGATTGGAGATTGATGATTTGGACGAAAAGGGTCTGAAAGAGAGAACCAAGCAATTCGCATTGCAAGTAATGAAGCTTGTTGATTCGCTACCGAATACGGTATCTGCACGAGCGGTTGCCAATCAGCTTGTCCGTGCCGGAACATCGGTAGGTGCGAATTACCGGGCAGCATGTCGCGGCCGTTCAAAGGCCGAGTTTACCGCCAAACTTGGAACAGTCGTCGAAGAAGCGGATGAATGTTGTTTCTGGCTTGAATTGATCATGGACGGAGATCTAATACCGCTAAACCGGGTGGAGCCTCTCCATCAGGAAGCAAATGAACTCACAGCGATATTCGTTTCATCCATTCGCACTGCAAAATCTTCGATCTCCAATCAAAAATCAAAAATGGATTGACCACGAATGAACACGGATAAACACGAAATCAGGGCGCTCTTGGAAAAAAGTGAAACCATTGATGTCGAATTCAAGAGCGATGCCAAGGGGTTGCCGGACCGGGATCTCGTGGCAGCCGTGGTTGCGATGGCCAATACCGAAGGCGGACTGATTCTCTTGGGTGTCGAGGACGACGGAAGCGTTACAGGTGTGCAGCCCAGTCATCAGGATATTGCAGGACTGAATGCCCTGATCGCCAACCGGACCAGCCCCTCGGTGGCCATATCCGTAGAAATCATCGAACATGACGAGAAGAAGATCCTCGGCATAACAGTTCCAAAATCCCATTCCATCGTGTCTACCACTGACGGGCTGGTGTTGCGACGCCGCCTCATGGCCTCCGGCAGACCCGAGGCCGTACCTTTCTATCCCCATGAGTTTATCCAGCGCCAGGCCGCCTTGGGATTGTTTGATCCATCGGCCATGCCTGTCAGGTCGCTGAGCCCTGAAGATTTAAACCCGCTCGAGCGGCAACGCATACGCGAAGCCATCCGCCGTTACGGCGGTGATATGACGCTGCTGCCTTTGGCCGACGAAGAACTGGATGGTGCGTTGGGGCTCGTCACTAATGCTGAAGGGGTTCGTAGGCCGACCGTTTCAGGTCTGCTCCTCATGGGGCGCGAAGAGGTCATCCGGCAGCACCTTCCCGCTCATGAAGTCGCTTTTCAAGTCCTGGAAGGCACGGATGTCCGTGTGAACGAATTCTTCCGCAAACCGCTCCTGCAAAGCTTCGAAGAAGTTGATCTGCTTTTCAAAGCCCAGGTTGTTGAGCAGGAGATTCAAGTCGGCCTTTTCCGGGTACCCATTCCCAATTTTGACCGTCGGGCCTTCCGGGAAGGCTTTATTAACGCCCTGGTCCATCGCGATTATGCGAGATTGGGCGCCGTGCATGTGCGGCTCGACGACGACGGTCTGACCATTACCAACCCGGGAGGTTTTATCGAAGGCGTGACGCTGCAAAACCTGCTTGTGGCGCCGCCGCGCTCCCGTAACCAGTTGCTTGCGGACATTGTCAAGCGCATAGGCCTGGCCGAACGCACAGGACGCGGCATTGACCGAATTTTTGAAGGGATGCTGCGTTATGGCAGACCGGTCCCGGATTACTCCATGTCTGACATTTATTCTGTGGTGTTACTCATGTCCCGAGCGGATGCGGACACCTCGTTTCTGGAGATGATCCTCGCCTATGAGTCGCGGAGCGGTGTACCAATGCCCATCGATAGTCTGATTATTCTCTCCCGCTTGCGCCAGGAACGACGCCTCATGACGATAGATTTGTCCAAAAGCATCCAGAAGCCGGAGACGGCTACACGGGCCACCCTCGAAAAGTTGGTGGAAGCCGGGATGATAGAAGCGCAAGGTGCCGGACGCGGACGCTCCTATGTGCTTAGCGCCAAGGTGTACAAGAAAACGGGTCAGAAGACCGCCTATGTCCGGCAGGCCGGTTTCGACCCTATCCAGCAGGAACAGATGGTGCTGACCTACATCGACAAGCATGGGAGTATAAAACGTTCGGAAGTCATGGAGTTGTGCAGGCTTACCAAGGATCAAGCGTACAAACTACTGAAAAGGCTGGAAAGTTACGGCCAAGTGGTCCGAATGGGCAGCAGAAAAGGTGCGGTTTATGTGCGCAAACGGTAATATTTGATGCCGGCGCATATATATGCGCCAATTTATGCGCCAGCGCATATCCAAAGTGTTCGATTCTATACACGTGTGTATAGATCGTGTGGTCGGAATAGTGCTGGAGTGAGTCCAATGTCCAAGGTCCAAAGTCTCTGGTCAAAGGAAGTCGAATGGCGACGATAGAAAAGTTTGAGGATATTGAGGCATGGCAGAAAGCGCGGGAGTTGACGAGAGAAGTCTATGCTGCTTCCAACACGGGGCTGTTTGCCAAGGATTACGGGCTCCGTGATCAAATCCGGCGCGCGGCCGTCTCGATTATGTCGAATATCGCTGAAGGGTTCGAACGTGGAGGAGACAAGGAATTCGGACAGTTCATCGCTCAAGCCAAAGGATCATCGGCGGAAGTTCGGGCACAACTCTATGTCGCATTGGATCAAGGCTACATCGACAAGCTGGCCTTCGACCGGCTGGCGGAATTGACGATTCAAATCAACCGGATGCTGGCTGGGCTCATGAAGTACCTGCGCAATTCCGAGTTCAAAGGGAGCAAATACAAATGACTGAGAAAATGTCTAAAGTCCAAGGTCCAAGGTCCAAGGTCCAAAACAATGCGGGTGGTCAGCCGACTTTGGACTTTGGACAAGAGACCTTGGACCCGCCGAAGGCGCAGCAGTCGACTTTGGACTTTGGACAAGAGACCTTGGACCCGCGCAACCGCCCTGTCGAGTGCCTGGGAATGACCTTTGAAAACGATGACGCCCGGCGCGCCTACTTCCTCGACAAATTACGCGAGCGGTTGCGCGACCCCGAGTTCCGCAAGATCGAGGGATTCCCCATCGGCTCAGATGAAGACATCCTGGCGCTCTCCGATCCGCCCTACTACACCGCCTGCCCGAACCCGTTTATTGCCGACTTCATCCAGCATTACGGCAAGTCACACGATCCGAGCAAGCCATATAGCCGCGAGCCGTTTGCCGCGGATGTGAGCGAGGGCAAGAACGACCCGATCTACAACGCCCACTCCTACCACACCAAGGTGCCGCACAAAGCTATCATGCGATACATCCTGCATTACACGGAACCGGGGGATATCGTTTTCGATGGGTTCTGCGGGACCGGGATGACCGGAGTAGCGGCTCAGATGTGTGGTGACCGTGAAACCGTCATGTCGCTTGGCTACCAAGTGAAGCCGGACGGCACCATTTTTCAGGAAGAGACGGATGAAGATGGCAAAAAGGTTTGGCGGCCGTTTTCAAAACTGGGCATCCGCAGAGCTGTACTGAACGACCTTTCACCAGCGGCTGCATTTATTGCATACAACTACAACACACCTATTGATGTGGCAGGGTTCCAAAAGGAGGCCAAGCGCATTCTCAAGGAAGTCGAAAAAGAGTGCGGTTGGATGTATGAGACTTTACACACAGACGGCAAAACTAAAGGCAAGATTAACTATGCAGTTTGGTCGGATGTTTTCATCTGCCCTGAATGTGCAGGCGAAGTGGTTTTTTGGGACGAGGCTGTAGATAAGCAAGAAGGTGGAGTAAGAGATGAATTCCCGTGTCCTCATTGTGCTGCATCGTTAACTAAAAGAAATATGGAGCGAGCTTGGGAAAATACTTTTGACCCTGCGATAAATGAGGCTGTAAGGCAGTCGAAACAAGTTCCAGTTTTGATAAATTACTCATATAACAGAAAGCGTATAGAGAAACGTCCAGACGAGAATGATATTGAGCTAATCAAAAGAATTCAAAATGCGGAAAGTCAATATTGGTTCCCTACAGAAAGTATCCCAAAGGGGGATAAGACAAGTGAACCTTTGAGAATTGGTATCACGAACGCCCATCACTTTTATACCAAGCGTAATTTAATCACGCTCGCCGCATTCAAATCAAAGATCCTCGCAACATCAAATCGCTATCTCAGCTGGTTCACATCTGCTCTAAGTTGGACAGGTAGAGAAATGCGGCTCCATCTTGGAAACTACTTCAACGGTGGCGGCGGTGTAATTACTAGTCTAAGAGGTGCAATTTACATTGCATCTCTTTCCGTTGAAACAAATGCAATTGAGCGGCTGACCTTACGAACAAGATGGCTTGGATTTCGGCAGAACCTAAGTGATGGCAACGTTTCAATTGAGTGCGTTAGTACCACAAATGTGACTACAGCTAATAACTCCGTTGATTATATCTTTTTGGATCCTCCATTTGGAGCAAACTTACAGTACTCTGAACTCAACTTTTTTATGGAGTCTTGGTTAGGCCTGCTTACAAACAATCAAGAAGAGGCCGTGGAAAACAAGTCCCAAAAAAAGAGCAGTCATGAGTATCGCCAGCTTATGAGCCAATGCTTTCGAGAAGCTCACAGGATTCTAAAACCCGGTCGTTGGATGACTGTTGAGTTCTCGAATACGAACGCTGCCGTTTGGAACAGCATACAAGCTGCTCTGACCGAAGCAGGATTTATAGTTGCGAATGTCTCTTCATTGGATAAGAAGAAAGGTAGCTTCAACGCGGTTACCAACGCCACCTCTGTTAAACAAGATCTCGTAATCTCAGCCTACAAACCCAACGGCGGCTTTGAAGAGCGCTTTAAAAAGGAAGCACAAACCGAGGAAGGCGTGTGGGATTTTGTCCGAACCCACTTGAAGTATCTGCCGGTAACCAAGCGCCAGGGCGCGTTGATGCTTTTTGTCCCCGAGCGTGACCCTCGCATCCTGTTCGACCAGATGATCGCATTCTATGTCCGCAAGGGTTACCCGGTGCCGATCTCCAGCCAGGAGTTCCAGGTCGGACTATCGCAGCGTTTCATTGAGCGTGACGGCATGTATTTCCTGCCGGACCAGGTGGCCGAATACGACCGCAAGAAGATGACCTCCGGTGCCCCACAGCAGCTTTCGATGTTCGTCTCCGACGAAGCATCCGCCATCCAGTGGCTCCGCCAGCTCATCAAGGAAAAGCCGCAGACCTTCTCCGACATCAATCCGCAGTTCATGCAGCAGCTCGGTGGCTGGAGCAAGAACGAAGCCCAGCTCGACCTGCGCGAACTGCTGAACCAGAACTTCCTCAGCTACGACGGCAAAGGCCCCGTGCCCGAGCAGATCCACGCCTACCTCTCCACCAACTGGAAAGAGCTGCGCAACCTGCCCAAGGACGACGAGAGCCTGCGGGCCAAGGGCAAGGATCGTTGGTACGTGCCCGATCCCAACAAGGCCGGCGACCTGGAGAAGCTGCGCGAGAGGCCGTTGCTCAAGGAGTTCGAGGACTACCGGACTTCCAGCCAAAAGCGCCTGAAGGTGTTCCGCCTCGAGGCCGTCCGCGCCGGCTTCAAGAAGGCATGGCAGGAGCGCGACTACGCCACCATCATCACCGTGGCCCGCAAGATTCCCGAAAACGTCCTCCAGGAAGACCCCAAGCTCCTCATGTGGTTTGATCAAGCCCTGACGAGAAGCGGGGAAGAATGATCCACGAAGGAACACGAAGAATGACTGAGTTGATTTTGAAGGATGAAGTGTTCGCCATCGTGGGCGCGGCGATTGAAGTGCATCGCGAGCTTGGGCCGGGGTTTCTTGAGGCGGTTTATCAGGAAGCGTTGGAAATTGAATTGCGAAACCAAAACATTGCTTTCGAAGCTCAGAAACCGCTGAGGATTTCATACAAGGGTAAAACGCTACACAAGGAGTATTTTGCTGATTTGATCTGTTATGGGCAGATCATCGTGGAGTTGAAGGCGCTTGACCGGCTTTCGGGGAATGAAGAAGCGCAGATTCTCAATTATCTCAAGGCGACTGGATTGAGAGTCGGTGTCCTCATCAATTTCGGCAGTCACGGCAAGTTGGAATGGAAGCGATTTATCCATTAAGGACACGAAGATGCACGAAGAAGAAAAGAAAAACTTAGCGTCCCTTCGTGACCTTCGTGGATTGTGTTCTTCGTGGATGTATTCTCTTGACCATCAACAGCTTTGTCAGGTCATCGAAACCCAGACGCTCTGGGGCGAGACGACCTGCCGCGTCTGGCTGCCCGGCCGCGACTCCGTGGTCCGCATCCCGGCTTCCAGGCTCAAGTCCCTGGAGAGCGCGGGCACAGGTTCGCCGGACAACATCGCCTACCTCGCTGCCGCCGCGCGGGTAGCAGATGCCCTGACCCAGGACGTCCTGCTCGCGCCCATCGAGTCCTCAGTCATTCCGCTGCCCCACCAGATACGGGCCCTGTCCCGCGCCATCGCCAATGACCGGGTGCGCTATCTCCTGGCGGACGAGGTCGGCCTGGGCAAGACCATCGAGGCCGGGCTCATCATGCGTGAACTGAAGCTTCGCGGGCTGGTCAAGCGAACGCTGGTCATCGCCCCGAAGGGGCTGGTGAGCCAGTGGGTCAGCGAAATGCGGGCCCACTTCAACGAGTCTTTTCAGCTAGTCTTGCCCGAAGATATCAGAACCTTGAGCCGCATTTCGGCAATCCAAAGTCAAGTGTCCAAGGTCCAAGGTCATGCTGAGGGCCATAGCCGACTCGGGACTTTGGACCATGGACCTTGGACCATGTTTAATCAAGTGGTCGTGCCCATGGATTCGGTCAAGCCTCTGGACAAGCGCCGCGGCTGGAGCGCGGCTCAGGTGAGCGAGCACAATCGGGAACGGTTCGAGGACCTGATCTCCGCCGGCTGGGACCTGGTAATCGTGGACGAGGCGCACCGACTCGGCGGCAGCACCGACCAGGTGGCCCGCTTCAAGCTGGGCCAGGGACTCTCCGAGGCCGCGCCATATTTTCTGATGCTTTCGGCCACCCCGCACCAGGGCAAGACCGAAGCCTTTCATCGGCTGGTTTCCCTGATCGACGCCCAGGAGTTCCCGGACATCGGCAGCGTCACCCGCGAGCGGGTCCAGCCGCATGTCATCCGCACCGAGAAGCGTCGCGCTATCGATGCCGATGGGAAGCCCCTGTTCAAACCGCGGCGCACACAGCTTGGCCCGGTCTCATGGGAAGAGCGGCACAGCAATCAGCAGCTCCTCTATGAGGCGGTCACCGAATACGTCCGCGAAGGCTACAACCAGGCCATGCGGGAGAAGCGGAGCTACATCGGTTTTCTGATGATCCTGATGCAGCGCCTGGTGGTCTCCAGCACAAGCGCCATCCGCACTACGCTCGAAAGGCGACTTGAAGCGCTCACCGCGCCTCAGGAACAACTGACCCTGTTCCCCCTCACATCCGAGGAGGAATGGGCAGACCTGGACGGCCAGGAGCAGATCGACGTGTTGCTCCGCACCCGCCTCAAGGCGCTCAAGAACGAGCGCGCCGAGGTTAAGCTGCTGTTGGAGGCCGCGGCCCGCTGTGAACAGATCGGACCGGACGCCAAGGCCGAGGCGTTGCTCGACTGGCTCTACCGTCTCCAGTTCGAGGAGAGTGACCCGGAACTCAAGGCTCTGGTATTCACCGAGTTCGTTCCGACCCAGGAGATGCTGCGTCAATTCCTGACCGAGCGCGGGTTTTCGGTCGTCTGTCTGAACGGCTCCATGGACATGGAAGAGCGCAAGCGAGTCCAGGAGGCCTTCGCCAAGGATGTCCGTATCCTTATCTCCACCGACGCCGGCGGGGAGGGCCTGAACCTCCAGTTCTGCCACGTGGTGATCAACTACGACATCCCCTGGAACCCGATGCGCCTCGAACAGCGGATCGGCCGGGTGGACCGTATCGGCCAGGCCCACGCAGTGCGCGCGGTCAACTTCGTCTTCGAAGGCTCGGTCGAGCATCGGGTCCGTGAGGTGCTGGAGCAGAAGCTCGCCGTCATCTTCGAGGAGTTCGGCATCGACAAGACCGGCGACGTCCTCGACTCTGCTCAGGCGGGCCACATGTTCGACGAGATGTATGTCGAGGCGATCCTCAATCCCGAAAAAGTGGAGGACTCCGTAGAGAGCGTGGTCGCCCGCCTGCAGGAGCAGGCCCGCGATGCGCGCACGACCGCATCCGTACTTGGGGTGACCGAGGACCTGGAACCTGGCGAAGCCCAGCGGCTGCTGACCCACCCCTTGCCGGCCTGGATCGAAACCATGACTGTGTCATGGCTTCGATCCAGGAGTGATGAGTCACGAGGACTGAGGACAGGAGGGAGGACTGAGTTACGAGGGCTGAGGACTGAGCTGAAGGGAAACAAAGCAGGCGCGGAGATCATAGGAAAAGATGGGAAGCATACCATCTGGCGGCTTACCTGGCCGGACGGTCATGTTTCTGAAGGCGCCTTTACTCAGTCCCCATCACTCAACCCTCATTACTCGAATCTGGGGCTCGAAGAGCCGCGGATTCGCAAACTGGCCATGGGGCTTCCGCGTTTCGCGCCGGGCCAGCCCATAGCGGTTGTGTCTATCCCTGGCGTTTCAACTGAAATAATCGGCTTCTGGTCCCTCTGGCAAATATCCTTAGTCTATGACTCAGTTCTCAGTCCTCATTACTCATCACTCACGCGCCAAAGGCGCGTGCTGCCTCTCTTCCTGGCCGACAACGGCATGGTCTATATGCCGACGGCCAGACACGTGTGGGACCAGCTCCTCGCGGCAAGCACACAGGTCCGGTCCATTCTTGACACAGCAGTCTCCCAAGCCGCTTTCGCAAAGCTGCAAAGCGCCGCGGAGGAACACGGGAAGCCCTTCTACGAAGCGCTCCTACAAGAGCACCGGGGCCACATCGCACGCGAGCGCGAGAAGGCCGACTACGCCTTTGCCGCGCGCCGCAAGACCGTCGAGCGGATCGGCCTGCCCCAGGTCCGCAACTATCGCCTGAACCTCCTCTCGCAGGAGGAGCGGAGTTTCCAGGAGCAGCTCGATCAGAAGGCCCATGCCTTGCCCGAGCTTTCGCCGCTCATTATCATTCGCGTCGAAAGCTCGGGGTAATGAGTGATGAGGACTGAGTGATGAGTAAGATAGAAGAATTTGAAGATTTGATCGCTTGGCAGAAGGCACGGGAGTTGACCCGCCCCATCTATGAGGCGACGCGGCAAGGGGCGTTCTCCAAGGATTATGGCTTGAGCGGGCAGATTCAGAGAGCCGCTGTTTCCATCATGTCCAACATCGCAGAGGGTTTTGAGAGAGGAAACCCAAGAGAGTTCCATCAGTTTCTTTCAATTGCCAAAGCATCCTGTGCTGAAGTTCGATCCCAACTCTATGTGGCTTTGGATGCCGGCGGATATATTGACGAGCCATTTTTTCAAGTTCTCATGCGGTTGGCAAAAGAAACCGGGAAGGTCACAGGTGGCCTTCGGGTATCTGCCGAACGGAGGCGGGACGCCAAATGACCACCCACTCATCACTCATCACTCAGTCCTCATCACCTCGCGCAGAATCCTGGCGTAGCCAGATTCTGCGCGAGTTCACCCCGAAGGTTGCCCGACTCACCCTGGTGGCCGACCCGGATGATCTGCTTTCCGAAGCAAGAATGGTGGCGACCTTGAGAGAATGCGGCTTTGACCTGATTCGATTTGGAGACCCCATAGAGTTTCGCTATGCCTATGAATCACGTTACCGGTCTAAATGGGACAAGGGTCTCGATTCAGACCTGGTGGTGATACTCAGCACTCAGTCCTCATCACTCATTACTCTTCCTTTCGATCTCCTCCAAGCCGGTCGCAGACTCTCCTTCAACCTCGGCGACATCTTCCCGAACCTCAGTTACCCGGTCGTGACCGCCCTGGATCGTGGGGACCTCGATGCCTTGTATGAGGCGCAGAAGAGACATGCACCCGGTCAGTTGGGCGACAACGCCACCAAGGAGTTCGTCCTCCGGCACGTCTTTGAAATCGCGCCCGAGCTGGTCAAACAGCCATCGGACCTCCTGCGGGTACTGCTGCGCCGTCACTACCGCGGCCAGAGAATCCCGGCTGACCTCGACAAACGGTTCATCCAGCTTCTGCGCCAGAACAACGCCTTCGACGACTGGCCACTTGAGACGCTTGTTTCAGACCGGGAGGCGTTCTTCGCTTTCCTCCAGGAGCGCTGGCCGATCTTCCTTGACCGTGAAACAGCCAAAGGGACGTCCGGCGTTTGTGAGGACAAGAAGCCCTATGGTCTGTCCATTGAGGGACCTGTCGAACTGCCCTTCGACCACCATGACATCCGGGTCTACATCGACAACCTGTTCGTGGAGGGGGTACTGCACTCAGTTCCACACAAGCACGCGGACACCTTGTCCAGAACTTGGGTAGGCATCGGCGTTCGTACCGCTCCCATGGAGGACAGATCCCGTCGCCTGAGCAAGCTCATCGATAGCTTGGAGGCAACCATTCCGGCCGAGGACGCGAAGCACACGGACTGGTTCCAATTTGCCCGCGGATGGGCGGAACTCAGGAGAGTGATGAGTGATGAGGACTTTGGACTGAGTGAAACGCAAAGGAAAACCGTTAACGAATTGACTCGAAAGGTTGA
>Ga0208826_1003300_pt1 | contig 11134 bp, 6 predicted proteins | sample AD_UKC115_MetaG_FD_184451 | JGI IMG/M metagenome (GOLD analysis project Ga0208826, IMG submission 184451) | Active sludge microbial communities of municipal wastewater-treating anaerobic digesters from Hong Kong - AD_UKC115_MetaG (SPAdes)... | ecosystem: Engineered > Bioreactor > Anaerobic >... | reverse complement strand
CCTGACCAAGCAGCTGATCGCCGCCGCCGGCGTGCCGGTGCCCGAGGGCCGCGTGGTCGAATCGGCCGAGGACGCCTGGGACGCCGCCGAGGACATCGGCCTGCCGGTGGTCGTCAAGCCCACCGACGGCAACCACGCCCGCGGCGTGTCGCTCAACCTGAGCACGCGCGAGGAAGTCATGCACGCCTTTGCCGCGGCCGAAGCCGAAGGATCCGAGGTGCTGGTCGAGCGCTGCATCCCCGGACAGGAACACCGCCTGCTGGTGGTGGGCAACAAGGTGGTGGCCGCCATGCGCGGCGAAATCATCCAGGTCAAGGGCGACGGCCGCTCCAGCATCGGCGCGCTGATCAACACCCACATCAACACCGACCCGCGCCGCGGCGAGGAAGAGCACCTGCCGCTGGAAACCCTGCGCCACGACGACCCGGTGCTGCAGCTGCTGCTGGCGCGCCAGGGCTTGAGCATCGACAGCGTGCTGCCCGTGGGCGCATCGGCGGTGGTGCAGCGCACCGGCAACATGTCGATCGACGTGACGGCCCAGGTCCACCCCGACGTGGCCGAGCAGGTGGCGCTGGCCGCTCGCGTGGTGGGCCTGGACATCGCCGGCATCGACCTGGTCGCTGAAGACATCGGCCAGCCGCTGGCGGCCCAGGGCGCGGCCGTCGTCGAGGTCAATGCCGGTCCCGGATTGTTGATGCATCTCAAGCCCGCCGTCGGCCGCGCCCAGCCGGTGGGCGAGGCCATCGTGGAGCACCTGTTTCCACCCGGCAACAGTGGACGCATTCCCATCGTCGGCCTGATCAGCGACGGCCAGAGCGCGCTGGCCGCCCGGCTGGTGGCGGCCCTGTTCCAGTTGCACGGCTGGCAAACCGCGCTGGCCTGCCGCGACGGCCTGTTCCTGGGGCGCCGGCAACTGTCACCGCACGGCTCCATCGGCTTCGAGGCGGGCGAAAGCATGCTGATCAACCGCACCGTCCAGGCCGCGGTGCTGGAAACCTCACCGCGCCACATCCTGACCGAGGGTTTGCCCTATGACCGCTGCCAGATCGGCGTGGTGCTGTCCATGCCCGGCCCGCAAGGCCTGAGCGACCTGTACATCACCGAGGCCGACCAGATGCCCGGCATCCTGCGCACCCAGGTGGACGTGGTGCTGCCCGGCGGTGCGGCGGTGCTCAACGCCGACGACCCTGAGGTGCTGGCGCTGGGCGACTACTGCGACGGCGAGGTCATCCTGGTGTCCTGTGATCCCGACAGCGCGGCAGTGGCCGAACACCGCGCCGACCAAGGCCGCGCCGTGCTGGCCCGCGGCACCGAGATCGTGCTGGCTGAAGGCGCGAGCGAACTGGCACTGACCCAGCTGTCGCCCCAGGTGCTGTCGGCGCTGACCGCCGATGGCCCGCACGACGTACGCCCGCCGGTGCTGGCCGCCGTGGCCGCCGCCTGGGCCGCGGGGGTGGGCCCCGACCTCATTCGTGCCGGTTTGTTGCACTTTGATGAGCCGCGTGACACCCCGACGGTGCACTGAACGGCACACTCGTTCGTTTGTAGTCTTCAGGCTCGGAACATCTTCCGAACAGGATCCCTCCCATGGACATTACCCGCATTCGCGCGCTTCGCGGTCCCAACCTCTGGAGCCGCCAGACGGCCATCGAGGCCGTCGTCACCTGCGACGAATCCGAGCGCGACCTGCGCACCACCCCCGCTTTCGAAACGCATCTGCGCGAGCTGTTTCCAGCCGTGGGGCTGTTGCACGCCGAGCATCCCGATGCTCCGCTGTCCATGGCACACGCGCTGGAGCTTTGCGCGCTGGCGCTGCAGGCACAGGCCGGCTGCCCGGTCACGTTCAGCCGCACCACGCCCACCGAAATCGCCGGCACCTACCAGGTGGCCGTGCAATACACCGAGGAAGCCGTCGGTCGCCTGGCCTTCGTCAAGGCGCAGGAGCTGTGCCAAGCCGCCGCTGAAGGCGGTGCGTTCGACAGCGCTGCTGCCCTGGCCGAGTTGCGCGAGCTCGACGAGGACGAGCGCCTGGGCCCCTCCACCGGTGCGATCGCCCACGCCGCCGTCGCGCGCGGCATTCCCATCCGGCGCCTGACGCGCGGCAGCCTGGTGCAATTCGGCTGGGGCAGCCGCCAGCGGCGCATCCAGGCCGCCGAGGAAGACTCCACCAGCGCCATCGCCGAGGCCATCGCCCAGGACAAGGACCTCACCAAGATGCTGCTGCACTCGGCCGGCGTGCCCGTGCCGCGCGGGCGCCCCGTGGGCGACCTGGAAGACGCCTGGAAAGCCGCGCAGGACATCGGTCTGCCGGTGGTGGTCAAGCCGCAGGACGGCAACCAGGGCAAGGGCGTCACTGTCGGCATCACCGACCGCGATGGCTTTGAGCGCGGCTATCAGGCGGCGGCCCAATACGGCCCCGTGATGGTCGAGAAATTTCTGCCCGGCCACGACTTTCGCCTGCTCGTGGTCGGCAATCGCCTGGTGGCCGCCGCGCGGCGCGATCCGCCGCAAGTCATTGGCGATGGCGAGCACTCGGTGCGCCAGCTGGTGGCCGAGGTCAACCTCGACCCGCGCCGCGGCGAGGGCCACGGCACCTCGCTGACCAAGATCCGCATTGACGCCATTGCCGAGGCGCGCCTGGCGGCCCAGGGCCTGAACGCCGACTCGGTGCCCGCCAGGGGCCAGCGCGTGGTGCTGCGCAACAACGCCAACCTGTCCACCGGTGGCTCGGCCACCGACGTGACCGACAGCGTGCATGCGGAGGTGGCTGCGCGCGCGGTCGAGGCCGCGCAAATGGTGGGCCTGGACATCTGCGGCGTGGACGTGGTGTGCGAAACCGTCGGCAAGCCCCTGGAGGCGCAAAGCGGCGGCATTGTCGAGGTCAACGCCGCGCCGGGCCTGCGCATGCACATCCACCCCTCGTTCGGCACCGGCCGCGACGTGGGCGGCGCCGTGATCGACCACATGTACCCCGAAGGCGGCAACGGCCGCATTCCGGTCATCGCCGTCACCGGCACCAACGGCAAGACCACCACCGTGCGCCTGGCCGCGCACCTGCTGCGCACCCAGGGGCTGCGCGTGGGCATGACCAACACCGATGGCGTGTATGTCAATGGCCGCCAGATCGACTCGGGCGACTGCTCGGGCCCGCGCAGCGCGCGCAACGTGCTGGCCCACCCCGACGTCGACGCCGCCGTGCTTGAGACCGCCCGCGGCGGCCTGCTGCGCGAGGGTCTGGGCTTTGACCAATGCGACGTGGCCGTGGTCACCAACGTGGGCTCCGGCGACCACCTGGGCCTGAACTACATCACCACGCTGGAGGACCTGAAGGTGCTCAAGCGCGTGATCGTGCTCAACGTGGCGCCCACCGGCACCGCCGTGCTCAACGCCGTCGATCCGGCGGTGGCGTCCATGGCGCCGCACTGCCCCGGCCACGTCACTTTCTTCGCTCAGGACGGGATGCACCCGGTCATGGCCACGCACCGCGCCCAAGGCAAGCGCGTGGTGTTCGTCGACGGCGGCGACATCGTGTGCGCCGAGGGTGCCTTTGAAAAGCGCCTGCCCCTGGCGCGCGTGCCCATCACCCACAAGGGCCAGATCGGCTTTCAGGTGCAGAACGTCATGGCCTCGGTCGGCGCGGCGTGGGCCGTGGGCGTGCCTTGGGACGCCATTCAAAAAGGCCTGGCCAGCTTCATCAGCGACCAAATGGGCGTGCCCGGACGCTTCAACGTGTTCGACTACCGCGGCGCCACTGTGATTGCCGACTACGGCCACAACCCCGACGCCATCGCCGCCCTGGTGGCGGGCGTCGAGAACATGCCCTCCAGGCGGCGCTCAGTGGTCATCAGCGGTGCGGGCGACCGGCGCGACCAGGACATTCGCGACCAGACGCGCATCCTGGGCACTGCCTTCGACTCGGTCATTCTCTACCAGGACGCGTGCCAGCGTGGCCGCGCCGACGGCGAAGTGCTGGCGCTGCTGCACCAGGGCCTGGTCGGCGCCACGCGCACCCGCCAGATCGAGGAGATCCACGGCGAATTCGTCGCCATCGATCGTGCGCTTGAACAGTTGCAAGCCGGCGACCTGTGCCTGGTGCTGATCGACCAGGTCGAAGAGGCCCTGGCCCACATCAAACGCCGCGTGGACGAAGCCCGCCCCGCCGCCAAACCAGGCCGCGCACGCGCTGCCAAGACGGTCAAGCGCGGCAAGACGCAAGCGGGCACCGCCGCAGCCACCATGCCGGCTGAGCTGCGCCCCGCCTGAAGGCGCCCTCGCCCGGTCACCGCCGGGCGGCGATCGGGAGTCGGCTCAAGCCAAGGCGAGGCGCTGGCGCGCGGCTTCGTATTCGCTGCGCAAGCGCCCGATCAGCGCCGCAGCGGGTTCCACCGCCTTGATGGCGCCGATGCCCTGGCCGCTGCCCCAGATGTCCTTCCAGGCCTTGGTGGCGCCGCCGCCAAAGTTCATCTTGCTGGGGTCGCTCTCGGGCAAGTTGTCCGGGTCCAGACCGGCCGCACGGATGGAATGCGCCAGATAGTTGCCGTGCACGCCCGTGAACAGGTTGCTGTAGACGATGTCGTCCGAGGTTCCGGCCACGATGGCGTGCTTGTAGTCCTGCGTCGCCCGCGCCTCTTCGGTGGCGATGAAGGCCGTGCCGATGTAGGCAAAGTCGGCGCCCATGGCCTGCGCCGCCAGGATGGCGCCGCCGTTGGCGATGGCGCCCGACAGCGCGATCGGCCCGTCGAACCAGTCACGCAACTCCTGCACCAGCGCAAACGGGCTCTTCACCCCGGCATGGCCGCCGGCGCCCGCCGCCACGGCGATCAGGCCGTCGGCGCCCTTCTCCACAGCCTTGCGGGCAAAGCGGTTGTTGATGATGTCGTGCAGCACCACCCCGCCCCAGCCGTGCACGGCCTGGTTCACGTCCTCGCGCGCGCCCAGGCTGGTGATGACGATGGGCACCTTGTATTTGGCGCACAGCTGCATGTCGTGCTCGAGCCGGTCATTGCTCTTGTGCACGATCTGGTTGATGGCGAAGGGTGCGGCGGGTTGATCGGGATGGGCCTTGTCCCAAGCGGCCAGCGCCTCGGTGATCTCGGCCAGCCACTCATCGAGCTGTTCGGCCGGCCGGGCGTTGAGCGCGGGCATTGAGCCGATCACGCCGGCCGTGCACTGCGCAATCACCAGCTTGGGGTTGCTGATGATGAACAAGGGGGCGCCGATGACCGGAAGTTTCTGCTTTTGCAGGACGGGCGGGAGTTTGGACATGAAGAAAATTAAATGAAATTGGCCTCTCGCGCACGCCAATCAAGCGCAAGCAGCTATTATTTTGTGAGTCAATGACTTGAATTTCAACGCGACACAAGGGCACAGCAGTCCGCAGCAGATGAAGCTTCTGCGGAACTCCCTTGCGCCTTCGCGCCTCGGTGTTCTGTTGTTGTCGCTCAGAACGACTCCAGCGGCATGGCCATCACGCTGGCGCCGCCTTCGACGATGGCGTCGCGCAGGCCCGCCGTGCGCGGCAGGATGTGCTCAGCATAAAAGCGCGCAGTGGCGATCTTGGCTTTCATGAAGGCCACGTCCTTGCCCTGGGCCAGCTCCGCTTCGGCCACCTGCAGCGCGCGGGCCAATTGCCAGCCGGCCACCAGATTGCCCGCCAGCATCAGATACGGCACGCTGGCGCCATAGGCCGCGTTGGGGTCAAGCTTGGCCTGTCCCACCATGAAGTCCACCGCCTCGGCAAACGCGTGGCGCGCCCTGGTCAAATGATGGGCCACGGCCTTGGCGTCGTGGCTGCCATGGGCCAGTTGCTTTTCGGTGGCTTCGACGTGGGCGGCGATCGCCTTGGCGGTCTGACCGCCGTCGCGTGCGGTCTTGCGGCCCACCAGGTCGTTGGCCTGGATGGCGGTGGTGCCTTCGTAGATGGTCAGGATCTTGGCGTCGCGGTAGTACTGCGCCGCACCCGTCTCCTCGATGAAACCCATGCCGCCATGCACCTGCACGCCCAGGCTGGTGGCCTCCTGGCTCATCTCGGTGCTGTAGCCCTTGACCAGCGGCACCATGAATTCATAGAGCGCCTGGTTCTCATGGCGCACCCGCGGGTCGGGGTCGTGGTGCGCTGCGTCGTAGGTGGCGGCGGCGGTGCTGGCCATGGCGCGGCAGCCCTCGGTCAGCGCGCGCATCGTCATCAGCATGCGGCGCACGTCGGGGTGGTGAATGATGGTGGCTGCGCCCTTGACGCTGCCATCCACCGGGCGGCTCTGCACGCGCTCTTTTGCGTAGGCCGCCGCTTTTTGATAGGCGCGGTCGGCAATCGCAATGCCCTGCACGCCCACGCCGTAGCGCGCGGCGTTCATCATGATGAACATGTACTCCAAGCCCCGGTTTTCCTCGCCCACCAGATAACCCACCGCGCCGCCGTGGTCGCCAAACTGCAGCACGGCCGTGGGGCTGGCCTTGATGCCCAGCTTGTGCTCGATGCTGACGCAGTACGCGTCGTTGCGCTCGCCCAGGCTGCCATCGTCCTTGACCATGAACTTGGGCACCACGAACAGGCTGATGCCCTTGACGCCCTCGGGCGCACCGGCCACCCGCGCCAGCACCAGGTGCACGATGTTCTCGGCCATGTCGTGCTCGCCGTAGGTGATGAAGATCTTGGTGCCGAAGATCTTGTAGGTGCCATCGCCCTGGGGCTCGGCGCGCGTGCGCACGGCGGCCAGGTCGCTGCCGGCCTGCGGCTCGGTCAGGTTCATGGTGCCGGTCCATTGGCCCGAAACCAGCTTTTCGAGGTAGGTGGACTTGAGCTGGTCGCTGCCCGCCGTCAGCAGCGCCTCGATGGCGCCGTCGGTCAAAAGCGGGCACAGCGCAAACGACAGGTTGGCCGCGTTGAGCATCTCGACGCAGGCCGCCGCAATCGTCTTGGGCAGGCCCTGACCACCAAATTCGGTCGGATGCAGCAGGCCCTGCCAGCCGCCTTCGGCGAACTGCCGGTAGGCCTCCTTGAAGCCCTTGCTGGTGGTCACCGAGGTGCCCGAATGGCTGGACGGCGCCTTGTCCGCCTCGAAATTCAGCGGCGCCACCACTTCTTCGTTGAAGCGCGCGCATTCCTTCAAAACGGCCTGAGCCGTCTCCAGGCCCGCGTCCTCGAAGCCGGGCAGCTTGGCGATCTCGTCGATGCGAGCGAGATGCTCGATGTTGAACAGGAAGTCCTTGATGGGGGCGGTGTAGCTCATGGTCTTGTCCTCAAATGTCGAAGTCTGCGCACGCAGGCGCAGAAAAAAACAAAAAAGGGCACCGCACGCGATGCCCCGGGGAAGCTCAGTGCTTCATGCGTCCCGCTGCATCACAGCGCCTTGACCAGTTCGGGCACGGCCACGAACAGATCGGCCACCAGTCCGTAGTCGGCCACGCTGAAGATCGGCGCCTCTTCGTCCTTGTTGATGGCCACGATGACCTTGCTGTCCTTCATGCCGGCCAGATGCTGGATGGCGCCGGAAATGCCGCAGGCCACGTACAGCTGCGGCGCGACGATCTTGCCGGTCTGCCCCACCTGCAGGTCGTTGGCGGCGTAGCCCGCGTCCACCGCGGCGCGGCTGGCGCCGATGGCCGCGCCCAGCTTGTCGGCCAGTGGGGTCATGACTTCGTTGAACTTCTCGCTGCTGCCCAGCGCGCGCCCGCCCGAGACGATGATCTTGGCGGCCGTCAGCTCGGGGCGGTCGTTCTTGGCGATCTCCTGGCCGACGAAATGGCTCTTGCCACTGTCGGCCACCGCCGCCACGGTCTCGACCGCGGCGCTGCCCCCGCTGGCCGCCGCTGCGTCAAAGCCGGTGCCGCGCACGGTGATGACCTTGATGGCGTCCTGCGACTGCACGGTGGCAATGGCGTTGCCGGCGTAGATGGGGCGCTCGAAGGTGTCGGCGCTGTCGACCTTGGTGATGTCGCTGATCTGCGCCACGTCCAGCTTGGCGGCCACGCGCGGGGCGATGTTCTTGCCGCTGGCGGTGGCCGGAAACAGGATGTGGCTGTAGTCCTTGGCCAGCGCCAGCACCTGGGCGGCGACGTTTTCGGCCAGGCCGTGGGCCAGGCCTTCGGCGTCGGCGTGCAGCACCTTGGCCACGCCGGCAATCTGCGCGGCGGCCTGGGCGGCAGCGCCGGCATTGTGGCCGGCCACCAGCACGTGCACGTCGCCGCCGCAGGCCTTGGCGGCGGTGATGGTGTTGAGGGTGGCGCCCTTGATGGCGGCGTTGTCGTGTTCGGCGATGACGAGTGCGGTCATGTTTCTTCTACCCTCTTGATCAGATCACTTTGGCTTCGTTGCGCAGCTTTTCCACCAGGGTGGCCACGTCGGGCACCTTGATGCCGGCGCCGCGCTTGGGCGGCTCGCTGACCTTCAGGGTCTTCAGGTGCGGCTTGACGTCCACGCCCAGGTCTTCGGGCTTGACGGTGTCGAGCGGCTTTTTCTTGGCCTTCATGATGTTGGGCAGGGTGACGTAGCGCGGCTCGTTCAGGCGCAGGTCGGTGGTCACCACGGCGGGCAGGCTGATGGCGATGGTTTCCAGGCCGCCATCGACTTCGCGCGTGACCTTGGCCTTCTCGCCCTCGATCTCCACCTTGCTGGCAAAGGTGGCCTGGGGCAGCTCGGCCAGGGCGGCCAGCATCTGGCCGGTCTGGTTGGCGTCGTCGTCGATGGCCTGCTTGCCCAGGATGACCAGGCTTGGCTGCTCCTTGTCGACCAGGGCCTTGAGCAGCTTGGCCACGGCCAGGGGCTGCAGCTCTTCGGCGGTCTCGACCAGGATGGCGCGGTCGGCGCCAATCGCCATGGCGGTGCGCAGGGTTTCCTGGCACTGCGCCACGCCGCAGGAGACGGCGATGACTTCGCTGATGACGCCTTTTTCCTTCAGGCGCACGGCCTCCTCGACGGCGATTTCGTCAAAGGGGTTCATGCTCATCTTGACGTTGGCGATGTCCACCCCGGTGCCGTCGCCCTTGACGCGCACCTTGACGTTGTAGTCCACCACGCGTTTGACCGCGACGAGTGCTTTCATCTGGAATCTCCTGTTGAATTGCGAAGGCTTGGCGTCCACGCCGCACCGGCGGGCGGGCGGCGGGGATCAGCAAATATTCTAGTGGAGCCCTCGCGTGTCTTCGTGTCACCCATAAAAAAGAACCATCGTGCTCTTTATCCAAGCGGTGCGGTGCCACGGGCCGGGGCCGGCGCAGCGGGCGTTGCCGAGTGCACCACCCGCTGCGGAAACGGAATGTCGATGCCGTGCGCGCGCAGCGCCTGCAAGATCGCCAGGTTGACCTCCGAGCGCAGCCCGAGCGCTCCCGCCTCCGGCTCGTTCATCCAGTAGCCGACGGTGAACTCCAGCGAATCGGCTGCAAACGCCGTCAGCCCCACGAAGGGCGCGGGCTCGCGCAGCACCCGCTTGCTGGACAGCGCGGCCTGACGCAGCAGCGTCTGCACCAGCTCCACGTCGCAGCCGTACTCGACCCCCACGACGGTGGATTGCCACACGCGCCGGTCGGCCAGCGACAGGTTTTCGACGCGCTGCGTCACCATCATCTCGTTGGGCACGATGGATTCGCGCCCCGATCCGCTGCGAATGACGGTGTAGCGCGCGCGGATGTCGGTGATCTGCCCGTCGAAGCCGTCCACCCGCACCATGTCGCCGATGCGCAGCGCGCGCTCGGCCAGCACCACGAAGCCCGACACGTAGTTGGCCGCGAGCTTTTGCAGGCCCAGGCCGATGCCCACACCGATGGCGCCGCCCAGCACCGACAGCGTGGTCAGGTCGATGCCGACCGCCGACAGGGCCAGCAGCACGGCCAGAAAAACCAGGCCGGCGCGCACCGCATTGGCGACCATCTTGCGCAGCGACAACTCGGCGCCGCCGGCCGAGCGCAGCAGCCGCGACTCGAGCGTCGACGACAGCCACAGCGCCAGCAACAGGGCGATGGCGACGTTCACGCTGCCTTCGATCAGGCTGCGCAGGCTGAGCGAGGAGGCCCCCACCCGCCAGCGAATGTCGCTGGCTTCTTCGAGCAGCACCGGCAGCAGGCCGATCGTCCACAGCACCCAGACGACCCAGACCAGCCAGGATATCGTGCGCTCGAGCACCCGGACGGCCCGCACCCCCGGAAACGCCGCCTGCAGCACCTTGACGCCAAAGCGGATCATCGCCAGCGCCATCAGCATGGGCAGGGCCACGCGCATGAGCGGCGCGTGATCCTGCCAGTGCAGCCACAGAAAGCGTCCCACTGCCGTCAGGCACAGCCACAGCAACGGAAACAAGGCACCGTCCACGCCACGCCGGCCCAGCCAGATGCCCGGGGTGCGCTCACCCCCGCGCATCCACATGCGCAGCAGGCCGGTGGCCAGGCCCCAGGCAATCAGGCCGCAGACGGCAATGCCGACAAACTCGCCCAGCACCACCGGCCGGGTGATGGACGCCCACCAGGCGCCCCAGTCGTCGATGCGCAGGCTGCGCCGCGCCGCCAGGCCGCTGGCCACCCAATCCGTCAACGCGTTGCCTTGCGCCACGCTGGCTCTCGCTTGTCGATGAAGGCCTGCACACCCTCTTGCGCCACGTCGGCCATCATGTTGCAGGCCATGCTCTGGTTGGCCAACTGGTACGCCGCCTCGATGCCCAGTTCGCGCTGCCGGTAGAACAGCTCCTTGCCGATGGCGATCGCCTCGCGCGGCTTGGCCAGGATGGCCTGCACCATGTCATCGAGCGCCGCGTCCAGCTGCTCGGGCACCACCACCCGGTTGACCAGTCCGCGCGCGTGCGCCTCGGCGGCGGTGATGAAGCCGCCCGTCAGCAGCATCTCCATCGCCTGCTTGGGCTGCATGTTGCGCACCAGCGGCACGCTGGGCGTGCCGCAAAACAGGCCCACGTCGATGCCGTTGACGCCAAAGCGAACGCCCTCGGCGGCCACCGCCAGGTCGCACTGCGCCACCAGCTGGCAGCCGGCGGCGGCGGCCACGCCCTGCACCCGCGCGATCACCGGAATGGGCAGCTTGATCAGCGACACCATCATCTTGCTGCACTGGGCAAACAGCTGCTGGTAGTAGTCCAGCCGCGGGTTGGCCTTCATCTGCTTCAGGTCATGGCCGGCGCAAAAGGCCTTGCCC
>Ga0208826_1003299_pt1 | contig 11136 bp, 7 predicted proteins | sample AD_UKC115_MetaG_FD_184451 | JGI IMG/M metagenome (GOLD analysis project Ga0208826, IMG submission 184451) | Active sludge microbial communities of municipal wastewater-treating anaerobic digesters from Hong Kong - AD_UKC115_MetaG (SPAdes)... | ecosystem: Engineered > Bioreactor > Anaerobic >... | reverse complement strand
CGGGCATTTGTGAAAATTCTGGGCTGACGTTTTTCAAATGCCCCACCATCGCCAATACGTAATCCGTTAGCGGTCATGCTATTGGGACAGTGCAAGCATTAAACAGACGGGCTGACAATAAACTTTAAGACAATAAATTTTGACAGGTGAACAACGACATACAGACAATATAACTTCGGGACAGTTCGGGCGGACAATCCGACAATCATGCCTACGCAATAAAAAAATTAAAACACCCCGACCACACAAAAATAAATTGAATTTCTACGGCAACCGCACAAGCGGCACATTGTGGGTTGCCGCCACGCTCAAAGCTAACCCACTGGCAACCCCCAAAGAGCCGCTTTTTGCCCACGCTTTTTTTGTAACATTGAACTTTGGATTTAATAATATATGACACAGGAACAAATACACCAGTTAGAAACAGAACTTTGGGATGCTGCCGACCAGCTTCGGGCAAGCAGCAAACTAACAGCAGCCGAGTATAAAGACCCTGTGCTTGGACTTGTGCTGCTTCGCTTTGCACAGAACAGATACGAAGAAGCCAAACCAATTGTAGAAAAAAATCTTCCTGTAAATCCACGGACAGGAAAAAAACGGGAAGCAACCAATGACGATTTCCTTGCTGTTGGTGCAATGAAACTTCCTGAAGAAGCACAGTATGATTACTTAGCCAATCTGCCAGCTAAAGAAGATGTTGCAAGAAAGATTAACAACGCAATGAAACTCGTTGAAGCGGAATATCCCGACTTGCAGGGCATACTTCCGAAAAATTATCAGGAGTTTGAACAGGACTTGTTGCGTGACTTGGTTCGTGTGTTTAACAAGGATGCAGTAAAGAATGCAACAGGCGATGTGTTCGGAAGAATTTACGAATACTTCCTGATGAAATTTTCTATGCAGGGTGCAGGTGCACAGGAAGGCGGAGAATTTTTTACACCGCCAAGTTTGGTGCAGCTGATTGTAAATTTTATTGAACCTATGCACGGAATCATACACGACCCTGCCTGCGGCAGTGCGGGTATGTTTGTGCAGACAGGATATTTTGTTCGCAGTCATACAAACTTGCAAGTGAACGAAGCCATTAAGTGTTACGGCACAGAACAAAAAACCAACAACACCAAGTTGGCGAAAATGAATTTGGCAATTCATGGCATTGAAGGAAAAATAATTGAGAGCAATAGTTTTTACAGCGACCCACACGACCTTGTCGGCAAGTGTGATTTCGTAATGGCAAACCCACCATTCAATGTAAAGAAGATTGACACCAAAAAAGAATTTGTAAAAACAGACAAGCGTTTACCGTTTGGTTTGCCAAAAGCCGACAACGGAAACTATATGTGGATGCAGTATTTCTATTCTTACTTAAACAAAACCGGCAGAGCCGGTTTTGTTATGGCAAGTTCAGCTACTGATGCGGGTAATAGTGAAGCAGCAATCAGAGAAAAGATGATTGCAACAAAACACATTGATTGTGTTGTTGCCATTGGCAACAATTTCTTTTATACCCGTTCATTGCCCTGTCATCTTTGGTTCTTTGACAAAGGAAAAAGTAAAGCAAACGCTGATAGAATCTTAATGATTGATGCAAGAAATGTGAAGCGAAAAGTTACTTCAACTATCAATGATTTTTCACCCGGACAGTTATTGAATCTCACAACCATCATGTACTTGTATCGTGGCGAAAAAAATGCTTACAAGAAATCTTTTGCTGAACACCAACACATGCTCAATGAATTGTTAGGGAAAATTCGTTGGCACTATACAACACTTTCACAAGGATTGAATGAAGCAGCAGGAGATTTAAAAATTGGGATGAAGGCGAAGACAGAAATTAAGTTTACAAAACCAACAACACCCCAAGAAGCCGAAACCATCTTCAAACAATTTAATTTACCAATTGATGAAGCACTAAAATTTATTGATAAATGGCAGGAAGAAATTTCTGTAATTGAAAAGAAAATTGGAGATAAAAAGATTGAGGAAAAGGAAGGCAAAAAACTAATACAACTTTTGCGGAGTAACTGCAATACTTTAAATAAACCCATCGCAAATTTTACAGATGAAACAAACGAGTATTACGAACAAACCAAACAAGGCATAGGCGACTGGAAACATTTCCTTGAATGGTTTCCAGATGGAAACTATCAAGACATTGAAGGACTTTGTAAAATTGTTTCTCTTGATGAAGTAAAAGAAAACGAATACACATTAACTCCAGGAAGATTTGTAGGAATTAAAATTCAAGTTGATGAAACACTCAATTACAAAAAAAGATTGGGAGAAATCTCAAAAGGCATTTCAGAATTAAATAGAGAATCAATTGGACTTGTAAACTCAATCCAAAGCAATCAGAAAGAAATAATATGAATTGGAAACATATCCGCTTAGATGAGTTTGTAAAATTCCAAAGGGGATTTGATTTGCCCCGTGAATTTTTCAAAGAAGGAACTATACCGGTTTATGGTTCAACTTCAATTCTTGGTTATCACAATGAAGCAAAAGTAAAAGCACCCGGTGTGATAACAGGTCGTTCAGGAACGCTTGGAGTTTTTCAATTTGCAACAGAAGATTTTTGGGCACATAACACAACACTTTGGGTCAAAGATTTTAAAGGCAACGACCCCAAGTTTGCTTATTATCTCATGCAATGTTTGGACTTTGGATTATTCAATAGTGGTGGTGCAGTTCCCACTTTGAATAGAAATGTATTGAGGAGTTTTAAAATTGATGCTCCACCTCTCCCAACACAACTCAAAATTGCTTCCATCCTTTCTTCCTATGATGATTTGATAAATAATAATCTGAAACGAATAAATCTGTTAGAAGAATTCTCCCAATTAACCTTCAATAATTTGTTCAATAAAAACAAAGGACTTCCAAAAGGTTGGGAAGAAAAATACTTAGGCGAATTAGTTGGACACGAAATTGGCGGTGGTTGGGGAGAAGAATTTCAGAACAGAGAATTTAGCGAAGCTGCATTTGTAATTAGAGGAACTGATATTGATGAATTACCTCATGGTAAATTAAATAGAGTTCCTTTTCGCTATCATAAGAAATCAAATTTAGCATCCAGAAAATTACAAGACGGAGACATTGTTTTTGAGGTTTCAGGTGGAAGCCAAAACGAAGGTGTTGCCAAAACTTTATTAATAACAGATGAATTGCTAAAGCAATTCAATAGCGATGTGATGTGTGCAAGTTTCTGTAAACTGTTACGACCTGCATCAAGAGAACTTTCAAACTTCACTTTCTTGTTTTTGCGTTTTCTCCGTGATATAAGAGCAACAGAAGTTTTTGAAATAAGAAGTGCGAGCAATATTGTAAACTACAATTGGACAGCGTTCCTCAAATTTCAAAAAGTAAAGGTTCCTGATAGGAAAACTTTAGAAAAGCTCAATGAAATTATTGACCCGATTTACAAACAGATTTACAACTTAGGACATCAAAACCGTTTGCTGCAAGAAGCAAGAGACATCTTGCTTCCACGACTAATGACTGGAATAATTAAAGTTGAAGAAGTAGAAACAAAGGTTATTTCAATTTCAGCAAAAAAAGAAGCAAAGGTTAGTCAACAATTTCAAGAAGCTGTTTTAATTGCCGTGCTTGCTGACAAGTTTGGCACAACAGAATTTCCTCTTACACGCAAGCACTACACAAAGTATTCTTACTTCTTTCATAGAAAAATTCAAGACGATTTAAAACGCTATTCACGATTAGCAGCAGGAATGTATGACCCTTCTACGAGATATGGAGGACCTGAAAAAATAGCTTTGGAAAATGGCTACATGAAAGTTCAGAAAACATCATACAAAGGATTTGAATATTCTGGTTTCATTGCAGGTGATAACATCGGGTATGCAAAAGAAAAGTTTGTCAACTATTGGAGCATTGAACAATTTGAATGGCTTGAACAATTTCGGAAAGTTCCAACAGATATGATGGGACTTTATACAACGGTTGACAATGCAATGATTGAGTTAAACAAAGTTGGAAAAATAATTTCGGTTGAAGCGATAAAGGAAATTCTCAAAAGAGAAAAAGAATGGAAACAAAAATTACAGCAACCAATTTTCAGCGATACAAACATTCAGAAAGCAATAAACTATTTACCAACTCTATTTCAGTATTCATAAATGAGCTACGAATATTCAGAAGATGCACTGGTTGAAACCGCAACCCAACAGGTTCTTGAAGAACTTGGTTGGGAGGTTGCCTATGCATGGACGAAAGAAACATTCGGAGCAAACGGATTACTTGGCAGAGAAACAAAAAGCGAATTAATTTTAAGACGGTATTTGTTGCAGGCATTGAAGCAACTGAATGAAGGTTTGCCCGACATTGCTTACACACTTGCAGTTGAACAGATAGAACAAAAAGTTGCCGACAAAACACTTGGCAGAATCAACAAAGAAAAATATCAGTTGCTCAAAGAGGGAGTGCCTGTAACATTCACCAACGAAAACGGAGAGTTGGAGAAAGACAGAAAACTCCGTGTGTTTGATTTTGACGATTACCACAACAATCATTTTTTAGCAGTAAGACAGTTTGAAATTTGCGGAGAACTTTACAACCGCAGACCTGATGTAATTGGTTTTGTAAATGGAATTCCGCTTGTGTTTTTTGAATTAAAAGCACACCACAGCGATTTGCGAAATGCTTATGAGGATAATTTAAAAGATTACAAAGACACGATTTCGCAAGTGTTCCATTGCAACGCATTTATTGTATTGAGTAACGGAACAGATGCAAAAGTTGGAACGGTTACAAGTCCGTATAAATTTTTTCTTGACTGGAAACGCTTTGAAGAAAACGAAGAAGGTGTTGTGAGTTTAGACACAATGTTAAGGGGAACTTGTGCAAAGGATAAGTTGATTGACATTTTTGAAAACTTCCTTTTGTATGATGATAGCGGTGGCGATGTGGTGAAAATAATGGCAAAGAATCACCAATACATTGGCGTGAACAAGGTATTGGAGCAAGTAAAAGATATTGAAGACCTGAAAGGAAAGTTGGGAGTGTTTTGGCACACACAAGGAAGTGGGAAAAGTTATTCAATGGTTTTCATCTGTCAAAAAATTCACAGAAGGTTTGGCGGCTCTTACACTTTTTTGTTGGTGGCCGACCGCAGCGAATTAGAAACACAGTTGTATGATACATTCACAGGAGTTGGAGCAGTTTCAACCGTGAAAGGACATGAACCGAAAGCACAAAACAGAGAACATCTTCGTGAGTTGTTGAAAGCGAATCATAAATATGTATTCACTCTAATTCACAAATTTTCTATTAATCCCGAAAAGGAAAATGAATATCCGTTAATCACCGAAAGAAAAAACATCATTGTAATTTCTGACGAAGCACACAGAACCCAAGGCGGCACATTTGCACGGAACATGAGGTTCAACGGAATTCCTAACGCATCATATTTGGGTTTTACAGGAACGCCAATCATTAAAGAGGAAGAAGAACTAACCAAAAATATTTTCGGTGAGTATGTTTCGGTTTATGATTTCAAAAGAGCAATAAAAGACGGTGCTACTCTTCCACTCCGCTATTTGAATCGTGGTGAGAAGTTGGGAATTGAAAATCCAGAATTGGATGAGCAGATGGCAGAAATTTTAGAAGATGAAACAATTGATGATGATAAGAAACGAAAACTCACTTACTTGTTTCAAAGAGATTATGTAGTTCTCACAGCAGAGAAACGGCTTGATGCAATTGCAAAAGATTTGGTTTGGCATTTCAATGAAAGAGGTTATCAGGGCAAAGCCATGTTTGTTGCATTGGACAAACCAACAGCAGTAAGAATGTATGATTTGATTGAGAAGCATTGGCAACCATATCTTGAAGATTTAAGAAAGCGAGTTGATAAAGCAGCAGACGAACAAGAGCAGTTGCAACTAAAACGCAAACTGAAAAAAGTTGAAGAAACAGAAGTATGTGTGATTGTAAGTTCGGAGCAAAACGAAGTTGACAAGTTCCGTAAGTTGGGATTGGATATTGAGAAGCAAAGAAAAAAAATGAGTGACCCGACAAGGGATTGGGAAAAAGATTTTAAGAATGAAAATCATCCGTTCCGTTTGGCGATAGTTTGTGCCATGTGGATTACAGGTTTTGATGTGCCTTGCGTTTCTACTGTTTACTTGGACAAGCCAATCAAAGGACACACACTCATGCAAACAATAGCCCGTGCAAACCGTGTGTATGATGATGAAAAGGAAAACGGTTTGATTGTGGACTATGGAAATGTTTACAAGCAATTAGAAAAAGCTTATAGTGTTTATGGTGAAGGTGGAAGAAAATCAGGAGGTGGAAACGGACAAAGTGAAGAAGAAGGCGACACAAGAAAGCCAGTTGAGTTGCTGATACAACTTGCAGAGGAATTAAAAGAAGCAATCCGACAAGTGAAAGGTTATGTGATGGAGTTAGGTTTTAACTTGAATGATTTAAGCAATGCAGATGTGAAGCCGATGGACAAGTTGGGCAACATCAAAAAAGCAACGGACTGTATTTGCCTGAATGAAACCACACGGACAAAGTTTGAGATAATGGCAAGAGAAGTTTTCAAAAAGTATCATGCACTTTATCCCGAAGAACAAGTAAAACCATTTATCAGACAGTTCAATGCCATTGAAGCAATTTACAACCAACTGAATCAGCAAGTGAGAGAAGCGGATGTAACTGACATAATTGTTCAGTTGCAGCAAGTGGTGAATGAAAGTATTACGGTGAACCCAAATAAAGTTGGCGAACCAAACGGAGTTTACATTGAACTTTCAAATCTTGACTTGGATAAACTTCGTGCTGCTTTCGCAAAGACACAGCGGAAAAATACTTTGGTGTTTGACTTACAGGAAGCGATTGAAAAAAAGTTGGAGCAGATGCTAAAAGAAAATCCGTTGCGACTTGAATTTTATGACCGCTACAAAGAAATCATTGACGAATACAACAAAGGAAAAAGTTTGGAAGACACAGTAAAAGCATTTAATGACCTTGCAGCTTTCACACAAAACCTGACAGTTGAAGACAGCAGAGCCATACGAGAAAATCTGACAGAAGAAACTTTAGCGATTTACGATTTGCTAAGAGAAGGAAAAGAACTTACGACAGCAGAAATAAAAGAAGTAAAAAAAGTTGCCGTTGAAACTTTGCAGAAACTGAAAGAAGAAAAATTGAAAGTGGAAAGATGGAGAGAGAGCCGACAAATTACTTCACAAGTAAAGCAAATGATTAACGACTACTTATTGCATTTACCAATGACAGTTTATTCAGACGAAGATGTAAACACAAAAACCGTTTCGGTATTTCAACACATTTACACAAACTACCCGGGAGGAAATCAAAGTGCATACACAAGAGCAACAGCATAAAATGAAAAGCCAACACACAAAAGCACACACATTTGCAAGCCGCACAAGCCAACGCAAAGACCAAAACTTGCAAAAGAGTGTGCTTTTTGCCGACCCAAGAAGAAATTCAATTTATTTTTCTCCCGCCCTTCGGTGTTTTATTTTTTTTGCAACCGCACAACCAACGACAGACAAGCAATCGGACAGTTTATTGCAGACCTTAACTGGACAGTGCAAGTTGACACGGACGACAGAAGCACGAACCGCTAACAAGGTATTGCCAAAAGCGGGTGTGACGGGCTTCTATGACACTTTTGTGCTTAACCGAACTTTAGTTTTTCAAATCAACAGTGGACTTCCTACCTTTGAGTGGACGGCATAATTAAGAGATATTGCCTACTTTTAATTTTATGACAACAGTAAAAAGAAGTTACACAAAAGAGTTTAAAATCAAAGCAGTAGAACTGAGTAATTTAAAAGGCTCTATTAATCAGGTAGCAAGAGAATTAGACATTCCTGAAAAAAATATTAGAACTTGGAAGAAAGCCTATAATGAAGGCAATTTGGATAATAATGGTACCACTAAAAAATCAAAATCACCCATTGAATTAGAGAACATTGCTTTAAAGAAATCAATTTATAACACACAATTAGAGAATGACATCTTAAAAAAGGCTCTGGCCATCTTCGCCAAGAAAGACAGGTAAGATATCAGTTTATCAAAGAACATCAAAATATGTTTCCTGTTGTGAAGATGTGCCAAGTATTTAAAGTAAGTACCAGTGGTTATTATAAGTGGTTACGACAAGTTCCAAGTAAACAAAAACAACGCAGAAAAATGTTATTAGACGAAATAAAAATTATTCATACTGTTAGCAGGAAAACCTATGGTAGTCCACGAGTGACTGCTGAATTGAATAAGAAAAACATTCCAGTATCAAAAGTTTTAGTAGCTAAAATTATGAAACAAAATAGCATAGTAAGTGTTATAAAAAAGCGATATAAAGTAACTACAGAATCAGCACATAAATACCCTGTTGTAGATAATGTTTTAAACAGAAACTTTACTACAAAAGAACAAAACAAAACTTGGGTATCAGATATTACTTATGTAGCCACAGAGCAAGGCTGGCTTTATTTAACGAGTGTTATTGATTTGTTTGATAGAAAAGTAATTGGATGGTCATTAAGCAATACAATGACAGCAAAAGATACCAGCATTGCAGCATTTAAAATGGCAAAAATCAACAGACCTATACAGCCTTATCAACAACTCATTTTTCACTCAGACAGGGGCATACAATATGCTTGTGATGAATTTACAACCCTTATAAACAGCCATAAAAACATTACCCGAAGTATGAGTAGAAAAGGAAATTGTTGGGATAATTCAGTAGCAGAATCGTTTTTTAAAACACTAAAAACAGAACTTATTTATCAGTATAAGTATCAAACTAAAAAAGAAACAGAGCTCTGCATTTTTGAATATATTGAAACGTTTTATAACATCAATAGAAGGCATTCACACTTAAACAATTTAACAATCAAAGAATACAATCAATTATTTAATAACAATCTAAAAAATGTGGCTTAATGCTCTTAAAAAAATGTCCACCTTTTTGTTGGAAGTTCAATATATCAGTATGTGTACAAAGACATGAAGCATGGCGGAGAACTCTATAAACAACTTCGCACACAGCACAAACGAAGACGAAAACGAATCCATAGAAAAGATAAGCGGGGGTTGATATCTAACCGAGTATCCATTCACAAGCGACCTAAAGAAGTAGACGAAAAACAGCGATTCGGCGATTGGGAAATTGATCTCATTGAAGGAGCCAATCATAACAATTTTGCCGTAACTCTTGTAGAAAGAAAATCACAGTTTGCTCTCATTGTAAAATCACCGAATAAACAAGCTGATACCATACAAACTAAAATTATCAATGCCCTTGCTCCCTACAAGGAATTAGTACATACTATTACATCCGATAATGGAAAAGAGTTTGCCAACCATGAATTTATCGCACAAAAATTAAATGCCAGCTATTATTTTGCAGCCCCCTACAGTTCCTGGCAAAGAGGGTTAAATGAATACACCAATAAATTATACAGACAATATTTACCTAAAAAATTAAACTTCAATGATTATGATATTCAATTCTTCGTAACCATCGCCAACAAATTAAACAATAGACCCAGAAAATTATTAGGCTTCAAAACGCCTCTTCAAGTTTTTATGGCTAATTTTAAACCCAATTAATTAACTGTTGCACTTATGACTTGAATCTGCCTTGCAATAAACAGAGCTGACGAATATATCATCAGCTCTGTTTCGCTTATCAGTTTTAGCCTCAGGGTAAACGGCTTCGCTCGGTCATTTTTGGGTAATTGAGTTGTAATAATTCTATTTAACTTCAGTTTCAGGATGAATTTTATAAAATATCCTACTTTTGGTAATACCCAAACGGTTGCCTGCAACTTTACGGACACTCTACAAAATAAACAAAGACGATATGAAACAAATAACATTAAGCGTTTTAATTCTGTTAGCTTTTGGACAAACATCAAAAGCACAATTCAATTATCCTACAACAAAAGAAATTCCTGTTGTTGACAACTACTTTGGAACAAAAATTACCGATAATTATCGCTGGCTTGAAAACCTTGAAGACACCACTGTAAAAACTTGGATTAAAGCACAAGCCGTCTTTTCAAACAATCTAATTGCTAAAATAAGTGGTAGGGATATTCTATTAAAACGACTAAAAGAATATCAACAAATGGGTGGCGACATTTTTGGGAAAATTGTTCAGTGTGGAAACACTTACTATTATGCTAAAACCGTAAAAGGTGAAAACCTAAGCAAGCTCTATACAAGGATATTACCCAATGGAAATGAAACACTTTTATTTGACCCTGAAAGCATAGGCAAAAATACACAGCTCATTGATTTTATTGTTGATGACAATGGAAAAAACTTAGCAATGAAACTTTCAAGTGGCGGAGCTGAAATTTGTCAGGCAAGAATATTAGACATAAAAACTAAAAATCTATTAGCAGATAATTTTGGTCCAATTTGGAGTGAGTTTCCAATTCAATTTGCATCAAACGCAACTAAAATTATCTATACCAAAATGAAAAGCATCGATAATAAAAGTGATGATGTGCTTAAAAATATGGATGTTTACATTCACACAATTGGCACTAATGCAACAAACGACAACCTTTTATTTTCAAGAGAAAAATATAAAGAGTTAAATGTTTTACCTGAACAATTTCCAGCCATTTACTCATCAGATGACAAGAAATATTTATTTCTAAACATTGGTTCTACAAAAACAGAAGCATTGTCTTATTATGCTACTATTGACCAACTACATAAAGAAAAAATTAATTGGAAACCATTAATAAAATACGAAGATGAGATAACAGATTTCTATTCAATAGGCAATCAACTTTTCTTTTTATCCCACAAGAATGCACCTAAATATAAAGTAGGTGTAACCAGTTTGACAAACCCAAACTTTGACCAAGCAAAAATAATTGTACCAGAAGGAAAGGTTGTAATTACAAGTATTCAAAAAACAAAAAATTACATTATTTATGCAACAAGCAATGGGCTTACTAAAGAAAAACATTTGATAGACCCTAAAACTTTTGCTACAAAAAAATTGCTTTTACCACAAGGTGTAAACGGGGCATCGCCTTTTAACGCAACCCTAAACGACAGACTAATAGTTTACAATACCAATTGGCTTTCACCTTATTCAATCTACGAATATGA
>Ga0208826_1003296_pt1 | contig 11143 bp, 15 predicted proteins | sample AD_UKC115_MetaG_FD_184451 | JGI IMG/M metagenome (GOLD analysis project Ga0208826, IMG submission 184451) | Active sludge microbial communities of municipal wastewater-treating anaerobic digesters from Hong Kong - AD_UKC115_MetaG (SPAdes)... | ecosystem: Engineered > Bioreactor > Anaerobic >... | reverse complement strand
GGAGAGTATCTTCCGGCAGTCAGGCAGCTTGCATACGATAATGGTGTAAATATGATGACAGTTTCTAAAGCTTATTCAGTTTTAAGAAGTGAAGGTTACATAGAAATAGACAGAAGACATGGTGCAAAAATATGTGGTGCAAAGCTAAAAAACGATGAATTTAAGATTAGATTAAGTTGTGAGCTTCTTCTTCTTATTGCTTCTTCTAAGGCAAATGGTCTTGATAAGAATGCTTTCATACAGATGTGCGAAAATATATTTAGTACAATGAATCCACAAAAGGTACAGGGAATAATATAGATGACTGCAATCATCATATTGGTAATGATAATTATTCTATGTGCGGTCTACTATTCATCGTCGGTACTATGCAAATTTGGCAAAAAGACGGTGCTTGGAGTAACTATTCCTGATTACGCACGAAACGATAAAAAAGTTAAAGGAGCTGTATCCGCTGCTAATAAAGAGATGAGGATCTTTCTCTTTTTATTTTTTGTAGAAATCTTTCCAATACTTATTTTTTACAAATATCCGTCGATTATAACAGTATATTTATATGTGTGGATATTTTTTGTTTTTTATACATTTAATAGATTGATAAGCAGGCATCACAAGACTCTTATGAACATAAAGGAAGAAAATCAGTGGTTTGGTGAAAACCTTAAAACAATTTCAATTGACACGGAAGTAACAAGACTAAAAGATACAGTCCCTATAAACAAGAAAAACTTTTTGATTCCTTTTCTTATAAACATATTCCCTCTTTTGGTCTTTGTTTCAGGCAACAAAGATCTGATTCTTCTGTTTTTAAGTTCCATATCCTTTTTAAGCTCCTGTGCATGTTATATTGTATTTTCCTTTTTAAGCAACGGAGAAATTATTGAATACTCTCAAAACACATCAGTTAATCTCATGTGTAACAGGATAAAAAGATACTGGAGTAGTTGTTCATGGTTTGTCATTGCAATAACGGAAAGTTTATCTTTTGCTTGGTTAAGCCTATTCATAAACGACAAACCCTTTTTTTGGAATATTTTTTCAGTTGTATTGATAGGATTAGTTGTTTTTGGAGTAATAACAGTATTGCTGTTTAGAAAAAGATCCGAAGGAATATGTAAGCAGATACGTAAACTAGAAAAAGAAAGTTTTTTAGTAGATGAAGATTATTACTGGAAATGTGGAATGCTTTTTTACTGCAATTTGAATGACAGCAGAACTTTTGTACAGGATAAAACAGGTCTTGGTTATACATGCAATCTGGCGACCAGAAGAGGTAGATTTTTTATCTGTCTGCTGTCTGTTTTGAGTATTTTACTCATTATAAGCGTCATAGCAGTTTTTTTAATTTTGGATTTCACAGTATTTGAAATGAAATTTCAAGATGATGGGATAACAATATTGGCGCCTCTATATGGGTGTTCATTTAGTGCAAAAAATATCCGGGATATACAACTTTCAGACAAACTTCCACAAGCTTTTAAAATGAACGGAGCTGCGACCGAACGCTATCTATTGGGTAATTTCAATGTGACGGGCTATGGCAATTCAAAAATGTATGTATATAAAGAAAAGGCTCCGTTTATTATAATAAAATTAAGCAATGGGTATGTATTTTTCAGTTCAATTAGTCCTGAAAAGACTATGGAATACTATGAACATTTGTGTGAAATCAGTTTGAAAAAATAAAATACCCGGGAGAAAAGATCTTCCGGGTATTTTATTAGTTTTCGATCCCTTTTCTTGCCTGTACTCCCTGTTTATAATAATGCTTGATTTCAGTCATTTCTGTAACAAGGTCGGCTTTTTCTATAAGTTCTTTAGGAGCGTATCGTCCAGTTATTATTACCTCTGTTTTCGGATGTTTTTTTTCTAAAAAGGCAAGTACTTCTTCAATAGAAATCAGTTTATAGTAAATTGCTATATTGAGTTCATCAAGAACAACTATATCGTAATTGCCTTGTTCGATAATCCTACAAATTTCTTCAAGTCCTTTTTTTGCGAGCAACACATCTTCTTCCGTTGGTTTGTTAAAGATGAAGCAGTTTCTACCAAACTGATGGATTTCAAAGTTCTTAAGGAACTCTCCCGCACATAGTTCGCTATATTTCATTCCTTTAATAAACTGTCCGAAATAAACCTTTTTTCCGGCACACACAGCCCTTAACGACAGACCCAGAGCAGCAGTTGTTTTTCCCTTACCGTTCCCGGTATAAACATGAATATAGCCTTTATCCATTTCTACCCCCAAAATTAAATCTCTAAAGAATCTCCTGCACATAATAACAGACATCTTTCTTTAAAATACTCTTTCATCTGAACCATTGCTTTAATTCCAGTACAGTGCAAAGGTATCAGATATTTAAGATTCATACTCATAAGATAGTTAATGGTTCTTTCAATTCTGGTTTTACTGGCGTTTTCCAGATGCATTCCTCCAACTACTGCATATATATTTTCTTCAGGAAATTTCAGCTTAATGTTTTCTATAATGTTAACAATTCCTTTATGACTGCATCCGGTAAAGACGACAAGACCTTCCTGCTTTTTCACGATAAGTATCTGTTCATCATCCATATTATCATGATGGTAATCATCACCGGTATAGAATCTTATAGACTCATTTTCAAAATCAGTTATTTCTGATATATTGCCTATAAGAAATATATCCTCCGATATACTTTCATAACCTTTTACATTATGTTCTTCGCCTGTAAATACAATACTTGAAGATATGCTGCTGTACTCTTTATCATTAAAAGTAATACCAACATCTCTGTATTGAGGGCTTATTGTATCGGAAGCATACTTCTTTTGAAAAGCCCTACGATTTACATATATCGGCGGAAGCTTCCCATCATAAGGAAAGAAAGGAAGTCCCATACAGTGATCATAATGCCCGTGACTTAGAACTATAGTATCGGTTTTTCTTAAATCAAGATCCATTTTCTTGGCATTATGGCAGTAAACATTACTCTGTCCTACATCAAATAAAACATTTTGATCCCTGTGGACAATATATAAAGATAAGCCATGTTCGGCAAGAAGTCCCCGTTTTCTAACCCGATTGTCAGTTAATACTTTAATTATCATATTTTCATCTCCAAAGCTTAAAGATTGATTCTTTTTCCACCCCTTCTGCAATTCCCCAAACCATAACCTGTCTTGCATCCTTTTTCACAAGCTATGTTAATTGAGCCGCATTTTGGACATCTTATTTCTGATTCCATTGAAGTTTCAAATTTTTCATAATTTTCCACCCATCTGTATCCGCATTCAGAACAGATCAACCTGCATATATTTTGAGTTGCCTTTCCACCACGGACCTGAATACCTTTTCCGTTGACAAGACTATCAGCTATTTTCTCTCTTGCACTCAGAAGTATTCTTTGAAAGGTTGGTCTTGAAACTTCCATCTTTTCAGCACATTCTGCCTGATCATAACCTAAGAGATCTTTCAGGCGTATAGCTTCAAGCTCCTCAAATTTTAACACATTAGTTTCAATCTGGATATTCTCATCCCGGACAGGTATAAAAGCATACTGTACAGGTATATTTTCAATTTTCCTCCATTTTATAGGTCTTGGCATTATCCACCTCATTGCTTTAAGTTTGACTAAGGCAATATCACTAACGATAGTATCACTGACATTGATTCATGTCAACAATTAAAACAGACCAAAGATTTTATCTTTGGTCTGTTAAGTAGTATCAGCCTTGTTTTTCTATCTGCTCCATACGTTTTTTAAGATCAGCAAGCTGATTTTCATAAAATCTAGCTTGTTCTTCAAGTGTGGTTTTTTCATCTGTTTGAGCCCATATACCTGTATGGAACTCTTGATCTCTTATAAAGGAAGGTGTATGAGAAAATCTTCCACGCCCTGAATAGTCATAAAAACTTCTTCCTGACATTCTTCCTCCAAACCTTCTGTTACAGACTGACCCCGTTCCTAAAGGTCCTGTACCATCTCTTCCTGGCATTTTATCACCTCCATTAACAGTTATTGACATATGCCCATAACTATTCTATCATAATTATGAGCATATGTCAATAATAAGATAACCGTTATAGATTCTGATCAAAATTCAGTACTTAAAAATAGTAAAAATTTTATTTTCCAGATAAAAAAAGGTGTCCATTTAAATGGACACCTTATTTTTTAAAATCCATGATCTGCTACATGTTCTATAAACACTTTCAATCCAAGAAGTATAAGAATAAGTCCTCCGGCTATTTCAGCCCATGAACCGACTGCATCTCCAAAGCGTTTTCCTATACGTACTCCAACAAAACAAACACAGAAAGTTATGAGCGCAATTATTCCTACAGAAATAAGTATATCTGTCCGCATTGCAGCAAAACTCACTCCGGCGGCTAGTGCATCAATACTTGTGGCAACAGCCTGAAGCAGAAGTTCTGATTTTCTTAACCCTTCAACCGGACATTCTTTTTTTTCTTTATGAGAAGGAAATACTTTTTCCAGAATCATTTTTACACCAATAAAGGTAAGAAGTATCAACACAATGTAATGGTCAAGATGTTTTATTCTCTCAATGAATACCTGTCCAAGATAGAATCCTAATAAAGGCATCAATCCTTGGGCTAATCCGAAAGAAAAAGCAATACTGAAAGAATCGGAAATCTTTATCTTTTTAATGCACATTCCATTGCTTACAGAAACTGCAAATGCATCCATTGAAAGTCCTAAGGCCAAGAGAAGAAGTTCAGCTATATTCATAAAGTCCTCCGGTATGCAAAATAATCAAGCAGTTTCTATTATAACTCATAATATAGTATTGCCCAAAAAATGTAACACTATAATCAGATAAAGAAAAAAGGATTATAAATATCTTTTTTGAAAGTTTTTAATGCCATACGGTACATTGCTCTGGCATGTATTCTATCGTGCCATATGAACCTTCTTAGAGCTTTGTGAACAGACCATAGCTCATCATAGCTTCCATGCAGGATGTTATTAAGAAGAAAATCTTCTTTTTTTTCTATTTCCTGCATTACATTCAATCTGTTTTTAAGGATATCGGGATCGTTTGTAAAATCTATTCCTATTTCCCTAGCGTAATAACTTGTGACATTATTTGTGTGCTCATACATTTCTCTTGCCGTAACAGGAACGTTGCCATAGAATGTTTTTCTTGTCTTAAGAACTGTTTGGTCTTTATCCGGAATACTTTCATACATGTTAGAAAAATCATATGCTGAACGCAGTACCAGTTTTTCCAATTCGGAGTATTCTGAATAAGAAAACGGAGTTTTCTCAGATTCAAAAATTATGTCAGAATCAGCATCATTGATTTTTAGAGAACTCTTTTTTTCTTGTATTATCTGAGGTTCTATTGAATCCAACGGGATACTTTCGTCCATACCGCTCCATTTCAGATAAGAGTCAAGCTCCTGTGGAATTTTTGAAAATGCTTCCTCTTTGGTTTTTCCCCGTACATACGCTCCGGTATACTTTTTAAAATAGAAAAGATAACCTTCATCATTATACTCCATTATTACCTGAAGCTTCATGAGTTCCCCCTTTAAACTTATCTATAAAATAATCTGACTATTTTAATTATACATTATTATGAAGAACAATTAAGTAGGGAAAATACATATTGTCTTTTTCAACACAAACTAAAAGTTTATAAACTTATCTATTCTTTCTGACTGCAAAGCCTCATAATATCATCATCGATTCTTTCTGGAGTATCCATCGGACTGTATCGGGATATCACCTCTCCATCCCTGTTTATAAGAAATTTAGTGAAGTTCCATTTGATCTTCGATCCTAAAATGCTGCTTTTCTTACTTTTTAGGAATGTATATAAAGGAGCTTCGTTTTCACCGTTTACTTCAATTTTTTCAAACTGTCTAAAAGAAACTCCGTACTTCACAGTACAGAATTTTTTAATTTCTTCTGCTGTTCCAGGCGCCTGTCCACCGAATTGATTACATGGAAAATCAAGTATTTCAAATCCTTCATGTCTGTATTTTTTATATAATTTTTCTAATCCATCGTACTGGGGTGTAAAACCGCACTCAGTTGCTGTATTTACTATTAATAATACTTTCCCCTTATACTCTTGCATCGTCACTGTTCTGCCGTACATATCTCTTACTTTTATGTCGAAGAATTCCATATGTAGTTCCTCCTTTGTAGATTTAATTGCATGCAATCAAATTGTATACAATTTTAATCAAAATGTCAAGGCCTTCACTTGAAAAGAAAATATATAAAATGTAAAATTTAAATACTTATCTTCTGTGAGGTGGATTATGAATAAGAATGAATATTTAAAACTTGACAATCAGATTTGTTTTGCTTTATATGTATGTTCAAAAGAAATAATAAAAAAGTACAGACCTCTTCTTGAACCATTAAATCTTACATATACCTCCTACATTGCCATGCTAAGTTTATGGGAAAAAGATGGAGTTACAGTTAAAGAACTCGGAGATACACTGTTCCTTGATTCCGGAACACTTACTCCTCTTCTGAAAAAACTAGAAATATCTGGGTATATAAGCAGAAAAAGAGATGCAAAGGATGAAAGAAATTTAAGAATATTTTTGACAAAAAAAGGACAAGAGCTTAAGGAAAGATCTGAAAAAATTCCCAGCAATCTTTTGTGCTCTATATACAATGGGGATTACTGTGATAACTCCGAAATGATAAAGCTTAGGGATACTCTTCATAATCTTATGCGCAGGTTTTTGTCTTCCGAGGGAAGTAGCAAAACTTAAAAACTATGCTGTCAGCATAGTTTTTTATTTTTATAATGTAAAGTACTCTAAAGAAAGTACAGATCATATTGACAAATTTCGATTTGAGAGATATAATAAATCATATCAAAAAAAATCGATATGAGGTGATATTTTGAAAATGTCAAATCAAAAATACGCAAAAATATTTAAAGCGTTCTGTGACGAGCAAAGATTAGAAATACTTGAATTATTACGCAATGAAGAAAAGTGTGCATGCCAGCTTCTTGAAAATATTGATATTGGACAATCTTCTCTTTCGTATCATATGAAGATACTTGTTGAATCTGGAGTTGTTGAGAGCAGACAAGATGGGAAATGGACTCATTACAGGATTTCTGAAAAGGGAAGCAAGGCTGCTGTTGAGATCTTGAAGCTTTTAACTACACCTAAGAGTACAGGTAAAAATAAAGATACTTTGAGCTGTTTGTGTGAGAAATGAGTCGAAATATATTTTTAAGTGAGGATGGCAGATAATGGAGACATCAAAAAATCTATGGGATTTTTTTCAAAATCAACTACTCGGCATGAAATGGTTGAATGAACTAATTGGCGGCGGACTTGGTGCATTAGGTCTTGACACAACTAACCGTTGGATGGGGAGCATTCAGTTCTTTTTGTATGACGTAATTAAAATTGGACTACTCTTATGTTTCTTGATTTTTATTATCAGTTATATCCAGAGCTACTTTCCGCCTGAGCGAAGCAAAAAGATATTGGGACGATTTCACGGGTTGGGAGCAAATGTAATTGCTGCATTGTTGGGAACGGTTACACCTTTTTGTTCATGCTCCTCGATTCCGCTTTTTATTGGTTTTACATCAGCAGGACTGCCTTTGGGGGTAACGTTTTCTTTCCTTATTTCTTCGCCTATGGTGGATCTCGGTTCGCTGGTTTTACTCATGAGTATATTCGGTGCAAAAGTTGCTTTGGTATATGTTTTTATTGGTCTTATTATAGCAATAATTGGTGGTACTCTTATTGAAAAGCTTCATATGGAAAAGTACGTTGAAAATTTTATTCTAACTGCAGGCAAAGTAGATATTGAATCCCCTGATTTGACAAGAAAGGATCGGCTTGTTTATGCAAAAGAGCAGATGCTTTCAACCTTTAAGAAGGTATTCCCTTATATCTTGATTGGTGTTGGTATAGGAGCTGTTATCCATAACTGGATCCCAGAAGAATGGATAGAAATAGCACTTGGCAGTAACAATCCCTTTGGAGTAATATTAGCAACACTAATCGGTGTTCCTATGTATGCCGATATCTTCGGGACTATTCCAATTGCAGAGGCATTATTTACTAAAGGGGCACAGCTTGGAGTCATACTTTCTTTTATGATGGCTGTAACCACTCTTTCTCTGCCATCTATGATTATGCTGAGCAAAGCAGTTAAGCCGAAACTTTTAGCACTTTTCATCACAATCTGTACAGTTGGAATCATTTTGGTTGGTTATTTGTTCAATATCTTTCAAACAGTTATGGTATGAAGGCGAGTTAAATATGGATTTAAACAGTTCTTCGTTATCGATTATGCAAAGTGCTTAGAGTTATAAGATAAACATGATAAATGAAGTTTCCTAAAATTTATAAAGAGGAGAGTGAATTATGGACTTATTCAAAAGAAAAATCAAAAATGAAGAAATTAAATCTTGTTGCTGTAACGGAAATTCTGATTCTGAAAGGATAGAAAAAGCAGAAACTGTAAAATCCGAAGGAGCATCAGTAAAGATATTAGGAGGAGGATGTGCCAAGTGCAATCAGCTTGAAGAGGCTGTAAAAGAAGCTCTAATACAACTTGGAATGAATGCGTCTATTGATCATGTGAAGGATTTTTCAGAGATAGCAGCTTATGGGGTTATGAGCACACCTGCTCTGGTAATAGATGAAAAAGTAGTATCTTATGGTAAAGTACTTAAAACCGAAGAGGTTATAAAAATCCTTCAGAAGGTTAAGTAACTGGTATAATTAATTTTTAAAGAAAAAGCAGCACTTCAAAATGATAATAATGCAAGAGGATGGTTAAAACATGATTAAACCCAAGGTTGCTTTTATATGTGTCCATAATTCTTGTCGCAGTCAAATTGCCCAAGCATTGGCTAATCACTATGCTTCGGATGTTTTTGAAAGCTATTCGGCCGGCACGGAAATGGAAAACCATATTAATCCAGATGCAGTTCGTCTTATGAAGCTGTACTATGGAATTGATATGTTAAAAGACCAGTACCCCAAGCTTTTAAAAAATCTTCCGAAGGTAGATATAGTGATAAAGATGGGATGCAACATTGTTTGTCCCTTTTTACCGGCTACATACGAAGAAAATTGGGGATTAGATGATCCGACAGGGAAAAGTGACGAAGAGTTTAGAAAAACAATTTATGAGATAGATAAAAAAGTAAGGGAATTAAAAGAAAAAATTTTAAGTAATCTTATAACATCCATATCTTTCCTTTGAGTAAAAGAAAGATAGTGGTTTATGTATAAGATACGCTCTATGTATAAAATACGCTCTATGTATAAGATATCGGCGGCTTAGTATTAATAAATACTAGCCTCCGGTATCTTGTATTTAAAATAGCTATTTGTTTGCGGGATTAATTACCTTATTATAATAGTTTAAGTCTTCTCTTTTTTCCCAGCCCTGAGTTTTCCAAAATGAGTTACCGACGGTGTTGCTTGTAAAAACTACAAGAGCGGCTTTATTGATACCTTCTTTTTCAAGAGATTCGTAAACTTTTTTAAGAAGCATACTGCCTACACCTTTTCTGCGATACTTTTCTGCTACGGCAGCGTGATATATATACGCACGTCTACCATCATGTCCGCAAAGTATGCATCCTATAATATTGCCGTCTTCTTCATGTACGAAGCAGGTATTTGGATTTCTGTTCAAAAATTTTCTTATACCCTCCTGTGAATCATCAAGGCTCCTCATTCCCATTCCTTTTGTTCCTGACCATAAAGCATAAACTTTTTCATAATCTTCCATAGACATAAGACGAATCATACACATCCTCCCTATAATAAAATAGCAGACTAAATACCAATTCGCTCCCCGAAAAAATATCATACCACATTAATTTTCATTTTTGTGCGTTTCAGACATAACCAGTGTTTTTTTAATCTTTTCAGCATGAAAGTGGTGTATCTAAGATTAAAAATGAAATATTACCGGAATTTCAAATTGAACTTACATGAAAATAATGCTATTATACAAGTATGGAGGTGAATACAATGATGCAGAAGCAATTTGAAAAAATGCGTTCAGGCAAAGGTTTTATAGCAGCACTTGACCAGAGCGGAGGCAGCACACCCAAAGCACTTGCACTTTATGGCATTTCAAAAGAGTCATATACAACCGATGAAGAAATGTTTGATTTGGTACATCAGATGAGAACCCGTATTATCAAAAGCCCTTCTTTTTCATCAGAGCATATTCTGGGAGCCATACTGTTTGAGCAAACTATGGACAGAACAATAGAAGGAGTACTTACTGCAGACTATCTATGGGAAAAAAAGTCTGTAATTCCATTTTTAAAAGTTGATAAGGGACTTGATCAAGAGAATGAAGGTGTTCAGCTAATGAAACCTATCAAAGATCTTGATCAGTTGCTGAAAAGAGCTGTGAGTAGGAATATATTCGGAACGAAAATGCGTTCGCTTATTTTGAAAGCCGATATTAACGGTATAAAAAAGATTGTAAGTCAGCAGTTTGATATTGCAAAAAAGATAATTGATGCCGGTCTTATTCCAATAATTGAACCCGAAGTGGATATAAAAAGTGACGATAAAAAAGAATCAGAGGAGATTTTAAAATCTGAAATACTTAAGCATCTTCAGCAGCTTGGGAAAGAGAGTCACGTTATGCTTAAGCTTTCGATACCGACAGTGGATGATTTTTACTCAGAAATCATAAAACATCCCAGAGTATTGAGGGTGGTTGCTCTCTCAGGCGGATATACTCGTGAGGAATCAAATGAAAAGTTAGCCAGAAATCATGGCCTTATAGCCAGCTTTTCCAGAGCTCTGACCGAGGGTTTGAACGTTAGGCAGTCTGACAGAGAGTTTGATGATTTTCTTAGAGCATCGGTAGAAAGTATTTATAAAGCATCAATAACATAAATAACTGCCGGATTTCCGGCAGTTATTTTTTTTTCTTATGCTCTTTGCTTGCAATATTCTTCTGAATATTTTTTAAAGTAAAAACTTCGCATTGAAAAGACTACACCTTTTTTAATCGTATTTTTAGCAGGTATATATTTTTACTGTTCTTGGATTTGCAGTTATATTATGATTTTTGAAAAGAAAGAGGTTTATACCTGTCTATACAGGTATAAACCTCTTTGAATACTTAAGAATATCTTTTGAATATACTAT
>Ga0208826_1003289_pt1 | contig 11154 bp, 10 predicted proteins | sample AD_UKC115_MetaG_FD_184451 | JGI IMG/M metagenome (GOLD analysis project Ga0208826, IMG submission 184451) | Active sludge microbial communities of municipal wastewater-treating anaerobic digesters from Hong Kong - AD_UKC115_MetaG (SPAdes)... | ecosystem: Engineered > Bioreactor > Anaerobic >... | reverse complement strand
CACTCCGCCGTAGTCACGCGCCAGGCCAAAGTTGATGCAGATGCTCTTGGCGTGGCCCACGTGCAGGTAGCCGTTGGGTTCGGGCGGGAAGCGGGTGCGGATCTTGGCGGGGTCGGGCTCGCCCTGGGCGTGGTGGGCGGCGTCGCCGGGGGTGCCGGCCCAGCGGCGGGTGGCGTAGGTGCCTTTATCGAGGTCGTTCTCGATGATTTGGCGCAGGAAGTTGCTGGGACGGGTGGTTTCGGCAGCCGCGGCGGTGGCCGCGGGTTGGGTGTTGGCGGGGGTGGGGGTGCTCATGCGGGCATTTTAGGGGGCACCCCCGTGAAGTTTTGCGCGCTGCCAGATGGCGTGTGTACGTCCAGAAACAAAAAAGTGGGCGGTTTCTGCCATCCTTTGGCCTACCTCGTGCGTTAGCTGCACATGGGCAGGGTCTGGCACGGTGCCGGGGCCCTGGCTGGTAAAGGAGATTGTGATGTCCTCAACCCGTTCTTTCCTTGGCATGGTGGCTGCGGCCGGTGTGGCATTGGCACTGGCCGTGGGTGCAGCCCCTGCGCAGGCGCGTGATGTGTATTGGTCTGTGGGGGTCAACTCCCCTGGGGTGGCAGTGGGTGTCAGCAATGGCGGCTACCCCGTGTATGTGGCACCGGCGCCTGTGTACTACGCACCGCCGCCTCCGCCGCGCCCGGTCTATTACACGGCGCCTGCTCCGGTGTACTACGCACCGCCTCCCGGCCATTACTACCGGGAACATCGTCACCACCGCCACCATCACCGCGGCCATCGGGGTCACCGAGACTACGACCGCTGGGATCGCTGATCCCCACCCTGCGGTTGCCGCCGCAGGCCAGGCCGCATAATTCCGCAGGCGGCCCACCATGGCGGTGGGCGCCACGCCACCCCGGAGAGTGCTGCCTGTGAAAACCGTTTTTGTCCTCAATGGCCCCAACCTGAACCTGCTGGGCACGCGCGAGCCCGCCGTCTATGGCGCGCAAACGCTGGCCGATGTGGAGCAGATCTGCGCCGCCGCCTGCGCGCGCCACGGTTTCGCGCTGCGCTTTCACCAAAGCAACCATGAGGGCGCGCTGATCGACTGGATCCACGAGGCGGGCCGCCTGCAGGCTGCCGGGGAGCTGGCGGGCCTGGTGCTCAACGCCGGGGCCTACACGCACACCAGCGTGGCGCTGGCGGACGCCGTCAAGGGCACGGGCGTGACGCTGATCGAGCTGCACATCAGCAACGTTCACGCGCGCGAGCCCTTCCGCCACCATTCCTACCTGTCGGCGGTGGCGCGGGCCGTGATGTGCGGCTTTGGCGTGGCGGGCTATGGGCTGGCCATCGACGCGCTGGCGCAGATGCAGTGACGACGGCCGCGGCCCTGCCCGCCATCACCGAGGACGAGGTCGAAATCACCGCCATGCGCGCCCAGGGCGCGGGCGGGCAGAACGTGAACAAGGTGTCGAGCGCGGTGCATTTGCGCTTCGACATTGGCGCTTCGTCCTTGCCCCTGGACGTGAAGGCGCGCCTGCTGGCGCTGCGCGACAGCCGCATCACGCAAGAGGGCGTGGTCGTCATCAAGGCCCAGCAGTACCGCAGCCAGGACCTGAACCGCGCCGACGCGCTGGCGCGGCTCAATGCGCTGGTGCAGAGCGTGGCGCACGCGCCGCTGGTGCGCAGGCCCACCAAGCCCACCTACGGATCGAAGCAGCGCCGGTTGGAGTCCAAAAGCCAGCGCGGCCAGACCAAGGCTTTGCGCGGCAAGGTGCCCATGTAGGTGCGTTGTGCTGCCGCGAAGGGCCCCATGGAAGTCATTCGCACCATTTTTGGAACGTAGAGTCGGCTGGCAGGTGCTTTATGCGCGCTTCCTAAACTTTTACAGTGCTGGTAAAGGATGACCACCATGACCGCCACTGCCTCCGCCCACCCCGTTGTTCCCTCGTTGTTCGTGTCGCACGGCGCACCCCTGTTTGCCGTGGATGCGGGCGAGACCGGCCCGGCGCTGACCCGCTGGGGGCAGGCGCTGCGTGCGCAGTTTACGGGCTTGCGGGGCGTGGTGGTCATGTCGCCGCATTGGATGGCGCGGGGTGTGCGCGTGACCACCGGTGCCCAGCCTGCCACATGGCACGACTTTGGCGGCTTTCCGTCGGCGCTGTATGAACTGCAATACCCCGCGCCGGGCGCACCAGCGCTGGCGCAGGAGGTGCTGGACCTGCTGGCCGCCGCAGGCGTGGCCGCGCAAGGCGACGCACAGCGCCCCTTCGACCATGGCGCCTGGGTGCCGCTGATGCACCTGTTCCCCCAGGCCGATGTGCCCGTGGTGCAACTGGCGCTGCCCGTGGGCGCCGGGCCCGCGCAGGTGCATGCCTTGGGGGCGGCGCTGCGCCCGCTGGCGCAGCAGGGGGTGCTGCTGGTGGGTACGGGCAGCATGACGCACAACCTGGCCGAGTTCATGGGCGGTGGTGATGGCGAGGGTGCGCCCGACCCCTATGTGCAGGCCTTCAGCCGCTGGGTGGAAGACGCTGTGCAGCGCCACGATGTGCCGGCCCTGCTCAGCTACCGGGAGCTTGCGCCGCAGGCCCGGCGCGCGCACCCCACGGACGAGCATTTTCTGCCCCTGTTCTTTGCTCTGGGTGCGGCGCCGCAGGATTGGCACACCCAATACCTCAGCCGGGAGGTGATGTACGGCATGCTGGCCATGGATGCGTTTGCACTGCAGCCGGTGGTGTGATCGCACCGGCTTGCAGTACCATCAGGCACCACTGCTTTGGGGGCCTGACCATGTTGGATTTGCCGCTCACTTTTCTGCAGCGCCCTGCGGCGCCCGCCACGCCCAAGCCCTGGCTGCTGGTGCTGATGCACGGGGTGGGCAGCAACGAGCAGGACCTGTTTGCGCTGTCTGCGCAGTTCCCGGACCGCTACTACGTGCTCAGCCTGCGCGCACCGCACCGCATGGGGCCGGGTTCGTTTGCGTGGTACGACTTTTCCCTGGAGCCCGGTGGCGCGCGCAGCATCGACGAAGCGCAGGAGGCCGCCAGCCGCCAGCTCATCACCCAGACCATTGAGGCCGCGGCCCAGCAAACAGGCATACCGCCCGAGCGCACGGTGGTGGGCGGCTTCAGCCAGGGCGGCACCATGGCACTGTCCATGCTGCTCACACGGCCCGAGCTGATGCTGGGCTGCATCGTCTGGCACGGGCGGCTGCTGGCGCAGATGCAGCCCCTGGAGGCCAAGGCCGACGCCTTCCATGGCCGCAAGCTGTGGGTGAGCCACGGCGTGCACGACGACGTGGTGCCGCGCTCCAGCGCACAGGCCATCACCCACCATTTCGACAAGCTGCCGGTGTCGGTCACGTTCCGCGAGTTCTCCAGCGCGCACGAAATCCGCCCGTCCGAGCTGGCGCAAACCCTGGCCTGGCTGGAGGGCCTGTCCACCACGCCCACGGCGTTTTAGGGCGTTGCCCTATACCGGCAGCGCCACCGTGCGCTTGACTTCCTTGAGCGAGAAGCTGGTGGAAATCTCCCGCACCCCCGGCAGGCTGCGGATGCTGGTGCGCACAAACTCGGCAAACACCTCCAGGCTGGGCGCCACCACCTCCAGCTGGTAGTCGTAGCGGCCCGAGAGGTTGTGGCAGGCCAGCACCTGCGGCAGCGCCTGCACTTCACGCTCGAAGGCGGCGGTGATTTCCGCCGTGTGGTTGTGCAGGCCCAGTTGCACGAAGCCCAGCACGCCCCAGCCCGCGAGGTGCCGGTCCAGGTGGGCGTGGTAGCCGCTGATCAATCCGGATTCCTCCAACTGCCGCACGCGCCGCCAGCAGGGCGAGGGCGACAGTGCCACGCGCTCGGCCAGCTCGCCCACGGTGGCGCGGCCGTCCTGTTGCAGGGCATGGAGCAGGCTGCGGTCCACAGCGTCGAGTTCGTGTTGGGGTGTGGGCATGAATTGCCTAAATGGTCTGTCAATAAGGCAATTATTTCCAAAAAACGCGCAGATTGGCGCGAAATGAGCGAAAAATTGCCTGCGCCATTGGCAAACAATTTGGCCATACCAACCTCTTGACGGAGACATTGCCATGACCCAGGCCACAGACCACAGCGGCGGCTTCGCGACCCGCGCCATCCACTTTGGCTACAACCCGGCCGAGAACCAGGGCGCGCTGGTGCCGCCCATCCACACCTCGGCCACCTGGACGTTTCCGGATGTGGGTTACGGCGCGCGCTGCTTTGCGGGCGAGGAAAGCGGCTACATCTACACGCGCATTGCCAACCCCACGCTGGCACTGCTGGAGGGGCGCCTGGCCAGCCTGGAGCAGGGCGCGGGTGCGGTGGTGTTCGGTTCGGGCATGGGCGCCATCACGGCCACGCTGTGGTCCATGCTGGAGCCGGGCGACGAGGTGCTGACCGACCTCACGCTCTATGGCTGCACCTTCTCGTTCCTGCACCATGGCCTGGCGCGCTTTGGCGTCACGGTGCGCCATGTGGACATGACCGACGCGGCCAACGTGGCCGCCGCCTTGGGCGACAAGACCCGCGTGGTGTACCTCGAATCCCCCGCCAACCCCAACATGCGCCTGGCCGACATTGCCGCCATTGCGGCGCTGGCCCATGCCAAGGGTGCCAAGGTAGTGGTGGACAACACCTACTGCTCGCCCTACCTGCAGCAGCCGCTGGTGCTGGGTGCGGATGTGAGCGTGCACTCCATGACCAAGTACCTCAGCGGCCATGGCGACCTGACCGCCGGTGCCGCCATCTTTGCCGACGCCGAGCTGGCCCAGCGCGTGCGCCTGTACGGCCTCAAGGACATGACCGGCGCCGTGATGTCCGCCTACGACGCCCACCTGGTGATGCGCGGCCTCAAGACCCTGGCGCTGCGCATGGATCGCCACTGCCAGAGCGCGCAGACGGTGGCCGAATTCATCGCCGCGCACCCGGCCACGGCCGTGGTGCACTTCCCCGGCCTGCCCAGCTTTCCCCAGCACGCGCTGGCCAAGAAGCAGATGCGCCAGATGGGCGGCATGATCGCCTTCGAACTGCACGGCGGCCTGCCGGCGGGTGTGCGCTTCATGGATGCGCTGCGCCTCGTCACCCGCGCCGTGAGCCTGGGCGATGCCGAAACGCTGGCCCAGCACCCGGCCAGCATGACGCACTCCACCTACACGCCCGAAGAGCGCGCCGCGCACGGCATTTCCGAAGGGCTGGTGCGCATCTCGGTGGGGCTGGAGGATGTGCAGGACATCCTGGCCGACATCGGCCAGGCACTGGACCTCGTACACGCGCTGGACTTCAGCCGCGCGCAACCGGCTGGGGCAGCGGCAGCGCCGTCTTGTAGCGCACCTGCTTGAGGGCGAAGCTGGAGCGGATTTTCTCCACCCCCGGAATGGGCGAGAGCCGCTCCAGAATGAGCTTTTCCAGCGCCGCCATGTCGGCCACGGCCACGCGCAGCAGGTAGTCGCTGTCGCCGGTCATCAGGTAGCACTCCATCACCTCGTCCTGCTCGGCGATGCGGCGCTCGAAGTCGGCCAGGGCCTCTTTGCTCTGGGTTTTGAGGCTGACGCTGATGAACACATTGAGCCCCAGGCCCAGCGCGGCGGCGCTGGCCAGCGCCACGTAGCGGCTGATGACGCCCGCGGCCTCCAGCGCCTTCACACGCGCCAGGCAGGGCGAGGGCGAGAGATGCACGCGCCGGGCCAGCTCCACGTTGGAGAGCGAGCCGTCGGCCTGCAGCTCGGCCAGGATGCGCAGATCGATGGCGTCCAGCTTCATATGCTGCGTTGAATTTTGAAATTGGAATTTTGTGCTGCGAACAGGCCATTTTGCCCGCAATACAGCACCCTGTTTTGCCAGCCAAGGAATAGAGTGGCGACCATGAATGCTCCCATCCCACCCCAGGCCCTCGTGCGCCCCGCAGGCTTGCCCGAGGACACCGACCCCCAGGAAACCGCCGAGTGGCGCGATGCCTTCCTCGCCCTGGTGGCCACCGAAGGCCCCGAGCGCGCGCGCTTCGTGCTCGATGAACTCGCGCGCCTGGCGCGCGCCCAGCGGGTGGGCTGGCACCCCGGCCTGAACACGCCCTACGTGAACACCGTGGCCGTGCAGGACCAGGGCGTGTTCCCCGGCGACCTGGCCGTGGAGGAGCGGCTCGCCTCCATCATGCGCTGGAACGCACTGGCCATGGTGGTGCGCGCCAACCAGGCTTATGGCGAACTGGGCGGCCACATCGCCAGCTACGCCAGCGCGGCGGACCTGTTCGAGACTGGCTTCAACCACTTCTTCCATGCCCGCGAGGGCCTGGGTGCGGGCCAGCACCGGGGCGACCTGGTGTTCTTCCAGCCGCACAGCGCGCCCGGCGTGTACGCGCGCGCCTTCCTCGAAGGGCGTTTGAGCGAGCAGGACCTCATGCACTACCGCCAGGAGATCACCGCCCCGGCGCAGGGCGCGCGCGGCCTCAGCAGCTACCCGCACCCCTGGCTCATGCCCGACTTCTGGCAGTTTCCGACGGGCTCCATGGGCATCGGCCCCATCAGCAGCATTTACCACGCGCGCTTCATGCGCTACCTCACGCACCGCGGACTGCTGGACTGCGCTGGCCGCAAAGACACAGAAGGACGCACCGCGATGCGGCGCGTGTGGGGCGTGTTCGGCGACGGCGAGATGGACGAGCCCGAGAGCATGAGCGCGCTCACGCTCGCCGCGCGCGAGGGCCTGGACAACCTCGTCTGGGTGGTCAACTGCAACCTGCAGCGCCTGGACGGCCCGGTGCGCGGCAATGGCCGCATCATTGACGAGCTGGAGCGCCTGTTTGCCGGCGCGGGCTGGAACGTGGTCAAGCTGGTGTGGGGCAGCGACTGGGACGGCCTGTTCGCCCGCGACCTTACCGGCGCGCTGGTGCGCACGCTCGAAGGCACGGTGGACGGCCAGATGCAGACCTTCGCCGCCAAGGACGGGCGCTTCAACCGCGACAACTTCTTCGGTCAGAACCCCGAACTGGCCGCGCTGGCCCAGGGCATGACGGACGAGCAGATCGACCGCCTCAAGCGCGGCGGCCACGACCTGGTGAAGATCCACGCCGCCTACGCGGCCGCCAGCGCGCACCAGGGCCAGCCCACGGTGATCCTGGCGCACACCAAGAAGGGCTACGGCATGGGCCAGGCGGGCCAGGGCAAGATGACCACGCACAGCCAGAAGAAGCTGGACGATACGGACCTCATCGAATTCCGCAACCGCTTCAACCTGCCGCTCACCGACGCGCAGGCCACCGGCCTGGCCTTCTACAAGCCGCAGGAAGACAGCGCCGAAATGCAGTACCTGCGCCTCCACCGCCAGGCTTTGGGCGGCTACCTGCCCCGGCGCGAAACAGTGTGCGAGGCCCTGCCCGTGCCGCCCATCGCCAGCTACGCGCAGTTCGCGCTGGCCGCCGATGGCAAGGAGATGAGCACCACCATGGCCTTCGTGCGCATACTGGGCACGTTGCTCAAGGACGCCACGCTCGGCCCGCGCATCGTCCCTATCGTGGCCGACGAGGCGCGCACCTTCGGCATGGCCAACCTGTTCAAGCAGGTCGGCATCTACAGCAGCGTGGGCCAGCGTTACGCGCCCGAGGACATCGGCTCGGTGCTCTCGTACCGCGAGGCGCTGGACGGCCAGATCCTCGAAGAAGGCATCAGCGAAGCCGGTGCCATCGCCAGCTGGACGGCGGCGGCGACGAGCTACAGCGTGCACGGCCTGGCCATGCTGCCGTTCTATATCTACTACTCCATGTTCGGTTTCCAGCGTGTGGGCGACGCCATCTGGGCCGCCGCCGACCAGCGTGCGCGCGGCTTCCTGCTCGGCGCCACCTCGGGCCGCACCACGCTGGGCGGCGAGGGCCTGCAGCACCAGGACGGCTCCAGCCACCTCGTGGCCGCCACCATCCCCAACTGCAAGGCCTACGACCCGGCCTACGCGGGCGAGATGGCCGTGATCGTGGACGCTGGCATGCGCGAGATGGTGACCGAGCAGCGCGACGTCTTCTACTACGTCACGCTCATGAACGAGAACTACGCCCAGCCGGACCTGCCCGCTGATGCACACGAGGGGGTATTGCGTGGATGCTATCAATTCAATAGCTATTCGCGCTCGATGGCCGGGCGTGAAGTGCCAATTTCGTCCAAGAAATCGGTCACCCTGCTGGGCTCCGGCGCCATCCTCACCGAGGTGGTGAAGGCCGCCGAAACGCTGGCGGCTGAGGGCGTGGATGTGACCGTGCTCAGCGTGACGAGCTGGAGCGAACTCGCCCGCGACGGCGTGGCCTGCGAGCAGCGCGCGCTGGCGGGCGAGGCCGAGCCTGGTGTGCCTTGGTTGACGCAGCTACTTGCGGGAACGCAGGGGCCGGTGATCGCCGCCACCGACTATGTGCGCTCGGTGCCCGAGACGGTGCGTGCCTTCGTGCCGCCGGGCCGCCGCTTCATCACGCTGGGGACGGATGGGTTTGGGCGCAGCGATACGCGGGCGGCGTTGCGGGCGTTTTTTGGGGTGGATGCGGCGGCGGTGGTGCGGGTGGCGTTGTTGGCTTGCTGATGGGTGTTGCTGGTGCTTTTTTGAGGGTGGCTGGCCGGGATGTGCGCCCGGCGGCGCAGTAACTTTCTTTTGCTTCGCCAAAAGAAAGTCACCAAAGAAAAGGCGACCCACAGTCTGCGGCCCCTGCGCTGCGCTGCGGGGCAAACCTGCGTCGGGGCGCTTGCGGGGTGCGCCGTGGAACTCACTGCGCTGCTGCGCAGCTCCGTTCGGACAACCCCGGCGAGTCAGATGACGAAGCATGCGCGCTGCGACGCGCATGCCCACCCCGCAAGCGCCCCGCCGCAGGCGCAGCCAGAAGGGGTGGAAAAGAACACGGGCCATCGCTGCACTCGGCCTGGCGTGCGCGGCGCGCAGCGCCTGCGCCCCTGGGGGCCGAGCGCAGCGATGGCCTGTGGGGCTCTTGGGCTGCCGCCCTCCCTTCAGGATGCGCCGAGGAGCGCAGTGGCCAGCGGATCAGGGCTCGCGATTGTCTGAGCGCCGCAGGCGCGAGTTCGAGCGAGACCCCGCTGGCCGCGAGCACCGCAGGTTGCCCGCAGCGAAGCGGAGGGACGCAGCCTGTAGGGTCGCCCTTTCTTTGCTTACTTTCTTTCGGCGAAGCGAAAGAAAGTGAGTCGCCCGCCGGGGCGAGACCCGGCCTCCGCCCTCACCAAAAGCACAGCATTAGCTATAAAAAACATAGCTACTATCGCAATATCAGTAAGCGCCAGAGCTAAATTCGATCATAAAAAATCAGCTCCCAGGCCGAAAGAACGCATCCAGCACCGGCACCAACCCCGGAAACTCCAGCGCAAACCGCTCACGGTTCACAAAGTAGGCCTCGCAGGCCACGGCAAAGAACTCTGCCGGGGCGGTGGCGCCATAGGCATCCAGCCACGGCCATTCGGCGCCAAAGCGCTCGGCCTTGATCACGGCCTCGCGGAAATGCCCATAGGCCGGCTCCCAGGCGGCCCACCAGGCCTCGTGCGCGGCGCGGGCGCTGCGGGTGCCCAGGAAGCCGGTGGGCAGCGGTGGGCAGCCATTGGGGTGGCCGCTGCGCATGTCCAGCTTGTGCACAAACTCGTGCACCACCACGTTGCTGCCGTGCTGGGCACTGTGCGCCGCGCCTTCCACATGGGGCCAGCTCAGCATCACCGGGCCGCGTTCCATGGCCTCACCGGCCAGCACCTCGGTGTAGCGGTGCATGACCCCGGCTTCGTCCATGTGCTCGCGCCGGGCCACGGCCTCGCTGGGGTGCACGACGATGGTCACAAAGTCGTCGTACCAGCCCAGCGCATCGCTGGGCTCGCCCCAGTGCAGCAGCGGCAGGCAGGCCTGGGCGGCGATGTCGATGGCCATGGCGTCGGTGACCACCAGGCCGTGCGCACCATGGAACTGCTTGCCGTCGAGGAAGAGGGCGCTCAGGGCGCGCAGCTTGGCTTGTTGGGGCAGGCCCAGGGCGGCAAGGAAGGGGTGGCGCCGCAGGGTCTCCAGCCAGAGTTCGGCCGGGATGTCGGGCACGGGGGCGAGGGTGCTGCGCAAGCGGTTGCGCAGGCGGTTCAAGAAGGCGGGCATCGCCGTCAGGTGGGGACGATGGCGATGCGTTCCAAGCCCTGGGGCGTGAGGCGCAGCACATCGGCGCGCGGCGGTTGGGCGGCAGCGTCCCAGTCGCTCAGCACCACGCGGCGCACATCGGGCGCCAGGGGGTGTTCAGCCGGGCGGTGCGTGTGGCCGTGGACCAGGGTGGTGGCGCGGGCGGCCTGCAGCCAGGCGATGGCGGCGGGGCCATCCACGTCGGCATACACCGCGCCGGACTGCTTGCGTGCTTCGCTCTCGGCGCGGATGCCGCGTGCCTGGGTGCGGCGCTGCGCCAGGGGCTGGGCCAGGAAGTGCTCTTGCCATTGCACGCTGCGCGCCTGCACGCGAAAGCGCTGGTAGTCCACATCGTCCAGGCACAGCGCGTCGCCATGGCTGAGCAGCAGGCGCTGGCCTTGCCAGACCAGCACGGTGGGGTCATGCAGCAGGGTGGCGCCGGTGTGCCGGGCAAAGCCGGGGCCGATGAGAAAGTCGCGGTTGCCGCGCAGAAAGAACAGCGCACGCTGGCGGCTGGCGGCTTGGAGCAGGGCACAGGCCTGGGATTCAAAACTGCCGGGGTCGTCCAGTGCGTCGTCGCCCACCCAGACTTCGAACAGGTCGCCCAGGATGAACAGGGCATCGGCGGGCGTGGTCTGCAGGTAGTGGTGCCAGGCGGCCAGGGTGTCGGGCTCGCTGGCCTGCAGGTGCAGGTCCGACAAAAAATCGACCGTGCGCCAGTGCGAAGGAGCGACAAGCTCCTCGAACCGGGGCACGGTCGGGCTCACGCGGGCGCTGGCGTGGTCAGAGAGCCACGGCCTTGTCGATCACCACGGCGTCGAAAGGCACGTCGTCGTGGTAGCCCTTGCGCGTGGTGCGCACCTTGCGGATGGTGTCCACCACGTCCTGGCCCTTGACTACCTTGCCGAACACGGCGTAGCCCCAGCCCTGGGGCGAGGGCGAGGTGTGGTTCAGGAAGGCGTTGTCCACCACGTTGATGAAGAACTGGGCCGTGGCGCTGTGCGGGTCGTTGGTGCGTGCCATGGCGATGGTGTAGGCATCG